>JGI1652J44930_10000740_pt1 | contig 12603 bp, 12 predicted proteins | sample NewIslsDNAsample_FD_44930 | JGI IMG/M metagenome (IMG submission 44930)
GAGCTTCGGGACCAGCGCCGGTCCGAACCCCAGCGTCACCATGCGAAGGATTTCCTCCACGCTCCACAGTTCCACGGCGACGGGGGGATCGATCCCCCGCGCTCCCAGCAGTCGATTGATCAGTTGCTGTTCCTCCGTTTCGGCGGAGAGGGCCAACAGCGGAACGTCGGCGAGCCGCTCCAGGGGAAGATACGGGACGCGCGCGATCGGGTGATCCGTGGGCGCGATGAGGGTGAGGGTGTCGTAGTGGATCACCTGGGACCGGATGTGGCGGGTTTCCGGGATGCCGTAAACGATGCCGACATCCACTTCCCCCTCCCGCAATCCCCGGAGCAATTCGTTTCGCTTTTTGGTGCGGATGGTGACGCGGACCTGCGGATGTTCCTGGCGAAAATATTTGAGAAGCCGGGACAGGATGGGCAAGGCCANGCCGGAGGAGATGGCCACGGTCACCTCTTCCGGNAGGCTGTTTTCGGAATCGAGCGCGGCCCGCTTCCCTTCCTCCATCAGGGTGAGAACCTGCTTGGCGTAGGGGATGAACGCCTTGCCCGCAGGCGTGAGGGCGAAGGGGTGACGCTGGAACAGGGTGATTCCCAATTCCTCCTCCAGTCCCCGGATCTGGGCGCTCACGGCAGGCTGGGTGAGCCGCAGGTGCTCAGCGGCTTTCCGAAAATGCCGCCTCTTGGCCACTTCCAAAAAGGTGATCAGTTGCTGGAAATGCATGCGGATGACCCTTTCGATAAAAATAGTTTATCAAGTTGATAATAACAATAAAATTGTTTTTTTGCAATCGATCCGGTATGTTGAAATTGAATCGCCAGTTTTGGAGGTGGAAGAGAATTGAGCGTGAAACCGGGATTGGAAGGGGTCGTGGCGGCGGAAACGAAGATCTCCCATGTGGACGGGGAGAGGGGGCGCTTAATCTACCGGGGTCACCGGGCGGAGGATTTGGCCCGCACCCGCTCACTGGAGGAGGTTGCCTTCCTCTTGTGGAACGGCGTCCTCCCGGATTCCGGCGAAAGGGAAACGATTCGCCGGGAGTGGGCGAGCGCCCGCGTTCTGCCGGGATACCTCAAGGATTTGATCGNCGCCATTCCCCGGGAGGTGGAGATGACGGACGTCATCCGGACGGCGGTATCCGCGCTGGGGAGCGCGTCTTTCGAAGGGCCGCCCACCCGGGAGCAGGCGATCCGCATTGCCGCCGTCCTGCCCACGATCATCGCCTTTCGCCGNCACCATCTCGCCGGTTCCGAGCCGCCGGAGGCCCGTTCCGATCTTTCCCATGTGGCTCACTACCTGTATCTTCTGCGGGGCGAGGTTCCTTCCCCCGCCCATGTCCGCGCCCTGGAGACTTACTTCGTCCTGACGGCGGAACACGGGATGAACGCCTCCACCTTCGCCGCGAGAGTGGTTACATCCACCCGNTCCGATCTCATCTCCGCCATCGTCGCGGCGATCGGAGCGCTGAAGGGACCCCTGCACGGCGGGGCTCCCGCGGGTGTGGAGAGCATGCTGGATGAGATCGGCGCCGAAGAGCGGATTGAACCGTGGATTCGTAAGCGGCTGGAGCGAAACGAACGGCTGATGGGGTTTGGCCATCGGATCTACAAGACGGAGGATCCGAGGGCGGCGGCGCTGCGGGAAATCGCCGTCCGCCTGGCCGCCGGGGAGCCGTGGTTCCGCCTGGCGGTTCGGGTAGAGGAGGAAGCTTTGCGCCTGTTGGGTGAGTATAAACCGGGAAGGCGCATCCACACCAACGTGGAATATTACGCCGCCGCCGTATTTCGTGCTGTCGGCCTGCCGAAGGAGCTGTTCACTCCCACCTTCATCTGCAGCCGGATTGTCGGTTGGGCGGCACACGCCATGGAACAGGCGGAAAGCAACCGGTTGATTCGCCCCGATGCCGTCTATATCGGTCCGATGCCCGGATGAACGGACCCCGGAAGCCGGCGTTTAGATTCGGCGGGCGGGCACATATTAAGGATAACATCACGCTTGCTGAATCCGCCGGAGGTGATAGGGAATGGGTCGCGATCGGAGTTTTCCCGAAGTCATTCGGCGGGATGGGGGAGAAGCCCCCTTCTCCGCCGACGAGGTGATATACGAGAATGATCCTCTGGGTGAAGGCGAAGAAGCCCGGTCCATCGACGAAGTGATCCACGAAGAACCCGCACGAGCGCCTGAAACCTCGTAAGCTGCGAAAACCGCCCACACGGGCGGTTTTTCGGTATCTCGGGAGTCGGAGGAAGGGNCTCGCCTCCCGTCCCGGTTAGTCCGCGGACTCGGAAAGTCGGCCGCCTTTTTTCTTCAATCCACCACAAAAAAGGCGGTTCCCAGGATGATGTATACCGACAGGAGCAGAACGCCTTCGTACCAGTTGGTGGAGCCGTCCCGGGAGATCGATTTGGCGATGAAGGCGGCGACGGCGACCGCTGCCAGTTCGTAGCCGGTGAAGACGAGATCCATCGGCTCGCCGAACAGGAGGCTGATGAAGATCAGCATCGGCGCGACGAAGAGCGCCACCTGGAGGCTGCTGCCGATGGCGATTTCCACCGCCGCGCCGATCCGGTTCTTGAGGGCGAGGAAAATGGCGGCGCTGTGTTCGGCNGCATTTCCGATAATGGCGATGAGGAAGGCCCCGATAAACAGCTCCGACCAACCCAGGGCGTGGGCGACGGCTTCCACGCTGCCCACCAACCATTCGCTCTGAATCGCCACGAAGACGGTGGAGATGATCAGAAGAAGGATCGAAACGCCCCGGGACCAGCCGGGAGATTCTCCTTCATCCCGGGATGCGCCGCCCTCCGGTGAATCGGGCAGGCCGTCCAGGGATTCCCCCAATTCCTTCCGGTGAGTTCCCAGGGAAAAAAGCAGCCAGAGAAAATAGCAGAGGATGAGAACGCCGGAGATGATGAGGCTGAGAAGCTCGATTTCGCCCGCATCCAACTCGTTCAGGAAGGCCGCGGGAATGAAGAGGGCGATGACGGAGAGCAGCATCAAAGAGGCGTTATGGCCCGCCAACATGGGGTTGAAGGACTGGATCTTGTACCGGAGTCCCCCGAACAGCAGGCTCAGCCCCAGCACCAACAGCATATTGCCGATGATGGAGCCGGTGATGCTGGCCTTCACCATGTCGAAGTATCCCTCTTTGACCAGGAAGATGGCGATGATCAGCTCGGCCGCGTTGCCGAAGGTGGCGTTGAGAAAACCGCCGAGGCGTTCGCCGGCGTAGTGGGCGACGGCTTCCGTGGCTTTGCCCATCAGGGCGGCCCAGAACAGGAGCGACAGGCTGGCGGAGGCGAAGCGGATCGATTCGTTTTCGCTGAGATAATGGGTACCGGCGCTCAACAGGGTGGTGACGGCGATCAGCGCGAACAGCCATTGATTTTTCACGGATGTTTTCCACTCCTTCAAATCTCCGGCATCATCTTCATAGGATTCCTCAAAGAGACGACCGGATATAAAAAGGATTCCCCATTTGATATGTAGAAGTAAACATGCATTACGATGAAAGCGGGGGTTGGAGGATTGCTTACATGGACTCGGACAAGCATATTGCCATTTTTATTGATTTAGAAAATGTTTATTATGGGCTGAAAAAATATCATCTCGATCCCGATCATCCCGAACCGAGCCACAATCTTTTTTTACGCCTTCAAGAGCATTATGGAAAACGGGCGATTCGGATGATCGAAGCCTATGCGGACTTCGAGCAGCTTGATCTTTCGATGATGAGCCTGCAGCGGAAGCGGGTGCACATCCATCAGGTGTACGGCAACGGGAGAGGAGGAGAAGAGCGGAAAAATGCCGCAGATATTCAATTATGCCTGGATGCCATGGAAGTATTATACCAGATTCCGGACGTGACCACCTTTGTGATCGTCAGCGCCGATCAGGACATGGTCCCGCTGTTGGACCGGCTGTGGTCCCGGGGCAAGCGGGTGGAGCTGTTCTGCCTGTTTGACGAAAGTTTGTCCAAATCGGCTTCGATGCCCGAGTTTTGCGATCAGGTGCACAATTTGTTCGAATTCCTCAATATTCCCCAGTTGCAAAATTTGTCCCGGTTGGATCGGATGCTGCAAAACGCGGTGATCCAGATTTACGAATGGTATCAAGACCCGAACAATGCGGGGAAAAGTTACGGGAGCAACTGGATCAAGAAGGACTTGATACGCAAATTTCATATCGATGAGGCGGAAGCCAACCAGCTGTTCGCCAAGTTGATCCGGGGGCGTTTCCTGGAACCCTATGAAATCGTGGTGGACGGAAACATTTATTACGGGTACAAGGTAAACCTCGACCATCCCCAGGTGCGTACAATCGTGAAAATCGCGGGGTATATGGTGGGATAAGCCTTTACTGCAACGAATGAAACATCCTGACGATGGAAGGGGGATGCCGAGTGGATCTCGGACTCAAGGGAAAAATTGCGTTGGTGACGGCGGCCAGCCGCGGATTGGGGCGAGCCATCGCCGAGAAGCTGGCGGAAGAGGGAGCCCATGTGGCCATGTGCAGCCGGGACGGCAAACGGATTCAGCAGGCCGCGGCCGAAATCGCCGGGAAGACCGGAGCGGATGCGGCCGGTTTTGAGGCGGACGTTTCGAGGTTGGAGGATATCGAGCGGGTGGTTCGCGAAACGGTGGACCGCTGGGGGAAGATCGACATCCTGCTGTGCAACGCGGGGGGGCCTCCGGGGGGAACCCTGGAATCCTTCGATGATGCGGCGTGGCAGAAAGCCTTCGAAACCAATCTGCTGAGCGTCGTTCGTCTGGTTCGCTCCACGTTGCCTCACATGCCCCGGGGAGGGCGCATTCTGGCCGTCGCTTCCTCTTCCGTGAAGCAGCCGATTCCCGGATTGATCCTCTCCAATACCATGCGCGCCGGGGTGGCCGGGCTGATGAAAACCCTGGCCGAAGAGCTGGGCCCCCGGGGAATTCTGGTCAACACGGTCTGTCCCGGCCGGATCGACACCGACCGGGTGAGGGAATTGGACCAGGCCAAGGCGGGAATGGAAGGCGTCCCGGTGGAGGAGGTGCGCCGCTCCTTCGAGGCCGCGATTCCGCTTGGCCGCTACGGTCGCCCGGAGGAATTCGCCCGGGTCGTCGCGTTCCTGGCCTCCGAAGCCAACACTTATGTCACCGGATCGACACTCCTGATCGACGGAGGTATGGTAAAATCGCTCTGACGGGTAAAACGAACCAGGAAACAGTGTTTGAGGGGGCTTGAAGCATGACGGACAACGGTTCACAGGGCACCATACAGATCGCCGATGATGTGGTGGCCGTCATCGCCAGCCTGGCGGCCACCAAAACGAAAGGTGTCGCCGGCATGTCGGGCGGCATCACGGAGGGATGGGCGAAGCGGGTCGGTGGGAAAAACGTGACCCGCGGGGTTTCGGTGGAAGTGGGGCAGGTGGAAGCCGCCATCGATCTCCGCGTGATCGTNAATTACGGGGAGAAGATTCACGAAGTGGCACACCANTTGCAACAAAATGTCAAGGAAGCCGTNGAGACGATGACCGGCCTGCGCGTGGTGGAGATCAACGTGAAGGTGGAAGGGGTCGAGTTTCAGGAAGCGGAGGAAGAGGATCGGGTCAAATAAACCGAAAGCGGACACCCCATCCGGCAGGGGTGTCCGTTGTTTTCCGCTGCTTGGTCAGGAAAGGGCCTCCTTCAGGGCGTCCACCTTTTCCTTCACGGTTTTCTCCAGGGATTCGGGGATGGTCGCTTCGTAGTCCACCCCGTGGGGATAAAGGTGACGTCCGAACACCGGGGTTCCCAATTCCACCGTCGCCTTGGGGTTTTCCAAGCGACCCTGGATCACTTCGGCGGGCACCCGCAGGTAATAAACGGTGCCCTTTTCCCGGTCGATCAGTTTCAAGTCGTAGACCGCTTTGTCGTAATCCCAGGACCACCGATCAAAGCCGAGGCCGCGGATCACCTTGTCCACGGTGCCGAAATCCTTGCGGATGCCGTTCAGGCCGGTATCTTCGAGTACCATGGCAACTCCCTCCTCGCTGCGCGAACAGTTTCATCTCATCCATGATAGTATGTTCCGCACCGCGATGCAATGGCGAGGAAATGACAATTGGATCCGTTGCCGGATGTATGAAAGCGAATTGGAATCCGTTAACAGGTGGCGCTCGCGCCCCATTTATCCGATACTTAAAAGCGGGAGCATTTTCCACGGGGAAGGAGATGGGAAGTTTGGACCGGCTGAGTGAGCGGATCGAGAAGATCTTTTCCCAGATGGTTGAGTGGCGGAGAAGGTTCCACATGGAGCCCGAACTGTCCTTCCGGGAAGAGCGGACGCCGGCACGGGTCGCGGAGATTCTCAGAGAGTGCGGCATCGACGTGCGCACAGGGGTTGGAGGGCGCGGGGTCGTGGGGACGCTGACCGGCGGACGGCCGGGGAAAACCGTCGCCCTGCGGGCGGATATGGATGCCCTTCCCATCCANGACGAAAAGGACTGCGAATACCGGTCGCGGGTTCCCGGAGTGATGCACGCCTGCGGACATGACGGTCACATGGCCGTTCTCCTGGGGGTTGCGAGGCTCTTGTCCGAGATGCGGGAGGAGATTCCCGGACGGGTCCGGTTNCTCTTCCAACACGCCGAAGAGGTCATCCCCGGAGGGGCCCGGGAGATGATCGAGGACGGTGCCTTGGACGGTGTGGACGCCGTGTACGGGGTCCATCTCTGGACTCCGCTCCCGGTCGGGGTGGTCGGGATCAAGGCCGGTCCCCTCATGGCGGCCGCCGATTCCTTTCAGATCGATATTTTCGGGAAGGGGGGACACGGAGGGCTTCCCCATGAATCGGTGGATGCCATCGTGGTCGCCTCCCATCTCATCGTCCATCTGCAAACCCTGATCAGCCGCCAGGTTGATCCGCTCAAGTCCGCGGTGATCTCCGTGGGAACGATCCAGGGCGGACAGGGCTTCAACGTGATCGCCGAGCGGTGTACATTGACGGGGACGGTGCGGACCTTCGACCCGGTCCTTCGGGAGCAGATGCATCAGCGGATCCGGGAAATCGCGGAAAATTCCTGCTCGCTGTACGGAGCCACCTGTCGGGTGGATTACCAGTGGGGATATCCCGCGGTGGTCAATGATACCGTCGAAGCCCACCGGGTGGCCGGCGTGGCCCGACGCATTGTCGGCGACGACCGGGTGTGGGAGCTTCAGCCGGTGATGGCCGCGGAGGATTTTGCCTATTATCTCGGAAAGGTTCCGGGGGCCTTTTGTTTTGTCGGAGCGGGAAATCCGGAAAAGAACTGCGATTTTCCCCATCATCATCCCCGGTTCGATTTCGACGAACGCGCGATGAAGGTCGCCGCCCGGTTGCTTCTCTCGTCGGCGCTCGCCTATCTGCGGGNGGAAGGGCGGCGGGAGAAGGCGGATGAACCGGCCTGCTGAAAGGAACAGGGCGTATCCCCGGCGGATCCGGTTGGGAGGGATGCGGAAGGATGAAAACAGTCTGGACATTCGGCTTTCGGCTGTTTTGCCTGAATGTGCTGATCGCTTTGGTCCTGGGGCTGTTGGTTGCGGTTGTCGCGCTCATCATGCCGGGGAAACCTCTGGTCGTTTACTCCGTTGTGGGATTGTTTTTCTTCGTATACCTCTTTGGATGGTTTTATTATGCCAAGTGGGTATACGAACGGCAGACGGAAGATGTGTTGATTCAATCAAGCCTCATCGGGTTTTCACCCAATTTGGTGTTTGGTATAGTTGGTTTGGTCTATGCGGTTTTGGTGGCTTTGCTGGCGGGAAAGCCGTCCACCATTTTTGTATACAGCTTGCTTTCCATCGCCTCTATGCTGCTTGCTGTGGCGGGGCTGGTAGCGATACTTCTCTACAAAAAACAGCTGGACCGAAAACATACAGAAAACTTTCATTAACAGCTGGATGAAGTACGGTACCCATGGAAGGGCTCCTGCGAAATACAGGAGCCCTTCCATTTGGCCATTTTCACAGCCTTTGGTGCATCATCGCCTTGCATCATCCGGCTCTTTTTCCTCGACGGGAAGCTGATGATTGAGATTTCCCAGGAGGGATGTACAAGATGTCAGGGAGATGCAAGCGGCCAGGCCGATCAGCAACAGCAGTTTCTTCATCCTGTCACTCCTTCCGACGGATTCCGCGGGTATCATAAACTGCGATGCTTACAACATCCTGACGCAAACCTTAACAAATTCTTATATTCTTCGTCGGAGCCACGGTGCGCAGAACAAAAACCGGCTTTTCTCGAAGAAGCCGGTCTGACTTTGACAGGCGCCGTGCCAAAAGCTCTGTAAAACATGATGTCGGGAGAAGGGGTGTACCGCTGAGTGCCTTTGACATGTGGCGATACGAAGCGGTACACCCCTCTTCGGCTTCGAAGGGATTGTTTCACAACGCTCTTAAAAAGGTCGGGACGCGATATTTCGCCTCCGCTTCAATGCGCCGCTCGGCAAAGCATCGTCCCTCCCGACACCTTGTCATGATCTTCACCTGCTTTCCAAAAGAGCGGGTTGTCTTTTTGGGCGGAGGGATCGGCGGGATGCCTTCGTCAACGTTTATTTTGAACAAGGCAACCGGACGATGAAGGTGGTCCCGCGGCCGGGCTCGCTTTCCACATCGATCGTTCCGCCGTGGGCTGTGACGAATTCCTTGGCGATGGCGAGTCCCAATCCCGAACCTCCCCTGCTTCGCGTGCGGGCTTGGTCGGACCGGTAGAACCGGTCGAAGAGGCGGGGGAGATGCTCCGGCTCGATGCCGGTGCCCGTGTCGGCGACGCTCACCCGCAACATGTCCTGCCCTGGGGCGGGCCCTTCTTCCCTGTCGATTTGGACTCGTATCGATCCTCCCGAAGGGGTATAGCGAAGGGCGTTGACCAGCAGGTTGAGAAACACTTGGGTGATCCGGTTCGGATCGACGGAAAGGGTCCCCTCCCCGGAAAAGTCCTCGAGCGAGAGATGAATTCCCTTATTGGCGGCTTCGGGGCCGATGCGATCCAAAATTCGTCGCAAAAGATCCGGGATGTGCGTCGGCTTCCGTTCCAGGGGCAGCTGTTTCGCCTCGGCCAGGGTCAGCTGATGGAGATCCTCGACGAGACGGGTCAGGCGGATCAGTTCGTCCTGCAAGGACAGAAGGTTTTCCGGCGGGATCGGCCGTCCGCTTTGCTGCAGGAAATCCAGTTTGCCCCGGATGATGGTGAGCGGTGTTCGCAATTCATGGGCGACGTCGGCGACCAAATTTTTTCGGATCTCCTCGGCCTTCTTCAGCTGATTGGACATGTCGTTGAACGCGTTGGCCACTTTTCCGTATTCATCGCCGGTGGTGACCGGCACCTGAATTCCGAGCTCCCCTTTTCCCAGCCGGTCGATCGCGGGGATCAGCCGCCGGAGGGGGGCGGTCAGCCATTTGGCCAAGCCGTACGCGACCAGAAGGGAGAGGGCGACGAGGAACAGGGTTCCCAGAATGAGGAGAAACTTCGTGGAATCCAGGATGCCGATCCGCAGACGGGACATGTAATCGATGGCCGGATCGTGATAGTACAAAAATCCGATCGTATCTCCCTTCAGCCGCACCAGGTTTCGGATCCCGAACCGAAGCACGGTGGGCTGGTCGGCTTCCCCCGCGGCGAGCAGGATCTGACGATTTGGCGCCTGAAGGACGATACTGGCCCTTTGACCGCTTTCCGCATGCAGTCTTTTTTCGATCTCGAGGCTGTGCAGGTCTTCCCAGGATCCGCCGCTCTTTTCATAGTGGTCGGCAAAAAGGCGGGACAACTCATCAATGTTCTCTTTCCGGGGGGCCGCCACCAACACTTCGAGGGCGTCCCGCAACACGATTTGGGTGACGAAGGCAAAGACCAAGCCCATTCCCACAATGAACGCCGCCATGGCGATGAACAGTTTGCGGCTGACGCTCATTTGGGGTCACCGAACCGATAGCCGAATCCGTAGACCGTTTGAATGTAGACGGGCGTTGCGGGGTCGTCCTCGATTTTTTTGCGGAGCCGGCTGATATGGGCGTCCACCGTCCGCTCGTCGTTCCACAGCGCGTCATCCAGGGACTCCAACAGCTGCAGCCGGCTGTAGACGATTCCCGGCCTGGCGGCCAGCGTGAGGAGCAATTTGAACTCCGTGGGCGTCAGAGAGATTTCCTTTCCCCGTTTCCAGACGCGGCGCCGGGGTTCGGAGATCACCAGCTCGCCGCGCCGCATCGCCTCCCCGTCGCCCCGGTCTCCTTCGATCCGTCGCAGCACGGCGCGGATGCGGGCCACCAGCTCCCGCAGGGAAAAGGGTTTGGTGATGTAGTCGTCAGCCCCCACTTCCAGCCCGATGATTTTGTCCGTCTCTTCGGTCCGGGCCGTCACCATGATGATGCCCATCCGATCCCTTTTGCGCAGCTCTCGGCACACTTCGATGCCGCTCATCTCCGGAAGCATCCAATCCAGGACGACAAGGGAGGGTTTCACCTCCTCGGCCTTCCGCAGGGCCTCAAGGCCCGTTTTGGCCGTTGCGGTGCGAAACCCCTCCTGCTGCAGAAAGGGCTCCATAAAGTCAAGCACTTTTTCTTCATCGTCCACCAGCAGCAGGGTGTGGGACATCCTCTCATTCCCCCTCACATCGGCTCTCTTTCTATGATAACGGCTGAGCTTTCCGGTTCCACCCGATTTCATCGATCCCGCAGAAGTTTGTCATAAGATCACAACATCCACCCGTTAGGATGGGGATAGCTCCATCCATACATGGAAAAAATCCAGAAATCGATTTTCATGAGCTCCCCGCTGCTTTCATCTGTGGGCGGCATACTNTTTGGTGCCATTTCTCCGAAGCGCTGATTTTATACCCGAACACTTTCCATCCGTTCCCGGTTCGCCGAAAATGCCGTGGCGTTTACGGTGGCAGAAGGGACGCACACATTTTTTCGCCCGTCGGGATGCCGGGATCCTTACGGGAATCGGCCCTTGATCTCCAAGATGAAATCCGCCCTCTGTCTGGTCAGCATCCTGTTGCGAAATGTGATCGTTGACGTCCTCGACGNTGGTTCAGAGTCCCGGGCGCTTCCTTGTCACGGCCTTTTCGCCGAAGGCCTTCTTGGTGATGGGCCGGGGCGAACAATCATCGCACCTAAAGGAGTTGGTCTGATGGCTTATCGTTTGAGTTTGCGAAAAAAACAGCTGCTGGTGGCGATCCACGTCCTTTCCGTCATGGCCTGGTTCGGCGGTACCTGCTGCATGCTGCTGCTGGGATGGTACATGAAGAGTGCCGAAAACGGGGAGCAGCTCTTCTACACGTTGTCCAGCATGCACATCGTTGACGAGACGCTGCTCAAGTACCCGGCTCTTGCGGCCTTGATTTCCGGCGTTCTCCTGTCGGTTTGGACCAATTGGGGGCTTACGAAGTATTACTGGGTGCTCATTAAACTGATTTTGACCGTGGGGATCATCCTGTTTGCCATATTTTTTGTCAGCCGGTGGTTTTCCTTTCTCCTGAGCGCCGCGGAACAATGGGGCTACGCCGCCTTTCGTCGGGATGCCTTCCAGTCGGTCTGGATGTCAAACATGCTGGGAGGGGCGGTCAATCTGGCGGCGCTTCTGCTCATGACCCTGATCACCTACTTTAAACCCTTCGGCAAGATCAAGGGAAGGGGAAGGAAGGAGCCGAAGGGGAACAGGCGGACCGGCTGATCCACTTCGTCAAAAGAGCGGACTTGTTGCGGAGTCCGCTCTTTTGCATGAAAAACTTTTTTTGCCTCCATACTAACCTCGGAATGCTTTGACCGGCAGGAGGGCAGAGGATTGTCTGAACGGGAGAACGGAAAAAAGCGGTTTTTTGGAGGCCGGAAAAAATTCCGCCTGAAAAAAGAGGACATCACGGTTGTCGACATGGACACGGCCAAAAGGGCGGTCCTGGCCACCAGCGTCGGCAATGCCATGGAATGGTTTGATTTCGGCATTTACTCCTACTTGGCGGTGACGATCGGGAAAGTTTTCTTCCCCGAAATGAAGGGCGGGGTCCAGCTGATTTATTCCTTCGCCACCTTCGCCGTCGCTTTTCTCGCCCGCCCGCTGGGGGGGATCGTTTTCGGGATGTTGGGCGATCGGTGGGGCCGAAAGCGGGTGCTTGCGATCACGCTCATCCTGATGGCCGTCTCCACCCTGAGCATCGGTTTGATTCCCAGTTACGAGACCATTGGTTCGACGGCGACGGTTTTGCTCTTGATCGCCCGGTTGGTGCAGGGCTTTTCGACCGGGGGAGAGTACGCCGGCGCGATGACCTTCATCGCCGAGTCGACGCCGGACAAGAAGCGGGGCGTGATGTCCAGCGGGCTGGAAGTGGGGACCCTGACAGGATATATAGCCGGGGCCGCCTTTGTCACGTTGCTCACGATGACGCTGGGTTCCGAGACCATGGTCCGATGGGGATGGCGCATCCCCTTTCTGGTCGCCGGTCCGATGGGGCTGATCGGCTATTATCTGCGGGAGCGCCTCGAGGAGACCCCCGCTTTTGAAGCGATGGAGGAGGCGCGGGAGCGGGAATCCTATCTGTCGATCCGGGACATTTTGGCTTCCTATTGGAGAACCCTGTTGATCGGGATAGTCGTGGTTTTTTTT
>JGI1652J44930_10000741_pt1 | contig 12603 bp, 16 predicted proteins | sample NewIslsDNAsample_FD_44930 | JGI IMG/M metagenome (IMG submission 44930)
TATCGACGCGGGAAGTGATTTCAGTATTTTGATGCTGAGCGTGAAGGAGGAATCTGCCATGTCCGAGCCGATTCGACTGATCATATTGTGCAGCTGGGGAGCGACTTCCAGTCAGCTGGCCAAAAAGGTGAAGGAGGCGGCGGACAAGCGGGGTATCGAATTGACGGCCGATGCGGGAGGAACCGGCGAATTCAAAAAGAAGGCCGACCGGTATAATGTCGCCTTGCTGGAACCGCAGGTGCGTCATTTGAAGAAGGAAATGTCCAAGGTCGCTGAGGAACACGGCATTCCCCTGGAAATCGTCGATCAGCGGGCCTTCGCCCTGATGGACGGAGACAAGGTGTTGGATCAGGTGTTGACGATGGTGAAGGGGAGACGGGAACAATGAACTTCGTCAATTGGCTGGAAAACCGTCTTATGGAACCCCTCGGAAGATTGGCCCAAAATATCTATCTCCAATCGATCCGGGATGCCTTCGTCATCTTTGCGCTGCCGGTCATCCTGACGGGAGCCATTTTTCTCATCATCGCCAATCCGCCCACTTCGATCGANTGGGCGCCGATACAGGCCTGGGCGAACGCGGTCCAACCGATTCAGGCCCAGATCCTGTTTCCGTTTCAGCTCACTTTCGGCATCATGGCCGTCACGGTCGCCTTCGGCATCGGGTACAGCCTCGGCGAGCGACGGGATGTGGATTCGGTCATGGCGGGAATCCTATCCATGCTCGCCTTTTTGATGACCGCCTTCCCGGTTGCGGACATCACCAAGATCCCCTTCGGACAAATATTGGATTACCTCGGCGGCCAAGGATTGTTCGTCGCCATCCTTTTGGGGATCCTGACGACCGAGGCGATGCGCTTTCTCATCAAACGGGGATTCGCCTTTGAATTGCCGGCGGGAGTCCCTCCCTATGTCATGCGGACCTTCCGCGTTCTGGTTCCCTTCATGGTGATTTTGCCCGCCGTCTGGATCCTGGAATGGATCGTCTGGGCCAATTTCGGCATCACGATCCCGCAGGCCGTGCTGGAGTTGTTCAGCCCCCTCGTCGCGGCATCCAACTCCTATCCCGCCGCCCTCGGCATGATCCTGTTGATGATGGTCCTTTGGGGGATGGGAATTCACGGAATGAACGTGGTTTCTTCCGTGGCATATCCCTTCTGGATGACTCAATTGGCGGAAAACGCCGATGCCGTCAGCGCCGGAGCGACCGCCCAGGGAATCGTGACGGAGCCCTTCTTCCACATGTTCGCCCATATCGGCGGGTCCGGGGCAACCTGGGGACTGGTGATCTTCATGCTGCTCTCGCGTTCCCGCCAATTGAAGGAAGTGGGAAAAACCGCCTTGATACCGGCGGTCTTCAACATCAACGAACCGGTCATCTTCGGACTGCCGATCGTGTTGAACCCGATCATGTTCATTCCCTTTGTTCTCGGGCCGGCGGTCATTGTGACGATCAACTACATCCTGTTCGCCACCGGAATCCTGCCGCCGGTGATCATTCAACCACCGTTCACCGTCCCGATTTTCCTCGGCGGATTCATCGCCACCGGCGGGTCCGTCCTCGCGGGGCTGGTCCAGGTGATCGACGCCGTGATCGCCGCCCTGATTTACTGGCCGTTCTTTAAGCGGTACGAAAAATCGCTGATTGAGCAGGAACAATCCGCCCAAACGGGCTGAGCAGACAAGGAGTGACCCCATTGGATCTGGAACAAGCCATTTTCCATCTGGTGCTTTATGGAGGAAACGCCCGCGGGAAAGCGTATGAAGCGCTGGACGCGGCGGAGGAGTTCCGGTTTGAAGATGCGGAGAAGCTTCTTCAGGAAGCGGAAGAGGAATTGATGAAAGGGCACAAGTGGCAGACGGATTTGGTGCAGTCGACGGGGGATAATCCGCCGAGTTTTCTCGCCATCCACGCCCAGGATCACCTCATGACGGCGCTGGCGGAATTGAACCTGGTCAAGCGGTTCGTGGAAAACTACCGGGTGATCGACGATCTGAAGAAACGGGTGGAAAAATTGGAGAATCGGTGACGCGAAAAGGGCGGGTATTCCGTCATCGGCTTCGGCGGCGGTGGCGGGGACCTGCCTTTTCAAGAAGTAGAGGCGGCCATCGGCCCGCCCGCACCCGTTGAGGGAAGCGATCAAAGAATCAAAGAGAAGGGGAGGAGAAAATGGAATCGGGCAAAGTGACGCGCATCGTTGTGATCGGAACCGGATTTGTGGGCTCCAGCTATGCTTACGCCCTGGTGAATCAAGGGCTGGGCAATGAGTTGATCCTGGTCGACATCAATCAAAAAAAGGCGGAAGGGGACGCGATGGACCTGAACCATGCGGTTCCCTTCGGCGCGCCGATGCGCATCTGGGCGGGGGATTACGCCGACTGCAAGGATGCNGACCTGGTGGTAATCACCGCCGGCGCCAATCAACGCCCGGGAGAGACCCGTCTGGATCTTGCGGGTCGGAACGCTCAAATTTTTCGTTCCATCGTCGATCAGGTGATGGAGAGCGGCTTTAACGGACTGTTCCTGGTCGCAACCAATCCGGTGGATGTCCTGTCCTATGCCACCTGGAAGTTTTCCGGGTTGCCCGCCCGTCGCGTGATCGGATCCGGAACGATCCTGGATACCGCCCGCCTGCGCCATTTGCTGAGCGGGGCGTACCGTGTGAATCCGCAAAATGTGCACGCCTACATCATCGGGGAGCATGGGGATACGGAGTTGCCCGTCTGGAGCCATGCCAGCATCGGTGTGCGCCCCATCTCGGAATATTTGAAACAGGGGATCGGCCCCAGCCGGGAAGAGTTGGATCAAATTTTTGTCAAGGTGAGGGATGCGGCCTATCATATCATTGAACGAAAGGGAGCAACCTATTACGCCATTGCGATGGGACTGGCCCGTTTGACCCGCGCCATTCTGAACGATGAGAATTCGGTGCTCACCGTGTCCACCCTGCTCAGCGGGGAATACGGGCTCGAGGATATTTACATCGGTGTTCCGGCGGTGGTGAATCGCTCCGGCGTGAGGGAAGTGGTTGATTTGAATTTGACGGAGGAGGAACGGAAAAAATTGCATCACTCGGCGGAAGTCCTGACCCGGGTGTTGAAAAATATCCTTTAATCCACGATACTAGTTTTGTATTCGAAATCGTGATCAAGGAAATGGAAGGGTCAGATGATGTTCAAACAGGCGATTGGAAAACTGCAGCGTCTCATCGGAAAAGGATCCCCCGAAAAGGAAGCGGAACGCGCCGGCGTAACACCTTCACCCGGTGAGGAGGAAACCTTCGTTTCTCCGATGACCGGCAGGCTGCTTCCGATCACCGAGGTGCCGGACCAGGTGTTTTCCCAAAAAATGATGGGGGACGGCTTTGCGATCGATCCGGCGGAGGGGGTCGTCGTCTCTCCCGTGGAAGGGGAGATCGTCAATCTCTTTCCCACCAAGCACGCCATCGGCATCCGTTCCAAGAGGGGCCGGGAGATCCTGATTCACATCGGGATCGACACCGTCAACCTCCAGGGAGAAGGTTTCAAGCCTTTCATCTCGGAAGGGGATGCGGTCAAGCCGGGTCAAAAGCTGATGGAAGTGGATCTGGAACTCCTCCGGAACAAGGCGACGTCCGTCATCACCCCGATCCTTTTCACCAACCTGCAGGAAGGCGAAAAGGTTGAGCTGAAGAAGGCGGAGGCCAGGCAGGGGGAAGAGGGAATCGTGGCGGTGACGAGTTGAATTTCGAAAAAAACGGGGCGGCCCTTCATCCGCCCCGTGATGGCTCCGATTCCGAGGAGGACGGAAGTCCGCCTCGGAATCGGATTTCCGGAATCTCAAGTGGACGGGATATTGGGCCCGTCCAATTTTTTGTTTCCGTACCCGGGTCTCGGATCCCGGGCGGCCTCCGGCTGCCGACCGGTGCGGCGATTGTCATTGCCCGAGAGACGGGCTTCCTTGTCCCTTTGCTTCTTCATGGCGAAGTCTCCTTTGAATGCGCTTTTTTGCAGTTTTCCCCGGAACCGGCGGACTATGCCGAACTGCGGTTTCAAAGGGTCATTTCCCCGGTTCCTCCGAAACGTATTCGGGAAACTCCTTCGCAAAGGTTTGCGCGACCGCCTGGTATTCCTCGTCGGGAATTTCCGAAGGGGACCCGTCTTCGATTTCGAAGAAGTAGGGGGGCCCCGTAGGATGTTTTTTGTCGTAATACATGCCGATCAGCCTGTTCTGGTGGTAGAAGGTGGCGCCCAGGATCGCTTCCACCCCGCCCTCCAGGTCCAGAAAGAAGACGGGCTCGACCTGCTCCAGGACGGTTTCGGTGTAGGTTTCTCCCGGATAGCGGAGCACCAGGGCGTCTTCCTCTTCTTCCGCAATGAAGAGCTGCTTTTTGGATTCCTTGGACCAGATCAGCAGCAAGTGCTTCACGTTTTCGTGGATGAAGACGTATTGGTGGGGGGTTTCGAAACGGACGTGCACGGTTTGATCCCTCCCGCGAATGGGTGATTAATGGGGGTGCGATCCAACTATAACACCAAACCCCGGCCGGCTCCACCCGGGCGGAAAGGGGAGGAATCATTCCGGGAGATGTCGAATAGATAAACGAACACATGTTCCGAGTCCGAAAGGAGGGAAGGTGCTTCCTGCGGGAAGCGCCGCGGAAATGACCGGGAAGGGAACAGAGGCATTGCGAGAACTTTTGCTCGAGGAATTGGGAGCCGGCGTAAGGACGACCAAGAAACTGCTGGCTCGGGTCAGGCCCGGGGAGTGGGATTTCCGACCGGCGGACAACATGCGTTCGCTGGGAGAGCTGGCGAATCATCTGGCGCAGATTCCGCTCGTCGATCTGGCCATTCTTCAGGAAAAGAGCGAGGAGGAAGTGCGCAGGCTGGAGTCGGAATACGCCTCTTCCGATCCGGAGAAGCTGTGTGAATGGATGGAAGAGGGCTTTCAGTCGTTGTGCGATTACATGCGCGGTTTGGACAAAGAGACGTTCCTGACCCGAACGACGAAGCCCTTCTATGCCGATCACGGCTCCACCCAGGCCAAATGGCTCGTTGAGATCGTCACCCACGTTTATCACCACCGGTCCCAGCTGTTTCAGTACCTGAAACAACTGGGCCATCCGGTCAACATGTTCGATTTGTACGGGTGAAGGGGATTTGTGGCGGATGCCCGCAGGAGGGCATCCGTTTTTTCGCGATCCCGATTTCCCTCTACAGCTCGGCGATGCGAAAGCGGAATCGCGCTCCCCCCTCGGGTGCGTTGCCCGCGGTGATCCATCCGCCGTGTTTCTCCGCAAGGGTCTTGGCGATGTACATTCCCAGCCCGGCATGTCCCAAGCCCGATTTACGCGCCGGGTCTCCCCGGTAGAAGGGCTGGAAGAGGTGGCGCAGGTCCTTTTCGGAAAGGCCGGGCCCCGTGTCGGTGATCTCCATTTCCACCCCCTCCTCATCCAGGAGAACGCGCCAGCGGATCTCTCCCCGGGCGGGGGTGTACCGAAGGGCATTGGTAATCACGTTGTCCAGGATCTGCGACAGGCGATGNCCGTCCACCCGCATCGGGCGGGGATGGCGGCGAAAATCCTCCAGGCTGAAATGCAAACGGATCCCCATTTGCGAGCAGAGGGAGAGGTACTCTTCCTTTTTCTCCGTCAGGTAGGCGCCGAGGTCCAGAGGGGAGGGGGAAAGGGAGAAATCGGGTCGTTCCAATCGGTTGGCTTCCTGCATTTCCTCCAGCATCCGGATCGCTCGCCGGGCATTGGTTTGAATGGCCCGGAGGGAACGATGACGGCGCTCGTCTTCCTGCGAAGTCCGATTCAGGAGGTTCTCGGCATGTCCGAGAATGATCGTGAGCGGGGTGAACAGATCGTGGGCCAGGGCGGCCAGCATCTCCCGGCGCCCCTGTTCCGCCCTCCACTGGGTTTCGAGGGATGCGCGGAGGGAACGGCGCATGTTTTCAAAGGCTTTGCCCAAGGCGTCCAGTTCCCGGGTTCCGCCCACTTCACCCAGGGTGAAGTCCAAGTCTCTCCGTTCCACCCGGGTTGCCCCTTCCATCAAGGAGGCGATCGCAGGGGAGATCCTCCTTTCAAGGCGACGGCCGAACCAGTAGGTGAAGAAGGCGAGGGTGACAAAGGGAGTGGCCATCGCCAGAACGAGAACGACCGCCGCCAAGGGAGAGTCGTTGGCCTTCAGAAAAGAGATTTGATAGCTGAGCACGAGCACTCCCATCAGCCGTCCCTGACCGTCGCTCAGGGGAACGTACCGGTAGATCCGTCCGTCCCGGGTTTCCGTCGTGTTCACTTTTCGAATCCACTGTTCCGGATTCGCTTTTTCCGGAGGGGAAAGCGTTCCGTAGCCCTCCCCCCCTCGCAGGGGGAGGACCCGGTAGGAGACGCCTTCGGACGGAATTTCCTCTTCCAAAAGGGGGCGGTTTTCGGGATCCAGCAATTTGGCTCCCGATTCTTCCGCGAAACGGAGAATGGCCGGCACCTGTTTTTCGTAGAAGTTGGCGGGCCGGAAGAAAGATAAGGCCGACAGGCCGAGAAGGAGCCAGATCAGCGTGGAGGTTGCGGCGCTCCACAGGATGACGGACAGGGCCAGGCGGATGAACTGACGGCGAAAAGTCGGAGGAGTGTTCATTTTTCCCAACGGTATCCAATCCCCCAAACGGTGGTGATGGGATTCAGCCCGGGTTCGACGGCGGAAAGCTTCGCCCGGATTTTTTTGATGTGCTCGGTCACCGTGGCGCTGCTGCCTTCCCCGAAGCCCCAAATTTTTTCGTAGATTTGTTCCCTGGAAAACACCTGGCCCGGATGCATGGCCAAAAGGCGAAGGATGTCAAATTCCTTGCCCGTCATCGGCACTTCCCGGTTCCGGACGTGCACCTTCCGCTGTTTCAGATCGATGGCCAGGTTTCCGAAGCGGAGGGTTGTCATCTCCCTGCCCACGGCGGAGCGCTGTTCCCGGCGCAGGTGGGCGGCGATCCGCGCCTTCAGCTCCCGCAGGCTGAAGGGTTTGGTCAAGTAATCGTCCCCTCCGGCCGTTAGGCCTTCGATCCGGTCTTCCACCTCCCGCCGGGCGGACAAAAAGAGGATGGGACAGGCCACCGTCTCCCTGATGGCCCGACAGACCTCGATGCCGTCCAAACCCGGCATCATGATGTCCAGCACGATCAGGTCCGGTTGATGCTCGAGGAGCGGAAAGATCTCGTTTCCGTCGGTGGCGGTAAGCACCCGGTATCCCTCGTCTTCCAGGGCGTCCTTGATCATGTCGAGCAGATCTTGTTCATCGTCGGCGATCAAGATGGTTGCCGTCACATCGATTCCCTCCTGCCGCTTTAATGCTCTCCTTTCCGTCCTTCCCAACGGTTAAACCATAGGATTGCCCCGGCCAACAGGATGAAAAAGGTGAGCGTCGACGCGATCAATCCCTGAAAGGTTTGGTGCAGGATTTCTCCCGAGGCGATGAGTTCCGGCGGTGAATCCATTCCGGGAAGATAAGCCAGGTAGGCGCCTGGCAGCAGGGCCAGGCGGACGGGCCACGCCCACGGGATGAAGGGCCAGACGGTGTCCCCGATGCTGGTCGCCGTCAGGGCGGCGATGAGAAGACCTGCTCCCCCGATGCCGACGGACGGGCCGTAACCCCAGACATAGCCGATCCAGTAATGGAGGATCAGCAGTGGCATGGATCCGACCAGGGCCATCAGGGTGGCCAACAGAAAGATGGGCCAGGCGATGAGAACGTCCATGACCAGTTTGAATCCCAGGATCAGGAAGGTTGTGGCCGCCAGGGTGGCGACCGAAATCAGCAGGAGGAGGATGATCAGCTTCCCGGAGAACAGATGGCTCCGGGGCCGGGGGCTTCCGAGAATCCCCCGGAAGTGGCCCGCCTCCTCCTCCTGGTGGGCCATGTATCCGGCCGCGACGCCGATGCCGACGGGGATCATCAGGACGGTCCACCCCTCGAAAAAGGCCAGGAACAGGGAGAGCTGCCTTTCGGGGGTGATTTCCCACCTGGAATAATACCAAAGGATCAGCGCCGCATAGAGAAGGGGGAGTCCCACGGCCAGGGGCCGGAGCGGCGTCCGCTTCGTCTTCAGCCATTCGGATTGAAGGATTGTCATTGCTCTAGCGCATCTCCTTTCTTTTAAACCACAGGGCGGTGATCCAAGTAAAGAGGAGAAAGGCGGTTATTCCCAATAATATGCCCACCGGAATCACGGAGGGTTCCAGAAGGGGATCGCCTGCGTCCAAGGGCACGCCGTTGGGATGCACCCCCACTACAGGGGCCATCAACCGGGTGGGCCAGCTCCAGGGCACGTACACCCAATGGGGGGTGGGTGCCGCCAGCACACCGGCGATCAGACCGGCAAAACCGACGGCCATGCTGAAGAGGGTCCCCTTCCAGGCTGCCGCCCACAGCTGAATCGGGATGAGGGCGAGAGATGTCAGCCAAATCAACAGCGCCCCCGTCACGATCTGAGACCAGGGTATCGCCCCTCCGGCGACAATCAGGCCCGCGAGGAGGAGAGAGCCTGCCAAAATGCCGCTGGACAGGAGGGTGTGGCAGGCCAAGACGGCGATTTTTCCCGTCCACAGGGCGGGGACGGATACGGGATGAATCCGCAGATTCTGAAGGTTCCCGGCCCTTTTTTCCTTTTGTTGGGCCAGGGAAGCGAGCAGTGCCGTTCCGAGGGGGACGAAGAGGACCGGCCACCAGTTGTAGATCTGAAAGAGCAAGAGCTCCCAGGGTCCGATCTCATCGGGCAGATACAGTTTGGTGATCTGGGAGATGAGGATGAAAAGGAAAGGGGTGAATAGGGCCAGACGTTTGGCGAAGGTTCTTTTGAATTTCAAATGTTCCGTGCGTAGGATTTCAAGCATGGTTTTCCCTCCTCACGGTCTGAAGAAACAACGTCTCAAGATCGTCTTTTTCCCCGATGGGCGCCTGCAGTTTCAACTCCCCGCCGCTGATGATGCCGATGTGGTCGACGAGCTGGGCCACTTCCGACAAAATGTGACTGGACAGGAGAATGGTTTTTCCCCTCGAGTTGAGGANTCGGATCAGTTCCCTGAATTCCTCGATCCCGATCGGATCCAGTCCGTTGGTCGGTTCGTCCAGGATGAGGATTTCCGGATCTCCGAGGAGAGCGATGGCGAGGCCGAGTCGCTGCTTCATCCCGAGGGAAAAGTGGGAAACCAATTTTTTGCCTGTCGTCTCCAGCCCGGTGATGACGAGGGCTCGATCGATCTCTTCTTGGGGAAGGCCCATCAACCGGCTGTGAACNAGAAGGTTTTCAAAGGCGGTCAGATTGCCGTACAGGGCGGGGGTTTCGATCAAGGCGCCGATCCGACCCAGGCAGTCCCTGGACCAGGGTTTTCCAAAGACGTGCACTTCGCCTTCTGANGGGCGCATAAGCCCTGTCAACAACTTCAACGTGGTCGATTTCCCCGCCCCGTTCGGCCCCAGCAAGCCGTAAACGGAGCCCTTCGGAATCCGGAGAGACAGTGTTTTTACAATCTGCCGGTTTCCTATCCGCTTGGTCAAGTTCCGGGTTTCGATGGCGTATTCCATCATGTTTGCCCACCTCTTTGTCGATGATTGTCTCGAGATCAATGTAGCAAGCAAAAATAAAGGATTTATAAAAATGCCGGCAAAAACCGCCTTTTTTCCGCCCGAACGGGACAAATGCAGGACTTTGCTTTCACAAAAAAAACGCCTTTCGAAAAGCCGCTGGAAATCGGCCTTCGGAAGGCGATACAGAGTGACGCCCGTCGGCAAAGGATTGCTATTTTTCGTCCAGGACCGTGATGTAGGCGATCATCGGGCCGTTGTTTTCGGCGGTCGCGTGGTCGTGGCAGATCAGTTGATACGTTCCGGGTTTGTCGGCCAGGAAGGATACACGCGTTTTCTCTCCCTTTCGGACGACTCCGCTGANGCCGAACTCGCTGAGGGAAAAGTTGTGGGCTTTCCCGTGGATTCCGTGCAGGACCAGGTTGACTCTGTCCCCTTTGTTGACCACGATGGACCCGGGATCCCAGCGATAAGCCTCGATTTCCCGCCCGTTCACCTCGCTTTTGTATTCGACGGTGACGAGATGGAAGGTTTTTTCCGGGGTTTGGGTCCATTCCTGGATGACGGTCCGGTCGTCGAACCAGGGAACNAGAAGGACGGTGGTGCCGATCAGCACCAACAGGAAGGCGATGGTGAGCGCCAGCCATTGACGCGGGGTGGTCATGGGAATCCCCCTTTGGCGAATGTTTTGTGTCTATTTATTGACAACAAGACCCGGGTTTTATCCGATCGGTGGAAAAAAAGTTACGCATTGTAAATCGATCGCGGTTGTTATATAATAGGAACGNATGTTCGNCTCCGGGTGGGAAACCATGAAGGATACGGTGTTGAAAAGGGCCGCGAAGTCCGGGCGGCCGGTGGAGATCATTTACATGGACGAAAAGGGGAAAATCACCCAGCGGCGGATCCGCATCCGGGTCATTCGGGAGGATCTGGTGGAGGCGTATTGTTTTGAGCGGAAGGGGGTTCGCCGTTTCAAGCGCTCCAATATCCTGGCGGCCCGGGAATCGGAATAGACGGGCGGAGAGGCTTTTTGCGAAGAGGTTTCGGGAGATTGCCATCGAATCGGTGTTTTCCGGAGGGGAAAACCGTGTTATACTAGTCCCTGAAATCAATCCGATCAGGATCATCGAATCGATCCGTCCGGATGGTTGATCGGCTGCAATGTTGCCCGAAGGGCTCGGGCGACAGGTGAACGATCCGTAAAACCGATGGGCAACCGGGAGGGTGACAGATGAGCTTGAAATGGAAAAATCAAGGAGAAAACCGCGACAACGATTTTTTGGACATGGTCTTCGCCACGGCGACCTCCTTTATCTTCTTCATGGGAATTGCCGTGGTGGCGACGGTGATCAGCCTCATCCGGTGAACGGAGGATTGCCGCGGAACGGTCAAGGAGTGGTCGGGGATCTGCCTGTTTGCGTGATCTCTCGTGGGTGCTTTCGCATTTCGCAAACGCTCCCATGCGGCCTCCGCACGGCCGGTGCCGGTCCGGGATGGGGCCGCTGAAGGTGCGCGCCGGGTGAAGAGGAACCGACCGGGTTTCTTTTTTTGTGGAGGAAATTGAGGATAGGAGGCAGGAGAAGCATGAATGTTCACGAGTACCAGGGGAAAGAGGTACTGAAGCAATACGGGGTGGACGTTCCCAGGGGGCAGGTGGCCTTCACCCCCGAAGAAGCGGTGGAGGCGGCGAAGTCCCTGGGTGGCGATCTGTGGGTTGTCAAGGCGCAGATTCACGCCGGCGGCCGGGGAAAGGCGGGGGGCGTCAAGCTTGCCCGCAGCCTGGACGAGGTTCGCTCCCACGCCGAAGAACTCCTGGGGAAAGTGCTGGTCACCCATCAAACGGGCCCCGAAGGGAAGGAAGTGAAACGCCTCCTGATCGAAGAGGGGTGTAAGATCCAGAAGGAATACTATGTCGGCATGGTAATCGACCGCTCCACCGGCCGGGTGACCCTGATGGCCTCCGAAGAAGGCGGAACGGAGATCGAGGAGGTGGCGGCCCGCACACCGGAGAAGATCATCAAGGAATCGATCGATCCGGCGGTTGGCCTGTTGCCCTTCCAAGCCCGTCGAGTGGCCTTCAAAATCAACATTCCCCGGGATCGCATCAACAAGGCGGCCAAATTCATGACGGGCCTGTACCGCGCCTTTGTGGAGAAGGATTGCTCCCTGGCGGAAATCAACCCGCTCGTCACCACCGAGGACGGCCGGGTGATGGCTTTGGATGCCAAGCTCAACTTCGACAGCAACGCGCTGTATCGCCATCCGGACATCCGCGAATTGAGGGATTTGGATGAAGAGGATCCCAGGGAAGTGGAAGCTTCCAAATACGATCTGAGCTATATCGCCCTGGACGGCAATATCGGCTGCATGGTCAACGGCGCCGGACTGGCGATGGCCACGATGGACATCATCAAGCATTACGGCGGAGAGCCGGCCAACTTCCTGGATGTGGGCGGCGGCGCCACCGCCGAGAAGGTGACGGAAGCCTTCAAAATCATCCTGTCCGACGAAAATGTGAAGGGGATCCTGGTCAATATTTTCGGCGGAATCATGAAATGCGACGTGATCGCCACCGGAGTGGTCGAAGCGGCCAAACAGGTGGGGCTGGACCGTCCGCTGGTGGTGCGTCTCGAGGGGACCAACGTGGAGCTTGGCAAAAAGATTTTGGAAGAGTCCGGTCTGAAAATCATCGCCGCCGATTCCATGGCGGACGCGGCGCAAAAGATCGTTTCCCTGGTGAAATAAACACTGAGCACGTTGAAGAAAGGCGGGTTGGGCGTTGAGCATATTCGTGAACAAGGACACCAAAGTGATTACGCAGGGAATCACCGGATCCAACGGGATGTTTCACACCAAGCAGGCGCTGGAATACGGAACGAAAGTGGTTGCGGGGGTAACTCCGGGCAAGGGCGGAACCTCCGTCGAGGGCGTCCCGGTTTTTGACACCGTTGAGGAGGCGGTCAAAGAGACGGGAGCCAACGCGTCGGTCATCTACGTTCCCCCGGCCTTTGCCGCTGATGCGATCATGGAAGCGGTGGATGCGGA
>JGI1652J44930_10000742_pt1 | contig 12576 bp, 11 predicted proteins | sample NewIslsDNAsample_FD_44930 | JGI IMG/M metagenome (IMG submission 44930)
CTCCTCCACCACCCTTCCCGCGTACATCACCACGACCCGGTCGGCCATTTCGGCCACGACTCCCAAATCGTGGGTGATCAGCAGGATCGAGGTGTCGAATTTCTCCTTCACCTCGCGCATCAGCTCCAGAATTTGCGCCTGGATGGTCACNTCCAAGGCCGTCGTCGGTTCATCGGCGATCAACAACTTGGGATTGCACGCCACAGCCATGGCGATCATCGCCCGCTGGCGCATGCCGCCGGACAATTGGTGCGGATACTCGTCGACGATCTCCTCGGCCCGCGGAAAACCGACCAGCTTCAGAAGCTCCACCGTCCGAAGGCGGGCCGCCTTCTTGTCCAACCTCTGATGGAGGATCAGGCTTTCGGCGATCTGATCCCCGATCGTCATCACGGGGTTGAGAGAGGTCATCGGCTCCTGAAAGATCATCGATATCTCGTTCCCGCGGATGCGGACCATCTCCTCCTCCGGCAGGATCCGGATTTCCTTGCCGTCGAAGAGAATCTCCCCCTCGACGATCTTCCCCCGTTCGGGAAGCAGCTTCAAAATGGAGAAGGACGTGATGCTCTTCCCGCAACCGGACTCCCCCACCAAAGCCAGTGTCTCTTTTCGCTTCACCTCCAGATCGATCCCGTCCACCGCCGGGACCACGCCGTCATCTTGAAAGAAGTACGTTTTAAGATTCCGAATTTGAAGCAACGGCTCAGACAAGTTCTACCCTCCCACCAATTGAATATCAAGAAAAAAGGCCCAATAGCGAAAATCAGACAGTTCTTGCATTATTCTATTCTCCCTCCACCCTTAAAAGCCCTGCTTTTGTTCTAAACCATCTAACGGAATGATTTTGGACATTTTTCCGAAAATAGCAAAGGTGTGCCGAAGTTGTCTCGGCACACCGCTTTTCTCATATCGCTTCTTCCGAGGACGCACTCCGGGCCATGGACGCCGCACCGCCGGGCGGCATCAGCTGTTCCGGGTACCCGTATACGCCGTGTTCGCTCAAATCAAGACCCATCATTTCCTCTTCCTTTGAAACGCGCAACCCGATCAACCGGTCAATCACCCACAACACGAGAAAAGTTGCGATCGCCACGTACAGAGCCGTCACCGTCACCCCCAACGCCTGAATTCCCAACTGCCTGAATCCGCCTCCGTAGAGAAGACCCGGGCCNCCCACCCCCACGATCTCGATCAGGCGCGGCGAAGCGAAAAGCCCCGTCGACAACGTTCCCCAGATTCCGGCAACCCCGTGAACGGAAAAGGCGTAGATGGGATCATCCACTCCCCTCCGCTCCAGGTAGAAAACGGAATACACCGCCAACATCCCCGCAACCGCTCCGATGATCACCGCAGCCCAGGGCTCGACGAAGGCGCAGGATGCCGTGATGGCCACCAGTGCGGCCAACACTCCGTTCAGCATCATCGATATATCCGCCTTGCCCGTGATGATCCGGACGGTAAACAGGGCCGCGATGGCTCCGGTGGCGGCAGCCAGGTTGGTCGTCAGCGCCACGTAACCGAAGAATCCGTCCTGCACTGACAAGGTGCTTCCCGGATTGAATCCGAACCATCCGATCCAGATGATCAACACACCCAACACCGTATACACCTGGTTATGCCCCGGCAGGTTGTTGGCTGTTCCGTCCCGATTGAATTTTCCGATCCGGGGACCGAGCATGAGCGTCGCCACCAGAGCGGCAATTCCTCCCTGCAGGTGAACTACCGTGGAACCGGCAAAATCCTGCTTGCCGAGCGTCGACAGCCAGCCCCCTCCCCAAATCCAATGGGCGGCAATCGGATAAATCACCGCGACAAACAGCGTTCCAAATAGGAAATAGGCGCTCAGTTTTGCCCGCTCGGCAAAACCGCCCCAGGCGATCGCCAGGGAAACCGCGGCAAAGGCCAACTGGAACAAAAACAGGATTTCCGTAGGGATCCCTCCCTCTTCGGCGGGGAAACGGAGAAACCATCCGCTGGTCCCGAACAGCGGAGTGCCCTCCCCGAAGGCGACGGCATATCCCACCGCCCAAAACGCGATGCCGGCCAGAGCAAAGCTGAATACCTGCTTGCCGGCGATGTGCCCGGCATTTTTCATGCGAGTGGACCCCGCCTCCAGCAGCGCAAATCCCGCCTGCATGAAAATCACCAGAATCGCGCTCAAGGTGACCCAGACCATGTCGACCGACAATGCGACAGCATTCATCTCCGGCACCTCCATGTTAGCTAATATTACATATCTTCTGATGTACTGTATATTATCACACCTCCCCGCCACAGGCAAGGGGTTTATGTTAATTTTTATAACATGTACAGTTTTGTTTTCTGACACAACCGCGCAATAAAAAAGACGGGGCTTTCAGCCGCCGTCCGGAGAAGAGCCGAACTACTCTTGATTCACCCAATTGTAAAAGGTAAAGGAGGAAGAACCGGACTTCCGCTCCTCCCCTTGATAAAGCATCCCCCTCTGCCGGAACCTCCGGGAATACTCCGCCGCTTCCTCGGCGTTCGTAACGCGATTCCGGTGCCATTCCAACAGGATCCGATCAATGTATCGAAAACTGGCNTTCCCCGAGAAAACCGCCTCCCTCAGGGCGGCCAGAATCAGTTCCTCGGAGTAGCCGTCCTGATCCACCCATTGGGTCAGCATCTCACACTCCATCGGCGACAGCGGGCGCCCGAACTCCTCTTCAAAGCGGCGAAACAGCTGTTGGTACACTTCCTCCTTCTCGTCCTCCGAAGAGGAGGCCACNCGGCGGTCCAGAAAGGAAGCGGCCAACTGCTGCAAAAGCGGAGAGAGATTGTACCGTTCGGAGCGAAGTCCCGCCCAGTCGGTTTCCTCCTCGATTTTGAGAAAGCCGCCGCGCACGAGGGATTGCAGCCAGGAAACAATCTGGTCCGCAGGAACGCTCATCCGCTCCTCCAGTTCGCTCACCGTCGGAAAAGACTTCCCTTCCTTTTCCTGAAACACCATGAGGTGCAGAAGAAGCATCACTTGTCCCTCGTTGAGACCCAATCGCTTATATTCGGAGAACAAAACCGCGGGCAGTGCGATGGATCCCTCCTGCAACAGGTGCACCAATGCAGCGTGTGGAGACCCTTTTCGTTCCATGTCCATCCACCTCATCCCTACTATACCAGTGGGAAGAACGAAAAAACAGTCTTGAAAAAACAAAAAGCATCGGTCCCATCTCCGATGCTTTTTGTTTTTTCTCACGGATAGAGACGGTTCAGCATGCGCGGGAAGGGAATCGTCTCCCGGACATGATCCAGCCCGCAAATCCAGGCAACCGTCCGCTCCAGTCCCAACCCGAAACCGGAATGGGGCACCGTTCCGTATCTGCGGAGATCCAGATACCACTCATACGCGTCCNGGGGAAGCCGGTGCTCGACGAACCTCTGCCGGAGTAGCTCGGGATCATCGATCCGCTGGCTTCCTCCGATGATCTCGCCGTACCCCTCCGGCGCAATCAGGTCCGCACACAACACTACCTCCGGCCGATCCGGATCCGGCTTCATGTAGAAAGCCTTCACCTTCGCCGGATAATGGGTGATGAACACCGGCTTGTCGAAGCTTTCGGCGATCTTCGTCTCATGGGGAGCCCCGAAATCCTCCCCCCATTCAAAGGACATGCCTTCCCGGTTCAACAGCTCCACCGCCTCATCGTAGGTAATCCGGGGGAACGGCGGCTTCACCCTTTCCAGGGGAGCTGTGTCCCGGTCGATGGCTTGGAGCTCGCTTTGACACGCCTTGAGCACGTGCTGCACCACATGACTGACCAGTTCCTCCTGGATGCGCAGACTTTCCTCGTGCTCGGTGAAGGCCATCTCTGGCTCGATCATCCAAAACTCGATCAGATGGCGGCGCGTCTTGGATTTTTCCGCCCGGAAAGTGGGCCCGAAGGAATAAACACGCCCCAGCGCCATCGCCGCCGCTTCCATGTACAATTGCCCGCTTTGGGTCAGATAGGCGTCCTCATCAAAATACTTGGTGGAAAACAACGTGGTCGTCCCCTCGCAGGCGGAAGGGGTCAATATCGGCGGGTCGACAAGGGTGAATCCCTGCCCGTCCAGCCAATCCTGAACGGCCCGGATGATTTCGGCGCGAATCTTCAGGATGGCTCGCTGACGGGGCGAGCGGATCCACAAATGGCGATGATCCATCAGAAAATCCACACCGTGCTTCTTCAGAGCGATGGGGTACTCGTCGGCGATCTGGATGATTTCAATATCCTCGACATCCAGTTCGTACCCGCTGGGAGCGCGTTCATCCCGGCGGACCGTCCCCTGGACATAGAGGGAACTTTCTTGGGTCAACTGGTTGGCGTGTTCCCACACCTCCGGAGCCACTTGGCTCTTCACCAGAACTCCCTGTATGAAACCGGTTCCGTCGCGGAGCTGCAGAAACTGGATCTTCCCGCTGGAACGTTTGTTGTACAACCATACTCCCAATTTCACCGATTCTCCGACATGTTCAGCGATATTGCCAATACGGATCAACACTTTGATTCCCCCATCCAGTTACTGACTCGTTCATTATAAACCCACCGGAAAAGGAGAGTCAATGCGCGCCGGATCCTCGATCGCAGACAAAAAAAGGCCGGTGAAAACACCGGCCGCCAAGCTGTCGACAAAGCAAAAGTATTGGGAGGGCGCGATTTTCCGCCTCGACTCCATCAAGCGGCACATCAATACAGCGACATGTACTGCTCCCGCTCCCAGGGATGCACTTGCATGCGGAACATATCCCACTCGATCTCCTTCGCTTCGACGAAGTGGGTTAAAGCGTGTTCACCGAGGGCTTCGCAGATGACCGGATTGCTTTTCAACTCCTCCAGGGCTTCCTTCAGCGTGGCGGGCAAACTCTCGATGCCCGCATCGCGCCGCTCCGATTCGTCCATGATGTATATGTTTCGATCCACTTGTTTCGGAAGGGGCAGTTCGTTTTTGATGCCGTCCAGCCCCGCCTTCAGCATCACCGCCAGAGCCAGATACGGATTGGCCGCGGGATCGGGGTTGCGAACCTCGATCCGGGTGCTCAGCCCCCGGGAGGCCGGAATCCGGACCAGCGGGCTGCGGTTTTTCGGCGACCAGGCCACGTAGCAGGGCGCTTCATAACCGGGCACCAACCGCTTGTAGGAATTGACCAGGGGATTGGTGATCGCCGCGAAGGAACGGGCATGCTTCAGGATGCCGGCCAGGAAATGGCGGGCGGTTTGGGACAGGCCGAGTTCATCCTTTTCATCGTAAAAGGCGTTTTCATTTCCCCGGAACAGCGACATGTGGCAGTGCATCCCCGATCCGTTCACGCCGTAGAGGGGCTTCGGCATAAAAGTGGCGTGCAACCCGTAGCGGCGGGCGATATTCTTCACCACCAATTTGAAGATCTGGATGTTGTCCGCCGTCCGCACCGCATTGGCGTACTTAAAATCGATTTCGTGCTGCCCCGGAGCCACTTCGTGGTGGGAAGCCTCCACCTCAAAACCCAGCTGGTCCAGGGTGACCACGATGTCTCGCCGGCAATTTTCCCCCAGGTCCAGGGGAGCCAGGTCAAAATAGCCGCCCTTGTCGTTCAGATCCATGGTGGGCTCCCCTTTTTCATCGGACTTGAACAGGAAAAATTCCGGTTCCGTCCCCACGTTGAAGGCGGAAAAGCCCATCTCCTCCGCTTCCTTCAACACCTTTTTCAAGATGCTTCGCGGATCGCCGAGAAAGGGACTGCCATCCGGCAAGTATACGTCGCAGATCAAACCGGCCACTTTTCCCTCCGTCCCCGATGTCCAGGGGTAAATCACCCAGGAATCAAGGTCGGGATACAAATACATGTCCGACTCCTCGATGCGGACAAAACCCTCAATCGACGATCCGTCGAACATCAACTTGTTGTCCAGCGCCTTTTCCAGTTGGCTGCGCGGAATTTCCACGTTCTTGATGGTCCCCAACAAATCGGTGAACTGCAGCCGGATATACCGGACATTCTCCTCTTCCACCATCTTCATGATGTCTTCCCGGGTGTACCTTCCAGTCATATATCAAGCTCCCCTTCCCCATAAAATAAATGTATCGCCGCATCAATGGAAGAAACGGGACAATTCCCCCTGAATCAAATGCTGCTGCCCGGGTCGGCCCGGCAGTTCATTCAGCTGCCGCTTCAACAATCGGTGCAAATCTTCCTCCGTCAAATCCCGTCGGGCCTCCGCTTCGAGCGACGGCTGAACCGGTTGGAGGTGCGTGATCTTCGGGCGATTCAGCACTTCCTTGACACCGGCGATGTTCACCCCTTTTTCCATCAACGACTTGATTTCCAAAAGCCGATCCACGTCGTTGAAGGAAAACAAGCGTTGGTTGCCCTTGGTGCGCGCCGGTTTGATCAATCCCTGCTCTTCGTAGTATCGTATCTGTCGAGGGGTCAATTCGGTCAGTTTGGTCACGATCCCCATCGGAAACAGGGGCATGTTACGCCGGATCGAATCGCGCACCGCCATCCCTCCTTCCCTTGTTTGAAACCATTATATGCAATGTCAAGTTTGTTCGTCAATACATGTCAATAAAATTTACATTAATTGATGGCGACGGGCGATCTCCCGTCAACAAAAATCAGGAAAACACCGTTTCACTGATTTCTGTTGCAGATCGTCCCGATTTGTGTTAAGTCAATATGGGGGAATGATTGAGATTCCCTGTATGCATGCAAACGACGATCCTGATTATCGGAAGGGGAGCTCTCCTTTGCTGCACTTGAAAAAGAAGGGCACGGAATTGTTGGATCTGCTGATCCAAAGCGCCGAAAACACCTATCAGGCCTCCCTCCTTTTCCGGAAGGCCATGAACGGAGACCCGAAGCCCACCACTTACATTCAGGAATTCAACGATCTGGAAAAGAAAGGCGATCAAATCACCCGCCAAATTTACACGGACCTGGATCAGGTTTTCGTGACCCCGCTCGACCGGGAGGACATCATCACCCTGGCTTCGAAAATCGATGACGTCATCGACGGCATCGAAGCCACCATTTCCCGATTCGATTATCTGGACATCCCCTTTACGGATCAGACGATGAAACAATTTGCCGAGGTGCTGGTCTCCTCCTGCGAACACATCCTCTCCGCCATGAAGCTTCTCTCTCAAAAGAAATACCTGCAGATCCGAGAACACACCATCGAAATCAATCATCTGGAAAACGAGGGAAACCGCTTGATGCGGGAAGGGATTCGAGCGATTTTCACCAATCCCAGCGATCCTTATCATGACTTCAAATTGAAGGAGATCTACGAACGGTTGGAGAGAGTGACCGATTGCTGTGAAGACGTGGCCGATATCCTGGACAGCGTGTTGCTGCGTTATTCCTGATTGAAAAGGATACACAAACTTTCAAGGTAGGGGGTTAGCGCAGCGTGTCTCATTGCGCGCGCGACAATTGATGGAAACCATCCTCATCATCGCTGCCGTCGTATTTTTGGCCTTGACCTTTGACTTCATCAACGGATTTCACGATACCGCCAATGCCATCGCCACCTCCGTCTCAACGAGGGCACTCAGTCCGCGCAACGCGATCCTGCTTGCCGCCAGCCTCAACTTCGTCGGCGCCCTGACCTTTACGGGCGTCGCCAAATCCATCGGCGGCAACGTCGCTGACCCCTCGAAATTGGATCACGGGCTGTTGATTGTGACCGCGGCTCTCATCGCCGCGATCGCCTGGAATCTCATCACCTGGTGGTACGGCATCCCTTCCTCCTCCTCCCACGCTTTGATCGGTTCCTTGGCGGGAGCCGTCGTGAGCTCGGCGGGTTTTGAGGGAATCAACGCGTCCGGTTTTTCGGGGATTATCATGGGACTGATCTTTTCTCCGATCATCGCCTTTGTCGTCGGGTTTATCGTAATGAAAATCGTCTACCTGATCTTTGCCAATTACAGTCCCCGCAAAATCAACAAAGGATTCCGGGCCATGCAGGTGATGACAGCGGCGTTCCAGAGTTTCTCCCACGGCACCAACGATGCCCAAAAAGCGATGGGCGTGATCACCTTTGCACTGGTTGCCGGAGGTTTTCAATCGGATCTGGAGGTTCCGCTGTGGGTCAAGGTTTCCGCGGCCGCAGCGATGGGGCTCGGCACCTCCGTCGGCGGCTGGAAGATCATCAAAACGATGGGCTCAAAAATTTTCAAGATCGAGCCCGCAAACGGAGTCTCCGCCGACCTCACCTCCGCCTCCGTCATCCTCAGTGCCACCGTGACCGGTTTTCCGGTCAGCACGACCCATGTGGTCACTTCGGGAATTTTGGGAGTCGGAGCCTCCAAGCGGTTCAGGGAAGTGAAATGGGAAGTGGCCGGAAAAATTGTGTTGACGTGGTTTATCACGATTCCCATATCCGCCCTGCTCGCTTGGATCACCTTCAAGGCAATCGAAATACTCTTTCTGTAAATATAAAACCCTGCCCGAGGGCAGGGTTTTTCGAATGCTTGTCAGGCGAAGGTTACACGACCAGAATCCCGAACCAAATCAGCATACCGATCATCAAAAGTCCCTTGAAGAAAAGGCCGCCGAGAAACCCGACCAAGGTTCCCCACCCTACTCGGAGGGCCTCCTGCCAGGACTTCCGCTGGATCAGCTCCACGAGGACCACGGCCACCAGCGGCCCGACAAGAATGCCCAAAGGGCCGAGAATGAAGGGAAAGAGAATCGCTCCGACCACGGCGGCCAGCACGGAGATCCGGGACCCTCCGTAGGATCTCGCCACCACTCCTCCGGCCACGTAATCGACGAGGACCGTCACCGCCGTGACGATGACCGCCGCCACCCAGAAGGGCCAGTTCAAGGCATCGGAATCGATCAGAAAATGATACAGCAGAAAACCGACAAACAAAAGAGGCGCATCCGGCAAAACAGGGATCAAAAGCCCCAAAAAGCCCGCCACGAACAGGATCAATACCAAAATCCACCAAAGAACTTCCATTCCTCACGTCTCCTTTGCCGTGTTTAGGGCTGGCATCTTCCCTGTGGACAACAAGCGATCCAAGGAGTGCAAAACGGCGATCTTCACATGGGAGTATGTGAGACCTCCCTGCATGTAAGCGATATACGGCGGCCTCAGGGGACCGTCCGCCGACAGCTCGATGCTGGCGCCTTGGACAAAGGTGCCGGCGGCCATGATCACCGGATCTTCGTAGCCGGGCATCGGCGCGGGCTCCGGCGCCAAGTGGGCATCAACGGGAGACGCCTCCTGGATTCCCCTGCAAAAGGCGATGAGCAGATCGGGATCGCCGAAGCGCACCTGCTGGATGATGTCGGTGCGCGGATCGTCCCAGGTCGGTGATGTGGAAAATCCCGCCTCCTCCAGCATCGCCGCGGCAAAGACCGCCCCCTTCAAGGCCTGGCCGACGACATGGGGAGCCAAAAAAAGCCCCTGAAAATAATCCCGGAGATGGCCGTAGGTGGCCCCTCCCTCCATGCCGATGCCGGGTGCCACGAGCCGTGAAGCTGCACGCTCCACCCATTTTCTTTTTCCCGCGATGTATCCTCCCGTTTTCGCCAGGCCGCCTCCGGGATTCTTAATGAGGGAGCCCGCCATCAGATCCGCCCCTTTGGCCGTCGGCTCCTCGTCCTCTACAAATTCTCCGTAGCAGTTGTCCACGAAAATAACCGCATCGGGAACGTGCCTTCGCAGCCAACGGATCATCTCCTCGATGGNTTCAAGCGAAAAGGAAGGCCGGTCGGCATATCCCCGGGATCGCTGGATGCCGATGCACCGCGTATTGGGACTGATCGCCGCTTGAACCGCGTCGAAATCCACCCTTCCCTCCGGGGTAAGGGGGACTTCCCGGTAAGTGATCCCGTAATCGCAAAGGGATCCGGACCCGTCCGCCGCCGACCCGATCACCTGATGCAGGGTGTCGTAGGGAGACCCGGTGATGTACAACAACTCGTCCCCGGGACGCAGAACCCCGTACAGGCAGGCGGCGATGGCATGGGTTCCGGAAACGATGTGCGGTCGGACCAACGCCGACTCCGCATCGAAAACCCTGGCCGCCACCCGTTCAAGGACGGCTCGTCCGAGATCGTCGTATCCGTATCCCGTGGAGGGAGCCAGGTGATGTTCCCCCACCCCTTCTTCCCGGAACGCTTTCAACACCTTCCATTGGTTTCGCTCCACCTGCCGATCGATTTCCGCAAGCCGGGAAGCGATGCGCTCTTCCACCCGTTCGACCCATTTCTTCAGTTTTTGCCCGTGTCTCAGATCCTCGTACACCTGTAACCCCTTTTCCACATTGGCTTAATCGCTGCTGACCCGGATGTGATCCTTCACTTCCTTGGAAAGCCGGCGGAAGCGGCGGAGCGGAAGCCGGAAATCGATTCTGACAGTCACTCCGGACACCTCCGACCGAACCACTTCCGCATTTCGATACAGTGCGGCGATCCACTCCCCGCGAGACACCGGAAACTCGGCCGAACCATGCACCTGTTCCCGGTGAAGCGCTTGATCGATCGCCTGCTTCAGCCGCTCGAGATCCTCATCGGAGAAGGCCGAAATCCGGAGAGTTCCCTCCTCCTCAGGCATCTTTTCCGCCACCTGATCCGCCTTGTTGAAAACCGTCAGCGTCGGGATGTCCGCCGCGCCCAGTTCCTGAAGCACCTGCTCCACGGCCTGAATCTGTTCGGCCGCTTCCGGATGGCTGGCATCCACCACGTGAAGCAGCAAATCCGCCTCCTTCACCTGCTCCAGGGTGGAGCGGAAAGCCGCGATCAGATGGTGCGGCAAGCGGCGGATAAATCCGACGGTGTCGGTCAAAAGCACCTGCTCGCCGGACGGGAGGCGCAAAAAGCGCGATGTGGGATCCAGCGTGGCAAACAGGCGGTCTTCCGAGAGCACATCGGAACCGGTGAGCCGGTTGAGAAGCGTCGATTTCCCCGCGTTGGTGTAACCGACCAGTGCCACCTGGACAATCTCCATTTTTCGCCGACGATCCCGATGCAATTTCCGGTGTCTCCGCACCTGTTCCAGTTCACGCTTCAGATCGCGGATGCGGCGGTGGATATGGCGTCGGTCGAGCTCCAACTTGGTTTCTCCGGGACCCCGGGTCCCTATCCCTCCCCCCAGGCGGGACAAATCGCGACCACGNCCCACCAGTCGGGGAAGAAGATACTCAAGCTGAGCCAATTCCACCTGATACCGCCCTTCCCGCGTTTTGGCGCGCTGGGCGAAAATGTCCAAAATCAACTGGGTCCGATCGATCACCTTGCAAGGCATGATCCTCTCCAGGTGAAACAATTGGGCCGGGGAAAGCTCCTGATCGAAGATGATCAAATCCGTTCCCGTCTCCTTCGCCTTCCGGGCGATCTCTTCCGCTTTCCCCCGTCCGATCAACCAGGAGGGATCCATTTTATCGCGAAACTGCACTTCCGTCGATACCACTTCAGCCCGGGCGGTATCCGCCAATCGGGCCAATTCGGCCAAAGAGGAACGCAAATCCCATGCGGTCCGTTTCGGTCCGCATCCGACCAGTATCGCTCGCTCACGTTCGCCGATCGGGTCGATCGAAGTTCATCCTCCTTGTGAATCCATAAATCTTGTCGCTATTCACTATTTATTATACCACGAATGGGGTACCCGTTACCTGACGTTTCCTCGAACCGCAGATCTTCCGCGCGGATCGTCATCAAATCCTCCCGGGACGGATACCGCTCATTCAAGAGGCGCACGGCGTGTTGTCGAATTCCCCGCTCAATCACATTGCGAATGTATCGGGCGTTGCCGAAGGGTTGAACCGACCGGTTCATTTCCTTCAACAGCTGCCGCTTGAGCTTTTCCCTGGCCGACCGGGAAAAGCAGTACTGCCGTTGCTTGAGCATCCTGTCGGCGATTTCCATCAGCTCCTCGATGGTGAAATCGGGAAAGGTGAGGTGGATGGGAAACCGCGAGGGAAGTCCGGGATTGGCGCGCATGAAGCGCTCCATTTCCAGGGAATATCCCGCCAATATCAGGACGAATTCCTCCCGGTGATCCTCCATCGACTTCACCAGGGTGTCGATCGCCTCTTTGCCGAAATCCTTTTCCCCTCCCCTGGCCAGAGAGTACGCTTCGTCTATAAAAAGGATCCCCCCCAGGGCCCGCTTCACGTGCTCCCGCGTCTTCTGCGCCGTATGCCCGATATATTCGCCCACCAGATCCGCCCGCTCCACTTCCACGAGATGTCCCTTGGAGAGAATCCCCATCTCCTTCAGCAGTCTGCCCATGATGCGGGCCACCGTCGTCTTGCCCGTCCCCGGATTGCCGGCGAACACCATGTGCAAAACCTGTTGCTCGGAGGATAGACCGGCGGCGGCGCGGCGGCGCCCCACCTCCAGCCAGGCGTAAATCTCCCGCACAAATTCCTTCACCTTTCTAAGACCCACCAACTGGTCCAATTCCTCAAAACAGCGGCACAACGCCGGGTGTGTTTCCGGATCGACCGGCGGGGGCAGAGAGGAACGCTGTTGTGAATAAGAGGCGTTTCTTCCCTGGGAACCGTTTTCCAACACCACGTGGATCCGGTTCAACTCCCTTGTGATGACCGTTTTTCCCATGTTTGTCACCTCTTGTTCCG
>JGI1652J44930_10000748_pt1 | contig 12532 bp, 11 predicted proteins | sample NewIslsDNAsample_FD_44930 | JGI IMG/M metagenome (IMG submission 44930)
GGCCCGCTTTCGTAGCGGGCCTTTTTTCGGGGCGGGAGGGTCAGACGGTCACTTCCTCCTTGTCGTTCAGGATCTGGCGGAGGACCGTCTGCAGAATGCCGCCGTTCCGGTAGTATTCGATGTCCACTTGGCTGTCGAGGCGGAGAATGGTGTCAAATTCGACGGTGGAACCGTCCTTCTTGGTGGCGCGCACCTTGATCCGCTGTCCGGGCTGGATTTCATCGTGGAGGCCGAGGATGTCAAAGGTTTCTTCGCCGGTCAGGCCGAGGGACTTCCAGCTGTGGCCGTCGGCGAACTGCAGGGGCAGGACGCCCATTCCCACCAGGTTGCTCCGGTGGATCCGCTCGAAGCTCTCGGCGATGACCGCCTTGACGCCGAGGAGGTTGGTTCCTTTGGCCGCCCAGTCGCGGGAGCTTCCGGTTCCGTATTCTTTTCCGGCAAGGACGACGAGGGGCGTGTTCTCTTTCTGATACCTCATCGCCGCGTCGTAGATGGTCATCGTTTCACCGGTGGGCACATACTTGGTGTATCCGCCTTCCACGCCGGGAACCATCGCGTTGCGGATGCGGATGTTGGCAAAGGTGCCGCGGGTCATGACGCGGTCGTTTCCGCGCCGGGAACCGTAGGAGTTGAAATCCTTCGGCGCAACACCTTTTTCCTGCAGGTATTTGCCGGCGGGGCTGTCCGGCGCGATGCTTCCGGCCGGGGAGATGTGGTCCGTGGTGACGGAATCGCCCAGCAGAGCCAGTGCCCGCGCACCGCGGATCTCCTTGATCGGCTCCACTTCCGCCGACAGGTTGACGAAGAAGGGCGGCTCCTGGATGTAGGTGGAATTTTCGTCCCAGTCGTACAGGTCCCCCTTCGGCGTGGGCATGTTGTTCCAGCGCTCGTTGGCGTCGAAGACGCGGGCGTATTGCCTCCGGAATTGATCCGGGTTCATCGCTTCCTTCATCACCTGGATGATTTCCTCGGCGGAGGGCCAGATGTCCTTCAGATAGACGGGCTGGCCGTCGGAGCCGGTGCCGATCGGTTCTTTCTCCAGGTCGATGTCCACCGTGCCGGCCAGGGCGTAAACGATCACCAGCGGCGGGGAAGCCAGGTAGTTGGCCTTCACCAGCGGGTGGATCCGACCTTCGAAGTTGCGGTTTCCGCTCAACACCGAAGCGACGGTGAGATCGTTCTCCTCAATGGCCTTGGACACATCCTCCGGCAAGGGACCGCTGTTTCCGATACAGGTGGCGCATCCGTATCCGGCCACGGTGAAGCCCAGTTTCCCAAGGGGTTCGGACAGACCGGCGGCCTCCAGGTATTCGGTGACCACCTTGGAACCGGGGGTCAGGCTGGTCTTGACGTAGGGCGGAACGGACAGGCCTTTTTCCACCGCTTTTTTGGCGACGAGACCGGCGCCCAGCATCACGCTCGGGTTGGAGGTGTTGGTGCAGCTGGTGATCGCCGCGATGACGACGGAACCGTTCTTCAATTCGTAGGAAGTGCCGTCCGCCCGCTGGACGCTCACGGATTTGGCCGCTTCCTCCTCGGACAGCCCGAATCCGCCCTGGTCGATGGGCTTTCTCAGGGTGTCGTTCCAGGCTTTCTTCATGTCTTTGAGTTCGATCCGGTCCTGGGGACGACGCGGTCCGGCCAGGCTGGGAACGACCGTCGAAAGATCCAGTTCGATGGTGTCGCTGAAGACCGGGTCCGGCGTATCATCGGTCCGGAACATGCCTTGGGCTTTGTAGTAGGCTTCCACCAGCCGGATGAGGGATTCGTCCCGTCCCGTCAGGCGCAGGTAATTGAGGGTTTCCTCATCCACGGGGAAGAAGCCCATGGTGGCGCCGTATTCGGGAGCCATGTTGGCCACGGTCGCCCGGTCCGCCAGGCTCATGTGCTTCAATCCGGGACCGTAGAACTCGACAAATTTCCCGACCACGCCCTTTTTGCGGAGCATTTCCGTGACGGTGAGCGCCAGGTCGGTGGCCGTCGCTCCGTCGGGGAGTTGACCGGTCAGTTTGAATCCGACCACTTCCGGCATCACGAAGTAGAGGGGTTGGCCCAGCATGCCGGCTTCCGCCTCAATGCCCCCGACACCCCAGCCGACGACGCCCAGACCGTTGATCATCGTCGTGTGGGAGTCGGTGCCCACCAGCGAATCCGGGAAGACCTGGGTTTCGCCGTTTTGCTCCTTGGTCATGGCCACCTTGGCCAGGTATTCCAGGTTGACCTGGTGGATGATCCCCGTCGCGGGCGGAACAACCCGGAAGTTGTCGAAGGCTTCCTGGGCCCAGCGGAGCAGGCGGTAACGCTCCTCGTTCCGTTCAAATTCCACGTTCATGTTGTATTCCAGGGCATCCGGCGTGCCAAACCGGTCCACCATCACCGAGTGGTCGATGACGAGATCCACGGGAACCAGGGGATTGATCCGCTTCGGATCGCCGCCGACCCGGGCCATCGCGGAGCGGAGAGCGGCGAGGTCCACCACCGCCGGGACACCGGTGAAGTCCTGAAGGACGATCCGCGCCGGTTTGAAGGGAACTTCCTTCTTGACCCGCTCGTCCGCCCAACGGGCCAGCATGCGGACATGTTCGGCCGTGATCGCTTTGCCGTCATACTGCCGAACCGCCGCTTCCAGGAGCACCTTGATGGAGAAGGGGAGGCGGGAGATGTTTCCGAGCCCCTGCTCTTCCAGCCCTTGAAGGCGCCAGTATACATAGGTGCGGCCATCCACTTCCAGGGTGGAGCGGATGTTGAACCAATCGTCTCGGTTTGCCATGGGGCTTACCTCCTTTGTCGGTGATTGCAAGAAAACAAAAGGAAAGGGAACCGTTCGTTCCGCTGTATGAAACAAAGTTTCTTTTTTCGATACCCATTATACAACGGATTGCCGCCGTTGTATAGCCTTATTTTTATCAAAAACCCCTCTTATGATTGACGGGGAACGTGTTATAATGAAAATTAAAATGAATTTCAACCAGTGAAACCGGAGGATACTCCTTGATGGAAGATAAGAAATTTACCGTCCGCGCCGCTGAACGGGCATTGGACATCCTGCTCTGCTTTGTGGAAAAGAGCGAATGGAGCCTGACGGAAATCGCCCAGCACACGGGTCTGAACAAAAGCACCGTGTATCGGCTCCTGGTCACGTTGGAGGGAAAGGGTTTCCTCCGGCGCAATCCGGATACGGAGAGATACCGTCTGGGCTTTCGCATTTGGGAGCTGTCCGCCAACCTGAGCCAGTCCGATGATCCGGCCGTGCTGTTTTTGCCGGAAATGGAGCGGCTGCGGGATGAACTGGAGGAGACGGTCAGCCTTTACATCCGGGACGGGATGGAGCGGGTCCGCATCCAGGCGGTGGAAAGCCGCCAGACCATCCGGCGCGTGGCGCCCATCGGCGCCCGGATGCCCCTGGCGGTCGGCGCTTCCAGCAAAGTGCTGGTGGCCTACGCCTCCCCGGAGACGCGGGAGGCCATTCTGAACGATCCTTCCTGGCCGGAATCCGTCGATCGGGAGCAATACCGCAGGCAGTTGGAGGAGATTCGGCGCAAGGGATACGCCACCAGCATGGAAGAGAGGGAAGCGGGCGCTTCGGCCGTGGCGGCGCCCGTTCTCAACCGTTCGGGTGAAATCATCGCCGCCCTGGCCGTATCCGGGCCCGTGGGCCGCCTGACCCAGGAAAAGATGGAATCTTTCGCCCCGCGGATCATGGAGGCGGCCAGGCGAATGGGCAAGATGGTAAAGGGCGGCGCAACCGCCCGGTGAGGGCGGAAAGTCCGGCGGTGTTCTCCGCCGGGCAGATCCGTTTGTCATGCGTCAATCGGAACAAGCTTCCGGTTCATCGGGGTGCATCGCTTCAATCTTCCGCCGGGAAGGGTTGCGGTGCGCCCTTTTGGTTTTGCGGGGGATGTTTCCGCGATCCGGGGAGCGGTGCGGAGGGCGGGCACGGACTCGCCGACGGGAGAAAGCAAAAAAAGCGGCGTCCGCTCGGGACCGCCGCACAATAGGGGGTCGTTTCAGGAATGGCAAGGCCTGAAAGAGGTCCGGGTCATGCGTAACAGCATTCAATCCGCAGACGGATCCATTGATCGTTGCAGCAATCGTTCTGGATTTGCTCCTTGGAATGTTGGATTTCCGAACCGCATTCAGGACACGTTCGGGCATCCGCAGCCGGTTCCGTTTTTGGGACCGTCATTTTTAGACCTCCTCGCCGGGGATGATTCTATTATAATATAACAACACCTGATTGTTAACATCTGTATTATAACAAAATTTGCCGACCGTACGCCATTACCCCAGGTCGGGGCCAAGTGGACCCCGATTAATATTTTGGATAGAATGAAAAGAAAAAGGAGGGTTGTCGATGGTCCAGGATTTCTATTTTCAACAGATGCAGATGATGGTCCAACCGATGCGGGATGAACTTACGCGCNTCGGTTTTAAGGAACTGCGCACACCGGAGGAAGTGGTGGAAGCCCTGGAGGGCGAAGGAAAAAAAGGGACCACGCTGATTGTGGTCAATTCCGTCTGCGGCTGTGCGGCGGGGCTGGCCAGGCCGGCGGTGGCCAAAGCGCTCAATCACGACAGAAAACCGGATCATCTGTACACGGTTTTCGCCGGACAGGACAGGGAAGCCACCGCCAAAGCCAGGGAATATTTTGAAGGAGAACCTCCCTCCTCACCCTCCTTTGCGCTGATGAAGGATGGGAAACTGGTCCACATGATCCACCGGCACCAGATCGAAAACCGGGGAGTGGATGAGATCGCCGCCGACCTGACNGCCGCCTTTGACAAGTACTGCGGCTGATGGGTGCGCCTCCCTCCCGGCCGGGAAAGGGGGGCGTTTGTTTTGACCGGCATTGTCAAAAGGTTGTTCCTTGTTTGACCGATTATTGCCTCCGGGATGTTCGTTCCGAAGGGAGGCATATAACCGGTGGAAATGGTGCTTTTCTTTTGCGTGGCGGCCCTTTTCGTCGCACTGATCGCGATATCGATCATCGCCTTGCGGCGGGGCGTCTGGTGGAAAAACCACTCCTGGGAGCTTCCGGAGCTGGGAATCCAGCTTCACGGGCATCCAGTGGACCGGGATCTGAGGGAAATGATCCGGCGCTTGGAGCGGGCGCTGCCGGAGGAGTACAGTGANCGGGTGAAGCGCCGCATCATGGAAAAATCGAGGGTCGGGGAGACGGAGTGGAGAAACCGCTGGTTTGAATTGAAGCGGTTTTTTGTGCTGACGTCGATTCTGAAGCGGGTTCCCATGTACAGCCGGGACGTGGACAGCGTGTGGCACGAGATGCTTCTTTTCACCCGGGATTACGAGCGTTTTTCCAATGAATTTCTCGGGACATATCTGCACCACGATCCCCACGATCAACCCGTTTTTGATCCGCTGGAAAGGNCCTGGTTCGACTGGACCTACACCCTTTTTTTCCGTCCGACGCTCTACAGCAGGTATGTCTGGGGTTCTTTTTTCCGCCATCCCATGCCCCCCGAGCTCCTGAGGGAATTTGAGACGTCTTCGGAGGATCAACTCTTGGAGCGTTATTTCAACCGGGAGAGCGCCCGCCGTTTTGAANAAGCAAAGCGGCTTTGCCGTTTTGTCATCGGCACCGTTCGCCGCGCCATCGGCGANGCCAGGAAGTACGCGGAGCGGTATGGCCGGGATGTAACGGGCCTTCGTTCCCACTTGTTTTCCCTTAAGAGCCGGGAGATGGAGCCGGCCGTGTGGATGCTCGGTGCGCTGGCTTACCTGTCGCTGTATCATGCCGAAAACTTTTTGGCGGCGAAAAAGAAATTGCTGGGGCGTGTTGCAGATTCCGGCTCCTCCGGCGCGGGCGCCGGATATGTAACCTCTCCCGGCTTCACCGAAGGAGTGTGGGACGACTTGGGCTGCGATTCCGATTCGGGCGGTGGAGACGGCGGCAGCAGCTGCGGCGGCGCCGGCTGCGGAGGGGGGAGCTAAGCGGCGGATCGTGATATGGGCGGCGGCGATGGCGAACCGGTCCATGCCGCGTGGCTTGGCACCCCTTTTTCCCCGCGACGGGCCCAGCTTGTGGACGATCGGATCTCCCTTTCGGTTTTATCGTTGCCTGCGAAAAAGAATCAGACATCGCAAAGGAGGAAAATGGGCGATGACTCAGACGCTGAAGGATCTGATTCAGCAATCCAAGGGGAAAGCGAGTGACGAACGGTTTGTTCTGCAGAACGGCAAAATGCTTAAAGTGCGCGTCACCGATCACATCTATTGCCGGGCGGGGAGCATGATCGCCTACAAAGGAGACATCAAATTTGAGAGAACCTCGGGCGGGATCGGCAAGTGGCTGAAAAAGACGGTGACGGGAGAGGGAATTCCCCTCATGAGGGCTTCCGGCAGCGGAGAACTATACCTGGCCCACAAGGCGTCGGACATCACCGTTTTGCGCCTCAATGCGGAAACGGTGTTTGTGGAGGGGCGGCATCTTCTCGCCTTTGAGAATACGGTGGACTGGGATGTCACGGTGATCCGGGGGGCGGGGATGACCTCCGGAGGGCTGTTCACTTGCCGATTGACGGGGACGGGCTTTGTCGCCATCACGTCACACGGGCCCGTGGCCGTTCTCGAGGCGCCCGTTTCGGTGGACCCCGACTCCCTGATCGGCTGGACGGATGGTCTCGTGCCGCAGGTGAAGACGGATGTCAATCTGAAGACGCTGCTGGGACGCTCCTCGGGCGAAACGTTCCAGCTCCATTTTGACGGATACGGCAAAGTCCTGATTCAGCCTGACGAGCCGGTGATGAAGGAGTGAGCCGCCCAAGGCGGCGGGAGAAGGCGGTGGTTCGCCGCCCCGTGGGGGCGGCGGTCGTTGGCGGCGAGACGGACCGATATGCCGTCCCTGTTCCGGTCAGGATGCTGAATCCGCCGTTTTCCCAAAGAAGTGGGTCAAGGCTTCCGGAAGATCCTTCTGCCACAGCCCCCAGGTGTGCTTTCCTTCCTTCTCCACGTATCGCAGGGAGGCTCCCTTTTCCCGCAGCGCCCGGGAAACTTCCCGGTTCCGGGCCAACAGGTCCAGATTGCCGACATGGGTGGGAACCGCATACTCTTCCAGCCCGATCATTTGATACACTTCCAGATCCGCCAGCGTGGGGGCCTGGCGGATCCGGTCCAGGGTCGCTTTGAAAAAGGCGCCGGACTGGGACAGGACCCGGCGGAAGCGGTCGGGAAAATCGAGGGCCATGTGGAGNGAGACGGTGGCGCCGAGGGAGGAGCCGCCGATCACCCGGCCTCCGGGCTCCTGTCTGGCGGCGAACCGGCTTTCCACCCGGGGCAGAACCTCGTCGGCGACAAAGCGGCCGTAGGCTTCGAACCGGTCGCCGCCGGGAGCGTATTCCTCGTTTCTCCGCGCTTTATCCACGGGAATCATCACGATGATCGGGGGATGAATCCGGCCTTCGGCGATCAGCTGGTTGGTCTGCGTGGCAATTCTCCCCAAGGTGAGATAGTCGGTTCCGTCCTGCAGATACAGCACCGGGTAGCGGTTTTCGTCGGAATATCCCGGCGGGAGATAGATTTGGAGGAGGCGCGTTTCACCCAGATATTTGCTGGACAGCTCTTCCCGGATGATTGTTCGTTTCAGGTAATCGGACTGCAACGGAATCACCACCCGAAGGATTGGGTTGTAAACCCATTATAGCCGAAAAATCGGGTGGTTTTTCCNTTTTTTTGTTTCCTCTCAGGAGGATACGGATTTTTCCAGGGCCGGAACCCGTTTAAGAAACCAGCGGTTGACGGTCAGATACAGGGTCATTCCCGCCGACACCAGAAGGAGCGCCAATCCGATGAANAGGGGTTTGCCTCCCCAATGGGACAGAATAAAGCTTCCGGTGACGGGCCCCAGAATGTTGGATACGCTGGCGTTCATGTCGAAGATGCCGAAGAATCGGCCGCGGAGCGCCTTGGGCGCCAGGATGGAAACCATTTTTTGCTGGTGTGGGCGGACCAGCACATCCGCGACGGTGTAACAGACCTCCGCGACGATCAAGGCCCAGATAAAGGGCGCCAGCCCGTAAATCAGGGCGAAGAGGGCGAAGGAGACGTACGTGATGAGCAGGATCACCGCGGGATTTGCCGATTCCGTCTTGCGGGTGAGGGGCAGCTGCACGAACACGACCAGGGCCCCCGTGAAGGTTCGCAGAATCCCGTACACCGTGACGTATTCGACGAAGTGTTCCTTCAGGTAGAGCGGGAAGACGGAATAGATCTGGGTATCCAGCAGACTGACGGGAATCGCCAGCGCGGTGAAGGCGATCAGAGGGAGATACACGGAGAAATCCCACCGGGGTGGAGCGGCTTTTTCCCCCGTCGGCCCTCCATCCATATTCTTCTTCGATCTATTATGAGGAAGTGTTTCCGGTATCTTGAAATAAGCGAGCACGCCGAAGAGAAATTGGGCCAGAGCTTGAGATAAAAATAAAAAGGTTGGATCGAAATTGTATACGAACGCACCGAGCGCCGGTCCGATCGCCGCGCCCACGTTCCAACCCATTTCAATCAGTGCGAACGCCTCAGCCCGCCGGTTTTCGGGTACGACGTCGGCCACCTGGGCGTTGGCCGCCGGAAAGAACATGGATTGTCCGAGGGCGTTCAGGGAATAAAGGAGATAAATATGCCANGCTTTGGTGGCGAAGGCCATGCCGACCATGACGAGGCTTTGGAAAAAGAGAGAGAATAAGATTACCGGTCTTCTGCCGAAGCGGTCGGCGAGGGAACCCACCCACCACTTGCAGGAGAAGCCGACCAGCGCGGGAAAAATGGTGGTTGCGGCGGCGGTTACCATGTCCACGCCCATGTGTTCGTGAAGATAAAGCACCACCAAGGGGAAAAGCATGAAAGAGGTGGTGGAGACCATGATGGATCCCCAGAATCGAACCCAGATCGCCGGATCATACCTTTTCAAGATTTTCTCCAGACGTTGCAAGGAACCACCTCCTGAATATTCAAAATCACATTAAGAAGTATAGCACTTGAAGTGTTTTTCTGCAATATTTCTTTTTTTGATTATACAAGATATTGTTTCCGTTCTTGTTTTTCTTTGGATAAATATTCAGAGAAACGTTTACGGGGTGAAGCGCTTTCACGGGTTGTGCTATACTTTGGTTGAGCACGCCGGCAAATGGCGCCTGTCTGCGAAGGGACGCTCCTTCACCCGGGGCGAACGCGCGCCGGACCGGCAGCCGGACGTTCCGTTCTCTTTCGTTTCGCTTGATCTTTTCTGAGTATCAAATGCGGGGGAGAGTGCACGATGAGCGAAGCGGTCTGGTTTCCTTCGGAGGAAAGTTCGAAAAAGACCCGGATGTATCGATTCATGCAGAAATTGGGGTTTTCCGACTATGATGACTTTTACAAGCGTTCCATCGAGGATGTCGAATGGTTTTGGGAGGAAGTGGTCCGGGATCTGGATTTGCAGTGGATCCGTCCCTACGACCGGGTGATGGACGGATCGAAGGGCGTGCCGTGGACCCGTTGGTTTCCAGGAGGCAAATTCAACGTGGCGCAGAACGCCCTGGACCGTTTCGTCGACGATCCCCAGGCCCGGCATCGCCTGGCGCTGATCTGGGAGGGGGATGACGGGGCCGTCCAAAAATACACGTATCGGGATCTTTGGGCGGCGGTGAACCGGTTCGCCCACGGGCTGAAGCGACTCGGGGTGGAGCCGGGGGACCGGGTGGCCATCTATTTGCCGATGATCGCCGAAAACGTGATCGCCATGCTGGCGCGGCCCGGATCGGCGCCATTTTCACCCCCTGCTTCTCGGGTTACGGGGCGGAGGCGGTCGCCACGCGGGTGAGGGATTGTGAGGCGAAAGTGTTGATCACGGCGGACGGTTTCCTGCGCCGGGGGAAAGTGGTCCCGATGAAGGAGGAGGCCGACCGGGCCGCCGATCTGTCTCCCAGCGTGGAGAAGGTGGTGGTGGTTCGTCGCCTGGGCCGGGACATCCCGTGGAATCAGGAGAGGGACGTGGACTGGGGCGATCTGACCTCGGAATGGAAGACGGTGGCGCCCCGGGAAACCGACGCCTCCGATCCGATGATGATCATCTACACTTCCGGAACCACGGGTCGCCCCAAGGGAACGGTGCATGTCCACGCCGGCTTTCCCGTCAAGGCGGTCTTTGATGCGGCCTACGGGATGGATGTGGGTCCGGGGGACATCCTGTTCTGGGTGACGGACATGGGATGGATGATGGGGCCGTGGATGGTGTTCGGCGCCTTGCTTTCGGGAAGCACCATGCTGGTGTTCGAAGGAACCCCCGATCACCCCGGGCCGGATCGCCTCTGGAAGATCGTGGAGAACCACGGGGTGACCCATCTGGGGATCTCCCCCACGGTGGTCCGGGCGCTGATGCGCCACGGGGAAGAACCGGTTCGGCGGCATGACCTCAGTTCCCTGCGCGTTTTCGGCTCCACCGGCGAACCCTGGAATCCCGATCCCTGGCACTGGCTGTTTGAAAAGGTGGGGGGCAAAAAGGTTCCGATTTACAACTATTCGGGCGGAACCGAGATTTCCGGCGGAATCCTGGGGGGGAACCTGCTGAAGCCGATCGCTCCCTGTTCCTTTTCCGGTCCCCTCCCGGGGATGGATGTCGAGGTGTACGACGAAAACGGAAAGCCGGTGCGCGGCGAAGTGGGAGAATTGGTGATCCGACAGCCCTGGGTCGGCATGACGCAGGGATTCTGGAAAGATCCGGAGCGGTATGAACGGACGTATTGGAATCGGTGGCCGGACACCTGGGTGCACGGGGATTGGGTCCGGGTGGACGAGGACGGATTCTGGTATATCACCGGGCGGTCGGACGACACGCTGAAAATTGCCGGAAAGCGGCTGGGGCCCGCGGAAATGGAGTCGATCCTCGTCGATCACCCGGCGGTGCTGGAGTCGGCGGTTGTCGGCGTTCCCGACGAGACTAAGGGAGAGGTGGCGGTCTGTTTCGTCGTCTTGAGGCCGGGGCACGAGCCGACGGAGGCGTTGCACGACGAACTGATCGACATGGTGGGACGCCACATGGGGAAGGCGCTTCGGCCGAAGCAGATTCATTTCGTCGCGGAGCTGCCCAAAACGCGCAACGGCAAAATCCTCCGCCGGGTGATCAAGGCGGCCTATCTGGGACAGGAGGCGGGAGATCTTTCCTCCCTGGAAAACCCGAAGGCGGTGGATACCATCCGCAGCCGCCAATTCAGCTGATGCGGGATCAAAAGAGGCCCGGCGCGCGCCGGGCCTTTGGCGCATACCGCGCCATGTGGGCACTTTTATTTCGGGTTGATCATCACATGAAATGGGGTTCAGTTTGTGGAGGAATTCGTTTCCTTTGAACAAGTCCAAGAACTGACGCGATTGAGTCCAAATGAGAAAAGAGATCGATGTCGACAGATCTTACAACTACCCCCGTCAGAATTGATCAAACTGGCCAGGCAAGCGATGGATTTAAAAGATGAAAATGTCCTGGCATCGCTTGTGAAAATAAGACCTTCAGAGATGAGCGGACTTCAGAAAGAATGGATAAATAAGCAAATATTCTATCCTGGAACCTTATACCGAAAAGCCAGGGCAGAAGTTCGTAATCTTCTGCTGCAGCGAATGGAAGATGCTTCTTCCTTGAAGCCTTTGATGGTCAATCACTTGTTACTTTCACTCGCTTGGGTGGGCGATGAAGAAGTTCAGCGGCAGTTTGCCCAATGGAGGGAGAATCCGCCTTCTTGGAGTGAGAAACTATGCGTTCCCCCGGAAAAATACACATATGAAGCGAGCTGGGAGTTGGATGAGAATGGGAAGAGACGAGATCTGGCTTACGAAGAACATATTTACACTGCTAAGTCGGGGCAGGGAAGTGCTTGGTTGGAGGAGAAATGCCAATGTTGTGGTTGGAAATTGGCGGTTTTATTTGATTTGGATCTCTCTGATCGTCGGCTTCATTTTCTCGGGTGGAGGGGTAAACGCCTTCGTATCGCCACTTGCATTCAATGTACCGGATACTCCACGATTTACACGGAAGTGGACGAAAATGGAAATGTAAGTTGGAGCCCTTATAATGTAAAACCGGAATATTGCTATCACGAGCCTGTTGATAATCGTGAAGATTTCGCCACACCATTATTTGTCGTGGGTTCAAGGCAAGAAAGTTGGGAAGAGCTTTATAATGAGGAAAGGTCGAAAATTGGTGGGCTTCCTGCATGGATTCAAGACGCCTATTTTCCTCATTGTCCATGCTGCCGGAAAAGCATGCCGTTTATTGCGCAGCATAAAGACGACAACGCTGAAGGACTGATTTATGTTTATCTGTGTACTTCTTGCCGGATTGTGGCAACCCATTATGATCAAACGTAGATCAGGATTCAACCAATCCANNCCGCTAATCNGTTCCGTGNGAACAAAGTATCTCCGGTCACTGAGACGGAGTAATGGGAGCGCCCCATGGCTCGACCCGTCCCGCAGGCTTTCGATCCCCAGAACCTTTCGGGTTCCTTTCTCATGAAAAGATTGGAGGCATCCGCCGGGCTTTTTTTGTGG
>JGI1652J44930_10000750_pt1 | contig 12524 bp, 11 predicted proteins | sample NewIslsDNAsample_FD_44930 | JGI IMG/M metagenome (IMG submission 44930)
AGGAGTCTGGGCCGTGTCTCAGTCCCAGTGTGGCCGGTCACCCTCTCAGGCCGGCTACCCGTCGTCGCCTTGGTAGGCCATTACCCCACCAACAAGCTGATAGGCCGCGGGCCCATCCCATACCGCCGGAACTTTCCACACCCCACCATGCGGCAGAATGTCCTATCCGGTATTAGCCCCCGTTTCCAGGGGTTATCCCAGAGTATGGGGCAGATTACCCACGTGTTACTCACCCGTTCGCCACTCATCCACCCCACCACAAGGGCAGAGCTTCAGCGTTCGACTTGCATGTGTTAAGCACGCCGCCAGCGTTCGTCCTGAGCCAGGATCAAACTCTCCAACAATGCCTGAATTCAACCCCAGCAAAACAAACACACACACCACAAGGCATGCGCATTCGCTTCACTCAAAGAAACCACCAACACTCCCCAACCCCACAACAGGGCCAGAAAGCATCAGGGCCACAAACACTAGCCAAACAAACCCGCTGTTGAGTTCTCAAAGAACACACCGGAAATCCANTGCGATCCCCGCTCACTGACTCCACCACTCTAGCAAACCCGATTTCCGGTCATTTCAGGGGGGTCCCCCTCCCCAATTCCCGGGGAAAACCAGAAACCACGCCGCCACCAGCAGCAGAATCAAATTATCAACACACCACCAGAAGCACACCAGCCCCCGGCGGCCATTCCCTTTTCCCGTGGAACGCCAACCACTTTAGCAGCCCCGTTTTCGGCCTCTCACAGGGGGGGCATCCCCACCCCGGACACCGGAACCGACCACCGCAGCAGCCACTCACCCCAGCCACACTGGAGCACCACGGAAAAATTCAATTTCTCAAACCCTACCCCGAAAACCCCACCACCCGGTGGTATTTCCGGGAGCCACCGCCCGGCCCGAAACTCATCTCCTCATTCCGGCCCGCTCCGCGCTGGCACAAAACAATTTACGCGCCGGACACCACGAAGTCAAATCGGGTCAAGTCAGTACCGGAAAGAGGCGTAACCGCAGGTAAACACCTCTTTCCGGTGCTCGCTGACAGGCTAGTACAGAACCTTGACCCCTGCAGTGTGGCGCTTGCCACGTCGAACGACCAGCCAAGTGCCGTGCAGCAGGTCCTCCTTGCTCGGGGACCAGCTCTCATCAGCGATCTTGCTGTTGTTGACGTAGGCGCCGCCTTCCTTGATGGTTCGGCGGGCCGCGCTCTTGCCGGCGACCAATCCGGTGGCCACGAGCAGGTCGACGATCGTCGGCTGATCAGCCATCCGCACCTCAGCGGTCGGCACTTCGGCCATTGCCGAGTTCAGCGTTCGAGCGTCCAGCTCCTGCAGTGCACCACGACCGAAGAGCGCCTGGCTGGCAGCCACCACCTGCCGCGTCTGCTGCTCGCCGTGCACCAGCGTGGTCATCTCCTCGGCGAGCTTGCGCTGGCCGGCCCGCATCTGCGGCCGCTCCGCGGTGAGCTTCTCCAGTTCTTCGATCTCTTCCCGGTCCAGGAAGGTGAACAGGCGCAGGTACTTGCCGACGTCGGCGTCCGCGGTGTTGACGAAGTACTGGTACCAGGCGTAGGGCGAGGTCATCTCAGGATCCAGCCACATGTTCCCGCCCCCGGTGGACTTGCCGAACTTGCGACCTTCGGAGTCGGTCACCAACGGCAGCGTGAGGGCGTGCGCGGCGGCCCCTTCCTTCTTGCGGATCAGGTCCACACCGGCCACGATGTTGCCCCACTGGTCGGACCCGCCCAGCTGCAGCAGGGTGCCGTACTTGCGGTACAGCTGCAGGTAGTCGTTGGCCTGCAGCAGCATGTAGCTGAACTCGGTGTAGGAGATCCCGTCAGTCTCCAGCCGACGCTTCACCGTTTCCCGGCCGAGCATGGTGTTGACCGAAAAGTGCTTGCCGATGTCCCGCAGGAACACCGTCACCGGCAGGTCTGCCGTCCAGTGCGCGTTGTTCTCCATGATCGCGCCCGTGGCCGAGTCGTCGAACTCGACGAACTTCGCCAGCTGGGCGTGGATCTTCTCGGTCCATTCGGAGACAGTGGACTCGTCGTGCAGAACGCGCTCGCCGACGTCCCGCGGGTCACCGATCAACCCAGTGGCACCGCCGGCCAGCACGACCGGGCGGTGCCCGGCCTGCTGGAAACGCCGCAGCATCAGGATCGGAACGAGATGCCCGGCGTGCAGGCTCGGCCCGGTTGGATCGAATCCGGCATAGAGAGTGAGCGGCCCCTTATCCAGGTCGCGTCGCAACGCGTCGAGATCAGTGGATTGCGCGATCAGTCCGCGCCAGCTCAATTCATCAAGGATGTGCTCACTCACAAGGCCAGTTTCCCAAAGACCTCGGGCAGGTCACACCCGGGTTCGGGGGCGACGGCGGCCACCGCGCCGGTAGGGGCTGACCGCGGGTGAGCCGTCGACCCAGCTCCGCCAGGGCAGGTCCATGGCCGCCGCCACACCGACCCGCGGGCCACTGCGGATTTCCTCCTCGGGGACCGGCACACCGTGGTAGAGCCGGATGGGCGAAGCCGGATCCGTCAGGTCGACCCCGTTGTGCTCCCTCGTGATGCCGAGCACGCTGGCCAGCCGGGCAGGCCCGCTGGCCAGCTGGACGTCCTTGCGGACCGCCGGCCGCCGCGAACGGGCCAGTTCCAGACCGGTGGTGATCTCCCCGGCGCGGAGCAGCACCGCACCGGGAACGCCATCGGTCATGCACACCACGTTGATGCAGAAGTGCATGCCGTACACGAAGTAGACGTAGAGGTGCCCGGCCGGGCCGAACATCACGGCGTTGCGCTCGGTGCGGCCGCGGTAGCAGTGCGAGGCGGGGTCGTCACCACCCCGGTAGGCCTCGACTTCGACCAGTCGAACACCGACTTCGCCCTCGGGGCTGGTGGACCGTATTTCGCAGCCGAGGAGCTTGCGCGCGACCCACAGCGGATCGTGCGCAAGCTCCTGTTGCGTAACTTGTCTCACGAAATTCCACAGTACCTTCTGCGGTTGATCACGCGGCGAGCCATTCGCGGTGCTCGCGGACCGCAGCGGCGACCCGCTCGCGCTGCTCGGCGACCCGTTCCGGGGCCGTACCGCCGTAGGCGTTGCGCGAACTGATGGATCCCTCCACCGAGAGCACCTCCCGCACCTCAGGGGTCAGCGCGGGGTGGGCTTGCGCCAGTTCCTCATCGGTGAGCTCTTCCAGACCGACGCCGCGGGACTCGGCGATTCGCACGCAAGCCCCGGAGGCCTCGTGGGCGACCCGGAACGGAACTCCCTTGCGCACCAGCCACTCGGCGATGTCGGTCGCCAAGGTGAACCCGGCCGGCGCCAGTTCAGCCATCCGTTCGGTGTGGAAGGTGAGGGTGCCGAGCATCCCGGCCATCGCCGGCAGCAGCAGTTCGAGTTGCTCCACCGAGTCGAAGACGGGCTCCTTGTCCTCCTGCAAGTCGCGGTTGTACGCCAGGGGTTGCGCTTTGAGGGTGCTCAGCAGACCGCTGAGATTTCCGATGAGACGACCGGACTTGCCGCGCGCGAGTTCTGCCACGTCCGGGTTCTTCTTCTGCGGCATGATCGAACTGCCGGTGGCCCAGGCGTCGTCGAGCGTGACGTAGCCGAACTCGGCGGTGTTCCAAATGATCACTTCTTCGGCCACCCGGGAGAGGTCGACTCCCAGCATCGCCAGGCAGAACGCCGCTTCGGCAGCGAAGTCCCGAGCCGCAGTGCCGTCGATGGAGTTCTCCACCGCCGCGGTGAAACCGAGTTCTGCGGCCACGGCTTCCGGGTCCAGTCCCAGGGAGGAGCCGGCCAGCGCACCCGAACCGTACGGCGAGTAGGCGGTGCGGGCGTCCCAGTCCCGAATCCGTTCGACGTCGCGCAGCAGCGCCTGGCAATGGGCGAGCAGGTGGTGGGCCAGGAGGACCGGCTGCGCGTGCTGCAGGTGGGTACGCCCGGGAAGCACGGCGTTCGGGTGCTTCTCGGCCTGCTTCACCAGCGCGTCCACCACGTCGAGAACACCGGCGGCGATGCGGCGGTTGGCGTCGCGCAGCCACATCCGGAACAGGGTGGCGACCTGGTCGTTCCGGGAACGACCGGCGCGCAGTTTTCCGCCCAGTTCGTTGCCGACCCGCTCCAGCAGTCCACGCTCGAGCGCGGTGTGGACGTCCTCGTCGGAAACCTCCGGTTTGAACGCGCCGGATTCGACGTCCGCAGCGAGCTGGTCCAGCCCGGCCAGCATCTGCTCGAGCTCCTCGTCGGTGAGCAGTCCGGCGCGGTGCAGCACCCGAGCGTGCGCTCGAGAGCCCGCGATGTCGTAAGGGGCCAGGCGCCAGTCGAAGTGGGTGGACAGGCTCAGCGCTGCCATCGCCTCGGCCGGTCCGGAGCTGAAGCGGCCGCCCCACAGCTTCGTGGGCTCACTGCCTTGCTGGGTCACGTTCTTTCCTCGCGGTGTGTTGTCGGGTTTTCGTGGCGCTACTGGTTCAGTGGAGACTGTGGACCGGATGTGAGTGGGGTGCCAGTCCGCAGCGGACTGGCACCCCACTCGTGGCATCGGTCAGTTGCGCTGGTCACGCTTGGCAGCGATCTTGCTGGGCAGACCCCACAGCTGGACGAAGCCCTTGGCCAGGCTCTGGTCGAAGGTGTCGCCCTCGTCGTAGGTGGCCAGGTTGAAGTCGTACAGCGACTCTTCGCTGCGCCGTCCGTTGACCACCGCGCGACCGCCGTGCAGGACCATCCGCACTTCGCCGCTGACGTGCTGCTGGGAGTCAGCGATGAAGGAATCGAGCGCGTTCTTCAGCGGGGAGAACCACAGGCCGTCGTAGACCAGCTCGCCCCAGCGCTGCCCCACGGTCCGCTTGAAGCGGGCGAGGTCCCGTTCGAGCGTGACGTCTTCGAGCGCCTTGTGCGCGGTGATCAGCGCGACAGCGCCGGGGGCTTCGTAGATCTCCCGGCTCTTGATGCCGACCAACCGGTCCTCGACCATGTCGAGCCGCCCCACGCCCTGGGCTCCGGCGCGCCGGTTCAGCTCCTGGATCGCCTGCAGCACGGTCACGGTTTCCCCGTTGATGGCGACCGGGACGCCCTTGTCGAAGGTGATGGTCACCTCGTCGGGGTCCCGCTGCGCGGACGGGTCCTGGGTGTAGGAGTAGACGTCCTCGATGGGGGCGTTCCAGATGTCCTCCAGGAAGCCGGTTTCGACCGCGCGACCCCAGACGTTCTGGTCGATCGAGTACGGCGACTTCTTGGTGACGTCGATCGGCAGGTTGCGCTCTTCCGCATAGGCGATGGCCTTCTCACGGGTCCAGGCGAAGTCGCGGACCGGCGCGATCACCTTCAGGTCAGGGGCCAGCGCGCCGATCCCGACCTCGAAGCGGACCTGGTCGTTGCCCTTGCCGGTGCAGCCGTGCGCGACGGTGCTGGCGTTGAACTTCTTGGCCGCGTCCACCAGGTGCTTGACGATCAGCGGCCGGGAGATCGCCGAGACCAGCGGGTACTGGTCCATGTACAGCGCGTTCGCCTGCAACGCGGGCAGGCAGTACTGCTCGGCGAATTCGTCCCGGGCGTCGGCGACCACGGCTTCCACAGCGCCGCAGGCCAGTGCCCGCTTGCGGACGGTCTCCAGGTCCTCGCCTCCTTGGCCGACGTCGACGGCGACCGCCACCACTTCGGCTCCGGTTTCTTCGGCGATCCAGCCGATGGCCACGGAGGTGTCGAGGCCACCGGAGTAGGCGAGCACTACCCGGTCAGTCATTTGTCCTTACTCCTTCGATGTCTGGGTCAGCGGCGCTTCGTCCGCGTCTTCTCCGGTCGGGTTCTGTCGTTCTCCGGCGGCCATCGAGCTGAACCGGTCGGCTAGCTCGTGACCGGTCAGCGGCTCCCTGGCGACGACCATCACGGTGTCGTCCCCTGCGATGGAGCCGACCACTTCCGCCATCGCTGCTCGGTCGATGGCGCTGGCCAGGAATTGCGCTGCCCCGGGCGGGGTGCGCAGGACGGTGAGGTTCCCCGCCCCTTCCGCGCTGACCAGCAGTTCCCCGAGAAGTCTGGTGAGCCGCGTGGTGCCGCCTTGCACGCCGCGGACCGGGCTGCCGTCTTCGGGGATCACGTAGACCGCAGGGCCACCGTCCGCGCCGCGGAGCTTGACCGCACCGAGCTCTTCCAGGTCGCGGGACAAGGTCGCCTGGGTGACCTCGATGCCTTCGGCGGCCAGCAGTTTGGCCAGCTCGGTCTGGCTGCGGACAGCTCTCGAGGACACGATTTCAACGATCCGAGCCTGTCGAGCCACCCGCGTGCTCATCGTCGCTTCACCAACCATGCCAACAGGGCTTTCTGTGCGTGCAAGCGGTTCTCGGCCTCGTCGAACACCACGCTGTGCGGCCCGTCGATGACCTCGTCGGTGATTTCCATGCCGCGGTGCGCCGGCAGGCAGTGCAACACGCAGGTGTTGGTCTTGCCGGTGGCGTTGAGCAGTTCGGCGTTGACCTGGAACGGCCAGAACGGGCCGACCCGGTCCTTGCCGTCGTTCTCCTGGCCCATGGACGTCCACGAGTCGGTGGCGAGCGCGTCGGCTCCGTCCACGGCTGCCTTGGGGTCGGTGTGGACTTCCACCGAGCCTCCGGTTTCGGCCGCCCGCTTCCGAGCTGCTTCCAGCACCCATTCCAGGGGCGCGAAGCCTTCCGGTGCGGCGATGCGCACGTGCATGCCGGCGTTCACGCCGCCCAGCAGCAGGGAGTGGGCCATGTTGTTGGCGCCGTCCCCGAGGTAGGTCAGGGTGAGGCCGGCTAATTTGCCGTGCTTCTCCCGGATCGTCTGCAGGTCGGCCAGCACCTGGCAGGGGTGGAACTCGTCGGTGAGGGCGTTGACCACCGGCACCGAGGAGACCGATGCCATCGCGTCGATGCGCGCTTGGGCGAAGGTGCGCCAGACCACCGCGTCGACGTACCGGGAGAGCACGCGGGAGGTGTCTTCGATGGTTTCCTCTCGGCCGAGCTGCATCATCCGGCCGTCGACGATGATCGGGTGGCCACCCAACTGGGTGATGCCGACTTCGAAGGACAGGCGGGTCCGGGTGGAGTTCTTCTCGAAGATGACCGCGATCGACTTCGGACCGCTGAGCGCGTCCGAACTGTACGGGTCCGCTTTGAGCTGGTCGGCCAGGTCGAGGACTTCCAACTGCTCTTCGGGACTGAGGTCATCGTCGCGCAGAAAGTGCCGCACCATCAGGAAGTCACCTCTTGTGTGTCGAGTATGGCCGGGAAGTCGTGGAGCCACCGCTGGATCTGGCCGGATTCGACGACTAGCGGCGGGGCTAGGCGGATGGTGTCCGGCTGCACCGGGTTCACCAGGTATCCGGCTTGCTGTGCGGCCGCGGCGACTTGAGCGGCGACTGGTTCGGCCAGTCGCACTCCGAGGAGCAGTCCTGCGCCGCGCACTTCGCTGATCAGGGGGTGGTTGAGCTGCTGCAGTCCGGTGCTGAGCTCCTTCCCGATTTGTTGCACGTGTTCCAGGAGGTTCTCGCGGGCGATGGTGTCCAGCACTGCCAGAGCTGCAGCGCAGGCCACCGGGTTGCCGCCGAACGTCGTTCCGTGCTGCCCGGGCTGCAACAGGTCGCCGACGGAACCGACGCCGATGCAGGCGCCGATCGGCAGGCCACCACCGAGCCCCTTGGCGAGGGTGATCAAGTCGGGTGTGATGCCGGAGTGCTGGAAGGCGCACCAGGCCCCGGTCCGGCCGATTCCGGTTTGGACTTCGTCCACCACCAGCAGCGCGCCGTTGCGGGAGGTGATTTCCCGTGCTTGCTGCAGGTAGCCCTCGGGCGGAACGACGATCCCGGCCTCGCCTTGGATGGGTTCCAGGAACACCGCTGCCGTGTTGTCGTCCACTGCGGACTCCAACGCGGCGACATCTCCGTAGGGGACGTGCACAACGCCGGGCGTCAACGGTTCGAAGGGACGCTGTTTGGCCGGCTGACCGGTGAGGGCCAGCGCCCCCATGGTGCGCCCGTGGAAGCCGTTGTGGGCAGCGACGACCTTGGTGCGTCCGGTCAGTCGGGCGATCTTGAACGCTGCTTCGTTGGCTTCAGCTCCGGAGTTGGCGAACAGCACTCGGGCCTGGTCGGTGAGGCCGGTGATCTCCAGCAGGCGTTCGGCCAGTTCGAGGCCGGGTTCGTGCGCGTAGAAGTTGGAAACGTGGCCCAGCTTCGCGACCTGCTGGCTCACCGCCTGCACCACAGCGGGGTGCGCGTGACCGAGCGCGTTGACCGCGATCCCGCCGAGGAAGTCGAGGTAGGTGCGCCCGTCGGCGTCGGTGACCTCGCAGCCAGAACCGCTGACCAGGGTCAGTTTCGGGGTCCCGTAGTTGTCCATCATGGACTTCTGCCACCGCTGGGACCCGGTGGAGTTGTCGTTCATCAGTCCTCATCCTCCCCTGGCTGGGCGGGGACCACCATGGTGCCGACTCCGGCACTGGTGAAAACTTCGAGCAGCAACGAGTGGGCCAATCGACCGTCGATGACGTGCGCTCGGGGCACTCCGCCGCGCACTGCCCGCAGGCAGGCCTCCATCTTCGGCACCATTCCGGAGTCCAGTTCGGGCAGCAGCTTCTCCAAACGATCGGCGTCGATCCGGGAGACCAGCGAAGACCGGTCGGGCCAATCGGTGTAGAGCCCCTCGACGTCGGTGAGCACCACCAGCTTCTCCGCTCCCAGGGCCACCGCCAGGGCCCCAGCAGCGGTGTCGGCGTTGACGTTGTGCACCACGCCTTCGGAGTCCGGGGCCACTGTGGAAACCACCGGGATCCGGCCCGCGCGGATCAGGTCCTGCACCGCATCGGCGTTGACCGACACCACGTCGCCGACCAGTCCCACGTCGACCTGTTCCCCATCGACCAGCGCGGTGCGCCGTTGGGCGGTGAACAACCTGGCGTCCTCACCAGACATGCCGACGGCGTACGGACCGTGCTGGTTGATCAAGCCGACCAGTTCGCGTCCCACCTGGCCGACCAGCACCATGCGGACCACGTCCATCATCTCCGGAGAGGTCACCCGCAGGCCGCCGCGGAACTCCCCTTCCATGCCCAGGCGGCCGAGCATCTTGGTGATCTGCGGGCCACCGCCGTGCACGACGACCGGGCGCAGGCCGGCGAGCCGCAAGAACACCATGTCCTGGGCGAAGGCCTCCTTGAGGGCGTCGTCGGTCATCGCGTTGCCGCCGTACTTGACGACCACCGTGGCCCCGTGGAACCGCTGCAGCCATGGGAGGGCTTCGATGAGGACGCTGGCCTTCTCCGCTGCGGTGGCCAGCCGATCGTTGGTCGGATCCTGTGTCATGACGAGTAGGCGCTGTTCTCTTCGACGTAACCGTGGGACAGGTCGGTGGTCATGATCGTGGCGCTGTGCTCCCCGAGGTGCAGGTCCACGACGATGTCGATCTCGCTCCCGGAGAGGTCGGCTTCGCTGCGGTCACGGGCTTGGGTCCCGTTCGCGAACAGGGTGACGCCGTTGACGGTGATCTCCACCTTCTCCGGTTCGATCTCCGCCGGCACCCGGCCGAGCGCCATGGCGATCCGTCCCCAGTTCGGGTCGGACCCGAACATGGCGGTTTTGACCAGGTTGTCCTCCGCAATGGTGCGGCCGATCCGCACCGCGTCGTCCTCGCTGGCGGCGCCCCGCACGGTGATGTCGATGAGCTTGGTCACCCCCTCGGCATCACCCTGCAACTGCCTGGCCAGGTCGAGGCACACCTGGGTGAGCAGCTCGGTGAACTCCTCCTGGTCCGGAGCTATCCCGGAGGCGCCGGAGGCCAGCACCAGCACCGTGTCGTTGGTGGAGGTCCCGCCATCGACGTCGAGCCGGTCGAAGGTGAGGCGGCTCGCCTGCCGGAGGGCCTCTTCCAGGACTTCGCCGCTGATGTCGGCGTCCGTGGTCACCACGCTGAGCATGGTGGCCAAGTTCGGGGCGAGCATCCCCGCTCCCTTGGCGAAACCGCCGATCGACCAGCCAGCGCTGTGCTTGCGCAGCGCCTGCTTCGGCTTGGTGTCGGTGGTGAGCACCGCGGTGGCCGCGTCCAAACCGGCCTGTTCGCTGTCCGCCAGCTCCTCGACCGCGGTCTCGACGCCGGACAGGACTTCCTTCATCGGGAGGCGTTCCCCGATCAAGCCGGTGGAGCAGACCGCGATCTCGATGGCGCCGACGCCGAGAACTTCGGCGACCTTCTCCGCGGTGGCGTGCGTGTCCTGGAACCCGCCCGGGCCGGTGCAGGCGTTGGCGCAGCCCGAGTTGAGCACGACGGCGCGCAACTTGCGCTCCTTGAGCACCTGCTGCGACCACAGCACGGGCGCTGCTTTGACCTTGTTCGTGGTGAACACGCCGGCGGCGGCCTGGTTCGGCCCGTCGTTGACCACCAGCGCCAGGTCCCGGTTGCCGTTCTCCTTGATGCCTGCTGCTATTCCCGCTGCCCGGAAACCAGCCGGTCCAGTTACGCTCATCGCTGCTCCTCGGTGGTGGTGACCCGTGCCCTGGCCTCGAATTCGGAGGCGTGCTGGCGAGCACCGCGCTCCAGCCGGTGCTGGGGACCGGTCACGGGGCGACTCCCGTGGTGGGCAGGCCGGTGGTCTCCGGCAGGCCGAGCGCCAGGTTCATGCACTGGACCGCGCCGCCCGCGGTGCCCTTGGTCAGGTTGTCCTCGGCACCGACCACGATCAGCCGGTTCGCGTCCGGATCCACGGTCAGCTGCAGGTGAACGGTGTTGGCCCCCAAGGTCGAGGAGGTCTGCGGCCATTGTCCCTCGGGGAGCACGTGCACGAACGGCTCCGCCTGGTAGGCGTCGAGGTAGACCTTGCGGGCCGCGTCGGTGGTCACTCCGCCCCGGAGCGGCGCACTGCAGGTGGTGAGGATGCCGCGGGTCATCGGGGCGAGGACGGGGGTGAACGAAACCGACACCGGCTCCCCTGCCGCCGCGCTGTAGTTCTGGACGAGCTCAGGGGTGTGCCGGTGAGCGCCACCGACCCCGTAGACGCTGGCCGATCCCATGACCTCGGCGGACAGCAGGTGCGGTTTGAGCGCTCGCCCTGCCCCGGAGGTCCCGGTGACCGCGACGACCACCACTTCCGGCGCCACCAGTCCGGCCGCCAAGGCGGGCGCGAAGGCCAGGGTGGAAACGGTGGGGAAGCACCCCGGGACAGCGATCCGGTTGGCCTTGCGCAGCCGTTCCCGCGCGCCGGGCAGTTCCGGAATGCCGTAGGGCCAAGTGCCCGGGTGCTCTCCGCCGTACCAGCGCTCCCAGTCGGCCGAGTTCTCCAGCCGGTGGTCGGCTCCGCAGTCGATGACGACGGTCTCGTCGCCGAGCTCAGCGGCGATGGCCGCCGAGTGGCCGTGCGGCAGCGCCAGGAAGACGACGTCGTGCCCGCGCAGCTGCTCGGCCGTGGTCTCGCCCAGCACGCGATCGGCCAGCGGGAGCAGGTTCGGGTGGTGCTGCCCGAGCTTGCTGCCGGCGTTGCCGCCCGCGGTGAGCGCGCCGATTTCGACTTCCGGGTGCGAGAGCAACAGGCGGAGCAGTTCTCCTCCGGCGTAGCCGCTTGCGCCGGCGACCGCCACTCGTATCGACATACGGATGATTATGCACCCTTATGCAAAATCAATCAAACATGATTTGGATCCCACCAGCCCTGACCGGAACTCGGCGACCGGACCCGCTTCGAATTCATGCAGCTAACCGCATAGTTCTTCCCAGTGTCCCTGAAACAGCAGGCCGAACCGGGTAAAAGTGTCTTACCCCATACCCCGTGCACAACCCCCGAGCGGACCCCGGCATCATCATGAATGATGATCCCGGAGAGCCGACCGCCCTTGCCGCCCCCCAGCGAACGCCACAGGGCTGCCGACCCCCCGAGCCCAGAAGTCACGAAAGTCCTCACCGGAAGCAAAGTTCGGCTGCGGGAAATCAAGCACTCCGATCTGGCCACCCTGATCCGGTTCGACAGAGACGCAGCCCGTCTGGGGAACTCCCCGCAAACGGACGGCTACCGCCACTGGGCGGCCCACCGGGCCCATCCCACCGCCTCCGAGAACGACTTCCAACTCGCCATCGAAGCCCTGCGCAGCAGGCGCCTGGTCGGCTCGATGTGCATCACGCAAACCGAACCGGGGTCGGGCCGCTTCAGCTACGGGATAGGGATCGCTCCGCAGCACCAGCGCAACGGCTACGCCGAGGACTCCATCAGGGTGCTGCTCCACTACATGTTCCACCAGCGGAAGTTCGCCAAGTGCGTGGTCGGCATCTACGGCGACAACCAGCCCTCCATCCGCCTGCACCGCAAGATCGGCTTCCGCGAGGAGAACCGGACCTACGACCCGGCGCTGGGCGACACCGGCCTGCTGGTGACCATGAGCATCACCAGCCGGGAGTTCACCTGGCGCCGACTCACCAGACTGCCCAACCGGCGATGAGCCGAACTCCCCAAGCCCACGACTCGGAACCGCACCGGCCCGGTACGCCCCCGCGGGGGTGAAAACGGCCCGGAAGCCCGGCACGAGGCCGG
>JGI1652J44930_10000751_pt1 | contig 12518 bp, 16 predicted proteins | sample NewIslsDNAsample_FD_44930 | JGI IMG/M metagenome (IMG submission 44930)
CGGTCGGTGAACGGCGGGCCACCTCCTCCGCATGGCTGGGGCCGGACAACACGGCGATCCGATCGGTGAGGAAAGCGGGAAATTCCTCCGCCAGAACCTCGGAAATCCGTTTGAGGGTGTCCGGTTCAAACCCCTTGGTCGCGTGAACCACCAAAGGTCGGCCGCACAGATGGGGGGCGGCTGACCGGGCCACTTCCCGAACCGAATGGGAAGGGACCGCCACCACGATCATCTCCCTGTCTGAGACGGCCTCTTCCAGGGAAGTGGTGGCCCTCACCCCATCCGGAAGGTGAAATTCGGGCAGATACTTTGCGTTGGTTCGCCGTCGGTTGATCTCTTCCGCGACCGAAGGATTCCGGGCATAGATCGTCACCGCAAACCCGTTATCGGCCAACAGGGCGGCCAGCACCGTTCCCCAACTGCCTGCCCCCAACACCGCCGCTCTCATCTTCTCCATCCCCTCCTGTCATTTCCTTGCGCCGATGCGATTCTCCGTTCCGTTCAGCAGACGTTTGATGTTGTCCCGATGCCGAAGATAGGCGAGCAGAGTNATGATCAGACTGATCCAGAAATAGGCCGGCGGATAATCCATCCATCCGATCAGGATCGGCAGCAGCGTGGCGAACAAGAGGGAGCCCACAGAAACATACCGGGTTAGCAAGATGGCGAGTACCGCGAAAATTCCCGACAAAAGGGCCGCCTTAAAGGTCAGAAGCGCGGTAACGCCGATGGTGGTGGCGATCCCCTTCCCCCCGCGGAAATTGAGGAAAACGGGCCAATTGTGCCCGATGATGGCCGCCACTCCCGTCGCCATCAACAGAGCGGGTTCCCCACCGAACAGCTCACCGATTCCCACCGCCGCCATTCCTTTCACGGCATCCAGCAGAAAAACCAGGGCGGCGGGGCCTTTGCCCACGACCCGAAGGGTGTTCGTCGCTCCGGCGTTTCCGCTGCCGTACCGGCGGATGTCAATCCCTTTCAGTTTATATGTCACCAGATAGCTGAAACTGATCGATCCCAACAAATAAGCCAGAAGAAGTGCGATAAAAAACATGTTTCTCCCCCCCGCAGTTGAATGTCCGGCACGGCTGTTAATCATCCCCCTTGCGCAGACGGATGTTAAGGGGGGTTCCCCGGAAGCCGAAGGCTTCGCGGATTCGGTTTTCCAGGTAGCGAAGATAGCTGAAATGCGCCAGCTCCGGATCATTGACAAAGAGAACAATGGTCGGAGGTTTGACCGACACCTGCGTACCGTAGCGGATTCTCAGCCGCTTCCCGCGTTCCGACGGAGGCGGCGTGGTCAACATCGCATCCATCAACACCTGGTTCAGGACGGAGGTGGAAACCCGCATGGCGTGCTGCTCCGCCACTTCNTGGACGGCGGGCAGGATCTTGTGCACCCGCTGCCCCGTCTTCGCGGAAACAAACAGGACCGGCGCATAATTCATAAAAGAGAAGGCGTTCATGATCTCCCTGCGGAAGCGGTCCATCGTCTTTTCGTCCTTTTCCACCGCATCCCATTTGTTGACCACGAAAATCGAAGCACACCCCGCTTCGTGGGCATATCCGGCGATCCGCTTATCCTGCTCGGCGATGCCCCGCTCCCCGTCCAATACGATCAGCGCCACGTCGGAGCGCTCGATAGCCCGCAGCGCGCGGAGAACGCTGTACTTCTCCGTGGTTTCGTACACCTTNCCCCGCTTTCGAATCCCGGCGGTGTCGACCAACACGAAATCCTGTCCGTCCCGATGAAGGGGCGTGTCCACCGCATCCCGCGTCGTGCCGGGGATGGGACTTACAATAACCCGCTCCTGTCCCAGNATGGCGTTGATGAGGGATGACTTTCCCGCGTTGGGCCGACCGATGACCGAAACGCGGATCGTGTCCTCGTCATAGAGTTCCTCCTCTCCCTCCGGAAAACGGGACACCACCGCATCGAGAAGATCCCCCGTCCCCGTACCGTGCAGGGCGGAGATGGGTATCACTTCGTCAAAACCCAAACTGTAAAACTCGTACATTTCCTCGCGCCGGCGGCGGTTATCCGCTTTGTTGACAGCCAAAANCACCGGTTTGTCCGAGCGGTGAAGCCAAGTGGCCACCTCCTCGTCCGACGGCAACAGCCCTTCCCGGCCGTCGACGACAAAAATGATCACATCGGCTTCATCCACAGCCAATTCCACCTGATGACGAACGTGATCGATAAAAGCATCTTCCCCGCCAAATTCCAATCCTCCGGTGTCGATCAGGTGGAATCGCTTTCCGGTCCATTCTCCTTGGGCGTAAATGCGATCCCGGGTGATGCCGGGCTTGTCTTCCACGATGGCGATGCGTTCTCCGGCAATCCGGTTAAACAGCGTCGATTTTCCCACATTCGGCCTGCCGACAATCGCTACAACGGGTAAAACCATGATCCATTCCTCCAAAAAAACCCCTGGGTAAAAACATACCTAAATAATCTTATCCGGAAAGATCCCGGGAAGCAACACGTACCTCCTCCTTAACCGATTCCACCAGAGCAACCAGAAGGGAATAGCTCCGCCGGACCCCCCAGGCTGCCAGAGGTCGGCCAATGCATCGGAGGCCGTAGCGCCGGGATAGGGCACCACCCACTTTCCCAGACAGCTTCAGACAATGAAGGGCGTTGTAAAACCGGAAATCCTCCGGATCACCCAACAGATGGATCATGGATTGAAGGGTTCGGCAGGCCACGACCGGCTTGCTCCCCAGCCCCACCGTGTACACCCGGTTTCCCCATTCGTCCCTTCCCTTGTAGTGAATCATTCCCAATTGCTGCTCCGATGTTCGATCAAAATCGGGAAGACTGCAAATCTCCGATATCGTGGGAAGGCGCCGGGAGGGAAGCATGCCCAGATGTATCGCCGCGGCGATAACCGATGAGTGGGCGCTGCCGTAACAATAATAGAAGATCCTCAAGGTCCCATCTCCTCCCGGATCAATCGGGACAGGCGGGGGTACTCCCGAACAAGTTCCCGCCAAGAGCGCACCCGAGGGGCCTTGATGCGCAGGCGGACAAACTCCCAATGGAGGGGAGACACCCCGAGCATCGGCATCAAGCAATGAAGGGACCGCTCCAGGATCGGCGCCCGGCTTTCCACTCCGCAAAAGAAAACCGATCTTCCCCGGGCTTCACCGGCAGGCCACAGCCATCCCGTACGGGACCATTGCATGCCCGTTTGCATCCCCCAAAGGGCCACCTCTTGAGCGGTGGGCATTTCCTTCCGATCGGACATCACGTCCAATGCGGCGGCGATCAGCGCGCAGCCGCCGCTGTCCTCGCTCAAATAGACTCGCCCTTTCATGCGTGTCGGACAATGATCATGGTCACCGGATCCAGTCGATGAGCCATGCCGTCGAGGATTTTCTCCAGAGTGAAAGCCAGATGCTCCATCTCCCTTTCCGTCTCGGCATAGAAAATCGGGGCTCCGCCTGCCACCCGCTCCATATCGCGGGTCACCACCGCCAAAATCGCCTTTTCGATTGTTCCCATCCTGACCGCCTCCCGGCACTTAGTTTTCCCCTATTTCCGTGGGCATCCTCACGGCGCTTTCCAAAACGGGAACGCGCTTGATCACTTCAATGGCCATTTGCGCATCCCGCGTCTGGGGAAGTATCAGGAGTCCCAAACGGCCATCTTGAACATCCCTTTTGGAAATGGGCACAAGAGCCGGCTCCCCTGTATCCCTGTACACACCCATGATGGCGGACACATCGTGAAGGATGGCCTGCCTCTGGCCGATGTTGCTGATCGTCACCCGGCTGTCCTTATCCCGGGGCTTGATGATGATGCCCAATCCGTGTCGTCGGATTCGCTCCTGATCATCCAAAAGCCCCACATTCATCAGATAAATGTCATCCACATACAGGTTGGGCCCCTCCAGGCGGAGAACCCCTTCGGAAATATCTGCAATCTCCCCCAGGTATTTTCCTGAGCGAAGTCGGCCGGAGAGCCAGATCATGACCGCACCCGCAAGCAGTCCGCTGATCCACCCTCCCAGGATGACCGCCAGGGATGTGACGAAGGCGGCGAAAATGACGATATAATTCCTTCCTTCAAACACCATGGCGATTCCTTCGATATAGGAGGAGCCCCTGGGAACCAGCTCCATTTGATCCAATTTCGACAGGGTTTCCCTCTCCATGTTGCGGACTTCCCGAAATTGCTGCGCCGCCAGCGTCAAAAAGGTGACCGCCGTGTAGTTGCGGTCCAACAGGGCCGGCACCGCCACTGAACCCAGCGCAGCCGCAATCATCCCGAGGGAAAGATGGATCACTTGCCCGTGGGGATACGTGGGATATTGGCGATAATCGGTACGGAGCATCCGTAACCGCGCCAGAAAACCGACCACCAGGCCGGCGATGACCGCTTGGGTATAGAGTTCCAACTTCATGGCTCATTTCCCTTCTACATCGTCAAAGTTTTGCCCGGAATCGAAACAACTTCCGTTCCGCCCACGAAAGCACGTGATGGAGCGCGGTCAGCGCGATCATTGAAATCCACAGCATATCCCAGTGGACGGCGGAACCGATGCGGATCCCTCCGGTTGAAGAGAGGGGGCTTAAGGAGGACAGGATGATGCCCGTGAGCATCCCTCCCGTCAAAATCGATAGCCGCAGGTCCAATCGGGGCGCGACCAACAGGGTGAGACCGATCAAAAAAGCGAGGCAGAACCGCTGAAGGGGAAAAAGCACCCATGCGGGATCAAATTCCGACAGCTCTCCGGCGATAAAAAAGGCGAAACCGAAAAAGAGAAGGGCTGTTCCCACAGACAACCGGGAAGATGACGGCACCTCCCGCATCAAGCGCAAAAANGCGAAGAACAGCCAGAGGACTCCCACATGTAGGGTCACCGTGGGAGAAACCGTTATCTCCACAACGGAAGACACCGAGGCCGCGAGCAGCCATCCGAGCAGTTCGTTCCCCGAGGAGAGCCCCAGATCCCGCGGCAAACGGGAAAACCATCCCGTCACCCGCAGGGTGATCAACGCCAGGATGGAAAGGAAGGCCGCAACTCCGGGTGCCACCCCTGAAGCCCCCTTCCGTTTTCCCATAGTATGCTTCCACGTCCCACCTTCTATCAGCGAGGAAAAACAAAAAAAGCCGACCAAAAGGTCGGCTTTTCCCTTCACTGCTAATCCATTTATTTCAGACGGCGAAGCTGATCCCCGATGACATCCCCCAAAGTGAGATTCATCCCGGTGTTGGTGCGCTCCACCTGCTCGCTTTGAACCTCTTCTTGATCCGCTTCCTTGATGCTGAGGCTGACCCGCTTTTGTTCCGGTTTGATGTCCAGCACCTTGACCCGGACCTCCTGGCCTTCCTCCAGCACTTCGGAGGGAGTGGCGATGTGTCTCCGGGAAATCTGGGAGATGTGGACCAATCCCTCCACNCCCGGATACACTTCCACAAAGGCGCCGAAGGAAACGAGNCGTTTCACCGTTCCGGTGACGATATCACCCGGTTGAATGTGATCCGCAACNTGATCCCAGGGNCCGGGCTGCGTTTCCTTGATGCTGAGGCTGATCCTCTCGTTTTCCCGATCCACCTTCAACACCTTCACCTTCACCCGGTCCCCTTCGGACAAGACGTCAGAGGGATGCTCCACCCGGTGCCAAGCCAATTCCGAAACGTGCACCAGTCCGTCGACACCGCCAATATCCACGAAGGCGCCGAAATCGGTGAGGCGCTGAACGGTCCCCTCCAGGATCTCACCCACCTGCAGATTGTTCAGGGTTTCCTCTTTCTTGCGGGCGTGTTCCTCCTCCAAAACCAGCTTGTGGGACAGGATGAGCTTGTTTTGTTCCGGATTGATCTCCAACACCTTCAGAGGAAGGACGCGGCCCACGTATTCGGAAAAGTCCTCGACGAAGTGGCGTTCAACATGAGAGGCGGGAATAAAGCCGCGCACACCGACATCGACGACCAGACCGCCCTTCACCACTTCGGCCACTTTCGCCTCGATGGTTTCTCCCGACTCGTACTTCTCCTGCAGCTCCTTCCATGCCCGCTCGGCATCGGCGGCCCGCTGGAGAGGATCAACTTGTCCTCCTCGTCATTGATCCGGAGAACCTTGACCTCCACTTCGTCGCCTTCCTTCAGCACATCGGAGGCTTTCTCCACATGGAGGCTGGACAACTCCGAAATGGGAATCACACCGTCAAACTTGTAACCCACATCGACAAGGGCTTGCCGCTCATCCACCTTCGTCACGCGACCCTTGACGATATCCCCGCGTTGGAGAGGGGCCACCTCCGCCATTTCCGACTTCATTTCTTCCACCATGACGACACAACCTCCTCACTTGGCTCCTGACACCAGCAGATGAATAATATGAGGTAATGAAATTAAGAAAGGTCATCTTCTTAATTTCATTAATCCCAAGGCCAAAAATACCGTCAGCATGCCCAATCCGGCCAGACCGGCCGCCATTCCGACCAATCCCACCTTTAAAGCGAGGATCAGCATCGCGATGCCGGCGGCCGCCAGAACCGCAGATGCGATCAGAAAGTCGGAACGGCCATCGGCGGGGGGATCTCCCCGCCGCCTCCGCGCACTCCGGAAAATGAGAAGTGCGACCCCCAGAAGAAGCAGCCATTTCATCGGTTCCGCCCGTCCCGAATAAGCCTTTCGATGTTCTCCATGATCCGGGCGCTTTGATCCCGAAGCAGCTCCGAATTGATTTTGCTGCCGGGAGGACAATCCAAGCGGAACGGGGGACCGAAGACGATGCGGATTTTCCCGAAAAAGCGGTAGGGGCCGATGATCGCCGCCGGAACCACGTCCGCATTTCCCTTGAGGGCGATCAGGGCCGCACCGGGATGTGCTTTGCCCAACCGACCGTTGCGGGATCGGGTCCCCTCGGGAAAGATGGCGAGCACCTTCCCCTCCTGAAGGATCTCGATCGCCCTTTTGAAGGCTTTTCGATCGCTCGCTCCCCGGCGAACCGGAAAAGCGCCCAACCGTCGAATAATCGGCGCAAGGATCGGGATGCGGAACAATTCTTCCTTGGCCATGAAATGAACCTTGCGGTCAATGGCCGATCCCACCAAAGGAGGGTCCAGATTGTGTATGTGATTGGGGCAGACCACCACCGGACCCTGATCCGGTATGTGCTCCTTTCCCTCCACTTCCCACCGGTAGCACACGGCAAAAAACAGACGGAACAAAACCCGGCCCAACCGATATAACATATCTTACTCCCCACCACTCACTTTGGTTCGACAAAGGTCCAGNATCATCGAAACCACTTCGTCGATCGACCGGCCGGTGGTATCCAGCATCACCGCATCCGCGGCGGGCTTCAGCGGGGAGTGGGAGCGGTTTTCATCCATTTCGTCCCGTCGCTTGATTTCCTGATAAAGCCGGTCCGGGTCGGAAGCATAGCCCCGACGGATCATCTCCAGGTGACGCCGGCGCACCCGCTCCTCGATGGAGGCGGTGAGAAACACCTTCACGTCGGCGTCGGGCATCACGTGGGTGCCGATATCCCTGCCGTCCATCACCACCCCGCCGTCCTTTGCCATCTGACGCTGTTTTTCCACCAGAACGCGACGGACCTCCGCCATTCCGGCCACCATCGACACGTGATCCGTCACCTCCGGCGAGCGGATCGCTTCCGTCACCCGGACTCCGTCAACAAGAACCTCCGGAGGATCCAACACGATTTCCGCCTCCCGGGCGATGGCGGCAACCACCTGCTCGTCCGACAGGTCGATCTCGCTCTGCAGCGCTTTCCAGGTGATCGCCCGGTACATCGCCCCCGTATCCACGTAGAGCAGTCCCAACTCCTCGGCCACCCTTCGGGCGACCGTGCTTTTCCCGGCTCCCGCCGGACCGTCAATCGCAACCGTCAAACGCTTCATCTTCATACGCCCTTCCACGAAAAACGGATAAAACGAGATAAAAACGTCGAGCAGGCCGAGAGCCTGCTCGATTGTGGATGAACTTTATTCGATTCCATTCGAGATCAAGTACAATCCCCATCGATAACTCCGACCCACACACAGACAGCGGCATCGCAATCCGTTATGTATTCTTTTATTCGACTTAAGCGTACCACAATCCGAGACGACTTGCAATCATCCTTTCACTTTTTTTCCTTGATTTTTAGGGGAAAAAGGGCGGCTCAGCCGCCCCCCTCCCTCAAATCCTCTCCATATCCGTTTTTTCCAACTTCTCGACAACTTCTTCGTCCCCGTTTTGAGCATTGATCAGCACCCTGTACTGGCTTTTCCCCAGCATTCCCAGGAATTCGTAACAGAGCACCTCTTTTCCCTGATCGTTTCGAATCAGGGCCAATCGCTGATCCTGAACGCGGAGGCGGCGGCTCAGCCGCTTGCGTGCCTCCTCGCCGGAGAGCTTGGGCTTGGGAATTTTCCGGTCCCGATGGTTGAAGACATATTCATCGGCTGAAAAAGCGAGAACCTCGCCGTTGTCCAGGGCCACCTTGACGGTGACGGTCTCCGGATAGATTCGGACCTTCCCTTCCCGGCGGACGAGATTAAAGGTGGCGGCGTTGTCCTTTTCATCGTAGGAGACGACCTCCATAAAGGGGTAGCGGAGCCGGTCCAAAAAGGCTTCGGCCCTTCCCTCAGCCTGTTCGAGGCTCATTTTCTTTTTCCCGATCGGTCGGTCAAACATCATCCAGAGCACGTGGCCGCCCACTTTGGTCACGTCGGCGTAGACCGTGTGCTCTCCCCGCTTCAGTCTGAGACTGTAAGTCGATTCATCCCCCTTGGTCCCGGACGCAACTTCTTCGATCCCCCGGGTGTCGGGCCGATCCAACATTCTCGCCAGCCGCTTTTTCGCCTCTTCCGGAGTGATCTTTTTCCCCTTCAACTTCCGGTGATCCTGCAACCGGTCCATTCCCATGTTGTTAACCGTCGGACCCCAGTCCACTTCCGGATACTCGTTTACCAACTGATCGACCCTGCGAAACCCGTCGATGATGGTGTTGTCCATTTTCTTGTCTTCACTGGCCAAGGCCAGCTCCACATCCATCCACCGCAAATTTTTCTCCAGCACCTGGGACTGCAGCTTTTGCAGATCCCGTTGAATCTGGTTGGAACGTTCATAAAGGGAACGGAGAGTGTTCCATTCCTTGTCCGTCAACGGTTCGCGGTCCAGATCCCGAAGCCCGACCTGGTAGGAAAACTGCCCGATCTTGGCCAAAAATTCCTCCGTCTTGTCGAAGGGAACCAGACTCAAGGGCAACTGTCCCAAGTCGCTCTGGGCCGCATAGGCCAGGCGCCACACGTTGGTCAGGCATTGCGATATCTGCCGACGGGAACCGAGCGCAAGGGATTTCCCCAGCTCGTCCTGCAACTTGTTCACATGAAAGTTGAGGTCGTGAAAAGCGCGTTGATATTGGTTTTCCGCCTTGATCAAAAGAGCGTTTTTCTCCTGGTTCTCCTGATAACCCCACACGGTTGTGCCGACAAGGCCCACCAGAGCCACCGGCAAAAGTATGACGGCAATCCGTCTGAACACGACCGCTCACTCCTTCATTTCAAGGTTGGGCATTTCCAACTCCCTTGCCAACCTTTTCTCCGCAGTCCGGTCCTTCCGTCTCCGCGGGTATGCTCAAGAAGTAGTCTGATCGCCGCCATGTTGGATTATGCAAGAAAAATAGCCGGGGAAAACCCGGCTTACACTTTTTCCATGGTGATGTCGAAGTCGTCTTCGTTGTCGCAGAGGCAGCGTTTAAACCCGGTATCGACCTGCCCCTTGCGCATCTGTCCCTTCAGCGTGAATTGCTCTCCGCACTTTCGGCAGCGGATCTTTACAAGATAACGATTTCTCAAGCTTCCTTCCCCCTCCTTCCGCAATACCGTCATGCCGCATCCGCTCCTTTCTTCCAACATCCATATAGTCTTGACGAAAAAAGGCCGGTTTAACATCACTTCGTTCCCGCTCAGCCCCTGCCCGGCGCTTCCGCCTGGATCGCCTCCAGGTGACGGGCGATTCGCTCGCCGTGGAACCGTCCGTTTTCGATAAAAATCGAATTGGCATCGTATCCGGCAGCGATCACGCCGGCGATGTAAAGACCGGGAACACCGGTCTCCATCGTCTCCGGATCGTGAACGGGCGCTCCCGTCTCGGGATCGATGGAAACCCCCAGGCGGCGGAGCATCGAAAAATCCGGCCGGTATCCGGTCATGGCGAACACCGCATCGTTGGGAAGGGCAAACTCCCGCCCCTCCTGCTCCAGCACCACGTGGTCAGGGCGGATTTCCTTCACCTCCGTATTCCAGAACATGCGAATCCAGCCCTTGTTGATGGCGCTTTCGATCACCGGTTTCACCCACGCCTTGACGCTCCCGGTGAAGGCTTCCCGGCGGTAAGCCATCGTCACCCGGGCTCCGGCCCGATGGAGCTCCAGAGCCGCTTCCACCGCGGAGTTTTTGCCGCCGACCACCAAAACATCCATGTCGGCATAGGGATGGGCTTCGCGGAAATAATGATGCACCTTCGGCAAATCCTCCCCCGGAATGTTCATCCGGTTGGGATTGTCGTAATAACCGGTGGCGATCACGAGATGAGGCGTCTCATAACGATTCTCCCTGCCGTCCCTCCCCTCGGTGAATACGGCGAAACCGCCCTCCCCCTTCTCCGCCCGGACCACCTTCTCATAGGTGTGAACCTTCAGTTCGTATTTTTTCGTCACAGCCCGGTAATATTTCAACGCTTCCGCGCGAACCGGCTTCTCCCCCGCGGTGACAAAGGGAATCCCGCCGATCTCCAAAAGCTCCGGCGTGCTGAAAAACTGCATGTGAGTGGGAAAGTGATAAATCGAATTGACCAGACATCCCTTTTCAATCACCAGGGGATTCATCCCCCGTTTTTTCGTCTCGATGGCGACGGACAACCCGCAGGGTCCGGCGCCGACGATGATCGGATCGTGCATCTGTATCCCTCCGGCTCCACAGAAAAAACACCCCAATAACAGGGTGCTTTTTCTGAAAAATGGCGTCCAAGATTTATTATAGCCCATCTATACCCAACCGCGAAAGCGGGAGGCCTCCGCCATTTTGCGAACCCCGACCATATAGGCCGCCAACCGCATGTCCACCTTGCGCGAGCGGGCGAGGTTGTAGACGTTATCGAAGGCGTTGACCATGATCTCTTCCAACTTGCGCTCCACTTCTTCTTCCGACCAATAATATCCCTGATTGTTCTGGACCCATTCAAAGTAGGAGACGGTAACCCCGCCGGCGCTGGCCAGGACATCCGGCACCAGCAGTATGCCCCGTTCGCTCAGGATGCGCGTCGCTTCCAGTGTCGTCGGACCGTTGGCCGCCTCCACCACGATATCCGCCCGAATCCGATGCGCATTGGCTGCGGTGATCTGGTTTTCCACCGCCGCCGGCACGAGAATGTCGCAATCCAGTTCCAGAAGCTCCTGATTGGTGATGGTGTTCTTAAACAGGCGGGTCACCGTTCCGAAGGAGTCCCTGCGGTCCAGCAGATAATCGATGTCCAAACCGTTTTCGTCATACAAACCGCCGTACACATCGGAAATGCCGATCACCTTGGCGCCGGCATCGCTCATGAACTTCGCCAGGAAACTGCCGGCATTTCCGAAGCCTTGGATCACCACCCGGGCATCCTTCAGATCCAGATTCCGGCGCTTGGCGGCCTCGCGNATCATGATGGTGACCCCCTTGGCCGTGGCGGTCTCACGCCCCCGCGAACCGCCCAGCACCAGCGGCTTCCCGGTGATGAAGGCCGGGGAATCGAACTCACGGATNCGGCTGTATTCGTCCAGCATCCATGCCATGATCTGCGAGTTGGTAAACACGTCCGGGGCGGGGATATCCTTGGTCGGTCCGACGATTTGGCTGATGGCCCGGACATAACCCCGGGACAGCCTTTCCANTTCGCGGAAAGACAGCTGGCGCGGATCGCAAACGATGCCTCCCTTGCCTCCGCCGTAAGGCAAATCGACAATTCCCGCTTTGATGCTCATCCAAATGGAAAGCGCTTTCACTTCATTTTCAGTAACGTCCGGATGAAACCGNACGCCTCCTTTGGTGGGGCCCACCGCATCGTTGTGTTGNGCCCGGTANCCGGTGAACACCTTGACGCTGCCGTCGTCCATGCGGACGGGGATGCGGACCGTAAGCACCCGCAACGGCTCNTTCAGCAANTCATAAACGTGCTCCGGATAACCCAGCTTCTCCAGAGCCCGTTTGATCACCGTCTGCGTCGATGCGAGGACATCCATCTCCTCCGTCTTCGGAAGCGTCTGTTTTTCGGTTTCTTCCGTCTGCTGTGCCATCTTTGACCACCTCAAAATATATGATCCCGATCAGTCCATTACCAAGTATACACCAGTTGTGAGAAAAAGAACACTGCCTGATGAAAGTGAAGTATAATGATTGTGGAAATCCGAAATTGGTCCGCCACTTTTTTCCGTTTCAGAGAGGAGGCCTTCCATGTCCCGAACCGCATTGCTCGTCTTTGCCCACCCGGATGACGAAACCTTCACCTGCGGCGG
>JGI1652J44930_10000752_pt1 | contig 12495 bp, 12 predicted proteins | sample NewIslsDNAsample_FD_44930 | JGI IMG/M metagenome (IMG submission 44930)
ACGTCCTTCAAGATGCCTCCCATCCGCTTGGGGGAAGTGACGGCCAATACCCTCACTTTGCCCGCCTTCACGTACTCTCCGACGGCGGAGGCATCGGTGGCGATGGCGTCGGCATTTCCGCCCAGCAACGCCGCGATGGCTTCGCCGCCTCCGTCATAGGAGACGTATTTCAGTTTTTTCGGATCGATCCCCGATTTGTAAGCGGGCAGAACGGCGATCAGATGGTCCATGGAGCCGGGAGCGGAGCCTCCCGCCAGCGTGACGCGCTTCGGATCCTTTTTCAAATCGTCGACGAGGGACCGAATGTCCCGGTATTTGGAACTCTTTTGCACCACGATGGCACCGTAGTCCCGGGTCAACTGGGCCAGCGGCGTCGTGTCCCTGAAACCGTAGGGACTGTTGCCTTCCTTTTTCAGGTTGTTGATCAAAAGGGGCGGGGAGTTGACAAACAGCTTGTAGGGATTGTTCTTGTCCGCGGTCGCGTATTCCGCCAAAAAGACCGCCCCGCCGCCCCCGGGTCTGTTTTCCACGGTGATCGGTTGCTCCACCAGCTTGGTTTCGGTCAGCACCTTGGCGAGGGAGCGGGCGGTCAGATCCCAGCCNCCTCCGGCGCCGGAGGGGGCCACCACCGTGATCGGCTNCTCCGGATATCCGGAGCCCCCGCTTTTTTCGGCGAAGGGATCCCTTCCCGCGCCGCAGGCGGCGAGGATCAGGGCGAGAATGCCCGACAGCAGAGCCGAACCGAAGATTTTTCTTCTCATTTTCATCCCTCCTTGTTGAAAACGCTTTCCCCAAAGGGAAATTCCGATCCGCCACCAGAATAACCTTCCCAGGCCCTTTGTTCACCCTTTTGGTCATAAAAAGAATAGGTTTCATTTCGGGAATTTCGTTCATTTTGTTCAACCCGCTTTGTCTTTGGAATCACTTCGGCACCCCTTTTCCGGCGGACTTCAGGACATACCGCCGCTCCGGCCTTCCCACCGATCCGTAGGAAACGTCGGCGACGGCCTCCCCGACGGAAACGAGATATTCCAGGTAGCGGCGGGCGGTGGAGCGGCTGGCTCCGATCGCCTGGCCCGTCTCTTCCGCCGTCATACCCGGCGGAGGAGAAGCGCGGAGGACGGACACCACTTTTTCCAGGGTGAGGGGATCGATCCCCTTGGGGACCTCCCGGACCCCCGCCCATCGGGAAGCGGTGTCCGCCGTTCCCGGATTCCACAACCGGTCGATTTCCTGCTGGGTCATGGTTCCGGAGGCTTTCAGCCTTTCCAACCGCCGCCGGTAGTTTTGAAGGGTCTTCAGAAATCGCTCCATCTGGATCGGCTTGACGATGAAATCGACAACCCCTCCCCGGATCGCCTCCTGAACGATTTCCGTCTCCCCGGCGGCCGTGATCATGATGATGTCCGTATCCTTTCCCTCCCCCCGGATGCGGCGGACCAGCTCCGTTCCCCGCATGTCGGGAAGGTAAATGTCCAACAGCACCAAACGGGGCTCCACCACTTCCAGCCAGGTGACGGCTTCCTCCCCCGTCCGGGCGATGCCGACTACAGAGAACCCTTCCTCTTTCTCCGTGAATCGCCGGTTGATTTCGGCGATGCGGGGGTCATCCTCGACAATCAACACTTCGATCGGCTTGTCCGTCATTCCGATTTCCCTCCCTTTCCCGACACGGCTCTTCCAAGTTTTTGGGCAGGCTGACGGAAAAGAGGGCTCCGCCCAGCTCGCCCCGTTCAATGGCGAGATATCCTCCCATTTCTTCCGCCAGCTCTTTCGCCTTCGCCAGACCGAATCCCCGGTTGTCCCCCGGTTTCGTCGAAAACCCCTTTTCAAAAATGCGGGGAATCAGCCCGGCAGGCACCCCCGGACCCGAATCTTCCACCTCCAACAGGATTTCGCCTCCGGTATCTCCCAGATAAAGCTTCACTTTCCTTTTTCCCTCCGGACGGTTTTCCACCGCTTCAAAGGCATTGGTGATCAGATTGCCCAGGATGCTGACCAGGTATTGCCGCGGAAGATGGTCCGGAAGCCGCATAAGCCGGCTGTCGGGATCGATCACAAACTCCACCTTCAGCTCCCGGGCCCGGCTGTAAAACCCGAGAAGAATCCCGCCCAACCAGGGATCGGGAATCCGTTTGACCACCAGCCGGATCAGGTCCCGTCCCACCTCCGTCTCCCGGTGGATCAGATCCAGGGCTTCCCGGTGGGATCCGAGCTGGATCAGACCCGATATGGTATACAGAATGTTTTTAAACTCATGGGTTTGCGCCCGGAGCACTTCCGCGTAGCGGGAAACCTGGGACAATTGCCGGTTCAGCTCATCCATCTCCGACCTAAGACGAAAGCTGGCCACCACGCCCGTCACTTTTCCGCCTTTATCCCGGATCGGATAGCGGTTGACGAGCAGTTCCTTTCCCCGGATGGTCATCACCCGGTTGAGATGCGTCTCCCCGGTGCGGAGCACCTCGGGCATCCGGGTTTGCGGCAGAATCTCCCGGATGGGGCGCCCCCGCACCTCGTCCGAGGGCAGGGACAACATGTCGCAGGCCGCCTGGTTGATCAGCCGCACCCTCTCTTCCCGGTCCATCACGATGATCCCCTCCCGGACGGCCTGGAGCACCGCGTTCCTTTCCTTGTACAATGCAGAGATTTCATCCGGTTCCAGACCGAGGGTGTCCCGCTTGATCTTCCGGGCGAGCAGAACCGCCCCCGCCACTCCCAAGCCCAACGCCGGAAACAGAAACATCATCATCCGCTTCAGATAGCCCCAGGTGATCTTTTCGATGTCCTCGATCATAAAGCCCACCGACACGATCCCGATCACGCGTCCCTCGTCATCCAAGACGGGCGTCTTTCCCCTGAGAGACGGCCCGAGACTGCCCACCGCCCGTGAAACGAAGGACTTTCCCTCCAGGAGGACCGGTCCGTTGTCCCCGCCGACCATCTCCTTTCCGATCCGTTCCGGAACCGGATGTGAATACCTCACCCCGTGCTCGTTTCCCACCACCACGAACTCCGCACCGGAGTTGATGCGCGCCCGTTCGGCGATGGGCTGGATATGGCGCCAGGGTTCCTCCCGGGAGAAGGCCTCCCTCAGTTCGGGATCCGCCGCGACGGTCTTCGCCAAACTGAGGGCACGTTTCCCGATTTGTTCCTCCACGGCGTCCACCAGAATCCCGTAAAACAAAAAACCCATCATTCCGACCACCGACGTCAAAAGCGCCGTCATCCAGAGGATCAACCGGGTTTGAAGGCGTATTTTCCTCTTCATCGGACCCCTCCTTTCAGCAAACATTTTTTAAAGGACCCAAAAGGGGATTTCTTTCCTAATTCCTTTATACAAAAAAAGCCCGGAAGGGGCGGAAGGGATGCAAAGGCCGATGCAAACATTTTCCGATCGGCCCTCACATTTCCCTGAAGCGCCCCTTTCCGGGACCTGCCGGCCTCCGCGGCCGCCGGCCTCAAAAGCCGAACTCCTCCATCTCCTCGATCGCCCTGCGGATGTTTTCCAAAAGTTCCTCCGCCGTCTCTCCCGTCACCACCTCACCGTTGACCAGAGCATAGGGGCCTTCGGCGCAGGTCATGCAGTGGCCGAGGCATCCGTACTCCACCACGTCCAGTTCCGGATCCTTTTCCAATTCCTCCTTTATTTTCTCCACGTCCGGCGTGAGGTTGTTCACGCAAAACTCGATGATCGGCCGCATATCGTCCACTCCATCCGTCGCGCATCCAAAAGGGGTTCGGATCTTCGCAAATCAATCTGCTGATGGGAAAGCTCCTCCCCACGGAGAAACACAAGTGCCGCGAAGGAGAAAAAGCGCTCCCCATCCGCATTTTTTACCACGTCCCTTTCCGTCAAACACCGAAGGACCCTCAGAGAAAAACAGAAGCAAGTCTCTGAAAGACTTGCCGCTACCATCCTTGGGAGGAAACCATCCCGGCCTCACGGGAAAACCGGATTACTCCGGCGGTCCCGGAAGGGATTCCAGCCTTTCCGCCCCCATTTGTTCCAGTTTCTTTCTGATCGCTTTGAGGCTCGGATTCCCTTCCCCCACCACTTCTCCGTCGATCACCACCACCGGGTACCAGAGTTCCTCCTCGATCACCCGGCGGGAAAATTCCGCGTCCCGCTCACCCTCCGGGCCGTGGATGTCCACATAGCGCACGCGGACCTGATCGCCGTAACTTCTGCCCAGCGCCGCTTCCAACCAGGAAGCCGTTTCCCGCGAGGAGGGGAGGTTGTGGCAACCGGCGCAGATCGTCTCTGCCCCGTATACGGTCACTTCAATCGGCTTTTTCAACCCGATCCCTCCTTTCGCACCGCACAGGCCGCATCGCCCGGCGGAGACGGGCACCCTTCAGTCGGCCAGCGCCCGCTCCAGATCCTCCAGCAAATCTTCGACATCCTCCACGCCGACGGAAAGGCGGATCAGCCCGTCGGTGATTCCCAGCTCCGCCCGGCGCTTCGCGGGAATCGACGCATGGGTCATCCGGGCGGGAACGGAAATCAAGCTTTCGACGGCGCCCAGACTCTCCGCCAGGGTGAAATAACGGACCCGGCTCAGGATCCGCTCCGCCCGCTCTCCGCTTCCCACATCGAAGGAGATCATGCCCCCGTATCCCCGCGCCTGCCGGGAGGCCGTATCATGTCCGGGATGATCCGGGAGCCCGGGATAATAGACGGCTCCCACATCGGACCGCTCCCTGAGCCATTCCGCGATCCGGCGGGCGTTGGACTCATGTTGGCGCATGCGCAACCCCAGGGTCTTGATGCCCCGGATCAAAAGCCAGGCATCGCTTGGGCCCAGCACGCCGCCGATGGAATTTTGCAGAAAATGAAGCCGCTCGCCCAGCTCCTCATCCTTGACGACCACCAGGCCGGCCACGACATCGCTGTGTCCTCCCAAATACTTGGTGGCGCTGTGGACGACGATGTCCGCCCCCAGATCCAGCGGATTCTGCCAATAGGGAGTGAGAAACGTGTTGTCCACGATCAGCAGCAGATCGCGTTCCCGGCAGATATCGGCGATCTTTCGGATATCGGTCACCTTGAGCAGGGGGTTGCTGGGGGTTTCCATCAACACGGCCCGGGTGGTTTCCCGGATCGCCCCCCGCACCTGATCGGGGTCGCTGGTATCCACGTGGGTGACGTCCATCCCCATCCGGGAAAAAACATGGCTTAGCACGCGATAGGTTCCGCCGTACACATCGTCCCCCACGATCAGATGGTCCCCCCTGCTGAACAGGGAGAGGACCGTGGAGATGGCGGCCATCCCGGAGGCAAAAGCGAGNCCCCTCTTTCCGTTTTCCAGATCGGCAATCAATTGCTCCAAGGCGGCCCGGGTGGGATTGCCGGTGCGGGAATACTCATATCCCCGGTGCCGGCCGATTCCCTCCTGCTTGTAGGTGGAAACCTGGTAAATGGGAACGCTGACGGCTCCGGTGTGCGGATCGCCGAACACGCCCCCGTGGATGCATTTGGTGTCCAAGCGCAACGCTTCACACGCCCCCTCTGTAAATTTGCTTGCTCAGATATCGCTCGCTGCCGTCGGGAAAGATGACCGCGATCCGCGTTCCCGGTTTCGCCCTCCACGCCTCCCTGAGCGCCGCATAGAAGGCCGCTCCCGACGAGCTGCCCACCAAAAGTCCCTCCCGGCGGGCCAATTCCTTGACTTGGCGGAAAGCCTCCTCGTCAGGCACCGTGTAGATTTCGTCAAAATAGGAAGTGTCCACAAAATCGGGAATGAATTCCATGCCGATCCCTTCGGTCTTGTGCGGCCCCGGCTCTCCGCCGCCGAGGATCGAACCTTCCGGCTCCACCACGACGGTGCGGACCTCGGGATTTTTTTCTTTCAAGTAGCGGGATACCCCCATGAAGGTGCCGCCCGAACCGGCCCCGGCCACCAACACATCCACCCGCCCCTCCATCTGCTCCCAAATCTCGGGACCCGTCGTCCGATAGTGGGCTTCCGGATTGGCGGGATTCTGAAACTGCTGGGGGCAGTAGCTTCCCGGAATCTCCCGCTCCAGTCGGCGGGCCTCCTCGATCGCNCCCTNCATCCCCANCTCCGTCGGGGTGTTGATCACCTCGGCCCCCAGGGCCCGCATCAGTTCCTGCTTCTCTTCGGAAAACTTTTCGGGAACGACGAAGATCACCCGATATCCTGTTCCGACGGCGGCCAGCGCCAGACCGATGCCGGTGTTGCCGGCCGTCGGCTCGATAATCGTTCCTCCGGGTTTCAGCTTGCCGGACTTTTCCGCTTCCCGGATAAAGGCCAACCCGATGCGATCCTTGACGCTTCCGCCCGGGTTGAAATATTCCAGCTTGGCAAAGAGGGAAACGCCCTCCGGCAAGGCAAACCGCTTGATCCGAATCATCGGCGTCCAGCCGATCAATTCCTTCACATCGTCAACAATCCGTTTCACCATCCACAACCTCCCCCCCCCATCTTATCATGTTTTGCAAAGGGAAAAAACGAAATCCCGTTGCCAGCGCCCCCCGATTGCCAACAGGCCCCATTTCCGGTAAGATAGATACTGAATACCCGTTGGAAAATCGCCGTTTCCTCCGGATCGGATTCCGGTTCGATGCCGGAAGATCGAGGGAAACGATTCGCACCTGCGCCTTCCTTGAAAGATCCGACGCTTGAAGAAAGGAGTCTGTGCGATGAAAGAACAGGTTCAAGAAGTATTGGATAAATTGCGTCCCTTCATCCAGCGCGACGGAGGGGATGTGGAACTGGTCGACGTGGTGGACGGGATCGTCAAGCTCCGCCTGCTCGGTGCCTGCGGCAGCTGCCCCAGCTCCACCATCACGTTGAAGGCCGGAATTGAACGGGCCCTGATGGAAGAAGTGCCGGGCGTCAAAGAAGTGGAACAGGTCCTCTGAGAAAAAAGCGGAAGTATATCGCCCTTCCTTTATTCTTCGACCGCCGCCGAAAGGTTGCGGTATTTTTTTGCGAAAAACCGATCGCATCCGCTGTACGGATTGCTCCACGCTCCACACATGTCCGAGGGGGCTGTGCCCCACCCGGCGAAAGGCCCTCGCGGCACCACCCCCGGCATCCGGAAAGGGTGTCTCACCGGAACCCGGACGGGAAATCGCGCCGATTTTCCGCCCGGTTTTTTTTTGCTTTTTTCCGACCCTTTCGGACAAATTCTGAATCCGGCTCTCGGGACATATCATTCCTTTTAGACGACAATATCGGAGGTGATCGGGCGGAAAGGCTGACCGCCGGATGGGCCGGAGCGATCCTTCATCTCCAGCCCGCGGCAAAAGTACCGACACAGGCCCTTGATCCCCTCCGCCCAGCCCCTTGAGGGGGGTATGGCGGACCCACGCGGGGAGGGGAAAATGTTCGAAGGAGGGAAAACATGTTTAAAAGGGTCAACCGATTGCTTATCGAATTGCCGGTTCCCGAACACGGAGACGCCAATGCGGCGGCGGCGGTGCAGAACCTGCTCGGGGGAAAATTCGGCGAAATGTCCACCCTGAACAACTATATGTTTCAATCCTTCAATTTCCGCTGCAAAAAGAAATTGAAGCCCTTTTACGATCTGGTGGCCAGCATCACCGCCGAGGAATTCGGCCACGTGGAACTGGTCAGCACCACCATCAACCTGTTGTCCAGGGGCCTCACCCATCCGGGAGATCCGGACAGCGCGCCCCTCCGCAGGGGACTGAAGGCCCACAACCTGCAATATTTCATCGCCACGGCACAAACATCCTATCCGATGGACTCCATGGGCAACCCNTGGAACGGAACCTTTGTTCACAGCAGCGGCAATCTGATCGAGGATATGCTTCACAATTTCTTCCTGGAAATCGGGGCGCGCACCCAAAAGATGCGGGTGTACGAAATGACCGATCATCCCACCGCCCGGGAAATGATCGGCTATCTCCTGGTGCGCGGCGGCACGCACATTCTCGCCTACGCCAAGGCCCTCGAAATCCTGACCGGGGTGTATCTCCCGGGCATGCTTCCCGTCCCCAGCCTGGACAATTCCAAATTCGACTACGCCCGAAAATACATGGAGCAGGGGCTGCACAACGTCCTTTTCACCTGGAGCAGCAAAGACTACCGGGATATCGACAAGATCTGGAAAGGAAAAAACCCGGAAACGGGGGAACGCCTCTGCGTGGTCGTCGGCAGACCGGAGGGCGCTCCCGTGCCGGATTTGGAAGCCTTGCCGGAGGAGTTCGCGCCGGGGCTGACAAAGGACCATTACATGCAGGTGCTGAAGCGGTTGAAGGCATCGATGTAAAGAGAGACTTTACGTCCGAGACAGAAAAACGCCACAAAATGGCGATCTTTTTTTTAAGAACCTTCCTCCCTGGCCGGAAAGACCATTTCATCCGTTTTCCCGCTCTTCCCTTCAAAAAAAAAGCGCCTTCCCCAAAGGGGAAGACGCCTCCGTCATTTCCCTGCCTCTTCCTGGTACAGGTGGCAAGCCACCCAGTGCTGGGGACGCACTTCCTGCCAGGCGGGAACCGCCTCCGCGCAAATGTCCATCGCCTTGGGGCAACGGGTGCGGAACCGGCAACCGCTCGGAGGATTGATCGGGCTGGGAACATCCCCCTTCANAATGATGCGCTCCCGACGCTTCTCCTTGTTGGGGTCGGGAATGGGCACCGCCGACAGGAGCGCTTCGGTATACGGATGAAGGGGATGTTCGTACAGCTCCTGACTGTCGGCCAATTCCACCAGCTGTCCGAGGTACATCACCCCGACGCGGTCGCTGATGTATTTCACCATCGACAGGTCGTGGGCGATGAACAGGTAGGTGAGCCCCTTTTCCCGCTGCAGGCGCTTCATCAGGTTGACCACCTGTGCCTGGATCGACACGTCCAGGGCGGAAATCGGCTCGTCGGCGATGATGAAGTCGGGATTGACGGCCAACGCCCGNGCGATGCCGATCCGCTGCCGCTGTCCGCCGCTGAATTCGTGGGGGAACCGATCGATGTGCTCTTCACCGAGCCCCACGGTTTTGAGCAGTTCCAGGACGCGCTCCCGGCGCTCTTTGTTGTTCTTGACCAGTCCGTGAATATCCAGNCCCTCGGCGACGATATCGCCCACCGTCATCCGGGGATTGAGGGAAGCGTAGGGATCCTGGAAAATCATCTGCATTTCCCGGTTGAACTTCTTCAATTCCTGACCCTTCAGCTGATGGACGTTTTTGTTCTTGAAAATCACGCTTCCCGAAGTGGCCTCATACAGGCGGATCAGCGTCCGGCCGATCGTCGACTTGCCGCATCCCGATTCGCCGACCAACCCCAGGGTCTCCCCCTTGTATACATCGAAGGTGACGTCATCCACCGCCTTGATCACCTGATTCCGGCCGACATGAAAATACTTTTTCAGATTTTTCACTTCCAGAATTTTTTCCGCAACTTCCGTCATCTTGCTATGCCTCCTCCCACAGCTTCATTCACCGGCGGTGCCATCGGATGCTCAAGCCAACAGGAAAGCTGGTGCGTTTCCGATCGCACGGTCACATCCGGCATCCATTCGCTGCAAATTTTCATCGCATATTGGCAACGCTCCACAAAGGGACATCCCCTCGGGGGAGAGAGCAGATCGGGCGGATTTCCGGGAATGGACTCCAGTTTTTTTTCCTTCGGACGATCCAGCCGCGGCATCGAGGACAACAGCCCCCGGGTATACGGATGGCGGCAGCGCTTGAACACATCCTCCACGCCACCCGATTCAACCACTTTGCCCCCGTACATGACGATCACCCGGTCGGCCACCTCGGCCACCACTCCCAAATCGTGAGTGATCAGGATCATGGACATGCCCCTTTGCTCCTTCAGGGTTTTGAGCAAGTCCAGGATCTGGGCCTGCACCGTCACATCGAGGGCGGTNGTCGGTTCATCCGCAATCAGCACCTTGGGAGAGGCCGCCAGTGCCATGGCGATCATCACCCTTTGGCGCATCCCCCCGCTGAACTGATGGGGATAATGCCTGAGCCGCCCGGAAGGATTCGGAATCTCCACGGAACGGAGCAAATGGACGGCGTGCCGGAGGGCCTTCTCCTTGCTCATCTTCCGGTGCTTCACCAGCACCTCGCTGATCTGCCGGCCGATGGTCATCGTCGGATTGAGCGCGGTCATGGGATCCTGAAAGACGTAGCCGATTTCGGCACCGCGGATTTTGTCCAATTCCCTTTCCCGCAGGCGGGTGAGCTCCCGCCCCCGGTAGCGGATCGAACCTTTTTTGATCCGGCCGGGGGGCTGCGGGATCAGACCCAAAAGGCTTTGAACGGTGACGGTTTTTCCGGAACCGGACTCACCGACGATCGCCAGCGTTTCTCCCTCATAAAGGTCAAAGCTGACGCCGCGGACCGCCTGAACTTCNCCCTCGTGGGTGTCAAAGGACACGTGGAGATCACGAACTTCCAGAATGGGATTCATGCCGCTCCTCCTAACGCCGCAGTTTGGGATCCAAGGCATCCCTCAGTCCGTCTCCCAACAGGTTGAAGCTGAGAATCAGCAGGCTCAGCACCAGACAAGGGTAAAGGATTTGGTGCGGGAAGAAACGGATCAATTGGTAGGAATCGTAGAGCAACAACCCGAGACTGGGTTCGGGAGGAGCCATCCCCAACCCGATGAAACTGAGCACCGCCTCCAGAAAGATCGCCGACGGGATCGTCAAGGTGACCGTCACGATGATCGCACCGGCGGCGTTGGGAAGCAGATGCCTGGTGAGCATCCGAAGGTGACCCGCCCCCAGGGTCCGGGCGGCCAAAACAAACTCCCGGGATTTCAGCTGCAGCATTTGTCCCCGGACGACCCTCGCCATCGGAACCCATCCGGTCAGGGCGATGGCGACGGCGATGGTAACGATTCCCGGCTCAAACCACATCATCAACAGAATGAGGACGATCAAGCTGGGAATGCTGTACATCACCTCGAGGATCCGCTGCATCACCAAATCGATCCTTCCGCCGAAGTAACCGGAGATGCCTCCGAAGGAAACTCCCACCACCAGATCGATCAGCGCCGCCAAAAGGCCGATCTTAAGGGATATGCCGGCCCCGTGCCAGGTGCGGGTCCACAAATCCCGCCCGAATTGGTCTGTCCCGAAAAAGTGCGTCCCGTCGGGAGGGCGGTTTTGCGCCTCCAGTTTCTGTTCNTAAGGGTCGTGGGGGCTGAGCGCCGGAGCGACAAAGGTCATCCCGACGATCACCAGGAGGAGAAAAAATCCGATCAGGGCTCCCTTGTTTCTCACAAAACGGCGAAGGGCGTCCCGCCAAAAACCGGCCCGCCTCCGCCTGGAGACCGCACGGCCGGGAACCGTCCGCGCCAGCGGAAGCGGCTCGAAAAGGTCCGGTGTGATCTTGGCCGGTCCCATCTGCGCTCACTCCTTCATTCCGGCAACCCGAATCCGGGGATCGATAATGCCGTAGAGGATATCGACGACGAAAACGCTGACCGTGAACAAAAAGGCATAAAAAATGGTGGTCCCCATGATCANGGTGTAATCATTCGTCATGATGGAATTGACGAAATAGGTGGACATTCCGGGCACGCCGAAGATCTGCTCCACCACCAGCGACCCGGTGATCAGATTGACCGTCAGCGGCCCCAGCACGGTGACGGTGGGAATCAGCGCATTGCGGAGGGCGTGGCGGAAAACGACCGCACGGCGCCCCATTCCCTTCGCCCTGGCCGTCTTGATGAAATCCTGGCTGAAGACATCCAGCAATTCGCTGCGGATGTACCGGGTCACCTGGGCGATGACCAGGAAGGACAGGGCGAGGGAAGGCAAAACCGTATGGGCAAAGCTTCCCCAGCCGCCGGGGGGAAGGATTCCGATCTTCACCCCGATATAATAGGAAAAAACGGCAGCCAGCACGAAACTGGGGACGGACACCCCGAGCACGGCAAGGATCGTCGCCGAATTGTCCACCCAGGTGCCCCGTTTGAGGGCGGCCACGGTTCCGAGCAGNATTCCGATCAGACCGCCGAAAATCAATCCCTGCAGGCCGATCTGCAGTGAAGCGGGAAATCCCTGGGCGATCAGCCCGCTGACGCTCCGACCGTCATAGGAAAAGGACATTCCCAGATCGCCCCGCAGCAGGTTNCCCAGATAGAGGGCGTATTGAACGGGGACGGGTTTGTCCAATCCGTATTCCTCCAGGATCCTTTCCTTCAGCGCGGGGGGAAGTTTTTCCTCGTTGGACAGGGGGCTTCCCGGAAGAAAGTGCATGAGAAAAAAAGTGCACGTGACGACCAACCACAAGGTCAACAGCAGATAGATCAGTCTACGGGCCACATAGCTTCCCACATTCCCACTTCCTTTACACGAAAAAGAACATGCGAAAGGTATATGTCCGCACCCGGACATATACCTTTCCCCTTTTCAGCGGTGTGCCGCGGGATTGCAGACATGGACCCCTCCAACATCCATCATTGCGCGAAATCCGGAAATTGTAAAGCGGTAAATCCATCCCGTTATTGCTTATTTTCGATATACGTTTCCTTCAGGGTGT
>JGI1652J44930_10000753_pt1 | contig 12487 bp, 8 predicted proteins | sample NewIslsDNAsample_FD_44930 | JGI IMG/M metagenome (IMG submission 44930)
GCACCAGGCCGGTGACGTCGGCGCCTTTGAGGAGGCCGCCGGCGATCCACACCACCGAGGGGTAGGCGGCCAGCGAAGCGGCGGCGGCGTGCGCGTTCGTCGCTTTGGAGTCGTCGACGTAGTCGACCCCGTCGATGGTGGCCACGTGGGCGATGCGGTGCGGTTCGGGCTGGAAGTTCCGCAGTCCGGTGCGCACCGCCTCCGGGGCGACGCCGATCGACCGGGCGAGTGCGGCGGCGGCCAGCGCGTTCGCCACGTTGTGCGGTGCGCGGGGGGTGACGTCGGCCAGGGTGGCGAGTTCGGTGGCCTCGGTGCGCGGGTTGGCGACGAAAGCGCGGTCGACGAGCAGGTCCTCGACGAGTCCGAGTTCTCCGGCGCGCGGCACGTCCAGGCTGAATCCGACGAGCGGTGCAGCGGGGTCGCCGTGGGTTTCGGCGAGCTCGCGCAGCGCAGGGTCGGCGGCGTTGACGATGCGGATGGTGCCGGCGCCGTAGACCTTGGCCTTGGCGGCCGCGTAGGGTTCCATGCCTCCGTGCCAGTCCAAGTGGTCGGGGGCGAGGTTGATGATCGCGGCCGCGTGCGGCTGCACGGTGGCGGACCAGTGGAGTTGGAAGCTGGAGAGTTCCACGGCGAGGATGTCCCAGCGGTCGGGGCCGTCGGCGAGCGCCGCGTCGATGACGGGGGTGCCCACGTTGCCGACGGCGAGGGCGCGCCGCCCGTCGGCCCGCAGCATCGCTTCGAGCATGCGCACCGTGGTGGTCTTGCCGTTGGTGCCGGTGACGGCCAGCCAGACCTGGCCGGCGGGGCGGAGCCGCCAGGCCAGTTCGACGTCGCCGATCACCTCGACCCCGGCGTCGGCCGCCGCGACCAGGACGGGCGCGTCGGGCCGCCAGCCGGGTGAGGTGACGACGAGGTCGGTTCCCGCGGGGAGTGTGGTGGGCTCACCGAGTTCCACGGTGGCGCCGAGTTCCCGCAGGGTGCGGGCGCGTTCCCGGTTCACGTCGTCGTCGCGGCCTTCCACGACGGTGACGTGCGCCCCGTGTTTCAGCAGTGCTCGGGCGACAGGGGGTCCGGAGACCCCCAGTCCTGTGACGCAGACCCGGCGTCCCCTCAGCTCCATCGCGGTGTCACTCATCGCTTATCGAGGCATCCATTCCAGGTAGAACAAGGCCATCGCTGCGGCGACGAACAGCCCTTGAATGATCCAGAACCGGATCACGATCGTGGTTTCGGCCCACCCTTTCAGCTCGAAGTGGTGCTGGAGGGGCGCCATGCGGAACACCCGTTTCCCGGTGAGGCGGAAGGAGCCGACCTGGATGATCACCGAGGCGGTGATGAGGACGAACAGACCTCCGATGACCAGCAGCAGCAGCTGGGTGCGGGTGGTGATGGCCAGTCCCACGAGCAGGCCGCCGAGCGCGAGCGAGCCGGTGTCGCCCATGAAGATCTTGGCGGGGGGNGCGTTGAACCAGAGGAAGGCGATGCACCCGCCGAGCGCGGCTGCGGCGACCACGGCCAGGTCGAGGGGGTCGCGCACCGTGTAGCAGTTGGGCTCCAGGGCGTTGATGCAGCTCTGGCGGAGCTGCCAGTTGCCGATGATGACGTAGGCGACGAGGGAGAGGATGGTCGCTCCGGTGGCCAGGCCGTCGAGGCCGTCGGTGAGGTTCACCGCGTTGGAGGTGGCCACGATCAGCAGCAGCGCCCAGATCACGAACAGCCACACGGCCATGGGGGGACCGAAGTCGCGCAGCAGGGACAGGTGGGTGGAGCCCGGCGTGTAGGTGTAGGAGTTGGGGAACATGGTGACGCCGATGGCGAACCCTACGCCCACGATGATCTGGCCGAGCATTTTCGCACCGCTGCGCAGGCCCAGGCTGCGGCGCTTGTANATCTTGATGAAGTCGTCGAGGAATCCTACGCAGCCCAGCCCGACGAACAGGAGGATCACCAGCACGCCGGAGACGGTCGGCGGTGTCATGGTGACCGCGTGCGCGCCGAAGTAGCCGACGACCGTGCCGAAGATGATGGCGATACCGCCCATGGTGGGCGTGCCCTGCTTGGTCTTGTGGCCTTGCGGACCGTCGTCGCGGATCTCTTGTCCAAACTTGAACCGGTAGAGGATCCTGATCAGAGGGGGCAGGAGGAGGAAGGAGACCAGCAGGGAGATCCCCGCAGCTGCGATGATGCCGGTCATTCAGCCGCCTCCACATCGATCAGCTGCTCGGCTACCTGCTCCAGCCCAGCCACTCGTGATCCCTTCAACATGACGATGTCCTTGGGTCTGAGACGCTCTTTGAGCACCGCGACCGCCTCGGTCACGTCGGCGACCGTGACGGTCTCCCCTTTCCAGTCGGCAACGGAGGCGGCGCCGTCCGCGATGCTCGCGGCCTGCTCTCCGACGGTGATGAGGACGTCCACTCCGCTTTCGGTCACCAGCCGTCCGATCCGTTCGTGTTCGGTCCGGTGCGCGGAGCCGAGTTCGGCCATGTGGCCGAGGACCGCGAAAGCGCGGCGGCCGGAGGCCAGCGTCGCCAGGGTGCGCAGTGCCGCACTCATGGATTCGGGGTTGGCGTTGTAGGCGTCGTTGACGATGGTTACGCCGTCAGGCCGCTCGGTGACCTCCATGCGCCAGCGGCTCACCGGTCCGGCTTCGCTCAGTGCCGCGGCGATAGCGGTGACCGGTTCGCCGAGTTCGCGGAGGACTGCGGCGACGGCCAGGGCGTTGTGCACTTGGTGGGTGCCGACGAGCCGCAGACTCACGGGGGCGGTGTCCTCGCCGATGGCGAGGGTGAAGCGAGGACGCCCGCGTTCGTCTAGGGCGATGCCTTCAGCCCGCACGTCGGCGTCGGGGGCCAGGCCGTAGCTCACGACTCGCGCTGCGGTGCGCGAGGCCATGCCGATGACGGCGTCGTCGTCGGCGTTGAGGACGGCGACCCCTCCTTGCGCGGCCGCGGGAAGCGCTTCCACGAGTTCGCCTTTGGCCTGGGCGATGGTGTCCCGGCTGCCGAACTCGCCCATGTGGGCGCTGCCGACATTGAGCACGACTCCGATGCGTGGCGGCGCGATCTGGCACAGGTGCGCGATGTGTCCCACGCCGCGCGCGGCGACCTCCAACGCGATGAAACGGGTGGTCTGGTCCGCCCGCAACACGGTGAGCGGATGACCGATTTCGTTGTTGAACGATCCCGGGGGCGCGACGGTGGGGCCGATCCGCTGCAGCGTCTGAGCGAGCAGGTCTTTTGTCGTGGTCTTCCCCGACGACCCGGTGACGCCGATGATGTCCGCGTCGGGGAGTTCCGCTACGACCGCGCGCGCCAGCTTCGCCAGTGCCGCTACTACCGCGTCGTCGCCGCCGTCGACGAGCAGATGGGGCGCGTCCACGGGGCGGGAGCACAGAACGGCTGTCGCTCCGGCTCTGACCGCGGCCTCAGCGAAGTCGTGGCCGTCGACACGGCTGCCTCGCAAGGCAACGAACAGCGAACCAGGAGCGGCCTCCCGCGAGTCGATGACCACCGGGCCGTCGACAGTGTCCGTGGGCTGCGCCGATCCGCGTAGTCGTGATCGGGTGATCTTGGCGATCCGATCGAGCGTCAGCGCGATCAAATCCACTCCTCATGTCGGGCCCGGTCCACCACGCTGGAAGCGTCGTGATTGCCAGTGAACAGCGTGCGAGAAATGGGGATGCTGCCCAAAAGCCGCGAAAGCGGCATGCGGACGCCACGGTGCCGGGCTGAGAATTGCCGCACCTAACCTTAGAACAAGATCGCCCACCCGGGTTGCGCTCAGACCCGAATGTGGCATGAGTGAGATCCGTTTTGAACCTTAACGCCGAAAAAACCGGCAGGGTGGGGAAGTGTCCGACACGCCGTCCGCGCGTGGCGAACGGCAGCGGGCTGCGGGCCCTCACGCGGAGTCCCCACCCGCGCCGGCGTCATTCCCTTGCGGGGTCTGCGCAGGTCAGTCGGTGTCGAGTCGGGCGCGGATCGCTTCGCGGAGCACGTCCCGGTCGTCGAAGGGGAGGATGCGGTCCCCCACGTGCTGGCCGCGTTCGTGCCCTTTGCCGGCCACGACCACGACGTCTCCGGGCTGGGCACGGGCCACGGCCAGTTCGATCGCGGTCCGCCGGTCCGGTTCCACGGTGATGCGGGCGCGCTGCGCGACAGGCACTTTCGCCACGCCTTCAAGCATGCTGGTGATAATGGTGACCGGGTCTTCGCTGCGCGGGTTGTCGTCGGTGAGGATGACCGCGTCGGCCAGGCGGGCCGCTGCCTCGCCCATGAGCGGGCGTTTCCCCCGGTCGCGGTCGCCGCCGCAGCCCACGACGATGGTGAGGCGCCCTTCGGTGATGGGGCGCAGCGATGTGAGAACCGCCTCAATCGCCCCGGGTTTGTGCGAATAGTCGACGATGGCGGTGAAGTCCTGTCCTTCGTCGACCCGTTCCATGCGGCCCGGCACGCCGCGGGCCGCGGCCACGCCTGCCACCGCGGTGGGGAGCGGCACTCCCGCTTCGATGAGGGCGACGATCGCGGCCATGGCGTTGGCGACGTTGAACGGGCCCGGCAGCCGCACGGAAGCGTCCATGGCCATGCCTCCGGGGCCGACCACCCGGAACCGGCTGCCGCCCGCTTCGAGCACGACGTCGGTGGCATACCAGTCCGCTGCCGTGTCGCCGGTGGCGGAGAACGTGGTGACGGGGATCGCGCCCTGTTCGGTGATCCGGTCGATGAGGGTCCGCCCGAAGGAGTCGTCCCGGTTGACCACGGCGACTTTGGCGAATTCGGGAGTGAACAGCCGCGCTTTGGTTTCGAAGTAGTCGTGCAGGTCGGCGTGGAAGTCCAAGTGGTCCTGGGAGAGGTTGGTGAACACGGCGACGTCGTAGCGCACTCCGGCCACCCGGCCCAGGGCCAGGGCGTGGCTGGAGACTTCCATGGCGGCGCCGGCCACGTCGCGCTCCCGCATGAGGGCGAACAGGCCGTGCAGTTCGGTGGCCTCCGGGGTGGTCAGGGAAGAGTCGATGCGCTCGTCGTCGACCCGGATCTCCACGGTGCCGACCAGACCGGTGCGCATTCCTGCCTCGCGCAGCCCGGATTCCACCAGGTAGCTGACCGTGGTCTTGCCGCTGGTTCCGGTGGTGCCGATGAGCAGCAGTTCCCGAGCCGGATGGCCGTAGATCCAGGCGGCCACGTCCCCGAGCCGGGAGCGGGGGTCGGGCACGGTGATGACGGGCAGCCGGGTGGCGGCGGCGCGGTCGTATCCAGCGGGGTCGGTGAGCACAGCCGCCGCGCCGGCGCGGGCTGCCTGGGCGGCGAATTTAGCGCCGTGGACACGCTGCCCTTGGACGGCCACGTACAGGTCCCCGGGGCGTACCGCGCGGGAGTCGTGGGTGACACCGGTCACCACCACCGAGTCCACGCTGCTGGCCTGTTCGAGGTCAGTAGCGGCAGGGGTGGGCGCGGTGCCCAGGGGCGGCTCCGCGGGGTCGACACAAGTAACGAAGGCGTCCGGTCCGAGCAGTGGGACGAGTTCGGAGAGCAGACGTGGCTGGACGTGTTCGGGTCGCATTACGGGTGACACCTCGTGAGGTTATCGGTTCACCGCTAGTGGAGGTCAACGTCGCGCAGGAGCCGGGGCGCACCGGTACCGCCCCCGGCTTCCGGGCCCGCCGCGGCGCAACGTGCGGGTAGAGCCGGGATTGGGCCGTTGACCTCGTATCGTGCGGATGCCCGACAGCATCGGGTACCGCGCGGTGGTGTGGCAAGCGTCTCCGGCCGGTGTGTCCNGTTTCGTAGGAGGCCGGGCGTGGATCACTCCATGAGACGCAGCGGGGGACGCTCGGTCTGGGTCGGGGGGATGCGCGCGGTTTTGAGCGCGAACGACATCACGTCGGTGAAGACCGGGGTCGCCGCCTCACCCCCGTAGTACTCGCCTTTCGGGCTGTGCAGGACCACGGAGACCACGAGTTCGGGGTCGTCGGCGGGGGCGAAACCCACAAAGGAGCTGACGTAGCCGCCGCCCTGGTATTTGCCGGTTTCCGGGTTGATCCGGTTGGCGGTGCCGGTTTTGCCGCCGACCCGGTAGCCCTCGACGCGGGCTTGGGGGGCGGTGCCCGTCTCCTCGGTGACGGCTTCCAGCATCAACCGGAGGTCGGCAGCGGTGTCCGCGCTGATCACCCGTTCGCTTTCCGGGTCGGGTGCGGCTTCGAATTCGCCGTCGGCGTCCTCCATGCCCGCGATGAGTGTGGGGGCCACGCGGACCCCGTCGTTGGCGATCGTGGCGTACACGCTGGCCAGTTGCACGGCGTTGACCGACACGCTGTGGCCGAAGGAGACCGACGGCAGGTCAGTGCCGGACCAGTGCTCCGGCGCGGTGAGGATGCCCGTGTTCTCCCCGGGAAGGTCCAGCCCGGTGGGCTGGCCGACACCGAAACGCCGCAGGTACTCGTACATTTTCTCGGCACCCACCTTTTCACCGATCTGGATGGCCCCCACGTTGCTGGAGGTGGCCATGATCCCGTTGACGGTGAGCCGCTGGGTTGGGTGCGGGTTGGCGTCCCGGAACACCTGGTCGTAGCGGCGGATCGAGCTGGGCACGGTGAAGACGGTGTCCGGGGTCACCAGTCCTTCTTCGAGGGCCGCGGCCACGGTGATGACTTTGGCGGTGCTGCCCGGTTCGAACGCGTCCGCCACAGCGCCGTTGCGGCGCTGTTCGGCGCTGACCGCGGAGAAGTTGTTCGGATCGTAGGTGGGGTAGTTGGCCATCGCTCTGATCTGGCCGTCGCGGGTCATCACCACCACGGAGCCTGCTTCCGCGTCGAGCTCCTCCACGCGCCTGTTCAACGCCTGCTGGGCGTACCACTGCAGGTCCAGGTCGAGGGTGAGCCGGACGGTGCGGCCCGGGACCGGCTCCCGGATGAGGCCGCCCGCCATGGGAATCTGGGTGCCGTCGCTGCCCACCTCCACCTGTTGCTGGCCGGCCTCCCCGGCGAGTGTGGAGTCCAGGACGGCTTCCAGTCCTTCCAGGCCGTGGCCGTCGAGGCCCACGAAGCCGACGAGGTTGGCGGCGCCGGTCTCTTCCGGGTAGACGCGCTTGTAGTCGCGTTCCGCGGAGACGCCGTGGAAGCCGAGTTCGCGGATCTCCTTCCATTCTTCGATCGGCACGCCGCGCTGCACGACCTCGTAACGGGACGGGCGGCCGTCGACGCGGGCGTTGAGCTTGGCGACGATCTCCTCGGGAGGCAGGTCGAAGCGGCGGGACAGTTCCTGGACGATCTCTTCGCGCTGGTCGTCGCGTACTTCAGCCGGGTCGAGGAAGACGGTGCGGACCTCCACGGACATGGCGAAGGGCCGCCCCGCCATGTCGGTGATATCGCCGCGCACGGTGGGGATTTCGATGGTGGTGAGACGCAGGTTGGCGGCCGCCTCGGCGTAGTCGTCGGCGTTGAAGCCTTGGATCTGCACCAGCCGGGCCGCGAAAAGGAGCAGCACGGTGCCGAGGATGGCGCCCATGACCCGGATGCGCGGCTGGATCGCGCCGCGGCGGAACCGGCGGCGCAGCGGGGAGCGGATGCTCGGGGCGGGGTGCGGCCGGCGCCCCGCCGAGGCGCCGGTGCGGTTGCGCGGCACAGCGCGTCGCCGCGCCGCCTCGGCGCTCGGCCGGGGAGAGCGCCGTGCAGGCTGCGCGGAACGCGGTCGGTGCCCGTGCCGGCTGCGTGCTGCCGCTGCCGGCCGGCGCGGATCTTTGGGACTGCGGTCGCGCGGTGTGCTCACCGGTGTACTGTTCCCCCCTGCTCAGTGGCCTGCCACAGTGGTGCGGTCCAGTCCGTGCCTGATCACTCGCCGGTGCTGCGTGGGTTTTCGGTGATCTGGCCGCTGTCGAGGTCGAGGAACTGGGGCTCCTCGCCGGGGTACATCCCCATTTCCTCGGCTGCTTTAGCGATCGCCTCAGGCGATTCTGCCCGCATGACCTGTTCGCGCAGGGTCTGCTCCTGCTGGCTGAGTTCCCGGTTCTCCCGTTGCAGGGTGGCGATCTCGAAGGTGTCTTCGGCCAGCACAGCGTGCAGCATCAGCAGGGTGATCATCGCCCCGCCGAGCAGGCCGAGGACAAGGAGCACGAACGGCAGGCGGGGCGCGGACGGGCGGGTGCGCGGCCCGCTCCGGGCCGCCGCGGGGTGTCCGGCGCGCGGCCGCGGCCGGGCCGTGCGGGACGTGCTCTGTGCAGTCTTCGTGCGCTCTACGGTCTTGGTCTCCACTGTGTTCTCCCGGACGCCATCGTGGGTGTGGCTTCCCGTGGGAAGCCCGTGTGCGGGCCCTGGCGGGCCGGTGGTCACGGCTCCCGTGTCCGCTCCGCGGCCCGCAGCCGGGCCGACGCTGCGCGGGGGTTGGCGGCAGTCTCCTGTTCGGTGGGGAGTTCGGCTCCCCGGGTGAGGAGGCGCAGTTCCGGCTGCCGGTCCGGGAGGGGCACGGGAAGTCCGGGCGGGGTGCTGTCGGTGCTCAGCTCGGTGAGGACCCGCTTGGTGATGCGGTCTTCGAGGGAGTGGTAGGACAGCACCACGATGCGTCCGGCTACAGCGAGACGGGAGAGTGCCGCGGGAAGGGCGCGTTCCAGGATGGAGAGTTCGGAGTTGACTTCGATCCGCAGCGCTTGGAAAGCGCGTTTCGCGGGGTGGCCTCCGCTGCGGCGGGCTGCCGCGGGGATGGCGGAGCGGACCAGGTCCGCGAGCACCCCGGTGGTGCGCACCGGTTCTTTGGCGCGCTGCCGCACGATGGCCTGGGCGATCCGGGCGGCGAACCGCTCCTCGCCGTAGACGCGGAAGATCCGGGTGAGTTCGCTTGCGGGATAGGTGTTGACGATGTCGGCCGCGGTGCGCTCCTGGGTGCGGTCCATGCGCATGTCGAGCGGCGCGTCATAGGAGTAGGCGAAGCCCCGTTCGGCTTCGTCGAGTTGGGGGGAGGACACGCCCAGGTCGAACAGGAGTCCGTGGACCCGGTCGATCCCGAGCTCGTCCAGGATGCGGGGGATGTCGGAGTAGACGGCGTGCACCAGGTCGATGCGGTCCGCGTAGGGGGCGAGCCGCTGCCGGGCGCGTTCCAGTGCGGTGGTGTCGCGGTCCACACCCACCAGGCGGAGGCCAGGGTGGGCACGGAGCAGTGCCTCGGCGTGCCCGCCGAGGCCGAGGGTGCCGTCCACAGCAATCGCGCCGGGCTGCTGGAGAGCCGGCGCGAGAAGTTCCACCACCCGCTCCAGCATGACCGGTACGTGCGCTGGGGCGGGGCTGCCGCGGTGCTGTGGTGCGCTCTGCGGCGCGTCGCCTGTCACTGACGTCTCCCCCCTGTCGTCGCCTCCCCCGTTCCCGCCTGGCCGTCGTTCCCGGACCGGGTGCGACCAGACCTCCAGACACACCTACCGGAAGCGGTCGCGAGGACCCTGCTGGCCACCTGGCGCCGGGGAAGATGCGCCAGGTGAGACCTGGTCGGCCGCGTCTGGAGGCCTGGACCCGACAGAGATGACGGTCGTGACCTCTGGTGTGGCTCGCGGCGCTGCTGATGTGGTGGCGCTGCAGTCCCGTGAGGTCACAGCACCCCCGGCAACACCTCCTCTGCCAGTTCCGCAAAGACCTGCTCCTGCTCGGCCTCGTAGTCGGCCCAGGTCTGGGCGTCCCAGATTTCCAGGCGCGTGTTGGCCCCGATGACCACGCAGTCCCGGTTGAGGCCGGCGTAGGCGCGCAGGTTGGCCGGTATGGTGACCCGACCTTGCCGGTCGGGAAGCTCGTTGGAGGCGCTCGCGAAGAAGACACGGCTGTAATCGCGTACCGCTTTAGCCGTGACGGGGGCTGCGCGGAGGACTTGGGTGATCCGTTCGAACTCCCGGATCGGGAAGACGTAGAGGCAGCGTTCTTGCCCCTTGGTCACCACCAGCCCGCCCGCGAGTTCGTCGCGGTACTTCGCGGGAAGGAACATGCGTCCCTTCTCATCGAGACGCGGCGAGTGCGTGCCGAGAAACATCGTCTTCTTCACTCCCGAGTCACCGCGACGACGCTTTCCTCCACTTGGCTCCACTGTACTCCACTTTCCTCCACCGTCAACAGCAAGCCGCCCTCTAAACCCGGAGAAACACGACAAAACCGCAGGTGATACGGGGTGGATGAAGGTGGAGGAACTGTGCGAGCCCTGGTGGTTTCCCGGCCGCGCGCGGCCGACACCGGCGCCGCGCCACGGCGTGTCCCCGCCCCGTTCTTGTTTGCAAACCTCCGCTTTGGCCCTAGCCTCGTGTTGGACAGTCACGACATGACGAGGGGGACACGTGTCGCTCGACACCTGGGTGGGCGGTCCCGCCGACAGTCCCGTAGGCGTCAGCGGCCTTCTGGCCCCCGCCCACCGGGTCCGGTCGGCGATCGAAACCGTGATCACCGGAAAACCTGAGGTCATCCGGATCACGCTGACCGTCCTGCTGGCCGAGGGGCACTTGTTGATCGAAGACGTCCCAGGCGTGGGAAAGACCATGCTGGCCAAGGCGTTGGGGCGGGCCGTCGACTGCACAGTGAGCCGGGTGCAGTTCACCCCTGACCTGCTGCCCAGCGACATCACGGGGGTCAGCGTCTACCACCAGCAGCGGCGGGAGTTCGAGTTCCGTCCCGGGCCGGTGTTCGCCAACATCGTGCTGGGCGACGAGATCAACCGGGCCTCCCCGAAAACCCAGTCCGCGCTCCTGGAGTGCATGGAAGAGGGGCAGGTCAGTGTGGACGGGGTCACGCGGCGGCTCGCCAGGCCGTTCATGGTGATCGCCACCCAGAACCCCGTAGACACCGAGGTGGAGGGCACGTATCCGCTCCCCGAAGCGCAGCGGGACCGGTTCATGGCGCGCGTCTCCATGGGGTACCCCGACCCGCGCGCGGAACTCGCCATGATCGACGCCCACGCGGCGCACTCCCCCCTCGACCAGCTCACCCCGGTGACCACGGTCGCCGAAGTGAACGCGATGATCGAACGGATCCGGCGCATCTACGTCGCCCCCGCCATCAAGCGCTACGCTCTGGACCTGGTCACCGCCACGCGGACCACGCCGGCCCTGTCCCTGGGGGCGTCCCCGCGGGCGACGTTGCACTTGGTGCGGGCCGCCCGCGCCTACGCTGCCTTGGACGGCCGCGACTACGTGCTCCCCGACGACATCCAGGCGCTCGCCGTTCCCGTGCTGGCGCACCGCCTGCTGCCCAACCCTGCGCTGCACCGGCCGCCCGCCGAAGTGGTCAATGAACTGGTGGCCCAAGTTCCCATCCCCACCCACAGTTGACGCTTGGTAAGGACACGACCGGGACGGTGGACGTACTGCGTGCTCTCACCCCGCGCGGGTGGACCTTGGTGGCTGTGGGGGCAGCGGTCGGGGTCGGCGCGCTGCTGCTTGCCGAACGCGACCTGCTGCGCGTCGCCGTCCTCGTCGTCTCGCTCCCGCTCGTCAGCCTGGTGCTGCTGGCGGTGAGCGCGCCCCGGCGTGTGACGCACACCCGCACGCTGTCCGCGGCACGCCTCCCCGTGGGGACGGAGTGCCAGGCCACGGTCACCCTGTCCTATTCGGACAACCGGTGGCCGCTGCCCGCCGGGCCGGTCCTCGTCGAAGACCGGCTGCCGCCCGCGCTCGGCGCATCGCCTCGCTTCACTCTGGGACTGCTCCGTCCCGGGGAGCAGCGGACCCTGTCCTATCTGCTGGCTGCGCAGGTGCGCGGCCGCCACTCGATCGGCCCGCTCGTCGTGGGGGTCACCGATCCGCTGGGCTGTGCCCGGCTCACTCGGACCCTCGACCCGCAGACGCCGCTGCTGGTGTTCCCCCGGACCGTGGACCTGCCTGCCGTCCCGCTGCCCGGTACAGCCCTGGTGGACGGCCAGCGGCCCCGCCCGGTGCCCACCGGGCCGGAGGCGGGGACCATGCCCCGCCCCTACCGCCCCGGGGACGATGTACGCCGCGTGCACTGGCGGTCCACAGCGCGGCGCGGCCACCTCATGGTGCGCGGGGAAGAACAGCCCTACCGCGATCGCAGTACCCTTCTCGTGGACCTTCGCGCTGCCGCGCACACCGTCCTCCCCGCCGCGTCGTCGCTGGAGGAGACGGTGGCCCTGGCCGCGTCGATCGCGGTCCACCTCGTGGACCGGGGACACCAGCTCAGACTGCTGGGCGTGGCTGCCGCAGCCGCGTCCCCCGCCCACCGCGACGCCGTGCTGGACCTGTTCGCCCTCGCCCAGCCCGTGCCGGAGCCGTCCCTGCTGGCGGAGATCACCCGCCTGTCGCGCAGCCCGGCCGAGGGCCGCGGCGTCCTCGTCGCCGTGGTGGGAGCGCTCACAAGCGACGAAGTCGCCGCCCTCGCGGCCTGCGCGGCCGACCGGACCCGGCCGCGGATCGCGGTGCTTGCGCCGCAGGCCGCGTGGACCGACCAGGAGCGTGACCGTGCCGCAGGCCGCCTCGCGGACGCGGGATGGCGGGTGCTGTGTCCCCATCGGCT
>JGI1652J44930_10000754_pt1 | contig 12480 bp, 15 predicted proteins | sample NewIslsDNAsample_FD_44930 | JGI IMG/M metagenome (IMG submission 44930)
TTGTATCATCCCCGTGAACCGGCCGTTCGATTTTGATCACCGTCGCCCCCAAATCGCCCAGCAGCTGGGAACAAAAGGGGCCCGCCACATTCTGCGTAATGTCAATGACCGTAATGCCTGAAAGAACATTCACCATTTTTCTTCTCCCCTCAAACCAAAACTTTTTTGAATTCTTCCGTTAATAAAGGAACCACCTCAAAAAGATCGCCGACTATGCCGTAATCCGCCACTTTGAAAATCGGGGCATCCGGATCTTTGTTAATCGCGACGATGATTTTAGAGTTGGACATTCCCGCCAAATGCTGCACAGCTCCCGAAATCCCGCAGGCGATGTACAAATCCGGCGTAACGACTTTGCCGGTTTGTCCGACTTGCATGGAATAATCGCAATATCCCGCATCGCATGCCGCACGGGATGCCCCGACGGCCGCCCCGAGCACTTCCGCCAATTCATAAAGGGGCTTGAATCCTTCCGCACTTTTCACTCCTCGTCCCCCGGAAACGATGATTTTCGCTTCCGTCAAGTCGACCTTTCCGGCAGTCTTCTTGACAACTTCTTTGATCACCGTACGAATATCCGCAATCTGCGCTCTTACTTCGGTCACTTCCGCATTGCGCCCTGTATCCGGTTCTGATACCGGAAGATTGTTGGGACGGATGGTTGCAAAAATGATGCCTTCCTTCACCCTTTTCTTTTGGAACAGCTTGCCCGCATATACCGGGCGAATGAAAACAACATCATCGCCATTTACTTCAAGTCCTGTACAGTCGGAGATCAGCCCTGCATTCAGACGCGCCGCGACCCTCGGAGCCAAGTCCCTTCCCGTTGCCGTATGGCCGATCAGCACCGCATCGGGCTCCACAATACTAAACACTTCCATGAACGCCTGGGAATAGGCATCCGTCGAATAGGCATTCAGTTCCTCATTCGTCACGACATACACCCGATCCGCTCCATGCCGGGCCAATTGCTGCGCTTCGCCTCCGGGACCTTTTCCGAAGACTACCGCCGTGACTGTTCCTCCATTTGCAATTTTCCGTGCCGCAGATAGCACTTCCAGCGAAACATTTCTTAAAACTCCGTCACGTCTTTCCGCTACGACCAGTACGTTTTTACTCATTTCCATCTCCCTTTCAACATCGACTAAAGCTGTTAAATAATGACTTTCGCTTCGTTTCTCAATAATTCCACCAATTCAAATACTTGTTCGCCGATGTCTCCCTTTAAGACTTTTCCGGCTTTCTTTCTCTCCGGCAAATATTGCCCAACAATCTCGGTTTTAGGCGCAATTTCTTCTATATCGATGTCCAAATCTTCCGCTTCCAGACGCTCGATTGTTTTTTTCTTCGCTTTCATAATCCCCGGAAGCGAAGGATAACGGGGTTCGTTTAATCCCTGCTGGGCTGTTACCAATACAGGCATATCCGCTTCAATCACTTCCACATCGCCTTCAACGTCTTTCTCCACCTTGACTTTTCCGTCTTCGATTTCGAAATTGGTGATGGTGGTGATATGCGGGATTCCCAATTCCTCCGCCAAACGCGGGCCTACCTGTGCGGCGCCGTCATCAACGGCCATATGTCCACAGAAAATCAAATCATAGGAATCCTGCTTTGCGACTGCAGCCAATACTTTGGAGATGGTATATTCATCGCCGAATAGCGACTCGTCATTGACGATGATCGCCCGGTCCACCCCCACCGCCAAAGCATGTCGCAATGCCGATTCCGCCCGGTCAGGGCCGACCGTCACCGCCGTCACTTCCCCGCCATATTTCTCTTTCACCGCAACCGCTTCTTCCAGCGCGTATTCATCATAGGGATTAATGATATATTTGACACCGTTTTCATTTACTTCCCCATCGAAAAGCTCAATCTGTTCTTCTGTATCAAATGTTTGTTTAAGTAAAACTAANATTTTCATAGATACCTCCTGCGTCTAGGAAACTTTAAAGTTTCGAATATTCTGTTTATTAAAAAATTTAGCACGGTTCAATTCATATTACCAATATCTGTTTTATAGCCGTACTATATGAAAAATATATGGTTATTTTTTCCTCCCTAAGTCATCGGAGGAGATACNGGTACTGCGATTTTGCCTCTCTTGCCCGCCATAAAAATACATAAAGACATTGACAATACCGGCAAAAAAAAGAAAGGAGGGTTTGAACAGCCTCAAACTCTCCTTTCTTTCATTTTCCAACTATTATCTTTTTCATATACTTCCAAATTCACATATCAAAAAAATACCCCCTGCCAATCAGAACATTTCAATGAAGCGCTGCGCAACTTTCGAGAGGGGGCGTTTTTTGTCCCATATGAGGGAGGTCTTATTGTACAGAGTGCAATCTTCAATTTCAACGATTTGAATGTCCAGTTTCGTTTTTAGATAATAAGTGGATTGGGGCATTACTGTCGCTCCCAGTCCGGAAGAGACAAGCGAAAAAATGGTGGCGGCATCATGGCATTCGCCGATGATGTTTAATTTGATTCCCTGCTTCAGGCATAAATCGTAAAAAGAATTATAGACGGCATCATCCTGGACCACCGTGATGAGCGGGATACCCTCCAGTTCCTTCATCGATATTGATCCCCGGCCTGAATCCCAATTCCATTGCTTTGGGACAAATAAAACATAAGGTTCGATTTTCAGCGTTTTGGACTCAAAATCCAAATGCCGGTCGGAAGCAAATCGGACAACCGCCATTTCCACCAATCTTTCTTCCAAAAACTTGACCACTTGGTACGGATGCCCGTCCAATATTTTAAAAGTAGTCAACGGATACTTGTTCCGAAATTCCTTGATGCGATCCGGCAGGTAATTTAATGCGCACGATTTGGAAGCTCCCAGCGACAGCATCCCCCTTAATCCGTCCCCGGTCTCCTTCACTTCGACAAGGGCATCTTCCAATTGATGAAGTATGCTGACGGCCCGCTTGTACAACAATGCACCCGCTTCCGTCAATTCGACATTTCTGCTGTTCCGGTAAAACAGATTCGTACCTAATTCTTCCTCGATGGATTTTAATTGCTGGCTGAGCGGCGGCTGCGCCATATTCAATTTTCTGGCAGCCCTCGTAATCTGCCCTTCCTCCGCCACCGTAACAAAATATCTCAGTTGCCTAATATCCAAAATCCGACACTCCTCCCATATGAGTTGCATATCCCAACCATATATAACAGATATTTGAAGTATAGTATACGCAATGCTAGGATATTTGTAAAGAATTTTCAGAATACTGTTAAACCGCAATTTTTTAGAAAAATAAAAACACGGAGCAGAAAAAAGTCTACATAATTATCATTCGATATATCAACCGGCGGGTTGATGGATTATTTTTCCATATACAGAAATGATATATGAAACTTATCAAACATATCAGGAATTTAAGCCTTTTTTATGGCTTTCAATATTTGAAACCAATTTTGTGACAAAAAGGGTGATTGTTAGATGGATAAAAATATAAGCTGCACAGCGGCCGACTTGTTAATGGAAGCGCTTCAGGAGACAGGGGTTTCGCATATATTCTGCAACTTGGGAAGCGATCATCCATCGATCATAGAAGCGTTGGCAAAAGCGAAGCAGGAAGGCAGGAAGCTGCCGCGGGCAATCATTTGTCCCCATGAAAGCGTCGCCTTCTCCGCCGCCCAGGGATATGCGATGGCGACGGGACAGGCCCAGGGGGTATTCATTCATACGGATGTCGGCACCCAAAATATCGGCGGAGCAATCCACAACGCCTTCCGCGCCCGTGTGCCGGTCTTTGTCTTTGCCGGGGAAACCCCGTTTACGATGGGCGGTGAACTGCCGGGCACCCGCAATTCTTATGTGAATTATTTGCAAAACGTATATGACCAGCGGGGAATTGTCCGTTCGTACGTAAAATGGGAAGCGGATCTTCGGACCGGCAAAAATGTGAAACAGATGGTTTATCGAGCAATGCAAATGGCGCAAAGCGATCCCCCCGGTCCGGTATATTTGACGGCTGCCCGGGAAGTGCTCGAGGAACAGGTGGATTCCTTGCCGAACAATTGGAAAAACTGGTCGCTCATCGAACAGTCGACGCCGAACCATGGCGGCTTTGAAGAAATACTGGATGCGCTCATGTCAGCGGTAAATCCATTAGTAATTACCACTTACCTGGGAAGAAAAGCCGAAGCGGTGGAAGAATTGGTGAAATTTTGCGAACGATTGGCCGTTCCGGTGGTGGAACAGATTCCGACATATTTAAATTTTCCGAGAAACCATCCATTGCATGCCGGATATGATCCGATGCCATACATCAAAGAAGCGGATGTCATCATTGCATTGGATACCGATGTTCCCTGGGTAACATCACAAGCAAACCCGAAAGAGGATTGCCGGGTATTTTTCATTGACCCGGACCCGATCAAGGAAAATATTCCGCTATGGCACATACCCCAGGCCAAAAATTTCCGTGCGGATGCATATGAAACACTGCGCCAACTAAACAAAATGTTGGAGCAAATCAATCCGGATGAGCGTCCCATCCGGAAGCGATACAAGCATCTGGCGAAACGCCATGAAATGGAGCGCAAATCCTGGTCCAGACAGGAATCTCCAAAAAATGGCATGATTACACCTGAATGGCTGACCGCCTGCATCCGGGAAGTGGTGGATGAAGACACGATCATTTTGGATGAAACCATCACGAATACCATGACCGTCTGCAAGCATCTACCCAGGACAAAAGCTTCCACATATTTCACAAGCGGCGGCACGTCCCTGGGATGGAACGGAGGTGCGGCCATAGGGATCAAATTGGCAAATCCGTCCAAAACCGTGGTCAGCTTGACAGGCGACGGTTCCTATTTCTTCAGTTCCCCGTCATCCGTCCATTGGATGTCCCGCCGTTATGATGCGCCATTTTTGACGGTCATTTACAACAACGAGGGGTGGAATGCGACGAAAATGAATTATTTAAAACGGTACCCGGAAGGAATAGCCAAAAAAACCGACAGCTTCTGGGTCAATTTCAGCCGGCCTGCCGATTTGGCGAAAATAGCGGAAGCCGCGGGAGGCGCCTTTGCACAAACGGTATCCGATCCGGAAGCGTTGCCTCTTGCATTGCGGGAAGCGATGGAAACCGTGAAAACCGGGCGTTCAGCCGTTGTGGATGTACGCATCGGGAAAATTTCCTGTCAAGCCGATGATTAACATCCAACCTGGAATTGGTTGGACGGAAAAAAACATTAAATTGCAACTTGGCTGTTTCTCGTTGGTTTGGTTGAAAGACAATTTTTATATTCAGGGGGATGGGAATATGAAACAAATGGGCTCATTGTTAAAAAAGAAAAACCTTCTTGTACTCATATCGATATTGCTTCTGCTATTGTCGGCATGTTCGAACAATGAAGCAAAAGGAAATGCCGAAGAACCGGCCTTAGATTATCCAAAAAAGCCGATCCAGCTGATTGTGCCGTTTGCTGCAGGCGGTTCAACCGATATCGGCGCCCGAATTTTGGAGAAATATTTGCCTCAATATTTGGAAGNGGCAAAAATCGTCGTGGTCAACAAACCGGGAGGCAGCGGCACAGTCGCCTTATCGGATCTCTATGCATCGAAAGCGGACGGCTATACGTTGGCCTTGACGACTCACCGGGCGGTGGCGATGCAGCCGCTGTATGGGAAAACAAAGTATTCCCATGACAGTTTCCAGCCGATTGCGAAAGTGTTTGGCAACCAGCAAATTTTAGTCGTCCGGGGCGATGCACCATGGAAAACATTTGAAGATTGGTTCGACTACGTAAAAAATAATCCCGGACAGTTTACATTCGGCGTAGCCGGCGGTATCGGTTCGGGTTCGCATCTTCCGATGGCAGAGCTTGAAAGACTGGCGGGCATCAAAGTGAAACCGGTGCCATTCGAAGGGACATCCCCTGCCATCACAGCCTTGTTGGGGGGACATGTGGACGGCGTCATTTTACAGCCGAGCGATGCAAAAGCGATGATCGAATCCGGTGAGCTGCGCGCGATTTTCAATGCAGCCAGCACGCCTGTTCCGTATTTTCCGGATATCCCGCTTTTAAAAGACAAAGGCTATGATATCGCATATGACAGCAACACATCACTTCTTGCACCAAAAGGCGTGCCGCAGGAAATCATTGAAAAATTGCAGGAAGCGGTAAAGAAGACATTGGAAGATCCGGCAGTCATCGCAGAATTCGAAAAAGTGAATCTTCAAATCCAGCCGGGGGATGACAAAAGTGTACAAAAAGAGCTCGATGAAGAAAATCGGCGGTCAAAAGAAATTCTGACCGAGCTTGGATTAATCAAATAATCGATGGGGAATTGGAATTCAATTCCCCTTCTGTTTCCGGATGTGTGCAAAGGGGGAGGAACGAAAATTGACAAATGCAAAAACGGGCATCATTGCGGGAGTAGCCGTTCTGACTTTGGGAATCGTGTCGTTGATCATTTCCTTCGATTATGGTTATTACTCCGAAATCGGTCCCGGTCCGGGATTTTTCCCTGTCTGGATCAGCGGGATTTTGATTGTGCTGGCAATCCTGTACATTATCGAAAACTTGAGGGGAAAAAATGTCAGCAGCGAGGAATGGCCGGCCGGGCAATCCCTGAAACAGGTTTTATTTATCATCATGAGTCTCCTCGTATTTTTTGTATTGTTCCTGCTGGCCGGCTATATCGTTGCGGGAATCGTCTTTTTGTCCATGGTATTCTGGAAGGAATATAAATGGTATGTTGCCGTCTTGTTATCCGCAGGGATTACGCTCATTTTCTACGTACTTTTCAATCATCTGTTAAAAGTGCACTTGCCGATAGGCGGAATGCTGTTTTAAATGGGGAGGAGAAAATATGATCGATTCGCTCTTTTCGCTATTGGAAGGCTTTCTGGTAGCGCTTACGTGGCAAAATCTGCTGTATTGCTTTATCGGTGTCATGCTCGGAATGATCATCGGTATATTGCCGGGGCTCGGGCCGGTTTCAGGAACCGCCCTGCTCATCCCGATTACCTTCGGGATGGAACCGGTATCGGCGATTATCATGTTATCGGGCATTTTTTACGGCTCCATGTATGGCGGCACCATCACTTCGGTATTGGTCAACGTGCCGGGAGAAGCGGCTTCCGTTATTACATGCATCGACGGTTATGAAATGACGAAACAGGGGCGTGCCGGGACGGCTCTCGGCGTTGCGGCAATCGGTTCCTTCATCGGCGGAATCGTCGCGGTGATGGTCCTCACATTTGTGGGTCCTTTTTTATCAAGCGTCGCATTGAAATTCGGCCCTCCTGAATTTTTTTCCATCATGCTGCTTGGAATGCTCATGATTGTGGCTTTAATGGGGAAATCGCTTATACGGGGGCTGATTGCCGCCTTCATCGGGCTTCTATTGTCCATGGTCGGCCAGGATATCGTTTCCGGGGAGTATCGATTTACCTTCAATTCCTTTCATTTAATGGAGGGCATCGACTTTGCCGTGATGGCCATGGGGCTGTTCGGAATATCTGAAATTCTGATTAATGCGGAAAATCCTGCGAGAGTTGGCAAACCTCCAAAGGTAAAGGGTCTTTTGCCAAGAAGGGAAGAATGGCCGTCAACGTTGAAAGCTGTAGGCCGCGGGACAGGCATTGGCATGATTCTCGGTCTGATTCCCGGAGCCAATTCCATTATCGCATCTACATTCTCATATATTTTGGAGAAAAAGGTTTCGAAAGATCCATCCCGGTTTGGAAAAGGAGCGATTGAAGGGGTGGCGGGCCCTGAAACGGCGAACAACGCCCATAGCGGCGCAGCATTGATTCCCCTCTTTTCGTTGGGGCTGCCAAGTTCGCCGACAATGGCCGTCATTTTAGGGGCATTTATTATGCACGGATTAACACCGGGTCCGACATTATTCACGAACAATCCGGATTTTGTGTGGGGACTTATCGCCAGCATGTTTATCGGCAATGTGATGCTATTAATTTTGAATTTGCCATTGGTCGGCATGTGGGCGAAAATCGCAATGGTTCCATACAAATTGCTGTTCCCGATCATCCTGATGGTGATTTTCCTTGGCACTTACAGTTTGAACGGCAGCTTATGGGATGTGGGAATGATGATGGTCTTCGGCATCATCGGATATATTATGAAAAAATTGGACATCCCGATTTCCGCCATGATCGTCACATTCATCCTCGGTTCCCAATTGGAATCTTCCATGCTGCAATCCTTATCGATTTCCACGGAAGGATTCCTGATTTTCTTCCTGCGCCCGATTTCAACGGTCATCATGCTCATTACCATCGTTGTTTTTGCCATGAGCATTTACAGTACAATAAAAAATAAACGGAGTAACTTGGAAGCGGATGTAGAAATTTAATTCAAACAAATCCATTTTGCATAATAAAAGCTGTCTAGAAACCGCTTTTTCTAGACAGCTGTCCTTTTATCCCAACATTCTTTGAATGCTGCTCAAATCGAGTGAATGGCCGTTTTGAATAATGGACTTCACGATCTGATCTTCCAATTCCTTCGTGATCGGCTTATTGGCCAATTGGCTCACACGGCGGACAATTTTGCGCACCTGTTTTTCATTTGTAAAGTCTGCATGCTGGATTGCATTGGCTAGTGCAAAAATTTCTTCCATGCTTACGCCGGTCTTTTTTTCGATTTGCCTAAAAAACTGGTTCATGATTCCCCTCCTTACCATTTACAGCTACCTACGATGATCAATAAGATGAATAATACAACGATTAGTACAAAAAGGTCACCGTTGTATTTCCATTTCCCTCTATAATATGCAGGACTTACGTAAGAAGGTGCACAATAGTCATAAGCAGGGAGCGTGTACATTGGCCACATTTGCATCGGGCCTGATTGCATCTGACCGTGCTGGGATTGACAACCGCATTTATCCCACATAAAAAATCCCCTCCTTTCTTTACAGTTGTAGTGTATGCACCACTACAGCCGCCTGGAGGGGTATTCGTCTAGTTCACTTTTCCTTTTGATTTAAAAAGTAGTGCCGCGATAAAACCGAAAACGATTGCGGAACTGATTCCGGAACTTGTTACTTCAAACATTCCGGTCAACACGCCGACCCACCCATGTTTTTGCGCCTCCGCGATGGCTCCCTGCGTCAATGAGTGGCCAAAGGAAGTGATGGGAATCGTTGCACCNGCGCCGGCCAAATCAATCAACGGCTGATACCAGCCTAAACCTGAAATGATTGATCCGGCAACGACCATGATCGATAGAGTTTTGCCCGGGGTCATTTTTCCCACATCCATCAGCACTTGTCCAATCGCGCAAATTAGTCCGCCTATTATAAATGCAAAAAGAAAATCCATGAATATCATATGTTTGTCCTCACTCCATCGTCACTTCAATTGCATGNGCCGTGCAGGGAATGGATTCGCCTTGCTGAAACGTCAGCGGCGAATGGAGGGAACCGGTTGCAACAAGCAACACCCTCTTAAAACGCCCGCTTTTCAATTGCTGAAGCACATAGCTGAAATAAACGGACGCGGAACAGCCCGAACCGCTGGCGCCCGCTAAAAAGGACGGATCTTCCCCGTAAAACTCTGCCCCTGCATCCCGGAAGATGTTGCATTCTTCGCGGGTCGCCCCGGTCTCGGCAAACATTTTTTTCAAAATTTGCAACCCGATTTTTCCCAAATCCCCCGTCATAATTAAGTCATAATCCTTGATTTGCTGCTTCCTTTTCTCCAGATGCCTTGAAATCGTATCATATGCGGCGGGCGCCATCGCTGCCCCCATATGAAACGGATCCTTCTGTCCATAATCGATGACTTTTCCTACTGTTGCCGCAACAATGGAGGGATTTTTCGGATTATGTTTTCCAATCAAAGTGAATCCCGCCGCCGTAACCGTCCATTGGGCTGTAGCCGGTTTTTGTGAACCATAATAAATCGGATACCGGAATTGCCGTTCGATTGCGTTATGATGGCTGGAAGCGCCTGCAATCGCATATTGGGAGGCGCCCAATTCCGTTAATAGACAAGCAACAATGACGGAAGAGACGGATGTCGCACAGGCTGAAAACAGCCCGATGAAAGAAGCGGCAATTTCCCTTGCAGCAAAATTCGTTGGCGTCATTTGGTTCACTAAATCGCCCGCCAAAAAGAAATCGATATCCAAACGGTTTAAACCGGTTTTATTCAGAAGAATTTGGCATGCTTCCTGGATCATTTTGACGTTTCCCTGTTCATTCGTGGCCTGATTCCATCGCTCATCCTCGACAACCGAATCAAAATAGGAATAAAACACGCTCTTTCTTTCCAGCGGACCTGCGACAGCTGCGCTTGCGATGATGGAAGGTTTTTGTCCGAATACGATTACCATTCAATAACACCCGTCGATACAAGAATTAATTTCACTAAAGCCACGACAAAAGCGGAAGTGACACCGAATAAAATGACAGACCCCGCCAATTTAAACATATTGCCTCCCACTCCAAGCACAAAACCTTCCGTCCGATGTTCAATTGCCGCAGAAATCACCGCATTCCCGAATCCCGAAACCGGCACCGCGCTTCCTGCCCCGGCAAATTGTCCAAGTTTTTGATATAAACCGAAGCCGGTAAGCAGCATGGAGAGAAAAATCATCGTCGCGACAGTCGGGTTTCCAACGGTTTTTTCCGTAAAATCAAAAAAAATGATGTAAAAATACGTAATGGCATGTCCGATCGTACAAATCAGTCCGCCGACAAAAAAAGCTTTTAAAACATTTTTTACATAGGGGGTGCGGGGCGTAATTTCCTGTTCGATCTTATCGAATTTTTCCTGTTCCATTATGTTTCCTCCTTCTTCAATTTTTTCAGTTTCTCCACTTTTTTCTTGAGTTTTTCGCCATCGTCTTCTTTCAACAACTTTTGCGCTTCCCAATAAAGTTTATAGTCTGAGGAAACAGTGATGTCATATTCAGGAAAACTTTCTTCCAGCTTCTTTTTTAAATTCTTTTCGATTTTGGTTTTCTTATAATCGAGCCACGGTTTTGCCTGCACCGCCACCAGCAATTGATCTTCCACGAAAATGGCCCGCCCGCTGTAGATTTCCTCTTCATTTTCCATGATGATTTTCACTTTTTCCGATTCTTCTCCTCCGATATCATTTACTTCAAGGGTTTTTTGATCATCATTGCAGCCCGTTAAAAACATGAACAGCAACAAGGGAAGTACCAATTTTTTCAANCCACATCCCCCTTTTTAATGTCATTATGCGTTTANATAAAAAAAACTATTCAAGAAAAATGACCTAATCGTTCCGCCCATAGACTTTCGCCCGATTGTCATCCATGATTTTTCATATTGTAGATTGAACAAAAATAAGTGAGGTGAAAGATAATGGGTTGTGGAAGAAAACATTTTGACAGCTCTTCACATGGTCGTCGTCATGAGGGTTGCATTTGTGAAGTAGTAGAAACAATTTTAGAACTTCAAAATCACATAGTGGATGATGAGGATGATACTTGCGGCACAAGCTGTTTCCTCGAACCTCTTGGAGGAATCAACAACAAACATCGCAGAAGCCACGCAGATACCCGCGTATTCATGTTATTGAATGAAGACGGTACTCCTTTTAAAGTAATGTTTTTCGATAAAGAATACGGATGGTATAAAACACCGTTCTTCAGAGTAGAGGATATGTTCGGTGATTGCTGTGCAACTTTGCGTGCAATCGCTCCGGCAAGCGATGCCTATGAACCAATTTCTACTGTCGACGGAGAATCAATGGATACTAGCGCAATGATGGAATTCTGCCACTTTAAGAAAACGGATACTTGCGTAACAGTCGATCTCTCCCGTTTCGCCGGTATCCAATGCGTTGCCGATGTAAATTTGCACATCCACGATAAGAAGAAATAATTGATGAAGGGGCAAACGCTCCTTCTTTTTTGTTATTTTTTGCACAAATCCCCCGATCATAACCATTCCAAAATCCATTAATGGCTATCTTGGATGCAACCGACTAGACAATAGTCACGAAAAAAATCCCGTTGCATATTTTATGAAAAAAAGGATGTGTTCGATTGGAAGAACCACTGCTATTCATTCAGACTCCACCCTTCTACTACATTGATGTAGAGGAAGATGCGGAAGAAGCGTGTCTGGAAGAAAGCACTTCAGTGTATGAGATTTCCCGAAGAGAGCGAATTAAAAATCCGGTCATCGCAAGACAGCTGCATTATTTCTCCCAGCCCGGCAACCGCAAACATCGCCATTTGACCTTCCATCTCACCAATGGAGAAAAAATTACAGGATTGATTGAAGGCTTGGACGGAATCAATATCAAAATCCGNACAAAAAACGCTATCACAACTATACATGCCAACGATATCGCTTCCATTTCATTGGCGTCGAAGGGATTAAAATAACCGCTCCTGAGGGAATTTTCCAGCCACTTTTTTCAATTTCCACTCCCCCCCATTCCTTTTTAAATAAAGAAAAAATCTGCCCGCCTTTTCGCAAGCAGATTTTTTCTTTTTCTTTTT
>JGI1652J44930_10000756_pt1 | contig 12470 bp, 9 predicted proteins | sample NewIslsDNAsample_FD_44930 | JGI IMG/M metagenome (IMG submission 44930)
CCAAGGGTTGGGCTGTTCGCCCATTAAAGCGGTACGCGAGCTGGGTTCAGAACGTCGCGAGACAGTTCGGTCCCTATCTGTCGCGGGCGTAGGAAATCTGAGAGGAGCTGTCCCTAGTACGAGAGGACCGGGATGGACATACCGCTGGTGTACCAGTTGTTCCGCCAGGAGCACCGCTGGGTAGCCAAGTATGGAAGGGATAAGCGCTGAAAGCATCTAAGTGCGAAGCCCCCCTCAAGATGAGATTTCCTTTCCTATGCGTTTGCATAGGAGTAAGACCCCTTGTAGAAGACAAGGTAGATCGGTCTGAGGTGTAAGTGCAGTAATGTACTGAGCTGACAGATCCGAATCGGTCGAGAGGCTTACCATTCTCAAAGATGAATCTTCCTCTCATTTTGAGGGTGTGAAGCCCTTAAGAAGATTGTCTGGTGACCATAGCGGAGGGGAACCACTCGTTCCCATACCGAACACGATCGTTAAGCCCTCCAGCGCCGATGGTACTTGGGGCGGGAGCCCCTGGGAGAGTAGGTCGTTGCCAGGCAATCTCAATCAAAAATTTAAAATGATCCCTTGACAAAGGGAGAAAAATATTATAGAATTTTACTTGCTGTTGATAAATATTCCTCAGTAGCTCAATGGTAGAGCACCCGGCTGTTAACCGGTAGGTTGCAGGTTCGAGTCCTGCCTGAGGAGCCATGCTTCCATAGCTCAGTTGGTAGAGCGCTTCCATGGTAAGGAAGAGGTCACCAGTTCGAGCCTGGTTGGAAGCTCCAGATTATGGCCCGTTGGTGAAGCGGTTAACACACCAGCCTTTCACGCTGGCATTCAGGGGTTCGAATCCCCTACGGGTCACCAGTTTGATACGAGAGAACGGAAGTGCGAGCGATCGCCTTCCGTTCCTACTGTGGACGCTTAGCTCAGCTGGGAGAGCATCTGCCTTACAAGCAGGGGGTCGGCGGTTCGAGCCCGTCAGCGTCCACCATTTCTGGAGGGATACCAAAGTGGTCAACTGGGGCGGACTGTAAATCCGCTGGCTTTCGCCTTCGTAGGTTCGAATCCTACTCCCTCCACCATATGTCAATTTTGTTGGGGAGTAGCCAAGTGGTAAGGCAACGGACTTTGACTCCGTGATCGTAGGTTCGATCCCTACCTCCCCAGCCATTTTTTATTCACGTGAGCCATTAGCTCAGTTGGTAGAGCATCTGACTTTTAATCAGAGGGTCGAAGGTTCGAATCCTTCATGGCTCACCATCCTTGCGGAAGTGGCTCAGCTGGTAGAGCATCGCCTTGCCAAGGCGAGGGTCGCGGGTTCGAGTCCCGTCTTCCGCTCCAAATTCTGTATTTGTTTGTCTGATAAACCTCTATATCCTTATTCTAAATCTCTAATATTCATTAGAGATTTTTTTTGTACTTAAAAAAGGTTGGGAATTTGTTCTCCCAACCTTTTGTTTAATTATCCACTGAGATTTTGCAGTTGCTCCAATATCTTATTTAGCTCTTCAATCTGTTTCATGAGTTCCGAGTTTTGGAGCGTAGCAGGATCAAGATGATTGTTTTTGATATTCTCTGTGTACTCTTTAATTGCAGATTCAAGTGCTTGGTTGTGTTCTAAGATTTGCGCGTGAATATCTTTGGCAAACTCAGGTGGTGTCAATTGATTAAATTCCGCAATTTCCTTTTCCATTTCGGTTAATTTTGTTTCAAGTTGATTGAGAGCGGAATAATCCGTTGTGGCTTTTTCAATTAACGGCGGTACTTCATTGGAGAAGGCATTCACCTTATTGATATAATCGGTGGCTTCTTCTATATAATTAATTGAATTGCTTACATCTTCAATCGCAGAGCAGGCACTCAGTATGCCAAAGGCTAGGATCAAGAGTAAAAGCGAAAGAATTCGTTTCATACCAAAAGTAAACCTCCAATGCTACTGCTTCCAAACATCCCACTTGTGAATTTCCTAATCAAGTTTATCATAATTCGTATTAAAAACGAAAGAAATATTCTTTTGTATACAATTGTTGTTAATTATTACGAGAAGTTGCTGATCCTTTACAATCAGTATCACAAAATTTTAATCTTTTTAAACCATTTGGACGCAAGTAAAGGCATTACGAGCTTTGTGTATGATGGTTGCCCAAGGGTTGCGTACAGAAGAGATTATAGATGAGATTGATAAGTATATCGATCGGATCCGGCAGATACATTATTGTTAATTNGATATCCACTCGCTGTAAGAAAGAAGAGGGGATGAAATATCTTCCCTTGTTATATCGTTTTGCATTAGGAGATGATTTTAAAAACTGCGATCCAATATTGGATGGAGCAGTTGAGGGTTGATGAAAAGGGAAATCAACAATATTTCTGGGTTGATGGTGAACCACCTGTTGAAGAACAATATCCATAGAAGCTCTANTTTGTACCAAACGCTTATGCCAAATGATCCGGCGATTGTAAAACGGTTAAAAAGATGGGCTTCTGAGTACCCGGATCAGCGGGTAAGAAAAGAGATTAAAAAATATATCTATGAATAAATAAAGCAAAACACGCCAAAAATTGTGAGGTATACAGTTTTTGGAGTGTTTTTTTACTATGTTGTATGGTATAGGATGGATGGCTTAGGAGGGTAAAGAGTGAGCAAAAAAATACAAATCATTGGTATGCCTATGGACTTGGGGCAAGGACGACGTGGCGTTGATATGGGCCCAAGTGCGATTCGCTATGCGTGCTTACAGGATCTTTTACATGATTTGGGTTATCAAGTTGAGGATTTGGGTGATCAGGTCGTGCCAAGTCCTGAATCTCTTTCGATTCACAACCCAAAGCTTAAATATCTGCCCACCATTCAACAAGTCAGTGAAGCGTTAGCCGAGAAAGTGGCGCAAGTGGTGAAAGAAGGAGCATTCCCTCTTATTTTGGGTGGTGATCATAGCTTATCCATCGGGACAATTGCTGGTGTAGCCAAACATGTGCAAAAGTTGGGCGTAATTTGGTTTGATGCGCATGCGGATATGAATACTGCCGAAACGTCGCCATCTGGCAATATTCACGGGATGTCATTAGCGATTGGTTTGGGTGTTGGACATCCAGCATTGGTAGAGATCGGTGGCTTTTCACCAAAAATTCAACCAGCAAACACTGTAATCGTGGGTGCACGCGATCTCGATGCGGGAGAACAAGCGTTAATCCAACAACTCGGTGTGCATGTGTTTACGATGCATGAAATTGATCGATTGGGGATGGCAACCGTGATGGAAAAGGCCATTGAAATCGTGACAGCCAATACCGATGGCGTGCATTTAAGTTTTGATCTTGATAGTTTGGACCCCAAAGACGCTCCGGGTGTGGGGACACCCGTTCAAGGTGGTGTAACATATCGTGAAGGCCATTTGGCCATGGAGATCTTGGCAGAGAAGAATTGTTTGGTCTCTGCGGAGTTTGTCGAAGTCAATCCGATTTTGGATATAGCCAATCAGACTGCGAAAGTGGCTGTGCAACTCATTGGTTCTGTGTTTGGGAAAAAGATTCTATCAAAGCGGTTGAATTGAAGAAAGTTTGCGTGTGCGAAGAGACGGTGTGCTGGTGAAGAAATTAGGCGAAACATGGTAAAAGATAGGGGATTAAAATTCAGATCTATTAAATGGTATTATACTATTTATACATATAAATTTACATGAGTATGAGAGGAGTTCGATTATGAGTCGGGATTTACCTCTTCGAAGAGATGTGAAATTTCTAGGAAGGATCTTAGGGGAAGTACTCATTATGCAGGAAGGCGAAGAGTTGTTTGAAATCGTTGAAAAGATTCGCGAATCGACCAAAGAGCATCGTTCTTCACAAGATCCAACTGAATTGCGGCAGATTCGAAAAGAAATTGAACGGTTGTCTCCTAAGATGCGGGAAAATGTGGTGCGTGCGTTCTCGATTTATTTTCAGTTGGTCAATATCGCGGAGCAGCATCATCGTGTGCGCCGAAATCGTTATTATCGTCGCTCAAAAAAGGGTGAAATTCAGCCATTTTCGATCGAGAGTGCCATTCGTCGTCTGAAGGAGAAGAACGTATCCTACGAACAGTTGGAACAAATCCTACAGTCGCTGTCTTTGGAGTTGGTGATCACTGCTCATCCGACAGAAGCGGTGCGCCGAACGATTTTGGATATTCATAAACGAATTGCGAATGAATTGATGAAATTGGATCAGCCCGGCTTAACAGAAGCGGAGAAAGAAGAAATACGCTTGCGTCTGTTTGGCGAAGTGACAGCTTTGTGGCAAACGGATGAACTTCGAAAAAGAAAACCAACCGTACGGGATGAAGTGCGCAATGGACTCTACTATGTAGACGAAACCTTGTTTGATGTGTTGCCCAAAGTTTATCAGGAATTGGAGCATTGTCTCAATCAATATTATCCAGAACGAAAATGGCATGTGCCCACTTTCTTGCGGTTTGGTTCCTGGATTGGTGGAGATCGCGATGGAAACCCAGCAGTGACGCCCAAAGTAACATGGGATACATTGCGAATGCAACGAGATTTGATTATTCGCAAATACGAAGAGCAAGTACAACAACTGATTAAGAAATTGAGCCATTCTGCACGTAAAACGGAGATTAGCGAAGAATTAAGGGAATCTATTGCCGAAGACCGAGTGAGTGTTCAATTGGATGAAGGGATTACGGCGTGGCGGACACACGATGAATGGTATCGACAGAAGCTAGTATATATCTTGGCCAAACTGCGGCATACTCGCTTGGGATTAAAAGAGCGTGGGTACTACAAAAAAGCAGCGCATTTTCTTGAGGATCTAAAGAAAATTGACCGGAGTCTGCGTTCGCATCGTGCTGGAATGATTGCTGATTTGGAAATTACGCCATTGATTCGCCAGGTTGAATTGTTTGGTTTTCATCTATTTACACTTGATATTCGCCAACATAGTGCTGAGCATGAAAAAGCGATTTCGGAGATCTTAGCCATGTTGGGCTTGGAAGAGTCCTATGAACAACTTTCAGAGGATGAAAAAATCAAGCTGTTGACTGATTTGATCCTGGATCCACGCCCCTTGACATCGCCCTATTCAAAGTATTCGGAAGAAACAAGTGAATGCATCGAACTCTTTCGCGTCATCAAACAAGCCAAAGAGGAGTTTGGAGAAGACGCCATTCGCAATTATCTTATTAGTATGACGCAGGGAACCAGTGATCTGCTGGAAGTCGTTTTATTGGCAAAAGAAGTGGGTCTCTATCGGCAGCGAAATGGCGAAAAGACCATGCGGCTTCACGTTGTTCCGCTGTTAGAGACGATTGATGATCTGCATCGCGCAGAAGAGATCATGGAGAGATATTTTCAACATCCTGCTTTTGTGCCAAATACAAATGGTAATTCGCCATCCCAGGAAGTGATGCTGGGTTATTCCGATAGTAACAAAGACGGTGGAGTGATTACAGCCAACTGGGAATTGTATCAAGCCCAATTAAAGCTGACCAAATTAGCGCAAAAATATGGGATGACGATGAAGTTTTTCCACGGCCGCGGAGGAGCACTTGGTCGTGGCGGAGGTCCTTTGCATCGCAATATTATGGCCAGTCCAGAGGAGGCCGTGCTTGGCGGTATAAAGATCACCGAACAGGGTGAAGTGTTATCCGCTCGTTATGCGTTAAAACCGATTGCGCTTCGCAGTTTGGAACAGGCTACTTGTGCGCTCATCTTTGTCTGTTATCACGCATTGGCGAAAGAGACCCAAATTTTGAATGAGGAATGGATAGAAGCAATTGAAGAAATCTCTCAATATGCGCTACAAAAATACCAGCAATTTGTGTTTCAAGATCCATACTTTCTCCCATTTTTCCAGTCCGCCACCCCTTTGCCTGAAATTGGAGAATTAAAGATCGGGTCACGGCCGNCTCGTCGCAAAAATAGCCAACGTTTTGAAGACTTGCGTGCCATTCCGTGGGTCTTTGCTTGGACGCAGTCTCGCTATCTTTTTCCAGCATGGTATGCAGCTGGAACAGGCTTCCAACAATTTCTGAAGAAGCATCCAGAGGGCTTGGAGCAGTTAAAGCAGATGTACCAGAAATGGCCATTTTTCCGTGCTCTAATCGATAACCTGCAGATGGCGTTGGCCAAAGCAGACCTTGTCATTGCAGAGCAATATTTGGAGTTAGTCGAGGATGGTTCAGAAGCACAGCGAATCTTCAAACAAATACGGGATGAAATGCAGCTTACAACCCAACATGTTCTAAAGATTACGGGTCAAAAGGAGTTGTTAGATCATATCCCCGTTATTCAAGAATCGATTCGGTTGCGCAACCCATATGTGGATCCCATGAGTTTGATCCAGGTCATTCTGTTAAAAGAATATCGCCAGCATCCTGATGAACAGGCTGAACTGTTGGAACAAGTCCTGTTAACGATTAACGGGATTGCTGCTGGTTTGCGCAATACAGGATGATNGTGATGTACAATTCTGAAGGAATGGGAAAACTAGTACCATCCCTTCAGAATTTTTCTTTCTCTATCTTTCATCTTTTGTAAATAGGTAGTTTTGCGAAGAGAAAGGAAAAATTTTTTTGGTTATGGCAAAAAATATTTAGTTCTAGACCAATTATTTATATAAGGGGAAGTAGTTGTAAACATGTGATTCAGCTTTGAAATTCATCAGGATCGAGACGAGACAGACTAAAAGTTCGGAGGATATAAATGCTCCAAGGAATCCAAGGATATTTGAACGATTTTGTCGATATAGTGATTGTGAGCTACATTATCTACCAATTACTTGTTCTGTTACGTGGGACAAGAGCAGTGCAATTGCTAAAAGGGATTATTATTGTTTTGATTACCTGGTTGGTTAGCTACTTTCTTCACTTGAATACGTTGCAATGGATGATCGAAAACCTGTTGTCAGTTGGCTTAATTGCCATTATTATCATTTTTCAACCTGAACTCAGAAGAGCGTTGGAAAAATTGGGTAGAGGTAGTTTTTTAAACATGACACGGCAAGTCAAGGATCAGCTAATCATCAAAGTTGCCAATGAAGTTACAAGAGCAACCACTCAGCTGGCCGAAGAACGCATTGGTGCACTGATTGTGATTGAAAGAAAAACGGGACTTTCTGATTTTATCCAATCGGGAATTTCACTGAAGGCGGATGTAAGCAAGGAACTGCTCTATAACCTCTTTCTACCAAAAGGGCCATTGCATGATGGAGCTGTCATTATTCGCAACGATCAAATTATGGCTGCTGGTTGTTATCTCCCCTTAACCGAAAGTCCGTTTGTAAGCAAAGAACTTGGTACACGTCATCGTGCTGCCATTGGTCTGACGGAGGTATCGGATGCAGTTGTGATTATTGTCTCAGAGGAAACCGGTTTGATTTCTATTTGCTTTCATGGGAAGTTGGAAAGAGGCTTAACAGAAGAAGAATTGTATGAGCAATTATATGAAGCTTTGACACCGAATGAGCGAAAGCCGCAAATTTTAAAGTTACGTAAGGAGAATCACCCCAATGAATAAATGGATTGAAAGCGATTGGGCGCTTCGCATCACCTCCGTGATCATCGCCGTTGTGTTGTGGTTAATCGTGACCCATTCTTTTCCGTTCCAACAAGAAGAGCAAACAACGCTGCGGATTGATGGCGTTCCGGTGGAGATGCGTTATGATAAAGACGAATATGCTTTGCAAGAACTGAATCATGAAAAAGTACAACTCACGTTGACTGGAGATAAAAAGGACCTGCAGTCGATTCCATCCTATCAAGTTTATGCTGATCTGAGCAAAATTAAATCGGGTGTCCGTCAACAAGTTCCGATTCAAGTCAGTGGCCTCCCCAAAGATATTCAAGTTAAAGTTTTCCCTGCTTATCTGACCGTCTTTTTGGACAAAAAAGTACAAAAAGAGGTTCCCGTTCGTGTACAACTGAAAGGAAAGTTGCCCGCAGGTTATGAACTGGATCAAATCCGTGTCACACCTGAAAATGTGCTCCTGAAAGGAACCGAATCCCATGTCAAAAGATTCAAAGAAGCAGTAGCAGTGATCGACGTTCAAAACGTTTCGTTTCCATTGGAAAAATGGGTAAAGCTTTCTAGCTCCAATAAACATGTCCAATTTTCCCCTGAATGGGTTAAGGTTTCAGTGACCGTCAAAAAAGTGAGTAAGACCTTACCGCTTGTGGTAAATGTGAAAAAGAACCCCCCTACAGGCTATCAGGTCGAACGGATCGATTTGGAACCGAAAGAAGTTACCTTGTATGGAAATCGAACGGTTTTACAATCCATTAAGAGTTATCCGCCGATTCAATTGGATTTATCTAATGTGACGCGCAACCAAATCATCACATTGAATGTGCCCGCGATTAATGAAAAAGTGGAAGTTCAGCCAAAACAAGTGAAAGTCAAAGTGTTGATTCAAGAAACAGAGTAAGTGGGATGAACTTCGTCAAATCGTAAAGCATCTACTCTTTACTTTTTGTGTAGTTTTATATAGCATAAGGATGTATGCAAGGAGGTGGTAAAATTCTTTATAAATCAATAGAAACTCCGTTTGTCGGTAAAAGCGCCAGGACTGTAGCAATACAGTTGACGAGGTGAAGGTTTATCGAATATCGGCGGATGCCTTCCGGCTTCGCGTCAAAGCCGTGGAGTTATAGTACAAACGAACAAGGCAACTTGTTTAACAAAAGCTATAACATGACGCGTGATGGTCAATGGGAGAGAAAGAAATATCAGTTCATGGGGGTTCGTCATCGAATGTGTGGAATTGTTGGTTATATTGGAACAAAGCAGGCTCAGCAGATCCTGCTAGAGGGCCTTTCAAAGCTTGAATATCGTGGATATGATTCAGCAGGAATCGCAGTTTTCAATGGTGATGTGATCAAAGTCGAAAAGACGAAAGGTCGTTTGCAAGACTTGGAGAAAAAACTATCTGGCTCCGGCCTCAATGGGAAAATTGGCATTGGCCATACACGCTGGGCAACGCACGGAAAGCCATCGGATCGCAATGCCCATCCGCATACTGACCAAGCAGGGCGTTTTGCTGTTGTCCATAATGGGATTATTGAGAATTACATGGAATTGAAGGAAGAGTTAATCGCCAAAGGTTATCAATTTGAATCGGAAACGGATACGGAAGTCATCGCGAAGTTGCTTGCGGATCTGGATGACGGCAATCTTGTAACCACCGTACAAAAGGTTGTATCCCGGCTTACAGGTGCTTTTGCTTTGGGCGTGATTCATCAAGCTGAACCTGATAAGTTGGTAGCGGTTCGCTTCGCCAGTCCTTTAGTCATCGGTGTTGGCAAGGGTGAAAACTTTATTGCATCGGATATTCCGGCCATCCTGAAACATACACGCGATGTTTACATCCTAGAAGATGGCGAAATGGCCGTAATCACGGAGAATCAAATCCAGCTGATGAAGATGGATGGGACACCCGTCGAACGGAAAGTGATGCGGATCACCTGGGATATGAAAACGGCTGAAAAGGGTGGCTATGATCACTTCATGTTGAAGGAAATCCATGAGCAGCCACAAGCCATTCGCGATACAATCTCCAGTCGTTTGAAAGAGGGCCTTGTCGATTTATCCGATGAGATTTCGCTCTCAGCCGAAGATATTCAGCAAATTGAAAAAATTCAAATTGTTGCATGTGGTACGGCTTATCATGCCGGCCTAGTTGGAAAATATGCGATCGAAGCGTTTACCCGCATCCCTGTTGAAGTTGATATTGCTTCCGAGTATCGCTATCGAAATCCCATTATCACGGAGAAAACATTGGTTGTTGTCATCAGCCAATCGGGCGAAACGGCTGATACGCTTGCCGCATTACGCGAAGCGAGAAAATCAGGCGCCAAAGTGCTCGCAATTACCAATGTGGTAGGTAGTAGTGTCGCGCGAGAAGCGGATGAAGTGATTGTAACCTGGGCTGGACCCGAGATTGCGGTTGCTTCGACCAAAGCTTACACCACCCAGTTGATTGCGCTCTATTTGCTTGCAACGTATTTTGCGCAGGTACTCGGGACAAAAGAAGAAAATCAGTGTCGCGAAGTGGTGCAATCCCTGCAGCAATTGCCAGAGCTTGTTGAGCAGGTTTTGAAAATTGAGCCTGAGATCAAAGAGATTGCAGGCGAAATTGCCGAACATCAAAATCTCTTCTATTTAGGTCGTGGTTTGGACTATGCCGTGGCGTTGGAAGGTTCGCTGAAATTAAAAGAGATTTCCTATATTCACTCTGAAGCTTATGCAGCTGGCGAGTTAAAACACGGTACATTGGCCTTGATCGAGGAAGGTGTGCCGGTGATCTCCCTCGCAACACAGCAGTCTATTTACGAAAAGATGATCAGCAATATTCAAGAAGTAAAAGCGCGTGGTGCTTATGTCTTGGGTGTTGCACAAGAAGGAGATACGGATCTGAAGAAAAATGCGGATCGCGTCATCTACCTCCCCAAAACCCTTGATCTATTAGCGCCAGTGTTGACCGTTGTCCCACTACAATTGCTTGCCTATTATGCTTGCCTCCATCGCGGTTATGATGTGGACAAACCACGTAATTTGGCCAAAAGTGTAACAGTAGAATAAGAAGATTGAAAATGATGCACCTCTTTGGCTACAGCCAAAGAGGTGTTTTTTTTGTGGAAGCAGCGAGCTTGAGTTGACCATATTGGTCATTTGTGATATCGTTACTTTAACGATGACCAAAATGGTCACTAGAAGGAGGAATGGATGATACATTCTTTATTCCATAGCTTAGAACCCGAGAAACAAGAACGCATCATCAACGCAGCCATGAAGGAATTTGCCCAGAGAGGCTATGAAAAAGCATCCACCAATCAGATTGTAAAAGAAGCCCAAATTTCGAAGGGATCATTGTTTAACTATTTTCGGAGCAAGAAGGACCTTTATCTGTATGTCATACAGTGTTGTTTGCAGATTGTTGAACAGATCGAAAAGCAGATTGACGAAAATGAAACGGATATTTTTCGAAGAATTGAAAAGCTCGCAATCAAGAAATTGCAGATCCAACGCAAATTTCCGCAGGTATTTGACTTTTTGAAGTCCATCGTTCTGGAAGAAGCGGCTGAAGTAAAAGAGGAGATTCAGCAAACAGTGGATGAGATCTATGCCAAAGGGTTTCAAAAACTGTATCAGAACATCGACTNCACGAAGTTTCGCGAGGAAGTGGATGTCCAAAAAGCAATCGATATTTTGACTTGGACCATGTTTGGCTTTGCGGACAAAATGCTCCAACGATTGGACACCTTTGAAGCAGTTGGAGAAGCAGGAGAGCAGTATCTGAAAGAGTGGAAAGACTATGTCCAAATACTCCGGTCCGGCTTTTACAAAGGTGAAGAGGAAACGTAATATTTTTAAAGAAAAGGAGCATCCGTGCAATGGCAGAGGAAATAGTAAAGGTGCAGGCTTTGCAAAAGCGGTTTGGGAAGGTACAAGCGTTACGCAATGTGACGTTTACGGTGGGAGCCGGAGAAGTTGTTGGCTTTATTGGTCCCAATGGCGCGNGCAAATCAACAACGATTCGTATTTTATTAGGGATGATCAAGCGTGATGCCGGGATCGCGCAGATCTTTGGCCATGATGTTTGGCAGAACAGTCTTGCGATTCATCAACGCATCTCGTATGTTCCCGGTGATATCAGTCTATGGGGAAACCTGACAGGCGGCGAAATCATTGACCTTCTGATGAAATTACACGGTAGCGGCGATGAGCGAAAACGCGATACTTTCATCAAACGTTTTGAGTTGGACCCAAAGAAAAAAGCTAAAACTTATTCCAAAGGAAATCGGCAAAAGGTGGGTTTGATTGCAGCATTATCCGTGGATGCGGATCTCTATATCTTTGATGAGCCAACTTCCGGTCTTGATCCATTAATGGAACAAGTTTTTCAGGAGGAAGTTGCGAAGATCAAAGCAGCTGGAAAATCGATTTTGTTGTCTTCACATATCTTGAGCGAAGTGGAGCGGTTAGCCGATAAAATTGTAATCATTCGCCAGGGAGAAATTGTGGAATCGGGTACATTGGATGAATTGCGACACTTAACGCGGACGACCGTAACATTGGAAACAGAAGGCGATGTGAGGTCCATGGCTTCGGTCAAAGGTGTTTACGATTTTACACAAAAGGGCAACCGAGCGACGTTCTCAGCCGATCCTCGGTATATCAATGATATTTTGGAAAGAGCGACCCAGCTAAGGGTCAAAAAATTTGAAGCAGTGCCACCAACGCTTGAAGATCTGTTTATGCGTCATTATGAAAGCAAAGCCCCGAATGGAGGAGGAATCAAGGAATGAAAGAGAAATTTGCGCGGTGGCACACTTTGGTTGGCCTATATCTAAAGCGTGACTGGAAGATCATGCTGGTCTGGATTTTGGGATTGAGCTTATTTGCAGCCGGCTATGTACCCGCCTTTCAGGAAATCGCGAAAGGGCAAGGACTATTGGGATTGTATGAGACAATGCAAAATCCAGCGAT
>JGI1652J44930_10000757_pt1 | contig 12457 bp, 6 predicted proteins | sample NewIslsDNAsample_FD_44930 | JGI IMG/M metagenome (IMG submission 44930)
AACTCGGAGTCACCAAACCAGAGACAGTCGTCACAGCGGATATCGTCTTTGCGTTTAAACATAAAGTGGATGATGCCTGCTTTGATAGCCTTCCGTTAAAAGGAGACGAAAAGCTCGTTGCTGTTTCCGTCCGGCCATGGTTTCACCATGAAGAATATTATTCACAGTTGGCGGAAGCGCTCGATCGCTTAATAGAGGAAGAAACTATTACCCCTGTTTTCGTGCCGATGGAAGGTCATCATGACGTGAGAGCCTCCAAACAAGTAATAGAAAAAATGAAGCGGAAAGGCGCATGTCATCTTCTTGGTCCGGACTTTACTCCAAACCAATATTTGCACTTTATTAGCCGCTGCCGGATGACAATCGGCATGCGACTGCATTCACTCATTTTCTCCGCACTTACTGGAGTCCCGCACATCGGCATCAGCTATGATAAAAAAGTGGAAAGTTTATTGAAACGCTCGGGAATGTGGGAATATTCTTTCCGCTTAGGAGAAATCGACGTGGAACGTTTGATTGCGAACGCCAAATACGTGCTCAGCCATCGCGACCAATTAAGCGAAATCGTGCAGAAAAACGCCGAATCCATGCGCAAAGATGCGATGGAAAACATTCGGTTGTTAAAGGAAAAATTTCTCGTACATTAATTCTCTTAAGGAGAAGATGAAAGATGAAAATATTATTAGCTACCGTCTTCGATTATCCTCACGCTGGAGGATTATCGACCCATGTCACCACATTAAAAGCCGGATTGGAAGCGAGAGGACATGAAGTCGATGTTCTCTCCTTCAGCGATATTAGCCCTGTAAGCCAAAATCTACTCGCAAAAGGGCCAAGCTTTATTTTGAACAAACTATCGAAAGGCAGCGGAATTATTTGGAGCCATCACGTCCGGCAAAAAATGCTTTATCGCTTGATCGAACAGCATAAATCGAAAGGATACGACATCATTAACGCCCAAGAAGTATTCGCAACGCTTGCGGCGGTAGAAACGGGGATTCCGACCGTCACGACCGTGCATGGATATATGACATATGAAGCAATTAGCCGCGGCTCTGTTGTAGAAGGAAGCCGGCAAGCCCGTTATTTATTGCAAAAAGAAGTCGAAGCCTATACAAAAACAAGAAAAATTGTTACGGTCGACCAGCGCATCAAAAATTATGTTTTTGAGAAAGCAGGTGTAGAGGCGACAGCGATTCGCAACTTTATTGACATTAACAGTTTTAAGCCAGATAAAGAAAATCGTCTTGCTTACCGCCGCAAACACGGCTTTGCCGAAGATACGAACATTATTTTTGTTCCAAGGCGTCTGACGAAGAAAAACGGCGTCATTTATCCTGTGCTCGCGCTTCCGCAAGTGCTCGAAAAATATCCGAATACGATGCTCGTCTATGCCGGCATGGGCGAAGCCTTTCAAGAATTAAAATCACTGATTCACGAAAAAGGATTAGAAGAGAAAACAAAGTTGTTAGGAGCGATTCCGCATGAAGCGATTAAAGAATATTATGCGCTATCGGATATCGTTCTTGTGCCAAGCGTTCATTCAGCGGGCGTAGAGGAAGCGACGTCCATTTCCGCTCTCGAAGCGATGGGATCTGGCTCCCCGCTCATCGCTTCCGCCGTCGGCGGTCTAAAAGAAATTGTCCGCCATGAACAAGATGGTCTTCTGGTGGAAGAGAAAAACGTCGATCAGCTTGCCCAAGCTATCATTTACTTGCTTGATCATCCGGAAATCGGACAAAGGCTTGCGAAAGAAGCAAGACGAAAAATTGAAGAGGAATATTCCCACTTGGCTGCAGCGAAAAAGTATGAAGAAATCTATGCAGCAGCGTTACAGCAATAAAAATGCGGCTGTCTCGTAGCCCTTTAGAGACAGCCTTTTTTCGATTTTTTTATAAGGAAGTGAGACAGATGTCATCATTAAAACGAACGGCGCTTTGGATTACGTTGCTTGCGTTGCTCGTCAAATTATCCGGTTTTCTTCGCGAGAGCATTATTGCCAAACAGTTTGGGGCAAATGAATACACAGACGGCTATTTATTGGCATTTTCGTTTATTACGCTCGTGTTGGCGATCATTTCCGGCGGATTTAATAACGTGTTTCTTCCTTTATATATACAGAAGAAAAAAAAGGATCCTGAAGCAGCGGAACAAAACGCCAACGGCATTATGAACGCAACAGTGTCAATTTTCCTTCTCGTTACGGTCATTGGGTATTTCTTCGTTCCTTCGTTCGTCCCGATTATTTTTGGCAATATGACGCCGACGACAGAAAAAGTCGCTGTCGAGATTACCCAAATCTTTTTCCTATTTATGAGCGCTATTGCCTTAAACGGAATTCTTGACTCCTATTTGCAAGGACGGCGCATTTTCGTACCATCGCAAATTTCGAAACTGCTTGCCACCTTAATGGGAGCGGTGTTTGCTCTTCTTTTTTCGGATGTGTGGGGAATATACAGCCTTGCTTACGGGTTTGTGTTTGGCATTATATTAGGCATCGTGCTGATGTTTTTCTACTTACAAAAAAGCGGCTATCGCTGGTCGCCGACATTTGCAGTGGATAAAGAATTTCGCCAAACGTTTCTCGTCTTGCTTGTACCGTCATTATTAAACGCGTTTGTCGGACAAATGAACATGTTTATCGATAAAATGTTTGCTTCTGGAACCATAGAAGGGGCAGTGACATATTTAAACAACGCATCATTGTTAGTCAGCATTCCCCATACCATTTACGGTACGACCATCGCCGCCATTTTGTTTACACTGTTGTCCGAGCAGGTAGACGATCAACGTAAGTTTCAACAAACGTTCTTTACGGGAATGGAATTGTCTCTCATGACACTCATGCCGATTGCGGCAGGCTTGCTGTTTGTAGGTGACGCCGCCATTTCCTTTGTCTACGAACGAGGCAGATTTACAGCGGAAGACACCCATAACACGTACATCGCTTTGCTGTTTTATTTGCCTCTTATTGTTACGCAAGGGCTGCAATATATTGTTTCAAAATCGATGTACGCGAAGGGAAAAACGGCGATTGTCCTGCGAATTAGCGTCACGACCATCGTATTAAACACATTATTAGATTATTTATTGGTGAAACCGCTTGGCTACCCTGGACTAGCTTTATCTAGTTCGCTTGTTTCCTTCTATTATTTAACAGCATGCACCATTTCCGTATATAAAGAATTTGAGCAGGGGGAAACAAAAAAACTATTTTGGTTGATTGCCCGCGTCAGTCTGCCAACTGCCATCATGGCCGTTCCATTATATGTGGTAAAATACTGGACACCCGTTGGACATTGGTACTCCCTTCTTCAACTTGCCGTTCTGGTGCCGATTGGAGTCGTGTTCTATATGGTTGGCACTTACTTCTTTTATCGCGATGGTTTTTACCGTCTTCTCCGTATGGTCAAAATAAAACAGAGGGCAGTATAAAACAAAAAAAACGAGGCAAGCTGTTTGCTTGCCTCGTTTATTTTGCGATTGGCAGCGGTTTTAATAAGTCGCTGCGGATATATGCGTCCTCACCAGTAGGCAAATCGGTGTGGATTTTATACCAAACGTAGCCGTCTGGCTGTTTCGCTGTTTCCCCCAGCTTAATAACCGGAGTGTTATTCAACTTATATGTGTACAATGGAGACTCATTCGTATTCGGTTCACGACGAACTTTGACTCCTTCTGTTGTCGTTCCCATAATGGTATATTTACCCCAGTCCTTCCAGCCTAAAAATTTGTCAGCCTGATACATAAGTCCAGCAATTTTTTGCCCCCAATATGGGTCAGACGCGTAAAAAACGTTAAAACCAATCGTCTTATCACCAAGAACCGCTCCATTATACTTCCAGCTCTTTGGGTTGGCATATCCATTCGATATCATCGTCTGTGCCATATAGTTGATGCAATCTTCAAAGGAATTAAATGTCATAGCACTGTTGAGCGGATCGCTATCAACCGCCTGAATGCCGAATAAGTTTTTCTTCTCTTTCGCAATTTGGCTAGTTCCCCCATTGCTCTCAAGAATCGCATGCGCCAACAAATAAAGCGCATTGACGTTGTATGTTTTCTCTGCTTTTTTAAACGCCTCTCCTAACGTCTTCAGCGGACTGTCGGAGCGATTCGCGGCGGCAAACTTATTCAATTCTTCAGCTGTATAATTTGTTTTCGTACGAATTGGCAGGACGTTAAAGTATTGATATGCCGTGCCGACGAGCTTGCCTGCCCCGTTATAAAACGTTTCGCCGTCCCAACTGTAATACTTTTGCCCATCTTGCATAAACGACGGGGCTTTTCCGTACAGATAGGGTACTGCGTATTTGTTGCTTGTCGTATTGTAAATGTAATGATACAATTCCCCTTTTTTCGCCATATAATACGACCGGCCTTGCAGCAACGCCGTTGGCACAAGCATCACTTCCGACTGTTTCACATACCCAATCGTATTGGCGATTTGCACTTTTACTTTTTCTTCGTCCGCGCCTAAATATTTCATTTCCGTATTTGGCGCAACATACGTAAGGGACTTGCTTAAAGTAGATTCATAGATTATTGTGGTTGATTTTCCAGGAGACGGTTGGGCAATGACGTTTCCGCTAGCCATTTTAACAATTTTGGTGCCTTGCANAATCACTTGCGAAGCCCAATTCGTAACGGCTGCTTCNGCCTGCGCAAACGTAGCGTAGCGCTTTGGCAGCGGCGTTAATTGCCCGTTTTGAATGACAGCGACTTGATACGCCATTTCCGGCGTCTGCTCCGCCCACACTTCAAGCAAACGATAAAGAAAAGCAGCGGCGTGCGCTCTTGTCGCATACGCTTTCGGGTCAAAGCGGAACGTTTTTCCATCCGTGTTTGGAATTCCGCGAATAATGCCATAATACACATTATGAGAGATTGCAATTTTTGAAGTCGAATAGAGCCCATNCACATCAGTAAAATGGTCGAGCGATGCCTGCTTTTTCTCTATTCCTAAATAATCTAGCGCGCGGTCAATCATTACCGCCATTTCTTCTCTTGTAATTTTATTGTACACGCCAAACGTNCCGTTCGAATATCCTTGAACGATTCCCGCCGCGCTCGCTTTGTAAATGCCATCGGCTAATTTGGAAGATGGCGACACGTCGGAAAAGTGTCCCGATCCTTCCCGAAGCTGTAACGCTCTGGCAACAAATGTAGCAAACTGGCCGCGAGTGACAGGGTCGTTAGGACGATAATGGCCATCAGGATATCCTTCAACGATTCCTTGGTTCACCATCGCGCGCATTTCTTCTTCAAGCGCAATTCCTGTAATATCATCTGCGAACGAAACGGAAATATTAGTAAACAATAAACCAAAAACTAAAAAAAGACTGGCAAGTAACCTCAATGTTTCTANTCCTCCCTGCTATGTTTTAGTAGATTTCGATAAATATGTATATGAAAGAAATTGATTCCTACCTATCATTCTATTTTATTCTATCAAATATGACAAAAATATGTAAGAATCGAAATTTAAATATTTCCTGTACGACCTATTTTTTCTGTTAAATCCATCATCATCTGGATTTTCTATCCTTTTGCATGATTGCTATGGTGTCATTCATAAGTGACAAATGGACAAAAAAAAACGGCACGAAGTGAACCCACATGAAGCTCCGTGCCGTTTTGCTTATTTTTGAGAGGCCTGAATCGCGCTGTAAACCGCCGATGCAAAGGCCATTCTTGTTGCATCCATGCCGCCGTGGAAGCTGGAGCTGTTAAATACCCCCGTACGATCGACCGCTTTGATCGCAATAATCGACGAATATGCCCAAAAGCTTGGATGTACATCATTATATTTGACCGCCGCTCCGGCAATGGCTGGACTTTGACTAAGTCGAAACGCGCGGTCGATAATGACAGCCATTTGCGTTCTTGTAATATTTTCATAAGGGCGGAACGTACCATCTTTATAGCCGAATATAATTCCCGCTTCTTTCATGGCGGCAATGTCTTTTGCGAAGGACATTCCTAACGAAACATCGGAAAACGATTTTGTCGAAGGGGCAGGTAGTTTTAAATAGCGATTTAATATCGCAGCTGCTTGTCCTCTTGTAACGGGAAGGTCCGGTTTGAAATAAGAACCTTCAAATCCATGGATGATTCCGGCTTTGCCTAGCTCACTGATCGCTTGATATGCCGGATGATCCGGACTGACATCATAAAATTGTCCAGGTGGAAGCGGCTCCTCAATGACGCGTCTACCGCCGGCAAACTTTGGCCCCCAATACGGGTTGTTTATGGATGCTCTGGAGACGCCCTGGCTCGTTGTTGCGCTGATGAATTCATCGTTTCCTATGTATATGCCTGAATGAGAAATTCCGGACTTATATGTATTCTTAAAAAATACTAAATCACCAGGCAGCAAATCTTCCTTGTTTACGGCAACTCCCGTTTCATATTGTTCACTGGTTGTTCTCGGCAGCGCAATTCCGACTGCATCAAATACATATTGAACAAATCCGGAGCAATCAAATCCGCTTGGGGTAGTACCACCGAATCGATAAGGAGCGCCAAGCTGTTCTTTTGCCATTTTTACAACTTCATCGCGGTTGTTTTCCGCGTAAGCTCTCGGAAGGCCGCTAATGAGGAATGTAAGCATCAGCAAAAAAGAAAGCGCTTTTTTCACCATCATCACCTGCCTATTCTCGACGATTTTTCTCAAACTTTAACAATTATAAAGAAATTTTAACAAATTTTAGCGAATTACTATTTTACATATGTATTACAAATATATTACTCAAAATGAATTCTTTGAAAAAATAGAGGGATTTTCTTCAAAAATATGATAATATTATAAAAAAGTGATAATCTTTTTATAAATTAAATTAGGAGGGAGAAATTTTTTTGAAGAAGAGAAACCAATCTAAAAAACTACTTACCTTAGGAATGGCTTTATCTTTAGCATTTGTGGGAATTCTCCCTTATGCGAACGTCTCTGTCTCTGCCGCGGAAATAAAACAACAAGAAACCGCTAACCAACTGTTGAATCGATTTGGCCTTTATCATTCTACAAACGAAGTAAAAGCAAGCACGGTGCAAAAGGATAAGGAAAAACAGTTGTTTAGCGAAACTGTGCTGATTGTCAAGTATAAAAATGTACTTTCATCAACAGAACACCAAAAAGCTGGAACAAAACTTGTCAGACGAATTTCTTCTTTGCATTATGATGTCGTGCAAATAACGGGAAAGAAAAAGTTAGAAGATGTCGTTAGCGCCTATGCAAAAAATCCAAATGTCATTTCTGTATCACGCAGCGCATATTTTTCGAGAGCCGCTGTCGATGATGCAAAAAGCTACGACATGTATCATCTTACAACATTGCAAGTAAACAAAGCTCTTGCACTAGCCGGCAAGCATCCTGTCAAAGTAGCAGTCGTCGACACCGGAATCGACGTCCATCACCCTGAATTAAAGAATAAAATTATTTCAAACTATAATGTTATGAATCCTATGCAAAAAGGAGCCGTTGATGTTCACGGCACGCACGTTGCCGGAATCATCGCAGGGGAGAAAGGAAACGGGATCGGTGGATATGGCGTGTTCCCAAATGCGCAAATTATCTCGATCGACGTGTTTAACCGTTCCTTTTTCAGTTCCGATTACATTGTGGCAGAAGGAATTTTAGAAGCGATTCGCCAAAAGGCACAAGTGATCAATTTAAGCTTAGGTTCCCCTGTCCCTTCTCCCATTGTCGAAGAAGCGATTAAAAAGGCCGTTGCCGCAAACATTACCGTTGTCGCCGCAGCTGGCAACTCCGGGATCAATACATATGAATACCCAGCTGCTTTTGAAGGTGTAATCGGAGTGGGAGCAACCAATGCAAAGAATGAACTCGCTGATTTCTCTACTTATGGCCCTGCTGTCGATGTCGTCGCCCCTGGGGAAGATATTTACAGTTCCATTTACGATATCGACAAAAAATCAACGTTTGCAAAACTAAGCGGAACGTCCATGGCAACGCCAATGGTGACGGCAACAGTAGCGATGCTGCTGTCGAAAAATCCAAAGCTGACACCGTATGAAATTAATTATATTTTAAATAAGACGGCGAAAGATTTGGGGGGAAAAAGGATACGACCTCAAATACGGTTATGGCTTAGTCAATCCGGTTGCGGCGCTGCAGTTTAATCCCAAAAACATCCCAGCCAATCCGAATATTGCGGAAAAAGATTTGTTAAAGAAGGCAAAAAACATCAACGTAACGTCCTATTCTGTACAAACTGGCACCATTAAGAAGTTGAATCAAACGGACTGGTATCAATTGAAAGTTCAAAAAGGAGATTACATTCAAACAAAATTGAAAGGATCCGCCGACTACGACTATAAATTGGACATCTTATTCTTCCCTGCCGGCAAAGCAGCACCGTCTACAAAAGTGCCAGTGAATGATACATTGCAAGGTAAAGAAGAAGGCTACTTATTTGAAGCCCCGCAAGACGGAACGCTGGTGATCGGTGTAAAAGACGCGCTCGGCAACTATAGCGAAAGCGGAAAATCGCGCTATACCCTTTCCATTGACCGAACAAAGAACAAACTCGACGATGGCAACAATGCAGAAAATCCTTTCGTTATTCAATCATTGCCATATCATTCGCAACGCGAACATGGACCACTTTTCTTTACAAACGAGCTGACAGACACGGAAACCCCAACAGATGAAAGTATAAAAACGGAAGAGCCTGCGAAAGAAGAAGCTCCGAAAGATACAGAGCAGGAAGAAGAAACAAAACCGCTGCCGGGAGACAGCGATTACTTCCGTTTTACAGTACCAGAATCGGAGGATGGAACGGAGCAAACGGTTCATGTTTCGCTAACAGGAGTGCCTGGAATTGATTCCACCATCAACTTATATGCCATCGAAAAACTGGAAGAAGAACCAAGCTCTGACGGAGAAACGGAGCAAACGCCTGAAGAACAACCCGAAGAACAGCCTGAAGAACAACCTGGTGAACAGCCGGCGGAAAATCAATTTATGATTGATTCCGTCAACATGAAAGGGTACGGCGAAGGGGAGGAACTCACATTTAATGCGGTGCCGGGCATGGAATATATGATTGAGGTTACGAATAAACCAACCCTTGATCCATTGGTGACGTCCCTTTTTGGAGAACCGGAAATGGATTTAACAAGAAACTTCTCTTCTCACTTGCCTTACCAGTTAACGATTGATGCAACCACTTTGCCAGCAGATGAGGATGGTTTTCCAATGGAAGAGGAAATACCGGAAGAAGAGCTAACGAAAGGAAACATCGAAGCATATTTAGCGAAAAAAGAAGCATTAAAAGAGAAACGAAGCGCAGTTATCTCGGATCCAGGGATGTTCTCTAGCGAGGACGATGGGATCGAAAACGTTCTTAACGCGGCACAACCTTATGATTTAAGCCAAACGGTAAACGGATATTTTCAATACAGCGGAGATGAAGATTGGTTTGCCTTTACGCCTAAGCAAAACGGAATTTACGAGTTCCGCTTTGCCGCAGATGAAAATCATGAGGTTCCAAGCATGAGCATATTCGTTTATAACGAAAAACAAAAAGAATTCTCCCATCTCGGTTCTAACCTTTCTGATTACGGCTTTGAACCAAAAGATCGCTATCAAATCGGTCTAAAAGGCGGGCAAACTTACTATATTCAACTAACGGAAAAAATGTATCGTCCATCCGTGAAAGCCTATACGTTTACGTCGACGCTGCTCGCAAGCAATACAGCAGATAAATTCGAGAATAACGATGACTTTGAAAAAGCAACAAACATCAGACTAAAAGCAATTACAGGAAACTTTGCTTCCGCCCAAGATATAGATATTTACTACTTCAAACCAGACCAAAACGGGCTTTACGGATTTGCGATGACTCCGCTAAGCGTTCCTGCGAAATACGCCAAACTGCCAAAAGAACTGTTAACGCCGATTGACCCGGTAGTGATTGTCATCGAAGATACGAATGGCAACAAAAAATTAGACAAGGAAGAGGAAGGAAAAGAATGGATAACCGACCGCGGCTTTTCCAATGAAGCAGAGCGTGGTGCCTTTAAAGCGGTGAAACCGAAAGGATACTTTATCGTTACTCTGAATTATTTCGGAGATACTTCGCTAATGCCATACCAATTTACATTGGCAAAAGCTGCCTTGCAAGATGAAGACAAAAATTCGACGGTGAAAAATAACATTCCATCAAAACCGCTTCCATTGAAAAAACCGAATAAAAACACATTCTATAATACCGGTTATATGAATGTTACCAACAATAACGGCGATGTTGATTACTATGTGTTTACGGCGAATGAAGAACGAGCATATAAATTTAAGCTCGAACTGCCTTCCGACCTTGATGGGGTGATCAGCGTTTATGATGCAAAAGGCAAACAAGTTGGAAAAGCAGATTACTATATCAGCGGGGACGCCGAATATTTGAAATTAAAATTAAAGAAAGGAAAATACTTTATCAAAGTGGAAGATGCATTTGGCAATGCAAGCATTAACCCATATAAACTCATTGTGCGAAAAGAATAACAAAGNCAAGAAAGGCTGCCNTCCATTAGGGAGGCAGCCTTCTATTTGAATATGTCATTTTCAGCGCGGGCGATGAAAACGAAAAGCTCTAGCCGCTTCACAAGCTGATAAGGTCTAAACGTACCATCNGGATACCCTTTTGTAATGTTTGCTGCAGCCATTTTATAAATTTCCGCATGCCCCGTCACCTTGTNGGTAACGTCTTTAAACGTAATGGAAGAAGCNCTAGGGAGTTGGTACGCCTTCGCTAACAGCATTGCTGTTTCCGCNCGGGTGATAGGCTGTTGCGGACGAAACGTACCATCTGGAAACCCATTTACCAACCCTCGCTCATATGCAGATTGAATATATCCAGACGCGGAATTAGCAGAGCCCACATCTTTAAAAACGGTAGACCGTTTTGTCGAATCCAAATGCAACGCCCGTCCTAACATCGTTACCGCTTCGGCACGCGTTACAAAATCATTAGGCTTGATCGTACCGTTATTATATCCAGTAACAATTCCCTTGCTGAATAAATAAACAATGTGGGGCGTGTACCAAATATTGTTTGTCAAATCTTTGTAATCTGGTTCTGAAAGGGTTACGGTGATCGGATTAGACAATGCTGATTCTGTTCCATCGCTATATACAGAAGAAAACTGATAGCGGTAAGTTCCTTTGAGCACGTAGTCTGTAAATGACGAACTAGACTGCAGCTTTTTTATTTGCTTTCCATCGCGATACACATTATATCCTTGAATACTGTCAGCAAGCGGCGTAACAGAAAAGTTTACTACTCCCGCTGCATTGGATTGCAGCTTCACTTTCAGCTGCGGCGGTTTATTTTGNTCTGCCTGTNCTAATCCATAGCCGTACCAATCATCTTTTCCAGGCNTGCCTAAATCCATCGCATTTGCCCTTAACATTTGGCGAAGTTCGACATTNGTTTTATTCGGATACTGCTGCTTATATAAGGCTAATATACCGCTGACAAATGGAGCTGCCATGGACGTCCCCGCCATCCATGTATATCCNTCCGGATTGCCGTCCAAATCANAGGCAACAGGAACGGTGCTGTAAATGTTTTCNCCAGGCGCTGCAACTTCGACTGCTGGGCCTGTTGCAGAATAAGCAACGCGAACGTTTTGGTTGTTGATGGCTGCAACGGCGATCGCACTGTCATATTTCGCAGGATATTCGACGGTATCTCCTGTTCCTTTTTCGTTGCCGTTGTTTCCAGCCGCCGCGACCACCAAAATTCCTTTCTGATATGCTTTATCAATGGCTTCTTTTAGCACAGGAACTTTCTGAAGCAGCAAAACTCAAGTTAATAATATCCATATGGTTTTGTATCGCCCATTCAATCCCTGCTAAAACAGTCGATATCGTTCCTTCGCCGAAGCGGTCCAATACTTTCACCGCATAGATGCTTGCCTCCGGAGCTACTCCAAGCACCCCAATATGATTATTTTTCGCCGCGATAATACCTGCCACATGGGTGCCGTGTCCGTTATCATCATTATAAGCATTAGGGCAATAGGATAACATGCACGCACCGCCCGATACATGTAAATCNGGATGATTCGTATCAATTCCTGTATCTAAAACGGCGATCTTCACGCCTTTACCCGTAACGCCACGGACGTGCATGCCGGTTGCTTTTGTTTTCGTTATGCCCCAGCCTACCACCTGTCCGTCAATCGTAACGGTTTCATCCTGCTGANTGTATTCTACTCCCGGTAATTGCCGCAAAAGATCCATAGAAGCCAACGGCACATTGGCAGATAAAGCTGGAATCACGTCAAACCGCTGATACACTTTTCCTTGCAGCTGTTCCACTGCTTTTTCGTCGACATGCTTTTTAAAAAGAATAATCACATTGATCCGCTTTGTTTCAGATGCAAAAGTGGAAGCAGCGGGCAGAAAACTCATCATCACGAGAACAGCACT
>JGI1652J44930_10000762_pt1 | contig 12421 bp, 11 predicted proteins | sample NewIslsDNAsample_FD_44930 | JGI IMG/M metagenome (IMG submission 44930)
TTTTTTACTCTAAATTTGTCACATAACCGCGCAATGTATCCAAATCCAGCGGCCCTAATATCTGCTTTTCAACTTCTCCCTTTGTATTGATCATAAACGTCGAAGGGATGGTATAGACTTTGTACGTTTCCATCAATTCTTCATCTTCCATTAACAGAACCGGGAACGTGACACCAAAACTCTCCACAAAGTTTTCCACGTTGCTTAACCGGTCCCTGAATGTAAGATTTACCGCCACAATTTCCGCATTGTCCTCTTTTGCGTATTTTTCATAATAATCCTGGAAATGCGGCATTTCGTCTTTGCAAGGCGGGCACCACGTCGCCCAGAAGTTCAACACCACTTTCTTCCCTTTTAAATCCGAAAGGGTCACGGTTTTCCCATCCAATGTCTCCAACGTAAAATCCGGCGCCGGCTTTCCTAACCCCACACTTTGGGGGCTGTCCGCCTTCACTTCATACCCCGGCACATCATCGTCAAGGGTATTCTGATTTTTTTGCAGTTGCTGATAAATAAACGTGCCTGCCGCAACGGCCACCAATACTATGACAATGATTGCTCCAAACGCTTTCTTCTTTCGGCTGTTCATTGAAAACCTCCAGATTTCTTCATTCAAACAATAAAAACCGTTCAATTATAGAATACCACAAAACCGGAACAATCAAGGTTGATAAACTATGGCGAGATTTTGAAGAAAATGAAAAATAAATTTTTCAATTTCTTCATAAAGTATTTTGCTTTGAAACAAAAATAAAAGCTGCCCGGAAATTCTGCTTTCCAAGCAGCTTGATTCCCCATTATAGCGAAATGTAGTTCAATGGGTTCTGCACGCCGGCTTTTTGTCCTCTCCATGTTCCAATGTGCACTTCAAAGTGCAAGTGAGGACCTGTGGCACGGCCGGTTTGTCCCATTTCGGCAATTTTTTGTCCTTGTTTTACCGTTTGTCCGACACTGACATTAAAGGATCTCAAATGTGCATATAATGTAGTATAAATTTGGCCGTTGATATTGTGCGTAATCATTACGACATTTCCGTAAGTGCTGAGCGGCGCTGCGTAAGTCACGACACCATCGGCAGATGCGACAATTGCCGTTCCCGGACTGTTCGCCAAGTCAATGCCATAGTGGAATTCAGGGCCATTGCCCAAATTTCGCCATCCATAGCCGCTCGTCAATCTTCCGTTTGTCGGTTTCATAAATCCGCTTGTTGAAACCGGCAATTTGCCGGATGACTGGGCTTTGCTTAAATGTTGTCTTTGAAGTTCGGCNATTTGGTTTTCCAAGTCTTTGCTGATGGCCAGATACTCGGAATATTGTTTTTCCAATAATTTTTTCTCACTTAACAGTTTTTGCTGTTCTTTTTCAAGCTCGGCCATCAATCGATTTTTTTCTTGTTTCTGAGAGTTTAAGGAAGCTTTCAAGTTTTCAAGTTGCGCTTGTTTTTCTTCCAATTTGCGTTTTGTATTTTCCAAAACGGTTTTTTGTTCTTCCAATTTTTGTTGGTCATTCTTTTGGTCGCGGATGATTTGGCGGTCCGCTTCGATCAATGTATTGACCGCAGAGAAACGGTCGATAAAATCTACGAAACTATTGGCGCCAAGCAGCACATCCAAAAATGTGACAGTCCCGCTTGCCTGCAGCGCACGTGCGCGTTCTTCCAACAATGCATTGCGCTCATCGATTTTCTTTTGAAGTTCATCAATTTGGGCTTTCACCTTTGTAATTTTGTCATTTGCTTGTCCAATCTCTTTTTCTACTTGCCGGATTTCCCCATTTGTTTTCGAAATTTGGGTCACAATCTGGTCAACTTGGGCAAGCAGTTGCTGCTGTTTGGATTGATTGGATTTGATTTCGCTTGATTTTTGGCTGATTTGGCTGTTCAATTGTTTTTTCTGCTGTTCGACTTGCTGCTGTTTGCCTTTTAATTCGGAAATGCTTGCAGCGGATGCAGCAGGTATTTGGACGAAAAGCAGTACAGCGATGATTGCTGCCAATAGTTTAAAATGTCGTTTCAAAAAATTCACTTTCCATTTGCGCCTCCTTGAGATTAATAGACTCTTAGGAATTTCCTTACGGACATGAAGCTTCCCCACACTCCTATGAAAATGCCGAGTGCCAGCAAGATGAAATTCACTTGGAAAACAAGAGGAGTGACATCAAGCAGTTGCAACATTTCCCCTTTAATCCGCGGGGTCAAGTGGTTGTATACATAATGGTAAACAATCGAAACAACGAAGATGGGAATGATCGATCCGAATAACCCGAGCCACAATCCTTCGAACAAAAATGGGGTGCGTACGAAGGAACTTGTCGCCCCTACCAGTTTCATGATTTCAATCTCATCCCTGCGTGCGGTAATCGTGATGCGGATTGTATTGTAAATCAAGAAAATCGCCGTGAACAAAAGGCCCAATATCAGCACCAATCCAATATTCCGGCCGGTGTTTAAAAAGCTGAACAGATTTTTAACCTTTTCTTCACCGTAAATGACATCATATGTATTGTCCAATTTGTCGATTTTCTTCGCCAATTCCGCCGTTTGTTGAGGGTCTTTGGCCTTTACATATAGCACATTCCTCAAAGGATTGCTTTGTTCATATAAACTGAAATCTTCGCCGTAGTTCTCTATCAAAATCTTTAATTCTTCTTCCTTCGAAGAATATTTTACTTCCGCCACTTCCGGCAAACTTTTTACCTGCTTTATCAGCTTATCTTCCGCTGCCTTCATTTTTTCCGGTTCATTGATAATATCAATCAACACACGGATTTCCACATCATTTTCGATGTTATCGGCGAAATGGTTCAGATTCATCATGACCAACGCAAAGATGCCAACCAATAAAAGCGTCACCGTCACCGCACTGATGGAAGCCACCGACATCCATCCGTTCCGGCTCAGGCTCTTCAAACTCTCGCGAAAATGCCGCTGGAGGGTCCTATATTTCATAGCCGTAATCACCTCCATCAACGTCTCTGACGATCATGCCGCCTTCAATGGCGATAACCCTCTTCCGGATTTTATTGACGATTTCCCGGTTATGGGTTGCCATTACAACGGTTGTTCCCAGCGCATTGATTTGCTCAAAAATTCTCATAATCTCCCAAGATGTTTCCGGGTCCAGGTTTCCGGTAGGCTCGTCCGCAATCACCACTTTCGGCATGTTGACGATGGAGCGCGCAATCGAAACCCGCTGCTGCTCACCCCCGGACAACTCGTTCGGAAACATGCGAAGTTTATGCTTTAATCCGACCAACTCCAGCACTTCCAAAACCCGTTTTCTGATTTTCTTCGGCTGCTCTTCAATAACCTCCATCGCAAAAGCGACATTTTCATAAACAGTCAATTTTGGAAGCAGCTTGAAGTCCTGGAATACAACGCCTAAATGTCTTCTGAAAAGCGGAACTTCCTTCCGTTTCAATTGGGCAGTATTAATTCCATTAATAATGACTTCCCCGGAAGTCGGTACTTCTTCCCGATACATCAATTTGATGAATGTTGACTTCCCGGCCCCGGAAGGACCAACGACATAAACAAACTCGCCTTGATTGATATCCACAGAAATACCGTTTACCGCTACCACACCATTTGGGTATTTTTTGTAAACCTCTTTCATATGTATCATTAATAAACTCACCTTGATCTTGTTGTAGTAAACTCACAATTACTATTATAGCACTTTAAGAGTCTTGTAATTTTACAGTTTCTTTTCATCGGTATGCAAAATTTATCCATATTTCCAATTGAATGGTTTATTTCTGTGTAATTTATACCTTTTTTATGAAAATAATTCCATCATCATTGATTCCTTTTCATCAATTGGGCGGTCAGCTTTTATCTTTTTTATCGGCTTCCGCTTTAAGGTTTTAATAAATTTCTGCGATTTTCCCGCAAAGCATCGGACAATGCTTCTTCTGATATTCCGCGCACAAAAGAATACGACTACATCGTGACCATTACGGTTACATATCGATACATATTCAATACACCCTGTTTATACATATAAAAAAACCTGGCGAAGAGCCAGGCTTTTTTAATCCGATTGCAATGGTTTTGTATGAAATTGCTCGTGCCCTCTCAAATTTCCATGTCATCTGCAAGATTAAAAACCACAATGAATCTATATGGCGGCTGATTGAACTGGCGCACTAAATAATAAATAAGGAAGGAACCCTGAAAATATCAGGATTCCCCGCCCAACGTCGTATATCGGATAATGATGCTTCCTGTACGGGATTCGCCGATCAGTTTTAATACAGGGGCGTTTTCAACGATTTTGTCAAATTGGACGGTTTTTGCAAAGAATTGATCTTCAAGAGTCCGTGTGGAAACATCCTGCAATCCAAGGTCGACTCTTCCGACATTGGTTGAAGCCGTACCGTTGATGGAAACCGTTTTTGGCACATAGAGCTCCACCGTTCCGGCAACCGTTTGGGCCTTCACTTTGCGTGCATTGTGATCATGGGTTGTGACAATGACGGCGCCATTCGCGGATTCCGCTTCCACTTCCCTGAGCTCCCCTTCCACATAAATCCGGCCATTCACTGTCTGAACTTCCAAATCTTCGCCTTTTACGCGCACTACTTCAACCGGACCGTTGCCGGATTCCACATCGGCATTTTCAAATTGCCCCGACGTGTATTTGATTGGGCCGTTGTAAGTGCGGAGTTTGACGAGTTTGGAATTCAATCCGTCGATGGAAACGCCGCCGTTCAACATTTTGACCAGCACAATATCATATTGCTTTTCAGGAATGGCAAGCTGCACGTTCACCTGCGTCAATTTGGAAGGGGATTTTAATTCCAACTTGCCGTCAGAAAATTTTACAAACTCGCGCTCAAATTCCGAAATCGTTTTTTCTTCATCATTGTCGATGCTGAATGTTTTGACCTTCGCCGACACTTTCAACTCATCCGCGTCAGCGCGCACCGCTTCCACTTTCCCGTTAGGAATTTCGATTTGAATGGCTCTCACTTCATCGCCTTTGAAGGAATATTGCTTTTCAAATTCGACTTTGGCATTGCCGAGAGGGAAATCAAGATCAAGTTCTTTCAGCTTTTTAAAGGCCGTGCCGAGGACGCCCATCATGCGGCTTGATAGTTCCGTCAAATCTTCTTTCACTTCATTCACAAACTCGTCCATTTTTTTGTTGAATTCTTTGCTGTTAAAGTTTTTCCCAAAAAGATCGTCAAAGCCCGATGTTTTTTTCGAACCAGCCTGCTGCTCCTGATGGTGGGACTCTTTGTTTGTTGGCGGCAACGGAACCGCATTGGACTGGGTTTCAGTGGAAGTGGATTGTTGCTTTTTGTTTAACGCTTCCAGCAACGTAAGCGCTTCTTCCGCGGTAATGACACCGTCTTCCACCAGCTTCATGATTCGTTTACGTTCTTGATCCATATTCAACGCCTCCCTGAGAATTCTATACCATCATATACGTTAGAATTCCCAAAAAAGTTTCCAAATTCATTGAAATTGCGAAGATTTTCACTTTTTGTATACAAAAAATCCGGAAAGGCGGACAGGTTGCGATTGTTAATGAATGTAGCCGCCGATTCCGGAACACTTTTATCTATATGATGTTATTTTGCGAATGAAGCGACATAAGGAATTTTTTTCAATACAACGCATACCGGGATGGCAATTATGATTCCAACGGCATTTTGCACAAGGTCTCCCGGGATGGATGCAAGCGGCATAATCCAGCTTGAAAACATGATGGCTTCGCCGATGTAATACACTCCGACCATCACAGGAATGGAGACGATGGTTGCCATCAAGTTTTTCACAAAGCTCTCGCCACGGCTTCCATTGGACCAGGCAATTTTCCCGACAATATATCCTTGTAAAGCTCTGGATATAATCGTGATGGGAGCCCAAACAAGCCAACCCCCGACAAGATCGAACAATCCCATTCCCGCTGCTCCGGCAATGGCCCCTTTTTTCGGCCCGAACAAAATGGAAGCGATAAAAAGCATGGCTGTTCCCAAATGCACCAAACCGCCATTGGATGCAATCGGCAATTTAATATTGATAAATAGTGTCGAAAGGAACACAAGAGCAATCAAAATGGACTGGATGGTTAAATCAACCGTCCTGGAACGCTGCTTTGTCAATGGATTTGTATTTTGCATCATCTCATCCCCTTTAAGTCATCAAATTTAATCACTACAATATCAGAAACGTGGTATCTATAAAAGTGCCAATTTTATATAATTGGACCATGCCAGATTTTCTGGGGACTCGATTTGCTTCAGGGGACACGTATTTGCCGAGTTTCACTTCTCCCCCCAAGCGGGAATCTCTTGTGCCCAAGGCGAGCCCGTTTATGTCCAAGATGAACTCTTATCCGCCCATGATGATTTCGTTTGTGCCCAAGCCATTACCTTATCTGCCCGAGTTGTCTTCGTATGTGCCCAAGATGGAAGCTTATCTGCCCAAGAGGATTTCGTATCCGACCAAGGCAGATTACCATCTGCCCAAAGCGATACCTTATCCGCCCAAGCCATAACCTTATCTGCCCAAGTTGACTTCCTTTGTGCCCAAGCTGAAATCTCATCTGCCCAAGGCGGACCCGTTTATGCCCAAGATGAAATCTCATCTGCCCAAGGCGGACCCGTTTATGCCCAAGATGAACTCTTATCCGCCCATGATGACTTCGTATACGTCCAAGTTGGAAGCTTATCTGCCCATGATGATTTCGTTTGTGCCCAAGTGACCTTGTATCCGGCCNAGCCCGGGATCCTACCTTCACTTTCGCAAAGTCATTCCAAATAAAAAAGCGAATGGAGCATATTTTCTCCATTCGCTTTTTTCCGGACTAAAACCATGCAGCCCAACATCATTCCGATATCATCATTTTTCCGATGCCTGCGCCAACAATTGTTCCATGCGCTTGCGGTCGCGTTCCAAAATCGGCTTCAGATATCGGCCGGTATAGGAGTTCGGGTTTTCGGCCACCTCTTCCGGCGTGCCTGTCGCAACGATGGTTCCTCCTTTGTCCCCGCCTTCCGGACCCAAATCGATGATGTAATCGACGGTCTTAATGACATCCAAATTATGCTCGATCACAAGCACCGTATCGCCGTTATCCACAAGACGCTGCAATACTTTGAGCAGCCTTGCGATGTCATCCGTGTGGAGACCCGTCGTCGGTTCATCCAAAATATAGAATGATTTACCGGTTGAACGGCGGTGCAGTTCCGAAGCCAATTTCACCCGCTGCGCTTCCCCGCCGGACAAGGTTGTCGCGGGCTGGCCCAATTTCATGTAACCGAGGCCGACATCCACCAGCGTTTGCAGCTTCCGGTGGATTTTCGGAATGTTTTCGAAAAACTCTGCCGCTTCTTCGATGGTCATGTCCAATACATCCGCAATATTTTTGCCTTTATATTTCACTTCCAGCGTTTCGCGGTTGTAGCGCTTGCCATGGCAGACTTCGCAAGGCACGTACACATCCGGCAAAAAGTGCATCTCGATTTTGATGATGCCGTCGCCGGAGCAGGCTTCGCAGCGGCCGCCTTTGATGTTGAAGCTGAAGCGTCCTTTTTTATAGCCGCGCACTTTCGCCTCGTTGGTGGAAGCAAACACTTCCCGGATATCGTCAAACACGCCCGTATAAGTGGCCGGATTGGAACGAGGCGTGCGGCCGATCGGCGACTGGTCGATATCGATCACCTTATCCAAATGTTCGAGGCCTAGAATTTCTTTATGTTTTCCCGGTTTCGTTCTAGCCCGGTTCAATTCCTGGGCCAGTCTCTTATACAGAATTTCGTTCACCAATGTAGATTTTCCCGAACCGGAAACGCCGGTCACCGCCACGAACATCCCCAGCGGAATATCCACATTGATTTTTTTCAAGTTGTTCTCGGCGGCCCCTTTGATCGTAATCTTGCGGCCGTCCGGTTTTCTCCGCTCGCGGGGCAGCGGAATGAATTTCTTGCCGCTCAAATATTGCCCGGTGATGGATTTTTCATTTTTCATCACTTCTTCCGGCGTTCCGGCGGCGACAATCTCCCCTCCTCGGGAACCGGCGCCAGGACCCACATCAATCAAATAATCCGCCGCAAGCATCGTATCTTCATCGTGTTCGACCACAAGCAATGTATTGCCGAGATCCCGCATTTGTTGCAGCGTATGAATCAGTTTATCATTGTCCCGCTGATGCAATCCGATGGACGGTTCATCCAGCACATACAATACCCCCGTTAAACGGGAGCCGATTTGCGTCGCCAGCCGGATCCGCTGCGCCTCCCCGCCGGATAGCGTGCCGGCTGTCCGGCTCAACGTCAAATATTCCAGTCCCACATTCAATAAAAATTCCAGACGGTCCCGGATTTCCTTCAAAATCAGGCGCGCAATCTGCATGTCCTTTTCGGATAGCCGCAGTTGGAAGACGTACTCGTACAACTCCTCCACGGATAAATCCGTGATTTCCGCGATATTCTTGCCGTCAATTTTCACGGCAAGGCTCTCCGGCTTCAACCGTTTGCCTTTGCAGGTCGGACATTTCTGCTCCGTCATGAATTTCTCCATCGTTTCACGGACCCAATCGGAAGTCGTTTCCCGGTAGCGCCGTTCAATGTTGTGGACGACTCCTTCAAAAACGATTTCTTTGTCGTGGACGCTGCCAAACTCGCTTTCATAATAAAAGTGAATTTTTTCTCCATTGGAACCATATAAAATGATGTCGAGCTGTTCCTTCGTCAATTCGGAAACCGGCACATCCATCGGAATGTTGTAATGGCTGCACACCGCTTTCAAGAGCTGCGGGTAGTATTGGGAGCTTGTCGGTTCCCAGGGAGCGATGGCATGTTCTTCAAGGGTTTTGCTCCAATCCGGTATGACCAGATCGATGTCCACTTTCAATTTGGAACCGAGCCCGTCGCATTCCGGACATGCCCCGAAAGGACTGTTGAAGGAGAACATGCGCGGCTCCAGCTCCCCGATGGAAAAACCGCAGATCGGGCAGGCATGATGCTCGCTGAACAGCAGTTCCTCATGCCCCATCACATCGACGATCGCCCGGCCATCTGCCAGTTTCAGCGCCGTTTCAAGGGAGTCGCTCAACCGCGCTTCAATCCCCTCTTTGATGACAATCCGGTCCACCACCACTTCGATATTGTGCTTTTTATTTTTATCCAGTTCAATGTTGTCATCCAAATCACGCAGTTCCCCATCGACGCGGACGCGGACATAGCCCTGTTTTTTCAAATCTTCCAGAAGCTTCGCATGCGTCCCCTTTTTCCCGGAAATCACCGGCGCCAATAGCTGCACCCTCGTCCGTTCCGGATACTCCAGGATGCGGTCGACCATCTGCTCGATCGTCTGGGAAGTGATTTCGATCCCGTGGGTCGGGCAGACCGGCTTTCCGATGCGGGCAAACAACAGGCGCAAATAATCGTAGATCTCCGTCACGGTGCCGACCGTTGAACGGGGGTTTCGGCTCGTCGTTTTTTGGTCGATGGAAATCGCCGGGGACAGCCCTTCGATGGAATCCACATCCGGCTTGTCCATTTGCCCCAAAAATTGGCGGGCATAACTGGATAAAGATTCCACATATCTCCGCTGACCCTCGGCATAAATCGTATCGAACGCCAAGGAAGATTTCCCGGAACCGGAAAGGCCCGTCAACACGACGAGCTTGTCCCGTGGAATCGTCACATCAATGTTTTTTAAGTTATGGGAACGTGCNCCCCGCACGACAATTTGTTTATTTTCCACATTCGTCACCTTTCTATTTGCCATTCAAACATGGCGAAATTTCTGAGGATAAATTCCTCCATTACATTTCGGCTTTCAATTCAAAGATGGTGTCACGCAATTCGGCGGCCCGTTCGAAATCGAGCGCCTTCGCTGCTTCCTTCATTTCCTTTTCGAGGGACTCTATTAATTTTTCCAATTCGGATTTTGTCAATTTCTTGCCTTTCGTGATTTTTGTAATATATTTCTCTTCCTCTTCCGCTACATGAGTGGCGCGAATCAGTTCAGGAATTTCTTTCCGGATCGTTTTCGGCACGATGCCATGTTCCTTATTATAGGCTTCCTGGATGGAGCGGCGGCGCTTCGTTTCCTCTATCGCCCTTCTCATCGATTCGGTAACCGTGTCCGCATACATGATGACGTGGCCGTTGGCATTCCGCGCCGCCCGTCCAATCGTTTGGATCAAGGAAGTTTCCGAACGCAGGAATCCTTCTTTATCCGCATCGAGGATGGCAATCAATGATACTTCCGGAATATCCAATCCTTCCCGCAGCAAATTGATGCCGACGAGCACGTCGAACGTTCCTTTTCTTAACTCGCGGATGATTTCAATCCGCTCAAGGGTTTTGATTTCCGAGTGGAGATAGGCGACTTTGATGCCGATTTCTTTCAAATAATCGGTCAAGTCTTCCGCCATCTTTTTCGTCAGCGTCGTGACGAGCACCCGTTCATCTTTTTTCGCCCGTTTTTGGATTTCATCCACCAAATCATCAATTTGCCCCTCGCTTGGGCGGACATCGATGGTCGGATCGAGAAGCCCCGTCGGACGGATGATTTGTTCAACCATCTCGTCGCAATGTTCTTTCTCATAGGGACCCGGAGTGGCGGATACATAAATGATCTGGTTGATGTGCTTTTCAAACTCTTCAAAAGTCAACGGGCGGTTATCTAATGCGGAAGGCAGGCGGAATCCGTAATCGACCAGCACCTGTTTCCGGGAACGGTCGCCGTTGTACATGCCCCGGATCTGAGGCAGCGTGACGTGGCTTTCATCCACAACGATCAGAAAATCATCAGGGAAATAGTCGAGCAACGTATATGGAGTCGCTCCCGGTTCGCGCAATGTCAAGTGGCGGGAATAGTTTTCGATGCCAGAGCAATAGCCCATTTCCCTCATCATTTCCAAGTCGTACTTTGTGCGCTGTTCCAACCGCTGCGCTTCCAAAAGCTTTCCTTCTGCCCGAAATTTTTCAAGCTGCTCTTCCAGTTCTTTCTCGATATTTTCAATGGCTTTTTTCATTTTGTCTTCTCTTGTAACGAAGTGGGAAGCTGGATAAATGGCCACATGATTTCGATCACCAATGATTTCTCCAGTCAATGCATCTACTTCCCGAATGCGGTCCACTTCATCNCCGAAAAATTCAACGCGTATGCAATGTTCATCCCGGGAAGCAGGGAAAATTTCTACCACATCGCCGCGCACTCGGAACGTTCCCCGCTGGAAGTTCACATCATTCCGTTCATATTGGATGTCCACTAAGCGGCGGAGCAATTGGTTCCGTTCGATTTCCATGCCTTTTCGGACCGATACGACCATCTCGCGGTATTCATCCGGATCCCCCAGGCCGTAGATGCAGGAAACGGATGCCACAATGATGACATCCCTTCTTTCAAACAGCGCGCTGGTGGCGGAGTGGCGCAATTTATCAATTTCGTCGTTGATGCTGGCATCCTTTTCAATGTATGTATCCGATTGCGGCACATACGCTTCCGGCTGGTAATAGTCGTAGTAGCTGACAAAATATTCTACCGCATTGTTTGGAAAAAATTGTTTGAATTCGCTGTATAATTGGCCGGCGAGGGTTTTATTGTGGGCAATGACCAGCGTCGGTTTATTGACTTCTTTAATGACGTTCGAAATGGTGAACGTTTTTCCGGTACCCGTCGCCCCGAGCAGCGTCTGGTGTTTCTTTCCTTCCTTGATGCCCTGTACAAGCTTGGCAATCGCTTGCGGCTGATCGCCGCTCGGTTCATAGGGAGCATGCAATTCAAATGCATCAGCCATCATTCACTCGTCCTTTCCCAATATGTCGTATGAATATTTTAGCATAACCCCTGCCAAATATCATTTATTTTGCGAACGTACATTCTGAAAACAGGTTCCGGAAAAGCAACAAAAGGCCGCCCTTGCACAGCTTGTATTATAAAGCGTGTGCGAAAGGCGGCCTTTTTGAATGGGACGTGGCTCACTTTAACGATTCCTGCAACTCTTTTAATTCCTTGGCGTATTTGTGGAATGCTTCCTCATCTCTTTCGTCCAATGCTTGATCGATGAATTCTTTCAGCTGCTCAATCCGGTGCAATCTTTGCAAACGATTCAAGAACAGATCCACGTAGATTTCATTGAGCAATTTCTCCGAGTCGTTGATTTCCGGGTTTGACCCTGCGGCACTTGAAAAGTTTGCGTAATAATTGTTTTTATCCATCGACATCACCCCGATTCCTTTTTTCTATTATAAAAAATCGTGAGTGAATTTTCAATATTTTTAGAAAAATAAAATTCTTGCAGTATAATTTTGGGCATTTCTGCTTCCTTTTTTTCTTTTTCCTTATGTGTAAATTTTCATATATGTGCAGAATTAAACTTTCTTCCGAAATCCTATTCCACGATCGGGATCATTGAATTTGCTGTGCATTCCCGAAAAGATCCGGCACCCTTTTTTT
>JGI1652J44930_10000764_pt1 | contig 12414 bp, 11 predicted proteins | sample NewIslsDNAsample_FD_44930 | JGI IMG/M metagenome (IMG submission 44930)
TTTTTGCGAGCTCCTTTCTTTTTTCATAAAAAACTTTACTTAAACAAGAAAATAAGGCAAACTATAACAAAAGAAAAAATATGAAAAGGAGAATATGGATGATGAAAAAAGCGAAAATTGGCGATATTATCGAGTTTAAAAACGGATTGCGCGGGATTGTGGAAAAGGTAAATGAAAACTCTGTCATCGTGGATCTAACGTACATGAAAAATTATCGGGAATTAGATTTNCAAGAACGAACTGTCGTCAATCATAAGAATTACAAAATTNTTGAAGAGGCTGCTTTCTAAAACAGCCTCTTTTCGCTTTTAGTTAAAAAATACAAGCTAACTGATCTGATTCATATATATGCGTACCGGCTTGGCAAGAAATCGCGCTGTAAAACATCGCGAGAGCAAGCCGTTTGACATTGACCTGCTTATATTTTTTCCATTTTCCGGGCTTGCCCCAAGCAATTAAAGCCGTCCTGCGCTCCAAAGCCAATACCTCTAACCAAAAACTTCAATGTTCATTATATATAACTTTGGCCAAAAAGACTACTATTTTTTTCTTGCACAAATTGGCATAACGCTTTATGAATGGAAAATGCCGATCAACGGTTATCGACTTTTTCCGGATACAAATCGTGGTTCATTAAGCGATATTCCGCCATTTTCTCATACTTTGTTCCAGGACGGCCCCAGTTGCAATACGGATCGATCGAAATGCCGCCGCGCGGCGTGAATTTCCCCCATACTTCAATATAGCGCGGCTCCATCACTTTAATTAAATCGTTCATAATAATATTGACGCAGTCTTCATGGAAATCGCCATGATTGCGGAAGCTGAATAAATACAGTTTCAAAGATTTGCTTTCGACGCATTTTTTATCGGGAATATAGCTAATGTAAATCGTCGCGAAGTCCGGTTGTCCGGTTTTTGGACATAGAGATGTGAACTCCGGACAATTGAACTTCACGAAATAATCACGGTCAGGGTGTTTATTTTCGAATACTTCTAACACCTCTGGGCTGTATTCGAATAAATATTTCGTGCCTTGGTTGCCTAATAGCGTAAGATCCTTTAATTCTTCCTCTTTTCTGCCTGCCATCGTTTTTCCCCTTTCCTCATCGTTCTTTGAATTTACACGCCACGTTTGTTTCCCCACAGGAGGGTGTGCAACTGCGGCAAGACGCGCACGTCATTTAGTTCGTTCGACTGCGCCACTTTTTCCACGAGCCACTCCAGCCTTGCCAAAAGCTGTGTGCGCAGCGCGGCATCGTCCGCTTCTGCTGTATCGGCATTGCCGACTTGCAAATAAAACGGGATGCCCGGATAGCGCCGGTGCACCCTTTTCGCATAGTCGAAATCGATGTCATCGAACACGACGACCTTTAAGCTCATATGAGACGCCCGTCCCGCGTCCGCCAACTTTTTCACGATGTGATCGAGCATGGCAAAATCAGTATCCATGCCTGAACTTGGCGGTTTTGGCGAAATGGTTACCTCATCGATATGGTACAGCCAGTCCTGCCAACGGCTTCCTTGCGTTTCGACGGCAAGACGAATCCCTTTCTTTTTTAAGAGCAAAACGAGTTCTTCTAGCGCTGAAATAAGAACAGGATTTCCTCCCGAGATGGTCACATGGCTGAAGCGGTCACCGCCAAGTTCATACAGCCGTTCCCAAATTTGCTCCGCCGTCATTGGCCGAATTTCCTCTTTTGCCGACCCGTCCCATGTAAAAGCGGAATCGCACCAGCGGCAGCGGTAATCGCAGCCGGCGGTGCGGACGAACATCGTTTTTTGCCCGATCACCATCCCTTCGCCTTGGATCGTCGGTCCAAAAATTTCAAGCACGGGAATCGTTTTCNCCATTATCGTTCCCCCGCTTTTGGCCGATACACAACATAGCTTGTCGGCGTTTCCCTCACGAACACTTGCAAACACGTTGGTTTATTCGGCAGTGTATCAAGATACGCTTGCACCGTTTCATATATTTTGCGGGCGATGACCTCGCTTGTCGGAAAATCGTTGCTGTTTTTATCATTGAACCAATCTTGGTGNTCATTCATTANCGAATGATCCAGTTTCCCATGAATAAGCTTTTTCAACTCTTGAAAATTTACTAAAAACCCCGCATCATCGAGTTCGTCGCCTGCCACCGTAATGTTNACGGTGTATATATGGCCATGCATGTTTGCGCATTTTCCCGCTTTCTCATGAGGAATAAAATGAGCGGCAGCAATATGCATATCTTTATTCAATTCGTATCGGTAATTGTGAAATACTTGCGGATAAAGTTGATGTATCATAATTGAGTTATCCCTTCCTTTTCTTTCATATACTCTTCAAGCCCTCGTCTTCGCAACACGCAAGCTGGACATTCCCCGCAGCCGTCAGCGATGATCCCGTTATAACAAGTTAACGTTTTTGTTCGCACAAATTCAAACGCGCCAAGCTCATCGGCGAGCTTCCACGTCTGCGCTTTCGTCAGCCACATTAATGGCGTATGGATGACAAATTGGTAATCCATCGCTAAATTCAATGTTACGTTTAATGATTTAATAAATATATCGCGGCAATCTGGATAGCCGCTGAAATCCGTTTCACATACGCCTGTNACAAGATGGCGCGCACCTTTTTGCTTTGCGAGCACCGCGGCAAACGACAAAAACAATAAATTTCGCCCATCGACGAACGTCGACGGCAATTGCCCCTCCTTTTGTTCNATGGCGATCTCGCTTCTTGTCAAGGCGTTTGGNGCTAATTGATTCAATAGCGACATATCGAGCACCGTGTGAGGAACATGAAGCTCCTTGGCAATCGCAGACGCCACTTCAATCTCCAAGCGATGGCGCTGTCCGTAATCAAACGTCACCGCTTCTACTTCCGCAAATTGCTTTAGCGCCCAAAATAAACATGTCGTGCTATCCTGGCCGCCGCTAAAGACGACTACCGCTTTTTCCATTTTCATTTCTCTTTGCACTCCCTTCCGCTTTTTCCAGAAGAAGAGGCATTCTAAAACAAAAAGACTATACCCCCAAGGATATAGCCATCCCTAGTTTTTTATAGAGGGTTGTTCTAGAAACCTCTCCCGTACGTTCGTACGGATTTTTTCTTCTGTTTTCCCTCTTAACTATACCACATTTAGCTTTTTGGTTGCATTATTTTTTTATTTTATTGGCTGCCGTCACATATATNTATAAAGCNGGAATATAGAAAACGACGATATACAGGCCGATCGTAGAGATCCATTTGTTTAACCGTTCGATTTGTTCTTTTTCTTCGAACCACAGCGTCCCNATAAATAATAATAACAAAACCATNGGAACAAAACGGCGCTGCTTGATGGAAAACAATTTTTTCGCAATGCGCGAAGCCGACCATACCGCGATGCAAATAATCGGAAATACCACCAACACATAAACGGAAATGATAATGTATTCCATCCTTTCAATAAACGGTACTTCCGGAATTTTCGCCAGTGTTAATGTAGGCCAAGTGATATGCTGGATTTGTTCCTCATTATAAAAAGTAATCGCGATCAGCATCACACTTAAATAGAGAAGAGTCGTAAACGCATTGCCCCATTGCGCCCATTTAAGCGACTTTTCCGGCTGTTTGATAAACGGGTAATATACAAGCAGCATTTCCATTCCCAAATATTGCAGTGACATTGCTTTCGCGCCCGAAAAAATTTCACCGATAGAATGATCAAATATCGGCAGCAAATTGCGATAATGGGCGTATTCAAGCGGGAAAAACAACATTGGGAAAATGGTGAGCAACGGAATCACAACGCTCCAAAAACATAACCCCGTGACAACGCGAAATCCTCCTAATACGGCGTAATAAGTCAGCACTAAAAAAATAAGGCTGAACTGCCATGCCCCCATCAGGGGAAACATCCAAATTTTGATAATCTCAATATAGGTTTGCAATACCGTAAACGCCAATAAAGAAAAATAAACAAGCAAAGCGAAACTAAAGACAAAGCCGGCCCATTTGCCGAAATAGCGTTGGTGTATAGAAACGATATCTTCAGCGTTAGGGGAATGAGCGAAAAGTTTATACATGACCCAAATTAATAAATGGGCAATGATTCCTGTTAGGATAACAGCTATCCATGCATCGTGTCCCGCCTCTTTCATCACCAAGCGTTGAAAACTGAGCATTCCAATTCCTACTTGAGTGCCACTGATGAGAAAAAACACCAAAAAGGGCGAGACAAGAAATCGTTCTTTCGTCGCCTGGCTCATATAAATACCTCCCTATCCGCTCGTGTCACTCACCGATCCCTGTTTGTATAATGTCGACAGTTACATGTGGTTTGATTTCTAAATCTTTATATTCACGATAAAACTCGACTGCATTCCAATTTCTTGTTTCGCTGCGAACAAATTCGCCAATGCCAAGCGGATCAATCTCTTTTTCTTGAAAATAACGGAGCAGGCGGCGAATATCGTGCTCCATTTCGTCTTCCATCTTCTTTTTCACCATAGAAAAAATCTTTTTATGCGGTACATCTAGCCAAGATGGATAATCTCTGACAGAAGCGTGAATATGGACAAAAATATGCAGAACATGGCGGTGGCCTTTCNTTTTCCACTCATATTTGGATGTCGCAAATAAATTTTGNAGCATCACCCGGTCTTCGCCTTGTTTTCCCCGATTCCCTACTTTTAACTGATATACTCCATTTTTTGTTTCATTTAATAAAATTTTTACCAAAAAAGAATCACGCAAACTCACTTTTCCCACATATTTCCCATCTTTAAANAACGCAAGCCCTTCTANTTTTACAAAATTCCCCTTTTTCNCAAAATAAGGCAAAAACGGATCGCTTCCTTTTGAAAAATAGTTGTATAAAAACAAATGTAAATTCGTTTTTGGCAAATTCATCGAACTGGCATTTTGTTCGACTAGATTAGGCAAGTAGAGAGTATCGCTTAAAGTAGTGTTCGTCGTAATATCCAATAGCTCACGTGCGCTTCCTGCTGATACGCCTAACAGCAAATGGCTTCCTACCTTATTGTTGCGGGCCAAACTATGGACGATTTGCGTAATTCCCCGTTTCGCAAATTCTTTGCCAAACAAAATTAGGCGAAGCTGCCCTTCCTCAATCGGCAATGCCGACTTGGAAGAAAGGCGGGGNATTAAATCATAAACGGTTGGCGAAGACGTCGTTAATAANTTTGGCTTCGTCATCGGNCCTTGTTTAAACGTCGGGTATACCGCCGTTCCCACATATTTTCCGTCATGAAAGTCATAGCCCATTTCTTGAATAATTTGAACTTCATCAATAACGCGCGAGCTTTTGCAGCCGGCAAGCAAGAGCAGCGATGCGGCAATGACCAAAGGCAGCCTCATATTTGACCCCTTTCTTACTCATCGATATCGTCNTTTTGTTTCGCTTTCANCGGATTATAACGGAACAAAGCAAGCGGGCGAAGAAACGTCGGTCGCTCTGCTGTTTGGCTGTATGAGGAACGAATAATACTATCTTTGAAATTGCGAACGCGCAGCGGATAAAACGGAACTAAATATGGATTGCCAAATGATTGAAGCCTTCCTAAATGAATTAATAAGAAACAAACGGCGAAAATAATCCCGACTCCNCCCCAAAGCGCCGNAAATAAAATAATTGGAAAGCGGATGAAGCGGATTGTATTAGACATTTTAAAAATCGGNGTCGTAAAGGAAGCTAAAGCGGCGAGTGAAACGATAATAAGCATGATGGTGCTTGTCAACCCCGCTTCCACTGAAGCTTGTCCGATAACAATACCGCCGACAATCCCGAGCGTTTGCGCTACTTTTGTCGGCAGACGCGCCCCTGCTTCACGAAGCAGCTCGATGGTGATTTCTAAAAATAATACTTCCAATATCGGCGGAAACGGCACGTTAGAACGGGAAAAGATAATCGGCCCAAGCAAATCTTTCGGAATCATTTCATAGTGATACGTTAATACCGCAATATAAACCGGCGAGGCCAGCACGGAAAACATAACGCCAAAAAAACGGATCAGCCGGAAAAAGGAGCCAAGCACCCACGGCAAATAATAATCTTCCGGCGAGGTAAAAAAATCGAAAAAAGTCGACGGGCCGATGACAACATACGGCGAGCCGTCGCAAAGAATAACAACTTGACCAGATGCGAGCGCATAAACGGCACGGTCAACCCGTTCCGTTGAGATAAAAAGCGGAAACGGAGAATTCGAGTTATCGGAAAGTATTTGATCAATAAGGGAATTGTCAAAAATAATGTCAAAATTGATATTTTCGAGCCGCTGGATCACGGTTTCAATCGTCTGCTTATTCGTAATGCCATCGATATACGCGACGACAACTTTCGTTTTTGACATCGTACCAAGCAGCATTTCCCGAAACACTAAATTTGGGGTTGCAATTTGCCTTCTGATTAAATGCAAGTTAGTCCCAACGTTTTCGACAAATCCAACTTTCGGGCCGACGACACTAAATTCATTTTCTGAATCATTGTTCGGCCGCAACCCTAAATTTTCATTCGCTACATTAATGAGTGCGACACGGTTATCTGTCTTTTGAAACTGAACAGCCACAAACCCTTTTAATATTTTTTCTTCGATCATCTGCACATCGTTCGTTACTTCAATTCGCTGAATCGGAATGATTTTTTGCAAATCCTCGAGCGTAATAGTTGGATGCTTCGGCACGTCATTTTGCAGATGGCAGAGAATGTGTTGCTGCAGCACCTTCGGATCCACTAGCGAATCAAAATAGTAAATGGCAAGCAAATGACCGTTTACGGCAAACTCGACTGTTATGAAATCACTAGATTGCCGCAGCTTATTCAATAATTGCTGCAGCGTTTTTTCCTCACCGTTTGTCTTCGTTTCTTTAAAAAAGGAAAAAATGGACATAACGATCCCCTCGTACTTGCCGTTTAAGAGATAGTCTTCCAATCGGACTTTTGTTTTATTCGCTTCATATATATCTAAATATTCTGGATGTATTGAAAGAAACAGATACTAGGAGGAGAGCAATGGTGAGCCAGCTGACAAAACGACGACGGGCGAAACAAGGCTAGAAAAAATCGTACATCGCTTTCATGAATCCTTGGCAAAACAGCCGTTTTCCCGCATGATTGGTGCGGAAAAACGCCTGCTGTTACGGACGCGGCACTTTGCGCGCCCATAATAGAAAAAGAAACGCAAAACTAATGTAGCCAAATAGCGGATACAAAAACGATAAGAGCTCACTGTAGCGGAACAAACTGACAATATATAGGACGATAAACAGCACGGCAAGAAACAAGGTGTTAGGAATAGAAACGAGCGTGCGCGCCTGCCGCTGCAGGCCAAAAATGCCGCCGATAATGGACGTAAAAATTTCCCCGTAAATCACAATAATATACACCCAGTAAAAAACAGCAAAAAACGAACGGATCACTTCCGCCATCGGAATATCGTAATTCATTGCATACGGAAACGATAAGAGAACAAAATGGCTGCTTAATAAAATGCCGGTAAGCAGCAGCCCTCCAAGCACCGCGCCGCGCCGCACTGTGCGTTCGTCTTCCGCCTCGCAAGCCAGCGGCACGAGCACAGGCTGCGCCATCGCCAAGTTAAACGCCGCATACGAAAATGGGGAAAGAAATGCTTTTAATGAATAATCTGCCGCTTCCAGCCCCGTTCCGCACCATTCGCCCATGGTGATCAGCTTTCCAAGCGCAATGGCGCTAAATAGCACCATCATCGGAACAATCAAGGCGTTTACGCCAAATAGCCCTTTTATATCGTACATCATGACCAGCAGCGATAAACATAACGTCGCTACAATTCCGATTTGCCGCGGCAGCCCAAGCTGCTCCTCAAACACCGCCCCTGCTCCGGCCATCATCACGGCGGTGACTCCGATAATCATCAACGTCATCATGATAGAAATAACAGGGCTCATTGCCTTGCCAAATAAATAGCGGTTAAACTGTTGATAAGAAGCCGCCTTCACTTTCCGCGCCATTACCATCATGCGCGCGCCGCCCCACGTAAACAAGCTGCCGCTAATGATAATGCCGATCGTTCCGGACGTTCCGTATTGCGTAAAAAATTCAATAATCTCTTTTCCCGTGGCAAATCCCGCGCCAACGACGGTGCCGACGTAAACAGCGGCGATTTGCCAAGCATCCGACCATTTTCCAGCCACTTCTGCCATTCCCCTCTCCTTGTCCACTATTNACTCCCATATATATGTCGGCATGATCCAATAAAGACGGGATGACAGTAAAAAAGGATGCCGCTATATGGNCATCCTTTTATCTTTTTTGCCGAGAAGACTCCCACCTCTAAGCGAAGCATAGGTGGGGGATGAATCGGCATTTTTTGTTTTTTTGTAATCGTAATAGTTGNAAAACTTTCTTCTTCTGTCATAAAATATAAATAAAATATACCGAACTTATGTTCTGTTAAAGGTGAAGAAAAGATGAAAAAGGCTTATTTTTCGAGAAGATTGTATAAATCAGAAATGGATATTCTTCATGTGACGGAAACATCTTATGCATTAGAGTTATTCAATCAAGCGAAACGTTTCGCTTTTCAAACGCTGGTCCGGGAAAAACGATGGGGACGAAAATGGTATCCAAGTCTGCATATCGCTGTGAAGGAAAAATACGGACTGAACGATTATTTCGCCAACAGCGCAGTCCGGGAAGCAAATGCTCTTTTCTCCTCTCTAATGGAATTAAATAAAATACACGTTCAACAGACAGAAGAAAAAATAAAAGATGTGAAGAAAAAACGGAAAACAGAACGAACCAAACTGACGAAATTACTCAAAATGAAAGAGAGTTGTATCAAAGGAAACTTACGGTTTCCAAAAAATACAAACTTTGTTTTGCATAAGAGCGGAATCATTTCTCTTGAATTAAAAAACAGATCTTTGATTTGGATGAATTCCTATTTGTTTGAACATCGTTATTTAGATATGAAAATTAAACGGACTAAAGCAAAAGTCGGTTGTTTAAAACATCGTTTAGATAGATTAGAACAAAAGAAAACGAAATTAAAAGAGCATATCCCAAGTGTCGTGTTCGGAGGCAAAAAGTTGTTTAAACAACAATTTACGAAAGAAGAGTTTATAAAGGATCACGAAGCTTGGAGAAAGCGCTTTTTAGCTGCGCGAAATAAAGAAATGATCATCTCCGGGCGGAAAGATGCTGGTTCTGGGAATTTTGTCTTCCATTACAATCCAGAAACCAATGAACTGCATATGACCTCTGTAACAGGAAAGATAGTCACTTTTTCTGGAGTGGTGTTTCCATACGGCCAAGAAATCGTAAATAAAGCTGTGACAGATCANATCCAATGTAAAAACAAAAAAGAATACGGAAAACCAATCGCTTGGTCCGTGGAAGATCACGGGGAATACTATATCATCAAATGTTTGGTGGATGTGGAGTCGAATCCATCTATTCATTTCTCCACCTCTGACGGAGTGATCGGAGTAGATTGCAACTATAATCACATTGCCTGGACAAATGTTTCGGAAGATGGAAACTTTTTGGAAAGTGGAAAACTTTCGTTTTCGATAGAAGGGAAAACTTCGGGCCAGATTACAAAAATCATCGAAGCAGAAGCCATTGCTTTAGTGGATATTGCGGTTCGAAAGAAAAAACCTATTGTTTTGGAAAAGTTGGATACCACCTTATCCAAAACAGGGGATCGATACGGCAACAAAAAAGCAAATCGAATGAAGAGTATGTTCGCGTATCGAAAAATGATACAAGCAATCGAAAGCCGTGCCAACAAAATGGGAGTTGCTGTGACAGAAGTGAATCCGGCTTTTACTTCTGTCTCTGGGAAGCTGAAGTATATGCGTAAATTCGGTATCTCTATCCACCAAGCAGCCGCATTTACAATTGGCCGTCGAGGGTTAGGATATAAAGAAAAAGCACCAAAAGTGCTTAAAAGGTATATCCCGAAAGATGCTTCTCATCATTGGAAGCATTGGTCTGTTTTAAATAAAAAGTTTTCTGTTCGTACACATATGCTGTACCATCTTTTTAATGTGAACCAACCACACCAAGGAATAGATGTATTTCACCCATCGTTGTTAGAAGAGGAAAAACATCAACTAATAAAAGCTTTAGCGTAATCAACAATGAGATTTCATTATCGCTTAGCGCTTTAAAATAAAAGAACGCATTGTACCAGTCTCTTACTCTCGTCACCGGAGCAGATGGCGATTCTAGGAGCTGGATGCATTGCAATGCGTTCTTTGGATGCCATACGAATGNAAGATGGTGTACCTTCTATGTGAGCTGCATTAGCAGACATATAGCTGGTCGTCCNGAAAGGACACTTCGGACATCTCGTATGGCTACTCCTCTCGTTGAACGGAGGGGGTTCTTGGGACCTTTGAGCAACAACAGCCAAAGGAAACAAGAATCCCCACTTACCGGCTNNAGCCGGTAAGTGGGGNTAGTTCAATGCACCATAATTTGCTCTACTTGATGTTCATGAAGTTGTTCCGTTTCCACNTGAATTNTTACAGAATATGTCCCTTTTTCTCGAANCGACGTTACTGCTTCGTATTGGCCCGCTTGTTTTTCGCTTGCCTCGATAAACTCGTGCTTTCCGTNCCCCTTCCAAATTTCGAAGCAAACCGTCGCTTTCGTCAGCGGCTGGCCGTCATGAGTAATATGCACTGTTAAGTGCGCCTCTTTATTGACGGAAAATTGTTTTTCATGAAGCATCATCATGACGTCGGCATGATGGTGTTCATCGCCGTGATGTTCCTCTGCATGATTTTGCGGCTGATCGCTAGCTGTGCCAACAATGATATCTTTTTTCGGCATATTATGCATATTGCGCGCTGTCACGTGGCTAACGACGGAATACGTCCCAGGCTCGGTAAACGTTTTTTTCACAGAATATTTGCCATTTCCATCATTTTTGGCGGTTAACATCTCATGCTGTTCACTGCCATGTTTCCACACTTCAAACTTCACTTCATCTGCGTCATCGACTTTCTTCCCGCCGTATGTCACAATACAAGAAAGTGTCGTTTCCTTATTTAATTCAATATGATCCGGTGTTTGAAGTTGAACTTCAAGTATTGCCGGTTTGTCCTCTTGCTTTTCTTGGCTGCAGGCGGCAAATAAAAACAACATTAATATCAATGCCAAAAACAGCGAAAGCTTTTTCATTTTCTATTTCCCCTTTTCCCTATTTTTCTAGACTTAACTATACCATAGCTTTACCTTGTCCATCACATTATTCACCATTCCGTGAACCTCCCCGACTAAATCGAAGATTCTAGTCGGGGCATCCGTTGTCTTAAATACAGCTATGCTCACGCTAATGTCACACCTTCAGTGTTCATCGCCTGATGCAAGCTAATCAATGAAGACAACGTTTGCCGAGTTCTAGCTGCAAGGGAAGGAACTTTTGCCTCCCATTGCAACCTTTTCTTTTCAGAAAAGGATTTAAGGAATTCTCGTATAAAATATCGTGCTCCTATATTGTAAGAAGCATTTAAATCCGCGTGATAGACTTTGCCATTCGGAAAAGTGGCCAAGTCTCTTTTATTGTTGCGTTTCACTTCTCCTGATCCGTCAAATGCAAGTGCAGAAGTGTTTTTCGCATTCACACGGCGAATACGCATCCCACGGTAATGAGCCATTTGCTCTACTTTATTTTGAATCCCGATTTTGCACCAATGGTGCAATTTATGCCGTAATTTTTTTGCACCATCATAGTCTTTTGGCATTTTCATTTTCCCTAAGTATTCGAATACGATCACATCTGCATGGTGTTTTTCAGCGAATTTAATGATTTCACTTGCTGTGTTAAAAATAATATGTTTTTGTAAACCATTAATTCTACGCCAATAGTTAGATGCAGAAATCCATCCAGATTGTCGCTGCGCCTTTTTCAGTTTGTTGATTTTGCTTTTCATCCGGTCTTTTTCTATCGGCTGGTTGATAAACTTCCGGCCGATGACAGTTCCATCCGAAAGCATCACCGAACAAACGGCGGAATTCGTTAATCCCAGGTCAACAGCAACAATCACTTGATTCTCTAACTTTGTATTCTTAAGTTTTATTTTTTTCGAGTAAGAAAAGTGAATGAAATATTTTTTCCCCTTCTTTACAATAATGGGATTACTTTCTCTCCAATCTGTAATTCCCCGGTTTTTCAAGTTTTTCGTTTGAAACGTAATCGTCTCCCAAACCCAATCCCCATTTTTGTAAACTTTGATCTGTGCCTGGTTTTCGGACAAACGCTTAAACATATTCCCTTTATAAAAAACAGGGAACGCTTCGTGATCAATTCTTAAAACCGGAGGTTTTTTCTTAAACTTCTTGCCTTCGTCTAGTGCTTGGCCACGCTCTTTTTCCCAATTTTTGAGGTTAGAACGATGGCTTTTTACGATTCCTAAAGCTTTAGAAATAGCTGA
>JGI1652J44930_10000765_pt1 | contig 12408 bp, 15 predicted proteins | sample NewIslsDNAsample_FD_44930 | JGI IMG/M metagenome (IMG submission 44930)
ATTTCGTCAATTTGGTTCGTTCTGTTTTCCGTTTTTTCTTCACATCTTTTATTTTTTCTTCTGTCTGTTGAATGTGCATTTTATTTAATTCCATTAGAGAGGAAAGAAGAGCATTGGCTTCTCGAACTGCACTGTTGGCAAAATAGTCATTCAGTCCGTACTTTTTCTTCACAGCGATATGCAGACTTGGATACCATTTTCGTCCCCATCGCTTTTCCCGGATCAGTGTTTGAAAAGCGAAACGCTTTGCGCGATGGAATAACTCTAATGTATAAGATGTTTCTGTCACATGAAGAATATCTATTTCGGATTTATACAATCTTCTTGAAAAATACGCTTTTTTCATCTTTTCTCCACCTCTAACAGAACATAAGTTCGGTATATTTATTTATATTTTATGACAGAAGAAGAACGTTTTTCAACTATTACGATGACTAAAAAACAAAAAATGCCGATTCATTAATAAGAGATATAGGTGTTTTATTAAGATATTTGAACTGAATTTAGGGGGGGCATACTGGATGGATAATGGTGTTGTTGTTGCTATTGTCTGTAGTTTTATGGGGGCTTTTATTTGTGTTATAGCTGCTGTAAAAATAAGAAAAAATAAAAAAAGCTAGGGCATATTAGAAATTTTGAAGTGACATTTCATAATAAAAAAAGCGTGCCAAAACTGTTGCCAGTTTGCACGCCATTTTTCATGTAAAATTGACTTTTGCGCTTCAAAACTGAACCGTTTTCTCCTTCGCCGCCATTATTCGAATCCGTTTATAATCGGCAATCCATACGCCATCTTTCCATAAAGTATGCTTTTAATCGTTGTTTTATTTGCTGATAAACCATGTCTTTTTCAGACGATTTCAACCCAGCAAAAAAGGCACCAGCAAAGCCGTCGAGCCAGTGATCTAATCCTTGGTCGCCATCAGGCAAAGGAGTAGGGCGATCAAAATGATTAGCATACATGACACGAAAACCATACTTTTCGAGCAAACTGCTATATTCCCCAATGCTCGGAAAATACCACGGATTTTTTTCTTTTGCATCAATGCCATAGTTTGTTAACAAAACTTCTTCTATTGCTTTTACAATAGCATCTACGTTTCCTTTTCCGCCAAATTCAGCGACCAACCGGCCGCCCTCGCGCAAGGCAAGAGCCATCGATTGTACAACACTTTCAGCCTGCTTCATCCAATGCAATGCCGCATTAGAGAAAATAGCGTCATAGCGTTCTTGGGTTCGAAACGTTTCACCCCTATCAACAAAAAAGGAAATATACGGATATTTTTTACGAGCTTTTTCAATCATATGTGAAGACCCATCTATCCCGACAACTTCGGCTCCCAGCTTTGCAATTTCATTGGTAAGATCCCCTGTCCCGCAGCCTAAATCGAGAATTTTTTCTCCTTGTTTCGGGCCCAACATTTGTATCAAACTTTTTCCTAATTCAGATACAAATGATAATTTTTCATCATATATATCAGCATTCCATACATTCACAGAAACCAATTTTTCTCCCCCCTAAGTTTGTTATGCTAATATATGATTTTTCATTCTCGCATCTCTGTCTTTCACTTCTATATATCCCTTCGCAAAAAGAAAGCCGGCATCCTTTGTTGCCGGCTTCTCTTTGCTGATTATTCAAATGTAATTTGTTTTACTTTTTCCGCGTCTAAGCGCTTGATGACTTCGACAAGCAATTTTACTGTGTTTTCGTAATCGTCACGGTGCAAAATCGCCGCATGGGAGTGGATATAGCGCGTTGGAATCGCAATCGTCAGCGACGGAACGCCGCTTGCCGTTAAATGAATCGCGCCGGCGTCAGTGCCGCCGCCTGGCATTGCGTCAAAATGATACGGAATGTTGAGTTCTTCGGCGACATCAATGACAAACTCACGCAAGCCGCGATGCGATACCATCGTTGCGTCGTATAGGACGATATGTGGCCCGGCGCCAAGCTTGCCCATCGCTTCTTTTTCGGAAACTCCTGGCGTATCTCCGGCAACGCCGACGTCCACGGCAAAAGCAATATCCGGCTGAATGAAATGCGCCGCTGTTCTTGCCCCGCGCAAACCGACTTCTTCCTGCACCGTACCGACGCCATACACGACGTTCGGATGATCGGCATCTTTTAATTGCTTTAACACGTCAATTGCAATCGCGCAGCCGATCCGGTTATCCCAGGCTTTCGCAAGCAGCATTTTTTCATTGTTCAACACGGTAAATTCAAAATACGGAACGATCGAGTCGCCCGGGCGCACNCCCCATTCCATTGCTTCTTCGCGGCTTGTCGCGCCGATGTCGATGAACATATCTTTAATTTCAACCGGTTTTTTGCGCGCTTCCGGCGGCAAAATGTGCGGCGGTTTCGAACCGATAACACCTGTAATTTCGCCTTTTTTCGTTAAAATCGTCACGCGCTGNGCCAGCATGACTTGGCTCCACCAGCCGCCTAGCGTTTGAAAGCGGATAAATCCTTTGTCATCGATTTGCGTCACCATAAAGCCGACTTCGTCCAAATGGCCNGCAATCATAATTTTCGGACCGTCGGCNGNTCCTTTCTTTTTCGCGATTAAACTGCCAAGACCGTCGGTTGTTACTTCATCGGCATAAGGAGTTATGTANTTTTTCATTACTTCGCGCGCTTCCCGTTCATTTCCAGGGACNCCTCTCGCGTCGGTCAGATCCTTCAGCATCGTCAACGTTTCATCGAATTTCGCCATTATGAAACCCCTTTCTGTTTCTATCCATCCTTTATTATACCCAAAACCGCCAATAATGTATAAAATTTGTTAATAATTCTGATTTTGCCGTTCATGATTGACTTGATTTTTTTGCTTATAGGCTTGTTCGATTTGTTCCGTAGAAAAGCCTAGCTGTCTGCCAAGCAGCAAATACTCGGTAAACAACCGGTCATAGCTTTGCCGCGATTTCGTTTTTCCAAACTCATCCGCGGCTTGAAAAACAGCGAGAAACTGCTCGACAAGCGGCAAAGCGGCCGATTGCGGCGGAATCTCGGAATATAGAAAATCGCATTCCAAGCCGAGCGATAAAATAAAATGCAGGCCGTCGACATATTCTTCGAGCACTTTTTCTTGCGGAGAAGGCGGTTTCACGCTCCAAAATTTAAAACAGCGCGTTTCATTGGCCAGCTCGCCAATTTCGACGAGCAAAGCAAGCAGTTTTTTTGCAAACAACTCTTCCTCCATAAGGCCGTGCTGCGTCTCAATCCGCTCATCGAGCTGGCGCTGCAGCGAGTAAAGCGCCGCAAAGTCCATCCTTTCACCCCCTACAAAGAGTTAAAAACCAAACATATGCCACAATCTCCATCACCGCCAGAAGCGGCAAACCATAACGGAAAGCACGATGGCGCGTTTTATGATGAAACAAATACATGCCCGCCGCCGTGCCGACCGCCCCGCCAATAAAGGAAACGAGCCAAATCGTTTTTTCGGCGATGCGCCATTGATGGCGCTTCGCTTTATACTTATCGATCGCCATGATGAAAAGGCCGATGATGTTCATCACTAAACTATATTGTACCATTGCCATTTCCTTTCTTGTAAGAAAAAAGACCATTCCCGTCAGCGAGAATGGTCACTGCTTCCTTACTTGTTCAAATTTGCTTTCGCCAGGTCGGCAAGCTGTGCGAACGCAGCTTGGTCATTAACCGCTAAGTCCGCTAACATTTTGCGGTTTACTTCTACCCCTGCTAATTTCAAACCGTGCATAAAGCGGCTGTAGGAAAGGCCGTGCATACGTGCCGCTGCGTTGATGCGCGTAATCCAAAGTTTGCGGAAATCGCGTTTCCGCTGACGGCGGTCGCGATACGCATACATTAACGATTTCATTACTTGTTGGTTTGCGACTCTATATAAAGCATGTTTCGCTCCGAAATAACCTTTTGCTAATTTCAACACTTTTTTGCGACGTCTGCGCGTTACCGTTCCACCTTTAACACGTGGCATACATATTCCCTCCTATATTTCTCCATTATTTCAAGTTGTCAAGCAGTTGGCGAATGCGTTTGAAGTCGCCAGGAGATACAAGCGCTGCTTTGCGAAGTTTGCGTTTTTGTTTTTGCGTTTTATTGGCAAATAAGTGGCTTGTATAAGCATGACCGCGTTTTAATTTACCGGTACCAGTCTTTTTGAAACGCTTTGCAGCGCCACGATGAGTTTTCATTTTTGGCATAGGGTGTTCCTCCTCACTCGATTATTTATCGTTTTTCGGTGCTAGTACTAAAAACATATTGCGCCCGTCCATTTTCGGTGCCGTCTCGACGACGCCGATATCCGAACATGCCTCAGAGAACCGTTCAAGGACGCGTTGACCAATTTCCTTATGCGTAATCGCCCGTCCTTTAAAGCGGATTGTCGCTTTTACTTTATCGCCTTTTTCAAGGAACTTGCGCGCGTTGCGGAGCTTCGTATTAAAATCGTGCTCCTCGATCGTCGGGCTTAAGCGCACTTCTTTGACGTTGATCACCTTTTGCTTTTTGCGCGCCTCTTTTTCTTTTTTTTGCTGCTCGAAGCGGAATTTGCCGTAGTCCATGATGCGGCATACCGGCGGTTTCGCGTTTGGCGCTACCAGCACTAAGTCGAGGTTTAATCTCGCCGCAATTTCGAGCGCTTCTTGTTTCGATTTGATCCCCAGCTGCTCGCCGTTTGGATCAATTAAGCGGACTTCACGGGCACGAATGTTTTCGTTGATAATAAAATCTTTGCTAATAACCAGCCACCTCCAAGGTTTTTTGCGAATTACTTGTTTGTCGCATCGCACTCCCAGCATCGAGCGGTTCCGGAAGAGCAACCGATCGCCGGCCTTTCTCTTCCAACAAAAAAGTGTGGATGCATACGACACCCACACTGCTTACGTCCGAAAACCATATCACGAACCGTAACGACCTGTCAACAGCCATGCCGGCGTCAACCAGGTGAGAAGCGGGGTGCTTCTGCTTTTGTTACAAACAAGTATTCTATTCACTTTATACAATATATCACCTTGGAGGTGGCATGTCAAGGCGTTTTTCTTGATTGACACACAACGTTTTTCATTATAACGAATCGTTCACGGTTTGACAAGTAAAAAAACGAAACACCCGTGAAGCAAAACTTCACGGGTGTGTTTTTGTCTATTTTCGCCGCACTTCCTCCTGCAGGGAAGCAATAAAGTCATCGAGCGCCACCGTTTCGCTTTTTTGTTCACCGTATTTGCGGACGTTCACGGCGTTTTCCGCGATTTCTTTGTCGCCGACGACAAGCATGTAAGGAATTTTTTGGATTTGCGCTTCGCGGATTTTATAGCCGATTTTTTCGTCGCGTTCATCGACTTCGACGCGGAATCCTTTCGCTTGCAGCGCTTCTTTTACTTCGTATGCATAGTCAAGATGCGCCTCCGGCGATACCGGAATGACTCTCACTTGCACAGGCGCGAGCCAAGTTGGGAACGCTCCTTTATATTCTTCAATGAGGAACGCAACGAACCGTTCCATTGTCGAAACGACGCCGCGGTGGATGACTACCGGGCGGTGCGGCTTTCCGTCTTCGCCGATGTACGTTAGGTCAAAGCGTTCCGGAAGCAAGAAATCGAGCTGCACCGTCGATAATGTTTCGTCTTTGCCAAGCGCGGTGCGCACTTGCACGTCTAATTTCGGCCCGTAAAACGCCGCTTCCCCTTCTGCTTCATAATATTCCAATCCNAGTTCATCCATCGCCTCACGCAGCATCCGTTGCGCTTTTTCCCACATTTCATCATCATCGTAATATTTTTCTTTGTCATGCGGATCGCGATAAGAAAGGCGGAACGAATAGTCGTTTAAGCCGAAATCTTTGTATACTTCCAAAATTAAGTTCACCACGCGCTTAAATTCGTCTTTAATCTGGTCNGGACGAACAAAGATATGGGCATCATTCAGCGTCATGCCGCGGACGCGTTGCAAACCGGAAAGCGCCCCGGACATTTCGTAGCGGTGCATCGTACCCAGCTCGGCGATGCGGATTGGCAGCTCGCGGTAGCTNTGGATTTTGCTTTTATAAATCATCATATGGTGCGGACAGTTCATCGGACGCAGGACAAGCTGCTCGTTGTCCATCTCCATTGGCGGGAACATGTTTTCTTTATAATGGTCCCAGTGTCCGGAAGTTTTATATAATTCGACGCTGCCAAGCACTGGCGTATAGACGTGCTGATAGCCGAGCTCAATTTCCTTATCGACAATATAGCGCTCGATAATGCGACGAATCGTCGCCCCTTTCGGCAGCCAAAGCGGCAGGCCTTGTCCGACTTTTTGCGACGTTGTAAACAATTCCAGCTCTTTTCCTAGTTTGCGATGGTCGCGCTCTTTCGCTTCCTGCAACAGGCGCAAGTATTCATCCAAATCTTCTTTTTTGAAAAACGCCGTTCCGTAAATGCGCTGCAGCATTTTGTTGTTGCTGTCGCCGCGCCAGTATGCTCCAGAAATATTTAGCAGCTTAAACTCTTTAATTTTTCCCGTCGATGGAACGTGCACCCCGCGGCAAAGATCGAAAAACTCTCCTTGCACGTAAATGGAAATCGTTTCTCCTTCCGGAATATCGTTGATCAGCTCAAGCTTTAAGTCATCGCCGATTTCCTCATAAAGGCGGATTGCCTCTTCCCGGCTTACCTCTTTGCGGACGATTTCCAAGTTTTCTTTGACAATTTTCCGCATTTCTTGTTCGATTTTCGGCAAGTCTTCCGGTGTTAACGAGTGTTCCATATCAATGTCATAATAAAATCCATTTTCAATCACTGGCCCGACACCAAGTTTCACGTTTTTGTACAGGCGCTTAATCGCCTGCGCCATCAAATGGGCCGTGCTGTGGCGCAAAATATCGAGCGCTTCCGGCATGTCTTGCGTAATNATCGAAATCGCGCCGTCTTCTTGGATCGGCGTGCGCAAATCAATAAAACGATCATTCAATTTTCCGGCAATCGCTTTTTTCTTTAATCCCGGGCTGATTGAAGCAGCGATATCTTCCGTTGTCGTTCCTTTTGGAAACTCCTTTACCGCTCCGTCCGGGAATGTAATGCGGATCATTTCCGACATACACTTTTCCTCCTTCTTCTTTTGAGTTAAAAATAAAAAAACTCCTCCCTCAACAAAGGGACGAGTTTGCGTCGTGGTTCCACCCTTCTTCCCATTGCCGCAAAAAGGCATACCGCTCCTAGGCAATGGCTCGAAAGTCATAACGGCTGAACATGCCGGCGGCAATTACTGGATGTGCGTCGTTCACTGCCGCAGCTCCGAGGTGGTAAGTGTATTTTTCGTGTTAGGAAGGTTTCAGCCGCTGCCTTCCCTCTCTGGAAACCGTAAAAATACACCCGTGTCCTCATCATCACTTTTCCATATTTCTTTCATGTACGCTATTATAGAACAGGTTCATGGAAAAATCAAGTTCCTTTCTCATGCCCTGCACCCGTCGCGCGCTGGTGCGCAAAATCGCTGCGGCTGTAAAGACGGATTCGCTCTTGAAACACGTTTTGAATCGTTTGCACCATTCCGTCATCGATAAGGTCGGTATATAAATAAATCGTATCCGGGGCGATGGAGACAAGCGGCGCCAGCACGGAAGAATCGATGTACATCGGCTGGCTGACGATTAAATTGCGGTCAATCCATTGTTTCAATTCTCNCGCGGTAATTTCCCGCAGCTTCTCATCGTAAAAAAGAAAAGACGGNGGTTGGTGGACTAAATGGATTTGTGACAGTTTCGGTGGCCGTGCTGCGATACAGTCGCGCAATGTTTGCACAAAATTTTGATATTCCTGNTCCAGCTTATATTCATCGATCGCCAGCTCGACGTAATGTTGCAGCCGCTCCATATACGATTTTAGGCGAAACGTGATAAAGGAAGAGAAGGAAAAAGAAAGCCCATCTGTTAAAAATTGCTCTAACGCTTCTCGAACCAATGTTTCTCGGGAAACGGNAAGCTGTTTTCCTTTGCGGTAGTCATATCGTTCGCCATCAAGAAACGAATGGGCGAGNTGCAAAATTTGCTGCTGTTCTTCCTTGTCTTGAAAATAAAACGTACCAGAAATGATCGATAATAACAACCGGTCTTCAATAAAACGCAAAATAAAATTCGTGATAGCCGGTATGATATCGGAGCAGATGACNCCGTCGTGATTCTCATATATGTAAATCGCAACAAGGGATTTTCCGTTATATGTTGTGCGAAAGAGCGGATGAACCGTTTTTTTCTCTCTCTCCTTCAATAAGGAAAACAACTTTTCCGCATCGCTTGCCTGTTCCAAATAAATTTCAATCAAGCGCTGTCCCCCCTTTACGAGTCAATGCTTGTTTCTATATATATGGGGACAAACGGTCGTTTAGAATAAAAAAAAGGATATTTCCGTTTTCGGAAATATCCTATTCAAGNCGGCGGTTTTTGCCTTTTACTTCTACCGGTTGCGCCAAATAGAGAATCCGCTCCATAATGCGCGCCGCCTTCACCTGTTCCTCCTCGCCGCGCTGCGAATACGTCAAATGATGGGCAAGCTGCTGCAAATCAAAATTCGAGGTAAAAAACGTCGGCAAATTTTCGAACATCCGATATTGCAAAATCGGTCCCAGCAAGTCGTCGCGCACCCAGCTTGACATCGATTCAGCGCCGATATCATCGAGCATTAAAATAGGCACTTTTTTGACGTAATCAAGTTTTTCGTTCACCGTTTGATCTTGCAGCGAACTTTTCAGCTCACGGAAAAATTCGGGAACATACACGATCAGCGACTGGACGTTTTTTTTCGCCAGCGCGTTGGCAATCGCGCCAAGGATATACGTTTTTCCAACGCCAAATGAGCCGTATAAATAAAGGCCTTTCATCTTTTTTCCCGGTTCATACTCGGAAACAAAACGGTCGGCCAGCTCAATCGCCTTCATTCGCCCTTCGTCATCCAGATCAAGATGGGACAGCGACGCTTGCAAAATCTCGCGCGGCACAAATAAGCTTTGAATGAGCGATTCCTGCTGTTTACGTTCATCATGCTTGATTTTCGCCGGGCAGCGGTCATACTTTACATCAATGACCGTCCCTTTTATAACGAGATGAGGATGATATCCTTTCAAAAAGTTTTTACATTGCTCTAAACTCGGACACTGATNGCAGTTTTTGCTTTGCTCGATAAATTCGTACAGTTTCATTAAACTGCGGTCTACCATCTCTTTTGTAATTTCCNGCTCATGCGCGCGCAAAAACGCTTGTACTTCCGGATGCGTCAAAATCTGCCGCTTCATTTGTTCATAACGCTGCTGAAAATCTTTTCTGCCTAGCAGCCGATGTAATAATTGATTCACTCGTTCCATTGCTTTCACATCCTATTATTCGTCGCGGTATTTTTTTAGCCGTTCTTCCAGCTCGCGCCGTTTTTCCTCAATGTCGACCTCATTATCTTGCTCATCGCTTTGACTATAATCCATATTAAGCCATTCTGGCAACAGTTCTTTCCGNACGGTTCTTCTATTTGTTCTTTTGCTTTTTTCATCCGCCCAGCTTTGGTACGTTTTCGCTTCTTGCTTTGCCAGCTCCATTGCCTCCTTGACGGTGCGCACTTTTTTGCGCGCCCAGTGGCTTGCGATTTTCTCCACATATTTTTTCGATAGTTTCATATTCGTCCGNAGCATGACATAATAAATTAATACGTTCACCACGCCAGGAAGCANTTTCTGCTGAAACATAATATCTTCAATNANCTGCAAGTCGCTCATCGACGGTTCAGCTCCGCCGGAAATTTCGATTAACAGCTGGCGGGGAGAAATCGTTTCCAGCTGTTTCATCAGCTGTTCTTCCTTCGTTTTGGGCTCGACATTCGTCATGGTTCGATATGGAAGCGGCTGTACTCGTAAACTCAAGTTTGGCAATGAATCGCCGCGTTCAAATTCATACCATTCATGGACGGCTTTGCGCAGCGCATCGATATCAATATGATAAGACGGGTCGATGACGCTCATGACAATTTTTTGCATATCAAGTGGTCCAACACCATACAAAAACGCCAATTTTTTGATCGCTTCTTTTACTTTTGCCGTAATCGCCCGTCTTGGCACCATATGTTTCGACAAACCGGCAAAAAATAATTCGAAATCAAATACGTCATCGTCGAGGTGATAGGTGTTTTCTTTTCGGCCAACATATTCATACCCATCGGCCAGCTGCAAATCTTCTTGCATTTCCCCATGAATGTTCGCCACCATCTGCTCGATATGAACAGAAGCAAAAACATCATGAAACGAACGGGTAACAGAGGAAAATTTCGTTTGGTCGATCGCGGAGGTGGAAAAAAATTGTTTTAATTGTTGAAACTTATGTTTGCCAATGCGATTATAGAGGAAAACGTTCAGCATTCCGTCGGTGAAAAACTGCTCCGGCGCTAACGGCGGCTGCAATTCGTAAATGAACAACTTCGGTTCATCGCCATGCTCAATATTCACATACGTCTTTAACAATCCAATCCCTTCTAATTTTAAACGTTCCTCATAAATTTCTTTTAAATTGCACTGCATCAGCGCCATNAGGCTATGATGGGTCGTTTCCTTCTCCGAAAGCAGCTCTAATTCGCTCCATAGCGTCATATATAAACATAAGGCGCGATAACCGATTANNGGTTGATAAAGAAGCGTCAGCACTTTTCGATCAAAGTCATGCAGCACTCCATTGCTTCGCACCGTATAACGGTCAACCGGAATTAACTCTTTCCAATGGTGTTCCATGTTCTCGACCTTCCGTTGCTTAGTTTGGACGATGAAAAAAAGGGCTTGTTACCNATATGCAAATAAGCCCTTTAACGCTGTCCTTTTTTAATTAGTTCTTTTAACTCTTCGATAAATACGTTGATATCTTTAAATTGGCGATATACGGAGGCGAAACGGACGTACGCCACCTCATCGACTTTCGACAGCCGCTCCATCACCATTTCGCCGATCGTTTCACTTTTTACTTCAGCGACGCCTTGGTTGCGCAGCTCCCGTTCGATATCCTGTGTAATTTTTTCCAGCTCTTCTANCGCAACCGGCCGTTTTTCACACGCTTTAATTAAGCCGCGCAAAATCTTATCACGGCTGAATTCTTCACGCGTTCCTTCCTTTTTCACGACAATGAGCGGCATTTCTTCCACTCTTTCAAATGTTGTAAAGCGGTAGTGGCACTGTTCGCATTCCCGTCTGCGCCGGATCGAACGCCCTTCATCCACTGGCCGCGAATCGAGAACTCTTGTGCCGTGATGCTGGCATGATGGGCATCTCATAAAACCAACTCCGTTTTTTATTCTTATCTTTTATAATAACGGAACAACAAAGAGCGGACAAGCCGTTTCATTAGGCATTCAGCCCCGATCCGATATACGGCAGGCGCTGATCCAGCTTTCGGTACAAATCAATAATGACGTTGCGGCTCCGGCCGAAATCAAACGGCAGCAATGTCGTTTCTGTAGTGACGGAAAAGTCCACCGCGGTTTCCAGCGGCCGGACGGAGATCACAGTAGCGATAATAAACACCTTTTTGCCACGGCGGGTTTGCGCGCTAAATTCGCCCCTTTCCTCTGAAACAGATAGCAATTCATAATCTGGGGAAGAGGCAAATAGCTCCTTTACCGCTTTCATCACCGCATTGTTTGTCGCCTTATAGTAATGGCTCCGCAGTTCTTCATCTTCATGATTGTCCCTTGTTTCACAATGATTGGTTAGCGCATATTTCCATTTTTTCCAAGCACTCATCGCGACTTCTCCTCATTCTTCTCCTTAACTTCATCATTATCATACCATTATTTTGGGCGAGAAGGGTACTACTATTGAAAATAAAAAAGAGGCGCCACCGTTTCGCACCTCTTTTCTTTCGCTCGTTACGATTATAATGCTTGCGCTTTTTTCACTTCAATCGGGCGCATGCCGCGCGGAAGTTCAATCGTTTCCCGCGTTTGGGCCCCGAGTTTATCGGCGATATAATCTGCCGCAATGGTCGGATCTAAATGTCCACATGTGTAAACATCAATGCTCGCATAGCCATGCTCTGGAAATGTGTGAATCGTCAAATGGGATTCAGAAATAATGACTACTCCACTGACACCTTGTGGTGCAAACTTATGAAATGCTACTTCGCGGATTTCCGCACCCGATTTCAGTGCGGCATCGACAAACGTTTTTTCAATAAATTCGATATCGTTCAGCTTATCAAAATCGCATCCCCATAATTCTGAGATAACGTGACGACCCATTGTGTCCATTCCATAATCCCCCTTTAAACAAATTTTCTTAAATAGAAACATGAAATTCCTTTGCAATAATGGCATGTATAACTACCACGGGGGAAAGTTAGTCCTAAGAGGTCCTAACCCTTTAAGTAGTCACATTACCGTTGCCTTTAAGAAGTTCACGAGACATAGTATACTTTGTTT
>JGI1652J44930_10000766_pt1 | contig 12388 bp, 11 predicted proteins | sample NewIslsDNAsample_FD_44930 | JGI IMG/M metagenome (IMG submission 44930)
GACCAATTTCCTAGGATAGCTCCTTTCTCGTTTGACAACATTGTCCAGCCATGCTAATCTAAGCATTGAAAGGAATTTTTTAAATATTCCTTTAATTGAAACCGTATACAACAATAAAATGAAAGGGGTATCGGGGATGATTTACGCACAACCAGGCCAGCCAGGGGCGCTTGTCACGTTCAAAAAACGCTACGAAAACTTTATTGGCGGCAAATGGGTACCACCGGTGGACGGTGAGTATTTTGAAAACATCACACCGATCACCGGGCAGCCGTATTGCGAAGTGCCGCGCTCAAAAGCCGCCGATATTGAACTGGCGCTTGACGCTGCCCATGCCGCAAAAGAGGAGTGGGGACGCACGTCACCTGCAAAGCGCGCCCGTTTGTTGAACAAAATTGCCGATCGGATGGAAGAAAACTTAGAAATGCTCGCAGTGGCTGAAACGTGGGAAAACGGCAAACCGATTCGCGAAACATTGGCAGCTGACATTCCGCTTGCCATCGACCATTTCCGCTATTTTGCCAGCTGCATTCGCGCCCAAGAAGGCACCATTTCGGAAATCGATCATAACACGGTCGCCTACCACTTTAAAGAACCGCTCGGCGTTGTCGGGCAAATCATCCCATGGAACTTCCCGATTTTAATGGCGGCCTGGAAACTCGCGCCAGCCCTTGCGGCCGGTAACTGCGTCGTCTTAAAACCGGCGGAACAAACGCCGACGTCCATTCTCGTCCTCATCGAACTCATCGAAGATTTGCTTCCACCTGGCGTCGTCAACGTGGTGAACGGTTTTGGCTTGGAAGCCGGCAAGCCGCTCGCCTCAAACCCGCGTGTGGCGAAAGTGGCATTCACCGGCGAAACGACGACTGGACGTCTCATCATGCAATACGCCTCGCAAAACATCGTTCCGGTTACGCTTGAGCTTGGCGGCAAGTCCCCGAACATTTTCTTTGCTGATGTAATGGAAAAAGATGATGATTTTCTCGATAAAGCGCTCGAAGGGTTTACGATGTTCGCCTTAAACCAAGGTGAAGTGTGCACATGCCCATCACGCGCCCTCATCCACGAGTCGATTTACGATGCTTTTATGGAACGGGCGCTTGAGCGCGTCAAACAAATTAAACAAGGCAACCCGCTTGATACTGAAACGATGATCGGCGCCCAAGCGTCGTCTGAGCAGCTCGAGAAAATTTTGTCATACATCGATATTGGCAAACAAGAAGGGGCCGAGTTGCTTGTAGGCGGTGAGCGGAACATGCTTGAAGGAGAGCTCGCCGGCGGGTACTATGTGAAGCCAACCATTTTCAAAGGCCATAACAAAATGCGCATTTTCCAAGAAGAAATTTTCGGACCGGTGTTGGCCGTCACGACGTTCAAAGACAACGATGAAGCACTCGCGATTGCTAACGAGACGCTGTACGGCCTTGGTGCTGGTGTCTGGACGCGCGACATCAACACCGCGTACCGGTTCGGGCGCGGCATTCAAGCTGGCCGCGTTTGGACGAACTGCTACCACGTCTACCCAGCCCACGCCGCGTTTGGCGGCTACAAAATGTCCGGCATCGGCCGCGAAACACACAAAATGATGCTCGACCATTACCAACAAACGAAAAATATGCTTGTCAGCTATTCGCCGAAAAAACTCGGCTTGTTCTAATACTCACCCATCCACCCTTTCATCGCCTCTTCGCTTTGAGGCGAATCCTCATCATTTTGCCAAGGTGTCCCGCTCTGTTCGGGACACCCTCTTTTGTCTTGATGACACTGTTGTTGTCTTGCTCATTGTCTGCCAAGCGGCGGCTACCGTCAATGTCGAAAATAAATCTATACGCATGCGAAAGAGGTGCACGGAATGAGTGATGAACCGAAAGTTGTCGCCACAGAAGCGGCGCTGGCGTTAATTGAAAAGCTGAAAGCGAAGTACGGCCCCCTTATGTTCCATCAATCTGGCGGCTGCTGCGATGGCAGTTCGCCAATGTGCTACCCGCTCGGCGAGCTGATCGTTGGCGATTCCGATATTCTACTTGGCGAAATCGGCGGCTGTCCGTTTTACATTGCCAAGGCGCAATACGAATATTGGAAGCATACGCAGCTGATTATCGATGTCGTTCCCGGGCGCGGCGGCATGTTTTCGCTTGAAGGCCCGGAAGGCGTTCGCTTTCTCACCCGCTCGCGCGTCTTCGGACAACCGTCGGATAAAAGCACGCCATAGTTGCTGACAATGACCAAACATCGTCCAGGCCCACCGACCATATTAACCCGCGGCGCGCCCTAGGTCATGGTCACCTCGGGATCGTGTCATTTCACCGTTCACAACCATAGCCGGCCTCCATCCGGGAGAGGGGACGCAGCCATGAGTGAAGTGGTTAATGCGAACAGACAAACAGTATGGTCAGGATGCCCCCTGCTAGACATACAAAAGGACCGTGCCGATTCCAATCGACACGGTCCTTCACTTTCATTCTCCTCCGCCTGTCGCGGAGTTTTTTCTTTTATTCGGCCTGCTTCATCTTTTTCATCGCCTCGTCCCGGTCGGAAAGCGTAATCCGCTTTAAGCCGAACACGAACAGCAAGCCCACCGCAATAAACACAAGCCCAAACAAAAAGACAGCTTGCAGTGAATCAACGAGTGACTGTTTCAATACCGGCACGAACATGTCGCGCAGTGCGGCCGGAATATTCTTCATCGCTTCCGGGCTAAGCAAGACGGAATACAGCCCTTGCGGATCGTTATGAATCATATCCGCAAATCGGTCAACAAGCCCTTGCGCCTGTGCCGGCAACGCTTCAAGCTTTGGCATCAATCGTTCATCAAGCAAAGCGCTTGAGCGATGGTTCATGATGGCGCCAAGAACGGTCATGCCAAATGTCCCGCCGATTGAGCGGAAAAATTGGCTTGAAGACGTCACCACGCCAAGCTCCGATTTTGGAAAGCTTTCTTGCAAAGCGAGCGTTAAAATCGGCATCACAAGCCCTGTGCCGAGCCCGAGTATGATCATATATACTGTTGCTGTCCATTTGGACGTATCGACATCCATCGTGCNAAGCAAACCGAACGCCGCCAACATAATGGCCATACCGATGATCAGCTGTGTTTTCACGCCAATTCGGTAGACGAGTCGACCGCCAACGACACTGCCGATAATCATCGTAACCATCATCGGTGTCATGATCGTTCCTGACTCTGTGGCGCTCACCCCAACCACGCCTTGCATAAAAAACGGAACAAACATAATGGCTCCGAACATGCCGACGCTCATGAAAAAGCCGATGCCGTTCAACAACGTAAACGTCCGATTGCGAAAGAGCCAAAGCGGGATGATCGGCTCGTCAGCCCGTTTTTCTGCCCAAATGAACAAGGCGAAAAAGATCACCGCCGCCGCAAACAGCGAGATGATTTGCCATGAGCCCCACGCATATTGGTCACCGCCAAACGTCAACCCAAGCAACAAGCTGACGACTCCCGCCGTCAGCGTCGCCATTCCGGCAACGTCAAATTTCACCGGCCCTTCAGCTTTATATTTGCTTAAGCCCATCGCGATCAGCACTGTTGCTAAAATACCAACCGGCAAGTTAATATAAAACACCCAACGCCAGTTCAAATGGTCAACGATAAAGCCGCCGATTTGTGGACCTAGCACTGAAGCAAGGCCGTACAAACCGCCGAACACCCCTTGCCATTTCGCACGCTCTTTCCCCGTAAACACGTCACCAACGACAATCATCGCCATCGGCATCATAATTCCGCCGCCGATTCCTTGAATGCCGCGGTAAATAATAAGCTGGGTCATATCGTTGGCCATGCCACAAAGTGCAGAGCCGGCCATAAAAATGACAAGTCCACTCACATACACGAGACGCCGTCCAAGCAAGTCGGCGAGCTTACCAGCGATCGGCACGACAGTCGTCGATGTCAACATATACGCTGTCGTCAGCCATGTCATCACGCCAAGCCCGCCGAGCTCTCCCACGATGCGCGGCATCGCTGTTCCGACGATCGTCCCTTCAAGTGCTGCAAACAACATAGCGATAATGAGTCCCGTAATAAGCAGCGGACGATGCCGGATCGTACTTGCTGGCGCTGCTAATGCTTTTTCCATCTGTCTCTCTCCTATCCATTCAATTGTTGATACGTTTTAATTTCTTGGCTCAGCTCGGCCAAGGCCGCCGCAAGTGAGGGCGCTTGTTGATGGCGCAAATATAAAAGCAGCGCATCGACCAGATAGGTGCGCGGCGGCTCATGACGCCCGAGCAGCTCTTCTTCGAGCGCGTCGACCGCCTCAAGCACATCATCCGCCTTCTTCGAGCCAAGTTCCTTCGCCGCCTCCCGAACGGCGGAAAACGCCGAAGCAAGACGCTCTCGTCGCTTTTGTCGCTCGCGCTCTTCCAATTCTATCCACGAGGCAAATGACTCCTTCGTCAACAGTGGACGTTCATCTGCCGCAAAGCTGTCGATGATCGCATCGAAGCGCCGCATGAGAAAGCGAGCTACCTCCTCAGCGTCGAACGACTCCTCGTGGAAAAAGAAATAAAACAAATATTGTCGGATGACACCGTTCACGATCATCGCCACATCATAAAGATGTGGCTCGACTNCCTCCCCATATACGTCTTTGAGNCGCGAACAATACCATAAAAAGAGCCGCCCATGTTGGCAGAACATATACTGCTCAATTTCCGGATTGACTTTTGGCAGCTGTTCCGACATGATCATATGCAAAAACTCTTTGTATTGGCGGACATGCGAAAAATGAGCAGCCAGCTGGCGGACGAACTGTTCTTTTTCTGACCCGCCAACCGCTGCTGTCAAATCGGCCATCATCTTCTCACTATAATACTTCAGTACCACCAACAACAATTCTTCTTTCGAAGTAAAATGATGGTAAAACGCCCCTTTGGAAATGCCCCATGCCTCAACTAAATCTTGAATCGATGTCGCATGATACCCTTTTTGAGCAAACAACTTCATCGCTGTTTCGATAAATTGAACGCGCCGTTCATCCATGGCAATCGCTCATTCCTTCCCTATTCGCCGCCTCCCATTGCCGATAAGATGGCAACAATGCGCGTGGCTTTACAAAATCAGCCCGCACCCCACGCTGCCGTAACCATTCAATCAATTGACGGACATCGCCCATTGTCCTCGCCTCCATACGCTCTATGACCAAACAGTCAACGCTATTATAAACAACGATTATCAATTTATGCAACTAAAAAATCATGGTTTTTTTGACCGGACAGTCACAAATATAAATAGTTTTTTGAACATACGGTCAAAGAGACGGATCGCCAACAAAAACGGCCGTCCATAGCCCTGCAAAAGGCCATGAACAGCCGTCATCCTACTATTCCAACGCTGCGGCAGCAAGCGCCAAGGCTCCTGAAATGCCAGCATTATCGCCTAACCCCGGAAGGACGATATACGCCTCAATGTTTGTAAGAACTGCCTCGTGCTGAATATAGCCGCCAAGCCACTCCTGCACATAGCGATGGACTAACGGCAGCACGTGCGTCTGTTTCATGACACCGCCACCAACAATCACTTTTTCCGGTGATAAAATGAAAATATAGTCAGCAATAGCTTGAGCTAAGTAAAACGCTTCAAGCTCCCACACCTCATTGCGCGCAGCCAATTCTGCTCCCTTTTTCCCCCAGCGCCGCTCGATCGCCGGGCCAGACGCCATCCCTTCTAAGCAGTCGCCATGGTACGGGCATATGCCGGCAAACGCATCATCCGGATGACGGCGGACAACAATATGTCCCATTTCCGGATGAAGCAGCCCATGCAGCAGCCGCCCTTCCACCACCGCGCCAACGCCAATGCCGGTTCCGACCGTCATATAGAGGCAGCTGTCCAGCCCTTGCGCCGCCCCCCATCGCAGCTCGCCGAGCGCCGCCGCGTTCACGTCCGTATCAAAACCGATCGGTACCGGAAAATATTGTTTCAGTGTGCCAACAAAATCGAAATTCGTCCACGCCTGTTTCGGCGTGCTCGTAATATAGCCGTACGTCGGGCTGCTAGGACGCAGATCGATCGGGCCAAACGACCCGACGCCGATCGCCTCAATGCCATGCGGACGGAAAAACTCGATGACATTGGCCATTGTCTCTTCTGGCACGGTCGTTGGAAACACCTCTCGCTTGTGAATTCTCCCGTGCTCATCACCAACAGCGCAGACAAATTTCGTCCCCCCAGCTTCAATCGCTCCTAGAATCATGTGTTTCCCCTCTTTCTTCACTTGTTCTGCTCTTATCTTAATAGAAAGGGACTCAACGGTAAACTGAAAAGGGGCATCAAGCGTACTTCTCTTTTTGCCATCACCGATCAAACGTGAATGGCTATTCTTTTGCGATTTTTACAAGCGATGTCCACTTATCTGCTGCTGAAAGAAAAGGCGCCCATATCATCAGCGAGCGGCAAATGAATATTGTTGCCACTATTTTTACCAAACGAAAAAGAGCCGCCAACAAGGCAGCTCCTCCTGACACACCCGTTGCCCTTTCCACCAACTCATCCTTTCACCGAGCCGGCAAGCAGTCCACGGACGAAGTATTTGCCAAGGAAGATGTATACGAACAACGTTGGCAGTGCAGCCAACAAAGCGCCGGCCATTTGTACGTTCCACTGGACAATTTGACTGCCGGATAAGTTTTGCAAGGCAACCATGATCGGTTGTTTGTCCGACGTCGTGATCGTCACGGCAAACAAAAACTCATTCCAAATATTCGTAAACTGCCAAATAGCAACAACGACAAATCCGGTGATCGACAACGGCAGCATAATGTAACGGAAAATGCGGACAAACCCGGCGCCGTCGATTTTCGCCGATTCGATCATCTCATCCGGAATGGCGGCGTAAAAATTGCGGAACATCAGTGTTGTGATCGGGATGCCGTAGACAACATGGACGAACACCAGTCCCGGAATCGTGTTGTACAACCCGATTTCGCGCAAAAATTGAATCAACGGAATTAAGATGCTTTGATATGGAATGAACATGCCAAATAAAATGAGCGTAAATAGCGTATCCGCCCCTTTAAACTTCCACTTCGACAGCACATAACCGTTGAGTGACCCTAGCAATGCGGATAGCAGTGTCGCTGGTACGACAAGCAAAATCGAGTTCCAAAAGTTTGGAGCCAGTTTCTCAAATGCGGTCGCATAGCTGCTCCAATCGACCGCTGACGGCAGTTTCCACATGTCAGCCAATGTCACTTCATCGAGCGGTTTTAAGCTCGTCACAATCATGACATACACTGGCAAGAGGAAAAATACGCTCATCGCCAGTGCAAGCAGATACAAAAATGGCCGCGCCCATAACTGTTTCGCCATTACGATTCCCCCTTGCGGCTCGAGATGAGATACGGAACGATAAAAATGGCGACCGACAGCAACATCACAATCGCAATCGCCGCTCCGTTCGCATAATAATTGCCGCGGAACGTCGTTTCAAACATATACACTCCGGGCACATCAGTGACAAAGTTCGCACCCGGTCCGGTCATGGCGTAAATTAAATCAAAAATTTTCAGTGAAATGTGCGCCATAATGATGATGACACTGACCGTAATCGGCCGCAACAGCGGCAAAATGATTTTCCAATACAATTGAAGCTCGGTCGCTCCATCCATTCGCGCCGCTTCGCGCACTTCATCCGGAATCGCACGCAAGCCGGCCAAATACATGGCGACGGCAAAACCGGTCATTTGCCAGACCGCTGCCACCANAACCGCAATCATCGCCAATGGNATGCCAAATTCGATTTTGCCCCATTGAAATCCGCCTAAGATCGTTGTATCCGTATACCATTTGGAATCNAGGCCAAGCGGTTTTAAAAACAAGTTCACGCCCGTTGACGGGTTAAACAACCATTGCCACACCACCCCGGTCACAACAAAGGACAAGGCCATCGGGAAAAAGAAAATGTTGCGAAACAACGATTCCCCTCGCAGCTTTTGGTCAAGCAAAATAGCAAGCAGTTGGCCGAGCACAATCACGACGGCGATAAACAGCACTGTAAATACGATCGTATTGCGCAAATCAGCTTGAAAGCGGAAATCTTGGAATAAATACTGATAATTTTTCAGCCCGGCGAATGACCAATCCGGAACGAGCGAATTCCAATTGCTTACCGAAACATATCCTGTCCAACCGATAAATCCATAAACAAATAGGAAAATGAGCACGACCGACGGCGCCAAAAACGCTGTTGCCAGCCAATGATCAGCTGTCCATTTTCGCTTTTTCCGCGCCACAGGAACGGTCGTCGTTTCTTTCGCTGGCGCGATTTTTACCGTTTCCATCATCATCCCTCCTTGCGATGAATACGAGAAAAGGGGAGGAGAATGGCTCCCGTCCCCTTTTCCTTCATTACTTCTTCAGTTCCGCTGCAGCCGAAACAAGCGTGTCAATCAACGAATTGACATCCTTTTGCGTGACGAAAATGTTAATCGCTTGGTTCACTTTTGTGACAAAACCTTCTGCCGCTGCTGATCCGTGCGCTAAGCTTGGCGCCAGTTCTGCGTTTTTGAAATCTTCCATCGTTTGTTTGCCGTATTCGTCATACTTTGACGGGTCAGCATCGATACGGGCTGGAATTGAGCCTTTCAGCGGGTTAAACGCATCTTGCCCCTCGACCGATCCAAGCAAAGCTAAAAACTTCTTCACATCGTCCGGATTTTTCACACCTTTTGGCAAGCCGAACGTATCAGTAATGACCATAAACTTGCCGTCGGTGTTCGGGGTCGGCACATAGCCGAAATCTTCATTCACTTTTAATTTTAAGTCGTTGACAAAATAGCCTTTGGCCCAGTCCCCCATCACGTACATGGCCGCTTTTCCTTCCGCAACAAGCTGAGCCGCATCTTGCCAGTTGCGCGAGCTATGGTCTTCGTTAATGTAACCGAGCATTTTCTTAAACGTTTCAACTGCTTGTTTCACTTGTGGAGCGTCAAACGACAGTTCCCCGTTCCAAAGTTTTTGGTAGTTGTCCGTTCCGAGTGTGCCAAGCAACACCGTTTCAAACAAATGCGTCGCGGTCCACGGTTCTTTATCGCCAAGTGCTAGCGGCGTAACGCCTTTTGCCTTTAGCTGATCCGCCACTTCGAAAAACTCGTCAAATGTTTTCGGCGGCTGCAGCCCGTTGTCGGCAAATACTTTTTTGTTGTACCAAAGCACGTTGCCGCGGTGAATGTTCACCGGAACGGAGTAAATGTTGCCATCTTTGCTTACCATGTCAATGAGCGCTTCCGGGAATTTGTCCATCCAACCTTCTTGTTCATACAAGTCATTGAGTGGCTCCATTTTACCGGCAGCGACCCAACCTTCATTCAGCTCCGCCCCACCGTGCACTTGGAACGTCGATGGCGGGTCGTCCCCTTGCATGCGGCTCGCTAGGACCGCCTTGGCGTTCGTTCCGGCCCCGCCGGCTACCGCCGCGTTTTCGACTTCAATATCCGGATGTTTTTCTTGGAACAGTTTGATCAATGCTTTGAGACCGTCTTCCTCACCGGCTCCAGTCCACCAGCTGAAAATCTCTAGCTTCTCTCCTGCTTTTTGGCTGCCTTGTTTGGCGTCATCGGATGAAGAAGAGTTCGAGCTACAGCCCGACAGCGCCATCCCGACACCAAGCGCCAACGCCAACCATGCGGATGCTTTCTTTCGCATGTTCCTCCCCCTTTATCCCCTTTTTTGAAAACCTTTTCAATAGTGATTTTATCATGCGCCACTAGTCTGATTACGACTTGATTCCTTCACTTTTTTGCGTTTTTCTTCACTTTTTTGTTGTAGGGAAAAAAGAAAAGCGGCTTGTCCATATTCCTCATTTTTAGCGCAGAAGCCTCTTGTTTCTACATTAGAATGTACGTGGTGGAGCGTTGACAAGGTACAGGTCACGACAGCTGCCTCATCGGCATCCATTCTTGTCAAGCTGTTTGTAGCTTAGCAGGGGAATCACCGGTCGCACAACATCAAAAAAGCCCGCCCAGTCGGGAGGCGAGCCAATGTTTTGTTGGAGATGGGTGAGGCTGCATCGGCTACCGCCTCTGCAGTTTTTTTCGGTATTCGCTCGGCGACCAGCCCGTTTGTTTTTTAAACACGCGGCTGAAATAGTTCGGATCGTTGTAGCCAACGGAAAAGCATATTTCTTTTAAACTAAAATCGGTGCGAACGAGCGCTTCTTTTGCCCGCTCGATGCGCACGTTCGTCACATAGTCAATAAACGTGACGCCAAACTGTTCTTTGAACAGTTTACTGAAGTAGTACGGGCTCATCCCAGCATGTTCGGCCACTTCTTCAAGCGTCAGAGGCTCGGCATAATGACGGTCAATGTACTCTTTCGCCTTGCCGAGTTTGCCGTGGGCATGCTGGTGGCGCCAAACCTCAAGATCCGTAGCAATGCGGTCCAATTCATCCAACACGGCCTGCTGCAACTCAGCCGCCGACCGACAAGAAGTAAACGAAGCGATCCGCTCGTAGCGAATCCCAAGTTCAGATAAACGGCGCCCAATCCATATCAATGCCTCTTCCGCCTTGCGAACAGCAGACGGCAGTGAGTAGGATGAGGTCAGTTCCTTGATATACGTTCGACACACCAACCGCGCTTGCTCGATATCACCAAGGCGCAATGACTCAAACAGCTGTTGATCCCGTTCCGCCGCCCTACTAGCGTACATCGCCTCTGCGGGCGGAAATCCAACTTGCGCTTTTTGCCGTTCTGCATAATAGCGCACAGCCGACAACGCCTCATAGTATGAAGAACGAAGCTGATCCAAGCGCGAAACAGGGGAGCCAAGTCCGATATACAGCGCGGCACCGTACCGAGCGGAAAACTGCCGCGTCAAATCGAATGCCAATGTTTGAATAGTGGGCTTCCAAGCCAACTCACCATCATCGGGGCTTTGGAAAAACAAAATCGGCAGGCGCCCATTCCCCATCCGTCCCATTATATAGCGCACTGGCGCACGCTCATCCAGCTGTTTGTCGAGCCATGATTTCCATTCATCGACCTTCCCCTTATCAGGAAACTGAAGGACAATAAACATTCCTGTCGCTAGCGAAAACGGCAGCAGCTCCTTCCACCGTTCCCACTCATCAGCCGATACGTCTTCCGTCATCAGGACGGACAGCCATTCGCTTTCCACCAGTGTCTGCAACCGGCGAAGCTGCTCCTGCAGCTGGCGGTTGCTCTCTTCATGTCGCCGTTTCGCCGCTACGGCTTGACTGACCCGTTCTAAAGCTGAAATCACCTCCTCCTTCCGGCTCGGTTTCAATAAATACTCTTTGACCCCAAAGCGCATCGCTTGTTTTGCATAGTCGAACAAATCAAACGCCGACACAATAATGAACTCGATATCGAGGCCGTCGCGGCGAATGGCTTCAATCGCTTGCAGTCCGTCAAGAGCGGGCATTTTGATGTCAATCAGCATGATATCTGGACGATAACGCTTGGCGATCTCGACCGCCTCGCGCCCGTTGGCACCCTCCGCCACCACTTCCATCTCGGGTAGATGGTCGCGAATCATTTTGCAAAGCGCCTTGCGCTCCAATGCTTCATCATCGACGATCACCACATTCATCGCTCATCCCTCCTTCGTCCATTTGGGCAACCGCAGCCGGATAGTCGTTCCTCTCCCCGGCGCCGACTCGATATCTACCACATCGGTGACGCCATAAAACAATTGCAAGCGGCGAATGACATTGCGCAAACCGATGCCGGTCGAATGGCCGCGCCCTTCCTCGCGGCGCGATTCCCTCTCTTCCCCGCGAATGAACGCCTCAAATTCCGTTTTCACTTGCTCGTCCATTCCGACTCCATTGTCGCGCACTTCCACGATCACCCGGCTCTCTCCTTCGGCAATCGACACCGTCAGTTCCGCCCCTTGTTCATATGATTCGATGCCATGAATGAACGCATTTTCAATCAGCGGTTGCAACGTCAAAGGCGGAAGCCGCTGGCCAAGACAAGACGGCTCTGCCTCAAGAGAAAACTTGATCCGGTCAAAAAAGCGCGTTTGCTGAATGAAAAAATATTCGCGAGCAACGCGCACCTCATCGGCAAGCGTCACCGTCCGCTGCAAATCGCCCAGATTGTAGCGTAAAATCGCTGCCACTGCCTCAATCAGCCGCGATGTTTGTGGGGCGTCCTCCAAATACGCCATCTTCGCGACCGTATTCAACGTATTGAACAAAAAGTGCGGGTTGATTTGGCTTTGCAAACTTTTAAGCTCCAGCTCCTTCACAAGCCGGTCGAGCTCGGCTTTTTGTTTCATTTCTGCAATCAGCTGTTTTAAATTGCGGCGCATGTCATTAAAGGTGATCGTGAGCAGCCGCAGTTCATCATTCGTTGTCGGATTTACATCTGGCCCATCGAGCCGTCCGGCGCCGATC
>JGI1652J44930_10000768_pt1 | contig 12360 bp, 13 predicted proteins | sample NewIslsDNAsample_FD_44930 | JGI IMG/M metagenome (IMG submission 44930)
ATCAGATCCCGGGCCGGATCCTGCTCCAGCAGGTTGTTGATGATCTGCACCATGTCCACCTTTCGGTCCATGGCCGCAAGACCTTCGTCGCGCCAGCCGATGTCCGGCCCGAGGGCGACGCCGTAGGTGCGGATTTTCCCCTCTTCCTTCAGCCGTTCCAGGGTTTCCAGGACGACATCGCTCTGGATGACTTCCATCCGGGCGTTGTGCATCTGGTAAAGGTCGATGGTGTCCGTCTTCAGGCGTCTGAGGCTTTCTTCGCACGCCTTCCGGATGAAGTCGGGATCCCAGTACTGGGGAAGTTCGGAATGGCCGCCGTGGCGATCGCCCCGCTTGGCGTAGATGTCATAACCGAATTTGGTGGCGATGACCACCTTGTCCCGAAGGCCTTCCAGCGCCTCGGCCAGCATGGTTTCCCCTTTTCCTTGGCCGTATACGTCGCCGGTGTCGAAGAAGGTGATGCCGTACTCTTCGTANGCGGCGCGCAGCAGCCGTTTGCCCAATTTGTCGTCCCGGACGCCCCACCAGGGGGTGGCGACGGACCAAACCCCGAAGCCCACCTCGGAGATGGGGGTGTCAATTCCGGGAATGTTTCGGTATTTCATGGGTTAAACCCTCCCTCTCTTGTTGACGGGCGGGGCTGNCCCCGCCCGGCTTGACCCCGTTTTCTACCTATTTTATCACGGGTCGGGGCCGAAAACCGAATCAGGCCTTGACAGTTTTGTGGAGACGGGGGAAACCTCCTCCGTCCCATCCTGCCCCGCGGGCCGGCGGGGGAAAGATGCGGAACCTTGCCGCCGAAAGCCATGGGCTTACCTCGGGTCGAAGCCGGCTGGGCCGGGTGGGGCGCCCGCCGCCCTCTCGACGGCTTGCCGCAGCTCCACTGCGGCCTTTCGCGGATCCGGCTTTCCGGCAATGGCCGAGACGACGGCGACGCCGTCGGCGCCGGCGCGGATCACTTCGGCGACGCCCGCAACGTCGATGCCTCCGATTCCCACGATGGGCAGCGGAGATGAAAGGCGCTGCCTGATTTCCGCGATGGCACCGGGGCCGATCGGTTTGCCGGCGTCGGGCTTGGTGGCGGTGGCGTATATCGGTCCCACCCCCAAATAATCGGCCCCNTCCCGGAGGGCCTGTTCCGCTTCTTCCACCGTCTCCGCGGAGACCCCCAGCAGGCGGTGGGGACCGATCAGCCTCCGGGCCTGTCGCACCGGCAGGTCGTCCTGCCCGACGTGGAGGCCGTCCGCGTCCAAAAGCAGGGCCAGATCGGCGCGGTCGTTGACGATGAAGGGAATGTTTCGCTCCCGGCAGAGGCTGCGCAGCCGTTCACCCAGAGAGACGGTTTCGCGGAGTGTGAGGCCGGAATTCTTTTCCCGGAATTGGAACAGGGTGATTCCTCCGTCGATGGCCTGATCCAGCACCCGGACCGGATCGCGGCCGCGGCAGTCCTGGCTTCCCATGACCAGGTAGAGGGAGTAGCGGATCGCCCCCTTCATCCCTTCGCCTCCTCCCGGCGGTGGGCCCAGTGGTTGACCGGCCCGTGGCCGCCGCCCAGTTCCAGGGGGTGGCGAATGGCGGCGGTGATGTATTCCTTCGCTTTTCGGACCGCGTCGAAAAGCGGCCGGCCCTTGGCCAGTTCGGCGGTCAAGGCGGCGGAGAAGGTGCAGCCGGTCCCGTGGGTGTGCCGGGTCTCGATGCGAGGGGCTGTGAGATGTTCAAAGGATTTCCCGTCAAAGAACAGATCGACGGCCTTTTCGCCGCGGAGATGACCTCCCTTGATCACGACGGAGCGCGCTCCCATCTCGACGATCCGGCGGGCGGCCTCCTTGCGCTTTTCTTCGGTGTCGGGAGTGATGCCCGTCAGCACTTCGGTCTCGGGAAGGTTGGGGGTCACCACTTCCGCGAGGGGAATCAGCAGCCGTTTGAGGGCATGGCGGGCTTCCTCCTTCAAAAGGGCGGCCCCGCTCTTGGAGATCATCACCGGGTCGATCACCAGATGATGAATGCGGTGTTCCTTTACCTTGGCGGCGATGATCTCCATGATGGGGACGCTGGAGATCATTCCGGTCTTGGCCGCATCGACGCCGATGTCCGTCACCACGGCGTCGATCTGCTTGGCGACGGCCTCCGGCGGCAGTTCGTAGATTCCGGTCACTTCCTTGGTGTTTTGGGCGGTGACGGCCGTCAGGGCGCTCATGCCAAACACGCCCAACTCCTGAAACGTTTTCAAATCGGCTTGGATTCCTGCGCCTCCACCGCTGTCGGACCCTGCGATGGTCAGCGCCTTGGCGATGTTCACGGGAACCCCTCCTTTTGCGCGGGATGCGCCCCTTGCTTCCGATCCCATCTTATCGGTTGGTTTTCAACAGCGTCAAGGGAGGAAAAATGGGCCCGCAAGGGGTCAGGTGTCCATGACCGCCCACAAACCCCTCTCATAAATTGTAAGGAACCATTATCGGTGAGAGAGGAGAGGTATCGGTGAGTCAATTGCGCACCAACAGCTTTATCGGACAGTTCGGCTGGAAATGGATTGTGGCCGTGATCATCCTGCTGATCGTGCTGGGCTTCTTCTTCTGGTTCGGCGCCTGGGGCTGGGGCGGCTACGGTTTCGGTTACGACTGGTTTGACTACTTTTATTGAGCCCCCGCTTGCGTCTGACGGTTTTTTGTGATCCAAAGATTCGGAATGCCGGAGAAGGAGAGGGTGCCTCCATGAAAAAACACTCCGTTTTTTGGCCGTTCGACCGGTTCTGGACCGAGGCGGAACGGTGGATCCAACAAAGCGGGATGTCGGTGGAGAGGGCGATGGGCGGCACCCGGGTGACGGAAACCGATCGGGAAGTGATCGCGGTGGTGGAGATTCCGGGGCTGTGCACGCGGCATGATTTGGACATTCGCGCGGTGGAGGGCAGACTGGTGATCCGCGGAAAGACGGGCTCCGAAAGGAGTCGGGATGGCGGAAATCGTCCCGCGGTGCATCAGCGGTCGGAGATGTCCTTCTTCGTGGCCCTCCCCCTGCCGTCCTCCGCCGATGCTTCTCGCATGAAGACGGAGTTGAAGGGAAATGTTTTGATCGTCCGTTTTCCGAAGGGGCCGAGGGTGAATTGAAAAGGCCCATTGTCCCGGAGCCGCCCGGCGGGGCTGTCGACCGGAGGAGGTTGCAGTCTTTTTTTTGGCGGGTTTGGGCGGGTGATGAAGGAAGCGGACAAGATCCGGGCTTGTCCGGGGCCTTGACGGCGCCCTTGCCGGCTCCGAAAGCGAAGGGGGACCGACCTTTCGGGCGTTTTTTCCCGAACGTCTCCCGGCCGGCCTGATGGGGCTTGACGCCGGATTCATCCCGGGGAGGCCGGACTTGCGCGGTCTTTTTTGCCGATGGAAGCGGGAAGGTTCCCGCAATCCGTCAAGGCCCGTCATGACTGGCTGAGGTCGAGAGGGGGAAGAAGCGGAGAGAGCGACAGGTCCGGCTCGTTGCCGCGAGGCGGAAATCGAAGGGGAAGACGGTTTGAAACAACATCCTTCCCCTGTGCCGATGAGGGTTGTCCAAAAAAACCCTTCCGCGACGGGGGGCAAGGCTTTGAAGCCCGCACCCGGCAGAAAAAATGCGCGCTGAAGCCTCCGGCCTTTCCGGACGACGGCCATGGGAACCGGAGGCGGATCGCGCGGGGCCGCGGCGGATCTAACCCATCTGTCACCCGGCCCAACCCTCGGAAAAATCGCCGAAGGAGGGCATCATGAGGGAGAGACGGGGGGAACCGCCTTTTCCCGGGGAAGATTTTCATGGAGGGTGGAGATCATCTCTTTGCGGGAGGAAGAATCGCTGTTTTCCCAGATGATCTCAAACAGCACGCCGAGACCGGGGAGAAATTTTTCCTCCTGTTGCTCGAGGGTTTCGTTCACCATGTCGGTCAATTCCTGCTCGGACATGTGTTGAATGTTGTGAATGACGGCGCCGCGCACATCGAAGTTCATCAAGCGTCCCTCCTTTTTGTTTTTTTATTTTGTCCCCTCCCAAATTCCTTATCCGTTTGTGCCTCCGTTGGGCTGTGATATAATGTAGCCGACGGAGACGGGAGGAACGGTGGAGCATGAGACAGTTTGCCGTGATCGGCCTGGGGCGTTTCGGGGGCAGTCTGGCCAGGACTCTGATCGAGATGGGGAATGAGGTTCTGGCCATCGATCGCGATCCCGAACGGGTGCAGGCCTTCGCTTCGTTGGTGACCCATGCGGTGGAAGCGGACTCGACCGACGAAAGGGCTTTGAAGGCCCTGGGCATCCGCAATTTTGACGTGGTGGTCGTTTCCATCGGCGACGACATCCAGTCCAGCATATTGACCACCCTGATCCTGAAGGAAATGGGCGTCAACAAGATTGTCGTGAAAGCCCGAAACGACCTGCACGGGAAGGTGCTGTACAAAATCGGGGCCGACCGGGTGATTTACCCGGAGCGGGACATGGGCATTCGCGTCGCCCATTCCCTGATTTCCCCCAACATCCTGGATTTTATCGAGCTGTCCGGCGATTACAGCATCATGGAAATCAGCGCGGGCGAGAAGTTCAGCGGAAAATCCCTCAAGGAGCTGGATTTTCGCGCCCGCTTCGGCTGCAACGTGATCGCGATCAAGAGCGGGGAACGGATGAATGTGTCCCCGGCGGCCCAGGATGTGATCCACTCGGGGGACATCCTGATCGTGCTCGGGCACAACCGGGATCTGAAAAAGTTGGAAGAAGAGGCATGAGGCTGTGGATATCCGACTGATCAGATCGAACCAAAACGAACAATACAAGCGCTGGCGAAAGCTTCACCGCCGGAAGGGCAGGGAGCGGTACGGCGCCCTTCTGGTGGAGGGGCCCCATTTGGTGGCTGAGGCGATGGACGCCGGATGGAAGGTGCGCGCCTGCCTGGTGGAAGAGGGGAAAGAGGGGCTGCTTGAGGAAATCCCCGGCATCCGGGAGGGGTCTTTCCCGGTGTACCGCCTGCCCGTCCCCCTGTTCCGGAGCCTGATGGACACGGAGACCCCCCAGGGGGTTGCGGCGGAATTGGAGATTCCCCCGCTTGGGGACGAAGAAGCGCCTCCGGTCGGGGAGACGCTGATTCTTCTGGATGCGGTGCAGGATCCCGGCAACCTGGGAACCATCCTGCGAACGGCGGAGGCGGCGGGCGCGGCGGCCGTCTTTTTGGGTAAGGGAACGGCGGACCCCTACAACAGCAAGACCGTCCGGGCGGCGATGGGCTCCCTTTTCCGCCTCCCCGTTCGGAGGGTGGATCTTGCAAGCGCCATTTTGGACCTGCGCCGGCGGGGGGTCGTCGTGATCGGCACCCATCCCCGGGCGGAGACGCTCCATTTTTGTTACGAGTATCCGCCCCGGACGGCTTTTCTGCTGGGAAACGAAGGGCGGGGGGTGGACCCCGACCTGGAGAGACTGGTGGACGCACAGGTTCGCGTTCCGATGCCCGGCGGCGTCGAATCCCTCAATGTGTCGGTGACCGCGGCGGTGTTGCTCTACGAGCGGCTGCGGCAGAAATGGGGGAAGGCCTGATCGGGTTGCCGCTTCCGAAAAATTCCGCTATACTATATATCAAATTTTACGGCCAGGCGATGAAGGAGAGGAGTAGGCCGCACGCCCCCACAGGGAGGAGATGTCGCGACTGAGAGCATCTCCGGGGAAACGGCGGTTCGAAGTTCGCTCCGGAGCTGTCTCCTGAAAGGATTTTCCGAGTAGGGAGCACCGGGTTCGCCCGTTAGCGCGATCAGAGGGGGACGGCGCCGCATGGGGCGGCTGTCGTTCAAAAAGGGTGGTACCGCGATCTCTCGTCCCTTTGGGCGGGAGATTTTTTTATACCGAGGGAAGGGAGTGTCTGGGGATGCTTTCACGCTTGAACGCCTTGCGCGAGGAAGCGCGGCGGTCCATTGCGGCGGCGGACCGCTCCGATCAGCTGAAGGAGCTGCGCGTCAAGTATTTGGGAAAAAAGGGAGAGATCACCGCGATTCTCCGGGGAATGAAGGACATTCCCCCGCAGGATCGCCCGAAGGTGGGCAGCTTGGCCAACGAAATCCGCGGAGAGCTGGAACGCCTGATCGCGGAAAAGGAAAAGGAGCTGGACGAGCGCGCCCTGGAGGAGCGGCTCAAGCGGGAAGCGCTCGATGTGACGCTGCCCGGCGATCCCCGGCCCTTGGGATCCGTCCATCCCCTGTCGGCGGTGATCGAACAGATCGAGGACATATTTATCGGCATGGGCTTTGAAGTGGCGGAAGGGCCGGAGGTGGAATGGGACGAGATCAACTTTGAGGCCCTGAATATCGCCCAGGATCATCCGGCCCGGGACATGCAGGATTCCTTTTACATCACTCCCCGCATCCTGCTTCGGACCCACACCTCCGGCGTGCAGGTTAGGACCCTGCGCTCCCGAAAGGGAGAGGTTCCGGTCCGGGTGATCGGCCCCGGGAAGGTGTACCGCAGGGATGAGGACGACGCCACCCACTCCCATCAGTTTATGCAGATCGAAGGGCTGGTGGTGGACAGCGGGGTGTCGATGAGCGAATTGAACGGGGTGCTTTTGGCCTTCGCCCGGAAAATGTTCGGGGAGAATCAACAGATTCGCCTGAGGCCCAGTTATTTTCCCTTTACCGAACCCAGCGCCGAAGTGGATATTTCCTGCATCATCTGCGGCGGCCGGGGCTGCAGGACCTGCAAGGGAACCGGCTGGATCGAAATCCTCGGTTCCGGAATGGTGCATCCCCGGGTGTTGGAGATGGCCGGTTACGATTCGGAAAAGTACACCGGTTTCGCCTTCGGCATGGGCGTGGAACGGATTGCCATGCTGAAGTACGGGGTGGACGACATCCGTCATTTTTATACCAACGATCTTCGATTCCTGCGTCAGTACCAATCGGTTTGAGGGGGATGAAGGATGCGCGTGTCCTATGAGTGGTTGAAGGAGATGGTGGATCTCTCGGGCATCGATGCCGACGAACTGGCGGAGGGATTGACCCGGACCGGAGTGGCCGTGGATGCGGTGGAGGATCGGAATCCGGGGGTCCATCGGGTGGTGGTCGGCCGTGTGAAATCGGTGGAGCCCCATCCCGGAGCGGAGCGGTTGCGCGTGTGCCGAGTGGATGTGGGGCAGGAAGAGCTTCTCCAGATCGTGTGCGGTGCTCCCAACGTGGCGGAAGGACAGTTGGTTCCCGTCGCCCTGGAAGGGGCGGAACTGCCGGGGGGCGTCCGCATCAAACGGGTGAAGCTCCGCGGCGTGGAATCCCAGGGAATGATCTGTTCGGCGGGGGAGCTGGGACTTCCGGAGAAGATGCTTCCCAAGGAGCTGACGGAAGGCATCCTCGTCCTGACCGAGGAAGCGAAGGTGGGGCGGGATGTCCGCTCCCTGCTGGGGATGGACGACAAGGTGTTGGAACTGGACCTGACGCCCAACCGTTCCGACTGTTTAAGCATGATCGGCGTGGCCTATGAGACCGCGGCGGTTTTCGACCGGTCCCTCCACCTGCCGGAGCCGAAGGAACTGCCCGCGACCGGCGGGGAGCTGCCCGTGAGCGTGGCCGTCGAATCGGGTGCGGACTGCCCCGTCTATGCCGCCCAGGCCGTCGACGGACTCCGCGTGGGACCGTCCCCCCAGTGGATGCAGAACCGGCTGATGGCGGCGGGAATCCGTCCCATCAACAATATTGTCGATGTGACCAACTATGTCATGTTGGAATACGGTCAGCCCCTGCACGCCTTTGATTACGATCGGATTTCGGGGGGAAGGATTCTCGTCCGCAGAGCGCGACAGGGCGAGCGGCTCGAAACGCTGGACGGAGTGATCCGGGAATGCAATCCGGATGACATTCTGATCACCGACGGGGACAAACCCCTGGGCCTTGCCGGTGTCATGGGCGGAGCCAATTCGGAAGTAACGGNTGCGACCACCCGGGTCTTGATCGAATCGGCCTGTTTTGATCCGGTGTTGATTCGCCGGACTTCGCGCCGACTGGGACTCCGCTCCGAAGCCAGCAACCGCTTCGAAAAGGGAGTGGATCGAAGCCGCATCGTCCCGGCATTGAAGCGGGCCGTCCAGTTGCTGGTGGAAGTGGCCGGNGGGCGCGTGGCCTCCCCCATCGTTCTGGAGAAAAGCGGAGAGGTGGAGGAGCGGATCATCCCCGTGCGTCATCGGCGGATTGTTTCCCTGTTGGGCGCGGAGATCCGGGAAGAAGAGGTTATGGACATTTTCCGCCGGCTCCGCTTTTCCGTGGAAAAGGAGGAAAGCGTCTACCATGTGCGGGTGCCTTCCCGGCGCAACGATTTGAGCATCGAGGTGGACATCATCGAGGAAGTGGCGCGCCTTTACGGCTACAACCGGATTCCGGCGGCTTCTCTCCAGGGTTCCCAGGGGCGGGGCGGGCTGACCCGCGAGCAGCAATTGCGCCGNNNCATCCGCCACACCCTCCGGCATCTGGGCATGAACGAGGCGGTCACCTACAGCCTGACATCGCCGCAAATGGAAAAGGGATTGTCCCTTCATCCCGACGCCCGGCCGATTCCGCTCAGCATGCCCCTCAGCGATGAACGAAGCGTGCTCCGGACCGGCCTGTTGCCCCATTTGCTCCAGTCGGCGGCCTACAATGTGCACCGCCGTCAGGAGCGGGTGGCCCTCTTTGAGATCGGCCGGGTTTATCTGGCGGAAGAGCAGCCCCTGACGGACCTTCCCGAAGAGCGGTGGGAATTGGCCGGGCTGTGGACGGGGCCGATGGGGCCGGTTCACTGGCGGGGGCAAACCGCGTCCGATTTTTATCGGGTGAAGGGGATTTTGGAGGCCCTCTTTGCGCGTCTGGGAATCGNGAGCGCAAAGTTTTTCCCCGCCCGCCCGAAGGGATTCCACCCGGGACGGACGGCGGAGATTCGGATCGACGGGCGCTTTGCGGGGATATTGGGACAGATCCATCCTCGGATTTCGGACGAGATGGACCTCAAGGAAACCTTTGCCTTCCAGCTGGATATGGAAGTGTTGCTGGATGCGGCAAAGACGGATCTCCGGTTCCGCCCGATTCCGCGCCATCCGGCGTCCACCCGGGATCTGGCGATCGTGGTCGACGCGGACGTTCCCGCCGCCGAAGTGGAGAAGGCGATCCGCAAGGCCGCCGGGGAACATTTGGAATCGGTCACCCTGTTCGACGTGTACACCGGTGAACAAGTGGGTAATGAAAAGAAGAGCCTCGCTTATTCCCTCGTCTACCGGGCGGAGGATCGAACGCTGACCGATGAGGAAGTGGCGAAGTTCCATCAGGCCGTCGTCGATGAACTGGAGAGGGCCTTCGGCGCCCGGTTGCGCGCNTAGGATGCCGCCGGAGGTGCAGGAAGTACCCCTTCACAGGGAGAAAGAAACATGATGCACACTTTCACGCTGTGGAGGAGGCGTTCCGATGACAAAAAACAAATTGTGCGTTGAAATTTACGGTCAGCAATATCAGATTGTCGGAAAGGCGAGTCCCGGCTATATGCGGGAAGTGGCAGCCCATGTGGACGACAAGATGCGGCAAATTGCCAAGAGCAACCCCCGGCTCGACACGACGCGGCTGGCGGTTTTGTCCGCGGTCAACATCGCCGATGCGTACCTTAAGCTGAAACGGGAGTATGACGAGATCATCCACTTGATCGAGGATGACCAGCCCTAGGAGTGAAGGGGATGAACATCTTGGATGGGATCCTCCTNCTGCTGATTGCCGGAGGGGTGATCCGGGGATATCGAAAGGGGTTGATCCTCCAGGCGTTTTCCCTGGTGGGGGCGATTTTCGCCCTCTTGGCCGCGTATCGTTTTTCCGGAGATTTTTCCCGGGTCCTGATGGAGCGCTTTCCTCTTTCGGAGGAGGTGGGGGGAGGCTTAATCGGCNTCCTTCCGATCGAAGGGATCCTGTACAGGGTGGTTGCCTTCATCCTCCTCTTCGTGGGGGTCAAAATCCTCATCTCGATCATCGCCCGGCTTTTGACCGGCCTGTTCGACGTCCCCGTCCTTTCGCAGATCAATCGCCTCGGAGGCGTTCTCCTCAACTTGATCCAAGTGTTTCTGATCCTGTTCATCGGCGTTCACGTGATGAACTTTCTTCCNTGGGAGGCGGGGCGCGAAGCGGTTCAGGGATCCCTCGTCTGCCAGGGCGTGTTGAAGCTGACTCCCGGTCTGAGCGAACAGATCGGGGAGTGGATCAGGCATGGAACGGGATAAATCCTGTATCCCGACGGAAAGGGTGCCGCGACGATGCGGCATCCTTTTTTCTTTCCGGTTTGCCCGGCAAGTCTTTTGAATTGGGCGGTGGGAATCTCGGCATAATAACGGATGAATTCCAGCGTTGAGAGAGGGTTGAGCCTATGAGGAGACGAAAGTGGCTGCTCTGTTGCGCCCTGATGGTGCTGGCAGGGGCGATTCTGGGCGGCGTCTCTCCGGATGCGGACCGTTTGGCAAATGCCCAGGCGGAAGCTTCTTTCGGAAAGGGAACCCTCAAGAAGGGAGCCCGCGGGGGGGACGTTTACGAGCTGCAGGGTCGTCTGAAATATTTGGGGTTTTATACCGGAAAGATCGACGGAAACTTCGGGGAGCGCACCTATCGCGCCGTTCGCCTGTTTCAATATGAATTCGGGATGAAAGTGGACGGAGTGGTGGGGCCGAAGACCAAGCGGAAGCTGTGGGAGGCGTCCAAGGATTGGACGCCCGGTGCGGACAACCGCATTTATAGGGTAGGGGATCGCGGCGGTTATGTCTGGGAGCTGCAGCGGCGTCTCCGATTCCTTGGATTTTATACCGGGAAAGTGGACGGGGTATTCCTGTGGCGTACGTACCGCGCCGTTCGCCTGTTCCAATATGAATTCGGGATGAAAGTGGACGGAGTGGTGGGCCCGAAGACCAAGCGCATGCTGTGGAAAGCGACCCGCAATTGGCGCCCCGGGAAGGAGGCCACGCCGCAGGCCCGGAAAGCTCCGGCGGCAAAACCGGTCCGCTCGGCGCCGGGTGTATCCAAGCAGGATTTCGACCTGTTGGCCCGGGCCATCTATTCCGAGGCGCGGGGAGAGCCGTACGTCGGACAGGTGGCGGTGGGCGCGGTGATTCTCAACCGCATCGACAGCGAAAAATTCCCCGACACCTTGTCGGGTGTGATTTTCCAACCGCAAGCCTTTGAAGCCGTCGCCGACGGTCAGATCTGGCTGGAACCCGACGAGACGGCCAAAAAGGCGGCGATGGATGCCCTGAACGGTTGGGATCCCTCCGGAGGAGCGCTNTACTACTTCAACCCCGACCGCGCCATTTCCAAATGGATCTGGTCCCGCCCGCAGATCAAACGAATCGGGAAGCACATCTTCTGTAAGTGACAGGGATATGCTTAAAAACCCGCCGGGATTTCGGCGGGTTTTTCACATGGTTGGATCGGCGAAGGGAGAAGAAGCCGCTCCACCTCTTTGCCCAAAAAAAATCTCCCGTTTCCGGGAGATGGTGAAATCGATTTGCTTCATTGTTTTTCGGGGCGACTGGTGATGCGCGCCTTGGTGGGAACCAGCAGGTCGATCAGCCCGATGACCAGCGCACCGAGGAGCGCGCCGAGAACGGTGACCCGCAGCCCCGGCACGAAGAATTGGGTGAGGTAAATGACTACGGCGCTGACGACGAATCCGACGATGCCGCGGCCGTATGGGGATATTTCCCTTCCCATGATCGATTCGATGATCCAGCCCAGGATGGCGATGACAACAGCCGCCAACAGGGCGCTCCAGAACCCGGAGATTTGAAACCCGGGAACGATGGCGCTGGTGATCATCAGGACGATGGCCGCCACCACAAAGCGGATAATATGTCGAAGAACGGTCATGTTCATCCCTCCTTTGGGTTTAGTGTGCCTGTTCCGAGGAGGGTTTATAACGGAGAAGCCGCATGGGATCGCAGGTAGGCGTTCAACCGAAAAATGACAAAAAAAGTCACGAGCGGACCGGCGAAAGGACACTTGCGGGAGAGGCGGTCCCGGGAAAGGAGCAGATCTTAGGGTTCACTTGCCAATCGCCGGAAGAGCCATTACACTAAAAGAGTCGCCGGATTGCGGGAATATTGCTCGCGGCTTTGTCGGGCGTTTACGGATACACTTTGAAAGTGCGGCTGGTGAAGGGGGGAGAGGAATAGGTGCCGAAAAAGGATGATCACCACTATTTTCGCATATTGGAATACGACGCGATAATCCGAACGGTGTCCGATCATGCCGCTTCCACGCCCGGAAAAGAGAGGATTGCTTCTCTTCGCCCCAGTTATGACCTGGAAGAGGTGCGGCGCCGGTTGGCCGCCACCCTGGAAGGGTTGGAACTGTTGCGGTGGAAGGGGAGCGTCTCACTTTCGGGGGTT
>JGI1652J44930_10000769_pt1 | contig 12331 bp, 10 predicted proteins | sample NewIslsDNAsample_FD_44930 | JGI IMG/M metagenome (IMG submission 44930)
TCCGTCATACCTGCAAGACCGATCGATTCCATCATCAAAGACAGTCCCGGTCCTGCTGATGCCGTAAACGCCCGCGCACCCGCATAATTTGCTCCGATCGCCATCATAACAGCAGCCATTTCATCTTCCGTCTGAATGACCGCGCCGCCAAACTCAGGCAATTTTTTCGTTAAAAACTCCATGATCTCCGATGCAGGCGTAATTGGATAAGCAGCCATAAAGCGAACGCCCGCAGCGATCGCACCGAGGGAAATCGCATCGTTTCCGATCATGAACATTCTCGTTTTTCCGTCGGCTTCTGCCAGTTTGAAGGTCGTTAAATCACCTTCAAAATGTTCGATAATATAGCGAAAACCTGCTTGAATCGCTTTTAAATTCAGTTCGACAACTTCATTTCCTTTTTTTGCAAAAATTTCTTGGACGACTGGTTTGAAATCATCCACTTTCAAACCTAACAACGCTGCGGAAGCACCGATTGCAACCATATTTTTCATTAACGTATTTCCGAGTTCTTTCGCTATTTCTGTAAACGGCACAGCATAAAGCTTTGCCGGACAATTTTCCGAAAGTTTCGGTTTGAATTTCGCATCAGCAACAACAACGCCTTGTTCATTCAATTCATGTGCGTTGACATCTATCGTTTCTTGATCAAAAGCGACAAGTATATCGAGTTCGTCCGTAATCGTATGAATCTTTTTTGTGCTTACACGGATTTTATTATTCGTATGTCCGCCTTTAATTCGCGAAGAAAAATGGCGGTAACTGTACAGGTAATAACCTTTGCGGTTTAATGCGGAAGCAAAAATTTCACCTGTACTGTCGATTCCCTCTCCCTGTTGTCCCCCAACTTTCCAGGAAAGTTGATGTAACATCATTGTCACTCCTCATAATATCTAACCGAAATTACTAGAATTTGAACATAATAATTACGAAATTCTAATCGAATATAATCATACGCTTACTTTGTTCGTGTTGCAACCCCTGTAAATATAGTAAATCGTACAAATGTCAAAAAGAAATTTTTTCAAAAAAATTTTCAAATAAAAACCGTTTTACTATCTTTTCGGGAAAGCGTTTTAACAGTTCATTTATTAATATGTAATAATATGAATAATTCCACAAATTTTCAGGAGCTTCTTCGATCCCGTCAAAATCCGATCCGAATCCGATGTTGTTTTCTCCGCCAAGCGAACAAATATGTTCGACGTGACGCAAAACGTCAGTGACGCTCGCGTCTGGATAGTTTTCTAAAAACTCGGGTACAAATGTAATGCCGATCATTCCATTTTTTTGAATCAGCGCAAGGATTTGTTCATCGGTTAAATTGCGGACATGAGGAGCTAAAGCTTTTGCGTTCGAATGGGATGCGATTGGATGTTCAGCGAGTTCCAACACATCCCAAAAACCTTGTTCCGATAGATGCGACACATCCGTCCATAATTTTTTTTCGTTATTAAATTGAACGACTTGTTTTCCAAACGATGTTAATCCGGCTCCGCGAGGTTCCAAAACACCGTCAGCAACTGCATTCCCATAATTCCACGTCAATCCCACCGAACGAATTCCTAACCGGTACAGCGTTTTTAATTTCGTTAAATCACATCCAATCGGGTCACATCCTTCCAATGTCAATATCGCTCCAACTTCGTCATCTCTCAGTTGCAATGCATCTTCTTTCTGTAAAATCAGTTTGACGTTCGGATGTGCCAGCACTTTTTCATAGAATATTTCAATCATTTCAAGCGCAGTCCGAAACCGTATTTCTTCAGGCAAATCTTGAGGGACGAAAACCGCAAAACATTGAATGTTTCCTTTTCCTGCTTGCGATAAATACGTATAGTTCGTTTGCAGTCGATGGTCAAAGAAAAATTCAATGTCTGGATTCATCCACATTTTATATAGGACATCACAATGAGCATCAAAAATTTTCATCGTTTGATCCATTCCTTTTCCGTTATTCATAAAAAAAGAAAACTTACCCATTCATAAAGAACAGGTAAGTTTCAATTAACGAGGTTCAACGATCAGCTTAATCGCAGTTCTTTCCTCGCCATCGATCAAAATATCCGTAAACGCAGGAATGCAAATGAGGTCAACTCCACTTGGTGCTACAAACCCTCTCGCAATTGCGATTGCCTTGATAGCCTGATTGATGGCACCAGCACCAATGGCTTGAATTTCAGCGCTTCCTCTTTCTCTTAATACGTTCGCCAGTGCACCAGCTACTGAATTTGGAATCGATTTCGCTGAAACTTTTAATACTTCCATCACTAGTACCTCCTTATAATAATTACTCCTTTAATAATTACTCCCTTCTAAATAATATTCATTGCGATGTCTCATATTCCTTTTAAATTTTGAAACAATTTTATAAATTTTTAATCAAAAAAAGGATGATCTTCGTTAATAAAAATCCGTTCCGTCTCCAATGCAATCCCGGTTTCTTCATCGATCGTAATGCAAATTCCGCATAGCTGCGAGCGTCCAGACATCACTTCAAAACGAACGGGCAAACTCGTTAAAAATTTTTTAATCACTGCATCCGGTTTCATGCCTAAAATTCCATCGTACGGACCTGTCATGCCGACATCAGTCATGTACGCAGTTCCTTTTGGCAGGATGCGGTTATCGGCTGTTTGAACGTGCGTATGCGTTCCAATGACAGCCGTCGCTTTTCCATCTAAAAACCAGCCCATCGCCTGTTTTTCACTTGTTGCTTCCGCATGAAAATCAATGAAAATGTATGGCGTTAATTTTCGATACTTCTCGACAAGTTCATCAGCTTTTTTAAACGGACAATCGATAGAAGGCAAAAACGTACGTCCCTGCAGGTTGATAATCGCAAATTTATAGCCATTGACTTGAAAAAGCAACGATCCTTGTCCGGGAGTATCTTCCGGAAAATTCGCNGGTCGAACGAGCTGTTTTGCCTCATCGATAAAATCAAAAATCTCTTTGTTATCCCACGTATGATTTCCCATCGTAATGACATCGGCGCCTGCATCGAGCAATTCTTTATAAATTTTTTCGGTAATTCCGCGACCTCCAGCGGCGTTTTCACCGTTTACGATCGTGATGGCCGGACTATATTTTTGTTTTAAGCGTGGCAAATATTCTTTCAATATTTTTCTGCCTGGCGACCCAACGACGTCGCCAATAAATAACAGCTTCATCCAGTAGAAAACCCCTTATTACAATTTTTCCTAATTAGTAAAATAAAGTGGTCAAAGACCACTTTATTTTGCATACTCCACTGCCCTCGTTTCTCTGATCACCGTTACTTTGATCTGTCCAGGGTAGTCGAGTTCATTTTCAATTTTTTTCGTGATTTCTCTCGCCAAACGATAAGCGGCTAGGTCATCGATTACCTCAGGTTTTACAATAATGCGGATTTCGCGTCCCGCTTGAATTGCATAAGATTTTTCAACGCCTTCAAATGATTCGGAGATTTCTTCAAGCTTTTCAAGACGCCGCAAATACGTTTCAAGCGTTTCGCGCCGCGCCCCAGGCCGTGCAGCAGAGAGTGCATCAGCTGCAGCAACTAACACGGAAATGATGGAAGTCGGTTCCGTATCTCCATGATGGGAAGCAATGCTGTTGATGACAACAGGATGTTCTTTGTATTTCGTCGCTAGTTCAACTCCAATTTCCACATGGCTGCCTTCCACTTCATGGTCAATCGCTTTTCCGATATCATGCAGAAGGCCAGCCCGACGTGCAAGTGAGACGTCTTCACCGATTTCAGCAGCCATCAATCCCGCCAGATATGCAACTTCCATCGAATGTTTTAATACGTTTTGTCCGTAGCTTGTTCGATATTTCAATCGTCCGAGGATTTTAATTAAATCCGGATGGAGTCCATGCACTCCCAATTCAAAAGTTGCTTGTTCTCCGCACTCTCGAATGCTTTCATCTACTTCTTTTCGGGATTTGTCAACCATTTCTTCGATGCGCGCAGGATGAATTCTTCCATCCTGTACAAGATTATCCAGCGCGATTCGCGCAATTTCCCGGCGAATCGGGTCGAATCCTGAAAGAATCACAGCTTCTGGGGTATCGTCAATAATCAAATCTATCCCTGTCAATGTTTCTAACGTACGGATATTTCTTCCTTCCCGACCAATAATCCGACCTTTCATTTCATCGTTTGGGAGATTCACGACAGAAACGGTTGTTTCGGCAACATGGTCAGCCGCGCATCGCTGAATGGCAAGAGACAAAATTTCTTTTGCTTTCTTTTCAGCTTCTTCTTTCGCACGGGTTTCCGCTTCTTTAATCATCAGCGTCGTTTCGTGTTCAATTTCTTTTTCCGTTTGACTGATTATGAGTTGTCTTGCTTCTTCACGGCTTAAACCGGAAATTCGTTCAAGTTCTGCTTTTTGTTCTTCGAGTAATCCCTCCACTGTGCTTTCCATCTCTTCAATTTGTCGTTGTTTTTCGTTGAGAGATTCTTCGCGTTTATCCAAAGCTTCTTCTTTTTTGTCGAGCAATTCACTTCTTCTATCGAGAATCTCTTCTTTTTGAAGCAAACGGTTTTCTTGTTTTTGAAGTTCGCTTCTGCGTTCGCGAATTTCACGTTCCGCTTCAACACGAAGTTTATGAGTTTCGTCCTTCGCTTCAAGCAAAGCTTCTTTCTTTAAAGCTTCCGCTTCACGCTTGCCATCTTCAATAATTTGTTGGGCAGCGTGTTCCGCACTCGAAATTTTCGCTTCTGCAATCGACTTGCGTCCTAGATATCCAACAATTGCACCGACAGCTGCAGAGATAAGCATAGTGGAGATGAAACTTACTAAATTCATTTCGTTCACCTCCCTTGCTATCTACTTGTTGGGTGAAACAGTTAATTTTTGGTTTTCATTGATTGTAAAAAATAAAACGGCTGTATGCGCGTTTCAATACTTGAAAAATCATGCAAGCATGCATAGTTCTATTTTATAGATGTCAAAAAAGCTTGTCAAGACAAAGGAAATGCGGGCTTTGAAGCAAAAAAGCAGCATACTGAAACCAGCATGCTGCCTGTTTTGCTCGACGTTATTCGGTTAACAAAGATTCTTGAATTTGCTTTTCTTCTTCATTGCCGTTTCCATTTGGTATCGCATCTAAACCAAAATGCTGGCGAACACGGGATTCTATCTCATTTTTAATCTCAGGATTTTCTTTTAAAAATAGTTTTGCATTTTCTCTTCCCTGACCGAGTCGTTCGCCTTCAAACGAATACCAGGCTCCGCTTTTTTGAATGATGTCCAGTTCTGAAGCGATATCGATAATTTCTCCTTCTTTTGAAATTCCTTCACCGTACATGATGTCGACATCAGCTGATTTAAACGGAGGCGCAACTTTATTTTTAACGACTTTAATTTTCGTGCGGTTTCCTACCATTTCATTGCCTTGTTTTAACGTTTCAGCTCTGCGGACTTCAAGGCGGATCGACGAATAAAATTTCAATGCTCTTCCGCCTGGCGTCGTTTCAGGATTGCCGAACATGACTCCAACTTTTTCACGAATTTGGTTAATAAATACAGCGATCGCTTTCGATTTGCTGATTGCTCCTGCCAGTTTTCTTAACGCTTGCGACATTAATCTCGCCTGCAAACCGACATGAGAATCGCCCATTTCCCCTTCGATTTCCGCTTTTGGAACGAGCGCTGCAACCGAATCGATGACAATGATATCGATCGCACCGCTGCGAACCAAGGCTTCGGCGATTTCCAGCGCTTGTTCTCCCGTATCAGGCTGAGATAATAACAGTTCATCGATATTGACACCGAGATTTTTCGCATATTCCGGATCTAGCGCATGCTCGGCATCAATAAAAGCAGCTTGTCCTCCCTGTTTCTGCACTTCTGCGATTGCGTGCAATGCAACTGTTGTTTTACCCGATGATTCTGGCCCGTAAACTTCGATAATCCGTCCTCTTGGATAACCTCCAACGCCTAAAGCGATATCGAGTGCAAGCGAACCGCTTGAAACGGTGGACAGCTTTTGTTCCGCCTGTTCGCCAAGTTTCATGATCGAACCTTTGCCAAATTGTTTCTCTATTTGTTTAAGCGCCATATCCAAAGCAGCTTTACGATCACTCATTTTTTCAATCAACCCCTTTTATTCGGCAAGAACGGGAAACCCGAACCAGCTCATTTTATTTAATCTTATTATAATCATTTTCATAAATCTTGCCAATCAATTTTCGAACATTTATTCGTTTTTTTCGTTAATGAACGTGTTGATAAGTGCGGTTTTGCGGCTTTGCCGGTTCCAAATAAATCCGGGAACCGTTCAATCCCTCCTGTTTTAAACTTTCATATACGTATGGAGCAAGGCGTTCATCGACTTCAAAAAAAGAAAAACGATCAAATATGTCAATCTTGCCAATATGTTTTTTGGAAATATTTGCGATGTTCGCAATTTGTTCGCTTAACTTTTTTGAGTTTAAATGAAGATTTTTTCCGACGTTGATAAAAAATCGCACCTTGCCTTTTTCTCCACCGGTGTCACCAAAATTATATTCTTCGGGAAGCTGAAGCGTATTGACGGAAAGCAGCATCGCAAGTAATCTCGAAACGACCTTTTCTTTCGGCTCTTCTTTCAGTATTTGTTTTGCATATGATTCAAAACGTTTGCAGCTTGCATCATCGAGTTTATACAGTTCGAGCAGCAAGCGTTCAAATTTTCGCTCAAGCAATTCCTGCCCGTCCGGCAGCTTTCCTTCAGGAATTTTCTCGTTAATTTTCATTTCAATCGCATGCAAAAAGCGAACGTCTTGAGGGGTAACCAGCGTAATCGCAACCCCTGTTTTGCCTGCACGTCCTGTTCTGCCAATCCGATGAACATACTGTTCGGGATCCTCGGGAATATCGTAGTTGATGACATGAGTGACATGAGCGACATCAATTCCCCTTGCGGCGATATCCGTTGCAATTAACAGATTGATTTGTTTGTTTCTAAACGCATCCATCACGCGCAAACGCTGTGATTGCGTTAGATCTCCGTGAAGTCCTTCCGCAAGGTAGCCGTTTGAATTCAATGCTTCCGTTAAAGCGGTTACTCCTTTTTTTGTCCGGCAGAAAATAATTGCAACATCAATATTTTCCNTATCGATAATTCTCATTGTTACGTCGAGTTTATGCTCTTCAAACGTCCGATAAAACTTTTGCTGAACCGTGTCTGCCGTTTCAACCCCGCGGGAGACGGATATATGGATCGGATCGTCCATGTATTTTTGGGCAAGTTTTTGAATATCATCCGGCAACGTCGCTGAAAACAGCATCGTTTGCCGCTTCTTCGGAAGCTCATGCAAAATGGCTTCAATATCGTGAATGAAACCCATATCGAGCATTTCATCCGCTTCATCTAAAACAACCATTTTCACATGATTTGTTTGCAATGTATTGCGGCGAAGATGATCAAGGATTCTGCCGGGCGTACCGACAACGACTTGAGGGCCTTTTTTCAATTCTTTCATTTGAGGAAAAATCGGTTGTCCGCCATAAATGGCAACGACGCGAGTCCGTTTGTATTTCATAATTTTTTTCAATTCATCTGCGACTTGAATGGCAAGTTCCCGTGTCGGAGTCAAAATTAAGCTCTGCACACGTCTTGAATCCGTGATGTTTTCCACGATTGGAATTCCAAATGCGGCTGTTTTGCCTGTACCAGTCTGCGCCTGGCCAATCAAGTCATGGCCTTTCAACGTAAGCGGAATCGTTTTCTGTTGAATGGGAGTAGGCTCAAGAAAACCGATTTCATCTAACGCTGAAAGCACTTCTTTTGACAAGTTTAAATCTTGGAAAGTCTTCAAATTTTATTCACCTTTCTTTAAAAGCTTGAACAAATAATAAAAGCCATAATTCGCACTGCTTTTTCTGATCGAATCACGGCTGCCAGCCAATTGAAGCGGATATACAATCGTCGGTTGATTTCGAAAAGAAATCCCGATAAAAACGGTGCCAACTTTTTTATTTTCACTCATTGCCGGCCCAGCGACACCGGTAAAACTGATCCCGATATCCGCATGCAAGAGTTCACGGACATTTTCAGCCATTTTTTGCGCACATGATGCGCTGACCGCGCCTTCCGTTTCCAAAACAGAACGAGGCACCTTTAAATTGTTTTCTTTCACTTCGTTCGTGTAACTGACGATTCCGCCATGAAAGATCATACTTGCACCCGATATGTCCGTCATCATTTGTGAAAACAGTCCGCCGGTCAAACTTTCCGCCGCTGCCAGTGTCAACTTTTTTTCTTTCAGCAGTTTCGATACTTCAAGCGGTAAAGTCGTCGAGCCATATCCATAAAAATACTCGCCCGCCCGCTGCAAGACTTTTTCTTCTTCGCGATCCAACAAACCGTTAACTTCATCAAGCGTTTTCCCTTTTGCCGTCAATCGAATCATCACTTGTCCATCAGCGGCTAACGGGGCGATCGTCGGATTGGATTGGTTTTCAATTAAATCTTCGAGTTCTTTTTCCAGCTGCGATTCACCGATTCCAAAAAAACGCAGCTCCCTCGATACGATAAAATGCGATAAATAGCCTTTTTCATGCAAATATGGCTTTACTTCATGCAAAAACATCGGTTTCAGTTCATGCGGCGGTCCCGGAAGCAAGATGTAAAGAATGCCATCATGTTCACAAATCATTCCAGGCGCCATGCCATGTTTATTTTGCAGCACATGGGAATTTTCCAAAACAAGCGCCTGTTTCCGGTTATTTTTCGTCATCGGGCGACTTACTTTTTTAAAGTAATTCGTAATGTTTGCCAATGCTGCTTGATCGTATACCAGTTTTACTTTTAGCAGTTCCGCGAGCGTCTCTTTCGTCACATCGTCTTTCGTTGGCCCAAGACCGCCGGTCAAAATAATCATATTGGCACGTTTTTGAGCGGTTTGAATCGCGTTTTTAATCCTCTGTGCATTGTCTCCAACAGCGGTATGATGATAGACATCAATTCCAAGCAGTGCAAGCTCTTTAGATAGAAATTGTGCGTTCGTATTTGCAATTTGCCCGAGCAGCAGTTCCGATCCGACTGAAATGATCTCCGCGTTAAAATTCAAACGTGCAACCCCCTACGTTCAACGTTCATTTGGAATGCAGCAGCAGATCTTTATTTTTCCAAAAATAATCGAAACCGGATAAAATCGTTAAAATTAATGCTAGCCAAAGCATCAATTCACCAAATGGAAATGAGATTAAATGAAATGGGACATTGTACAGAAGCAATACGACGATTGCGATCAGCTGAACAGTCGTTTTCCATTTTGCAAGTTGGCTCGCTGCGATCACATCGCCTTCGCCAGCAGCGATTAAACGGATGCCGGTTACCGCAAATTCTCGGCTAATAATGATAATTACGATCCAGGCAGGCGCCATGTCATGATGCACTAACGATACCAGCGCAGCTGTAACCAAAATTTTATCCGCTAACGGATCGAGAAATTTTCCCAAGTTGGTAATCAGGTTATATTTTCTGGCAACGTACCCGTCGATCCAATCCGTGACAGAAGCCGCAATAAAAATAAAGGCAGCAATGAAATGATGAAGCGGGATCGCTTTTTGAAACAGCGTAATCGTCCCCATTGAAAAATCGACCAGCATGAAAATCATGAATAATGGAATTAAACAGATCCTAAGCAATGTAATTTTATTTGCTAAATTCAAAGTCATTCCTCCATCCTAGCTTAATTAGAGGACTTTTTCTGAAACTCAATTTTTACCGTTTGCGCTACTGGCTGATGTTTAAGCTCTACCTCTTCTCCATTCACAAACATTTTCATGCTCGGCGTACTGCCGATTCGAATTCTGACGCGCTGTTCATCGCGAAAATCAAACGTTGCTTCCTCTCCATTTGAAAACCCTTTATTCACATACGATTTTCCGCTGCCACCTTGAATTTTCAGCCACGAATCCCCGTGAAATGTAAAATCAACTTGAAATTCATCTGTTTCAGACAAAATAAAATTCGTCGTATCTCCGCTCACACTGACTTTTTCCAAATTTCCGCGATTCGGTTCATTTTGAACCATTTCTTCATTTTTATCTTCATCGTCTTTTTCTTTATCATCGTCTTCTTTGATCGGCTCAGCTTTGTTTTTATCATCTGAAATCGCGTTTTTGTTCTGTTCAACGACGACATTTTGCTCGCTGTCAGTCTGTTTGGCATCGTCTAACGCATTGTCATCGTTTGAACCGATGCTAACCATCCAGATGATCGCAAAAATACCGATAACAATGAAAAAAACTAACAACCCCGACAATACTGATGTAAATTTGCTTCGGGCCGGTGATATGATCGTCGGGCGCATTCTTCTTGGCGGCAATGATTCTTCAGGTTGAGAGGTGCTTGGCAATTCATGTCCAAATTCCTGTATCAATGCTTCATAATTCAAACCGACTGCTTCCGCATAACTTTTAATAAACGCTTTTGTATAAAACGCTCCTGGCAACTTATCGAAATCACCATCTTCAATCGCTTGCAAATACCGTTTTTGAATTTTTGTCAGCGCCTGAATTTCATCGAGGGAAACCCGTTTTTCTTCACGCGCGCGTTTCAGTTGTTCGCCTAATTCCGACACAATTTATCACCTGCCACTTTTCTATACTTACAATCAACTGTTAATTCTAATCATAATCGATTTTATGATCGATGAAAAGGCATTTCACAAATCATTAACCAATAAGAAAACCTGGCTTGCGCCAGGTGATCTCATTAATACCATGCCCCGTTGATCGAAATAATTTCACCGTTGATGTAGGATGCGCGATCGGAAAGCAAAAATTCGACTAAATCAGCCACTTCAGAAGGCTTTCCAAACCTTCCCATCGGAATTTCCTGCCTGAGCGCCTCGCGTTCTTCCTCTGTTAAATGACTGTTCATTTTCGTATCGATAAAACCGGGCGCAATTCCATTCACTCTGATTCCGCTCGGGGCCACTTCTTTGGCGAGCGCTTTGACAAACGTATTCAATCCGCCTTTTACCATTGAATACAACACTTCACAGGAAGCGCCGGTAAATCCCCAAATGGAAGTGATGACGATAATATCGCCCGCTTTTTTTCGAATCATTGACGGAAGCAGATATTTCGTCAATAAAAACGGGGAGGTAATTTGCAGTTGAACCATATCGTAAACTTCTTGATCATCCATATCCGTAATTAAACCGACATACGCGGCCGCACTGTTATGAATGATCACATCGATGTCATGATGGATTTGCGACAAGATCGCTGTAACAGCATGTTTTTTTGCTAAATCGGCTTGAATCGGATACGTTGGAACGTTGTTAATTTGCTCTGTCAGCGCAAGGATTTCCTGTTCGTTTTGATTGTAATGCAAATAAAGTCCGTACCCGTTTTCAGCCAATTTCAAAGATATCGCTTTTCCGATTCCCCCGCTTGCTCCAGTGACTAATGCATATTTCAAACATTCTCCCCCGCTTGTATTTAAGATTGAGGCTGAATTTCGCAAACCGTAAACGAAGAATCTTGAAAATGTTCTTTTAGCACGGAATCAAGATCATCGCGAGTGATGCTTTCGATGATTTTCGTGACGTTGAACAAATTCGTTCCGTTAAATTGATAACGGGTATACTCATTGGCAATAAACTCAAGCGAATTCAATGAACGCAGCACCGATCCGAAATGCTTCCGTTTAATGCGCATAAATTCTTCTTCATCGATGGTTTGACCGCGAAAATCAGCAACCATCTGATACAACGCATCCGCTAACTTTTCCGCATCCGGCGTGTTGCTTCCAATCATCGAAAAACCAAAGCTCGGCTCTTCCGTATAATCATAGAAAAAGCTTGAATCGATGAGTCCCTGATCATAAAGCTTTTCATAATTCGCGGAACTTTGTCCAAACATCAAGTCAAGCAGCATATTGACCGCAATTTCATGTTTAATCAACGCTTCTCCGAAACGGTTCGCTTGATTTTCTTTAAACCCGACGACGCATTTCGGCGTTTTTACTGCCATTGGTATCACTTGTTTTTTCTCGACAACTCCAGCCGGTTCTTCTTTAAAAAACCGCGAAATCGGCTCTGCTGGCTTAAACGTTTTTTTAGCTTGGTTTTCCTCGATGATGTCCATCATTTCCTGCTCATCGACCGGACCGACGATAAATAACAGCATATTGCTCGGATGGTAAAACGTTTCATAACAGACGTATAATAAATCTTTCGTAATTTGTGCTATCGACTGTTCCGTTCCGGCAATATCGATTTTTACCGGATGATGATGGTACATGTTTTGAATGACTCCGAAATAAACGCGCCAATCCGGATCATCATCATACATGCGGATTTCCTGCCCGATGATTCCTTTTTCTTTTTCAACGG
>JGI1652J44930_10000770_pt1 | contig 12327 bp, 6 predicted proteins | sample NewIslsDNAsample_FD_44930 | JGI IMG/M metagenome (IMG submission 44930)
AAAAAAAATTTGGAGGAAATTTTTATGAATGTTGAGCCTGACTTAATTGGTAGGAAAAAAATTGGAGAGTTCCTCAAACAAGTGCGTAATCAATCAGGAAAAANGCTACGAGATTTAGAGGATGAAAATATCTCTAGAGCTACTATTAGCTACATTGAAAATGGTCGAGATAATGTAAAGATCGGGAAAATAAAATATTACTGTTCCCTGCTTGGAGTGGATTTCAACCAATTACCTAAGCTAATTGAGAATGAAGAAAATAAAGTTCAAGCCATTCGAAAAAAATATCTCGAACTCATTTCCCCCATTGAAACCTACATTGAATCTTCCAATAAAAACAAAGGATTATCGAAATTAAAATCCATTAAAGATCCCCACGAAACTATTCAGCATATTATCCTCTACCTGAAGGGGAGATGTTATGTCCAACAAAATAAAATCACTCAAGCAAAGAAATGTTTCATAAAAGCAATCAACCATATTGAGAAGCATCCTAATTTAGNCAATGACAACATCCAATCTTGTTGTTACAACCAATTGGGCAAAATTTGCTATTATCAAAATGACTTCAAAAAAGCAATACACTATACAGAAAAGGGATTAGAGAGTTTTATTGCGGAAGGAGAACGAAAGCATATAAAGTCATCGCTGTTGATGAACAAAATAATCTATCTAGAACGACTCGGTCATTTACCTGAAGCACAAATTTTACTGAAAGAGCTATGGGAAAAAGAGGATGAAATTGAAGACGTCGAAGTCGTTTTGAATATGCACGATGTTCAAGCCCAAGTCTACAGAAAATCGAAAATGTACTCAGAAGCAATTGACGTAACCAATCAAGGTATAAGGAAAGCACAAATTAACAAAAAACTCAATCGAATCGTTGAATTGTGGTCAACATTAGCAAGTATTTATATTGATATGAATGAACATTCAAAAGCTGAATGCATCTTACAACTAGCACTGGAATTAGAAAAAAGTGTTGAAGAGAAAAATTTATTTCTCAATATCTACATTCAACTTGGTCACATCTATATCAAACAAAGAAAATTTGACAAAGCAAAAGCTATCCTTGAAGATGCAACACAAATGAAATTTCCGAATATTAACATCTCTAGATATACTCAAGCTTTGACAATACTTGGTGACTGTTTTTTAAAACAAGGAGACTATAAAGGAGGAATTCAACCTTATACAGAAGCGTTGTCTCTTGCTAGGAAGCATTCTCTCATTTATCAGGAAAGAGAAATATTAAGAAAATTGTGTGTATGTTGGAAACACGAAGATATAAATAAATTTCAGAAAAACGTAGTTAAATATTTTGAGTTAGATGTTAAAATAAGTGATAAAGGAGGTGATTTCGTTGATTAAAATCGGTGACACACCACATGATTAAAAAATCTGTCCAAGTATGTATTTAGCCGGTAAAAATACCGGCTATTCTCATTTCCAAAACAACGCTTTCCAAGTCTTGGGACACCACAATGAACATCATCGGATAAATACTTCGATCCGATTGGTTCCATCTAACTTATGAATTTCTTGCTTAATGTAATTGAGCAACACTTCCTCAACTTGTGAGTCCACAATGGGACGTGATTCTCCCGTTTTTCCGTCTAAAACTTGCACACGAATCATAGGTAATCGTTTGGGTTCCTCTTGNGGGAATAGAGCATTCCATGTTTTTGGACCGACGATACCNTCTACTACCAATCCTTTCCCTTTTGGTACAACATTTCCTTTTTCGTCNTGGAGACTTTGCCACATTTCCACATCAGCTTTTGTAGCTGGACCATAGATCCCGTCAACAGGCTTTGTATTCAACCTCTTCTGNACTCNTTTTACATCCTCACCCCGCATCATTGGATCTTTNAGCTTAAGCAGTCGATGATATTCTGGATTGGGATCGTAAGGTTCGGGTTTNGGTGAAGTAACCGATGTCCCTTTAATTTGATTAATGAAAGCACTCCAACCGCTTTTACGTAAATTTGCTGGACAGTTTTTACCGCTCCATTTATTGTGCTGAACAACGTTTGAGATTGGGATATTATGCTTATCCATCAAATAACGAACCAACCAAGCAGCATTCGCTTTTGCTTTTTCAAAGTTNCCATCACTATTNACACAAATTTCNATTCCAATGCTTTGACGATTTCCGGGACCCGAACCATCTCCAGCATGATAACCTACTTCATTNGTTGGTAGGTGTTGGTAAATCTCTTTATCATCCACGGTAAAATGCCACGAAGCTACTCTGGATTGATTACCATTGTATAGCAAATTGGCGTGAGCCTTAGCATTAGCTCCCTTTGAAGTGTTTGCTGTCTCATGGATCGTGATATATTTAGGAGTCATCTTAATCCCCGGACGAATACGTTTATACTTTGTCGGAATCAATTTTTGGATAATGTTCATTTCTTATCCTCCTCCTTATACTCACTTTTTTTNTTTTCTTGTTGNTTCAGNAGATCCAAAGCTTTCGAAATCTGGTTTGGAATTGGNATTCCCAACCTACTTGCGTTTTCTGTAATCGACAAGAACTCATTGGCGATAAAAAANGCAATGGTTCCATCTCGAAAGATCGAGTTACCACCACCAAGATACTGGTCAATCGANTGACCAAGTGCCACAAAGATAAAGATCATAACTTTTCTGGTTATACCTTTTGCTCCAATCTGACTTGATAGCTTACCCTCTCTTCCAGCTGCAAATATGCCCGTCAAATAATCAATAACCATGAATACAATTAGCGTTTGGATTGCCATTGACCAACCTCCGAATAAAAAAGAAACGACAGCACCACATGCTGTCGCAACCATCTTGAATATTTGTGATCCTTCCATTTTTGACCATCCNTTCTGTTACCATGTGATTTCTAATGTAGCCGCAATTTCCATCGACATATAGTAGGTTTGTGACGTATTTGGAGTATAGATTGCTATGCCCTTAGCGGTATTGTCACGGAGTGCTGTAGCATAAGAAAGCGGTAATGTAACCCATTTTTGTTCCCCCCAAGCAAAGTTNGCAAGATTACCAGCACTGTTACTTAAGACTGGCTCACCTCCTGTTGCACTTGTATTGTTGTGAGTCCAAAAGAAAAGAGGTCTACTATCGGCATAGCCTCCTTTTGATTGCCTTTTGAGCAAAATCCTGATTGATTTTGGTGTTTTGTTGGCTAAAGTACTCCTGATACTCGCAGAATCAAAAAACCAAAGTCCTTTGTGTGTACCACTTGGACCCCAACTACCGGGATTACCTTGACGTGGTACTGGAGCATTTGACCAACCAAATACTGTATCCCAAGACCGACCAGCAGTCGAATGCCAAACTCCTTTGTTTGGTGTAGCTACTGTTGGTGGTGTACCCCCGTTGTTGACTGATGTCCATGTTCCGGTTACCTGACCACCAGCAATCACTGATATACCGGAAGTCGTACCATTTGGACGATATCCATACCCAGCAATCNAACCTGTGTCCATCGCTTTCAATGCAATTGGACCATTTCCCCCAGTATCGACGACCTTAATTTGTGATCCAACGGTTGCGAAAATAAGCGAATCTGTCGCTCCAAACACTCGACAATTATCAATTACCATATTTGCACCTTCGCAAGCTGCACAAAAGTTTGATCGACTATTAGCCATCAATACCATGTTTTCTAAGACTACCCAGTTTGATACAAGTGCACGCACGCATGCATATGGGCTTGAGTCCTCGAAATGCTGCTCACCCGTATGACTAACAATTCCATTTTGGAGATAAATTCTTTGTAGNCAAGATCCAATCCTTACATAACCGTTTAACACAGAGTTGTTAAAATTGATCCTGATTATACCTGATCCCGATTTACCAGTAATCTCAAGTACCTCAGTTAGTTGGGAATTCGAAGCAATATTGATGGTTATGACTCCTTCATTGATCTCTGGGATTCTTTGGATTGCTGCCTGTAGTGACTTAAATGGGCTGCTTGACGATCCATCGTTGTTGTCCGAACCAGTAGTCGGATTCACATAATAGGTGATATTCGAGAAATTCTTTGTCACTACGTTGTTTCCGGAAATTGTACCGACCCAAAGTCGGTTGAATCCAGCGTTTTCGGCATCCATTTGACAAACTATTTCGTCATCTTTGTCAACAAGATACAGTTTCCCATCTTTTCCAATATTGTCTACAACTCCACCAAGATACAATTCCCCGCCCCGCACTCTATCTGCAAGCATGGTTCCGGCTACGATCTTGTCAGCGTAAGCACCATCACCATCAATAAATGTACCAAATACCCAACCTCCAGCAGTTGCAGGATCGCCACCGGGTACACGTTGGTTTGACAATGCTAGTACACCATTGTTAAGTAGAATTGCCTTTTGTGGGTCTTGGTCTGCTGGTCTGTCAAGTACAAGCAAACCATCGCCCGTATGACGTACAGTACCAGCACCACCAACAACTTCATTTTTGAGGGCGTCGATGTAACCACTCAACCAAGACGTTTCAACAGGTTTGTCAAGGACTCGATCTTGTAGATCCAAGCTTCTTTGGATGTCAGAGGANTAGGAGTACATGTTTCCAAGNACAATTCTTGTATTGTCTGGATTGATAAAGTCACGTTCAATTTCCACTACACGAGTCTTAAATCGGATTTCTGGGTTGAATTGCTTGTCGATAACAGCAACAGTATCACCAAGAGAGACAAACTCATGTTCATGCCCTTCGGCTTGGCTCAGATCGATTACTGTAAGGTCATAGGTTACAGCTGGTTCCTTCATGATTTGCAGTGCTTCCCACGTTTTTTCTAATAAAGCGTTTGGATCTTCTTCATCAGGAAATTCAATGATTCGGGTTCGATGCTTCAGACCACCTTGTCCATCTGGTCGTCCAAATTGGATTAACGCTTCTTCATCCCCTACCCAATCTTGTCCATATGGTTTATCGGCAGGGTCCCCATCATCAACCGACCAATATACTTCCGTAAAATCTAGTTTTCTACCATATCCTCCCTCTTCTGTTTCTACACCTTTTCCTCGACCGATCAAAGCTGTAGCAAGGTTCTCGGTGTTGACCTCTCTTTTGATATCAGTCACGTCTTTCCCGTGGACATAACGCTTACCACGATCTTCTCCACGACGGATAAGCAAGTCAACATAGCGATTGGTGATCTTGTTTCCAGTGAATTCCGTCCTAAATTTGAATTCGCCACCAAACAGTTCCTGTACTTCATACAAACACTGGAGGACAGACTTGTTGTAGAAGATATGAGTGTTGGTTCCCTCTACTTCAACGGTTCCAACACTCCATCTTGTATCTTGTAAAATTTGGTTGATCATATATGCAGCATCTCGGTTTTCTGGTCGAATATCTCTAATAGCATAGTCAAGTAATTCACGAGATGTATGTTCACAAAATGCAAGCTTTGTTAGTTGTCCTCCAGTATGATTTTCGGTTATCCTCGTGATTACAAATTCAAGCCAATCTCCGTACTCATCTTTTATGAGTACAATGTTCTCTTCCTGTAGATATGCCGCTTTATCGCTGCTCGCTATAACTTCGAATTCAAAAGTGTTAACTCCATTGATTTGCTCCTTGTGGATCGCACTGAGTAGAACATCACTTGGATCTCCCTTGTATCGAATGGATGTAAGCGGTCTTTCGTCTCGACTAAATACCCAAATTGGAGCCATTTACACCCACCTCTCAATAAACTCTGCATCTACAATGGTCACAGATGACGGATCAACTACAATCACATCATTAGGTTTGATTTTGAAGAAATCGCTATCTAAATCAAGATACTCCATAGCTAAAGGTATTGATGTGTTGTACATGGCAACTTCTTTCTCACAATCGATGATTAGTTCATCTCCTTCATGGAAATCTCTGTTGAATTGTACATATTCTGATCCATTCGAGATCCGGAAATAGGAAGCGTCATCGATAAACGTAACCTTGAAAATTGGATATGTTGGAGCAGTCCCTTTGTAGAAGACTTCACTATCAACTTTTGCTGCTAACGAATTGTCAAAGGTATAAACAGAGGTATCCGTTGATACAGGTGCTCCTTCCGTCGCATTGTATCGATCATCAAAGTATGAATCATCACGTGCCACATACGATATCACAAGATCATCAATCATGCTGTTCAAATGGTTAGTTTTGCTTTTGCTACAACCAATAAAGAGAAAATCTGCACTACCTGTTGTGATTGGGCTGGAGCTAGTACCCTGATCAACCTTAACCCCATCGAGATATAGTGATACATCCGTTTGGTTCCAAGAGATACCAACATGATGCCAACCTACAGTCGGTGCTGATACTTCAAGCTCTACATCGTTGACTGTTGCCTTATACTTGCTGTCCGTAGTTGCCTTTAGTTCGATTGGATAGGTATCATCTTCAGATTGAAATATGATCTTATCTTGAATGAAAATTCCTGTCTCATAAATCCAAAGATCAATAGCTCCAACATTCCCATTGCCCTGCAACCCGTGAATACCTACACTCATTGACTCATCATTTCGTGCTTGCCCATATGCTTGCCAACCTGTACCAAACTCTTTCTCCTCCAATTGCCAACGAGTAACACCAGTTGGAGTAAGTACGATTGTTCCTGTTGCCGGCTTGATCTTGTTGGGCTCAGTTTGTGCAATCCACCATGTGATCGTATTACCAATTGTTGGTGTTACGTTTGTATCATCAGTTAATAAAGTGTACCTAAGATATAAATTTTTTCCTGTCAGATCGCCGGATATAAAGTCAGAATCTTTGGATATTTGTTGATAGGTCAAGTCATCAAACGAGTACTCAACAATTATGTCTGTATTCGGTGGTTTGGTCTCTTCCCATGTGATCAAAGATGATGAAACATTTCCAATTGAATCTACAGAAATTGGAGAAAAAGATATCATTTGACTTGGTTGATATCCACTTGTAAGGACAACTTCCAAGTAGGAAACAGTTGGAGTTACAAAGGTATCGGTTGTTGTCAAATTAAATCGATACTGCAAACGGGCGTTTGATAAATCTGTTGTCTGTGTGATGTCGGGTATTNCTCCCCATGCAGTTACGGGNANCCAACTCGTCCAAGAGTTTCCCCCATCCGTCGATAATCTCGACTCTACAGTTACGTTTGTTCCAGATGGTTCTGTGCTTACCCAACCTTGATAGAAAGAAGCTGCCTTTCCAACGGTTGATATATCCATAGCATTTGTCACATACGTACCACTAGTTTTATAAACATTGCTTGTAAATTTAAACTCGATTGAGTTAAGCAAAGGAGATATAGATGGTATGTTGGTGGAAATAGAAACCCTATACTTTATCCGACCATTCGTTAGATCAATGTTCTCAACATCTGGTATATTTGACGAGTTTGAAACGGGTATCCAACTTGACCAGCTACTTCCTCCGTCTTGGGATATAGCCACATCAACATCCACTGAGCCAAAAAACTCGTTTGATGTTGCCCAAACTACCGATGATTCACCAATTCGTTTGAGTGAGCTTACATTAATTGGGCTGGATTCGTAGGTTCCTGAGCTTTCAAATGCCGAGAGAAAGTCGATATCGACCGCATTGAGTACCACTTGTCCTCCGGGATCANTGGTGAAAAAGTTGACGGTAAAACGGATCACACGATTCTCAGTTGGATCTCCAATATCAACCAAATCATCATAATCCCATGTGATTNCATTTGTATCTGGGTCTACTGTTCCGGTTTCGAATTGGATATCGATATTCCCTGAGTTGTCAGCAGTCAAATTTACGAAATTGAGAGTGGGATTTTTACCACCAAATTCGACTAAATCGCCCAAATCGTAAGCAATTGATTGATATGTCCCATCATACATGCTCCCAACAGGAGGAGCACCTTTATCCTCCCAATCCATATACACTTGATCGATATCAATTGACCCAGTAGTTGAGATTGGTACAAAAATCATTAAACGTTGAGCTGTCGATGGATTTGACAATGTTGGCAAACTACCTCGTAACACACCATTAAGATACACATTGACTGTTGTCGAGTTGATAAAGCGGATATAGTACCAAGCGTAGTTAGCTGATGTTGGTAAATTCGTATATAAGTAACTGCTGCCATTTTCTAATATGATCCTAACCGTACCACTAACTCTAGCACGAAAAGCGATCGTTGCCGGAAAATCAACTGACGCATTTGAATACTGTATACCCGTGTGTGTGGCTTGGTTTGTTGTTACGTTGATACGTGTATAGGTTGATTCTTGACTGATCAAGCCTTCAGTTGTTGGGCTGAATGACGTCCAATTCTCTTGCCAATCTGACATATCATCGCTAAATGACCAAGTTGGTGTGTCAAGTTTGACCGAATCACCATCCACAACAACAAACCCAGACAGATCACCTTGTGCAAAATCTACATTGGAATCTTCTGTTACTGTAAAATCTGTACCAACTTTTGCGAGTCGTATTGTATCGTTGACTGTAGCTGTACCATCATGAGTACCATCAAAATCAGCATCATCATCATGATCAATGGTCATTGTGTCCCCTGTTGTATCGAGCACGAGGTAACCATCCCGGTTAGTAGTTGTGTTTGTGTGCGTACCCGTATTTTCGAAATTTGTTTGTGATCGAGAGTAATCTGTACCTTCTTTTTGCAGAGATTTGATGGTGGTGTTCTCAACCATCTTATGTTCAATCTTTGCTGTTCCATCAATTGTAGTAAGGTAATAATGATTTGTTGTCGGTAGCGATAATTCTTGTACTACAGGATTGCTTGCACTTGTCAGGAGGTTTGTTGTCCCTTCCTCAATCACAACTGCTTCGTTAAATTTACCGTTTCTATATACGGGATAGTTCTCCGTTACAACTGTTCCATCATTTCTGTAACGAGTTCCAGTTCTTTCGAAGGTTGCGGCTGGTGATGAAACTCTCTGTTCGACTGTTTCGCCAAAAGCAAATGGATCAACAGCGAAAAACCGTATCCTTGCTTTTCCAAACTCAATTATTTCATCGAAATCAAGTGCATTTACACAAATGGCTTTGTAATATAGGTCTGGTTCGTCATCGAGTACAAGCTTCTTCGGCTCCCTCGTTTTAATCCAACCATTTGCTTCCCTCACCTTTTTCCATAGATCAACTCGATCAGTTCCCTTCACCAGCACTTCGCACTCGAATTCATATGGCTCAATGTCAATACCAAAAAAATACACCCCATCAGTACCCGTAACTTTTCGAGTACGTGGGGTTGAGCTTGGAGCCATATCTCGTTTAATGCTTAGAACTTTCAGATAATTAGAAGCATGCTCACCGTTGAAGCTAAACACTAAACACAACCCTCCCTCTTGCTCGTAATTCTTGATTCCTAAGCCGATCAAGTTCTTTGGCGATTTCACGGATATCGTTATCATTTCGAACAATCATCTGGTCAATATTGATATTAATTGGTGCATCTTGCGGTTGGTATTGCGGAGTACGGTAACATATGAAGGAGTTACAGTCCCGAGATTTGATGGTTGCCCCAATACCGCAATTGCACCTGCTAACCTACTTGCTGCAATTGCGATTCTTGGAATTCCCGCTTCGATACCTGTAGCAAGCATATTTACAAGGTTTGGAGCCCACTTATCTGAATCCTTACCCGGTCCCTTTTCCGTTGGACTCGACCAACCAAGATATGACTTAATTTTTGCAGCCGCACTTTTCGCTTTAGATACCGCTTTGTCAATTGTTGCACTAATACCTTTGGCGAACATAGATCCTAAATTTGAACCCCATGTGTAAGCACTTTTGGCAAGTGAACTCAGCTTATTTTTGATACTGTTTGCCGCATTTTCTACTGCTTTTTTCGCCGCATCTATCTTCGTTTTGATTGCATTCTTAATTTGATCCATTTTGTTGTTTACTTGTTGTTTTGCTTGCTCTAGTTCAGATTTGATTTTGTTTTTTATTGCTTGCCATACTTTTTCAGCAATTTTTTGTATTAATGACCAACCCATATCCCAAATAGTTTTAAGTGCCTTAAGTCCACCATCAATAATGGTATCTAAATTATCCATCATTTTTTGTCCTATTTTTACTAGGGCATCTTTTGCACGATTCATAATATTTTTATATGTTTCCCATGCTTCGTCCCAATCACCTCTAATCATCGCAGCCCAAATCTTGATTATCGCAAGTATGATATCGAGTGCAGCAGATATGATTTCCTTGATTATTTCCCATTCGTTTTTTGCTACAGTTTTCATGTAGGGAAACACAGCATCCCAATATGTCTTGAGCTGATCCCAAACTAATTTTAAATAGCTCTTTATTGCTTCCCAAATAATTCTTGCAGCTTCGAGTATTCCGGGACCTTCCTTATCCCACCAGTCTTTGATTTTTTGCCATTGTTGGTTGATAAATGTGACTACTTCTTGGACAATCGGTTTCAAGAAGTTGGCAAGTGATGTCACACCAGCCTTGATCGATTCCCAAACCTGATTAACAATATTCCGGAACCATTCAAACTTATTGTAAGCNGTAATAATACCTTCAACAACAGCTGCAAATGCAGAAATCAATAAACCAAGACCTGACACTAACAGTAATATACCTGCAATAACTTTAGCAGCAACAGTAATTGTCACACCAATTGCAGCGGCAAATGCTGCTACACCAGCCACAACAAGAGATATTACACCAACGATAATGAGCAAGGCAGACCCCAAAGCCGCCGCTATCGATAAAAATTGTTGGACTGGTTTTGGTAGGGCTAAAAATCCATCGAGTAGAGTCTCAATTACTTTTGCGAAGGCTCGTATAGCTGGGGACAACGACCCACCGATTACAATGCCAACAGATTCAAAAGATCCCCTCAACTGTTCTAACGATCCTTTGAGTGTATCCCTCATCTTTCTTGCGGCGTCTTCGGATGCTCCAGAAGAATTCTTGAGTGAGTTTGTAAAACTATCAATGTTTCCTTTTCCTTTATTCATCAAAACGAGCATGGCGTTTAGCGAATCCGTTTCAAATATCGTCGACAATGCAGCTAATTTTTGCTCGTCTGACATATTCTTTGTAGCTTTACTAAATCGATCGACCGCTTCACTGAGTCCGACAAATTTCCCTTTCTGATCGAAAACAGAAACACCCAGCTTCTTCATTTCTTGTTCTGCTTTTTTAGTGGGGTCGACTAAATCGTTAATGATTGATCTTAAAGAAGTACCCGCAGTCATACCTCTGATACCAGCATCAGACAAGATCCCAACTGCGGCAGCAAGCTCTTCGATCGAGATACCAAGAGATTTTGCAGATGGAGCAGCATATTTAAACGCATAGCCAAGGTCTTCAATATCGGCTGCACTCTTATTTGCAGCCATAGCCATGATATCTGCTACCCTCGATGCTTCATGTGCTTTCAGTTGGAATCCATTCAAAGCAGCAGTTACAACTTCTGCTGTTTGAGCAAGGTCTGCATTTGCAGCTTCAGCAGCAGATATGATACCTGGCATTGCAGCAACAATTTCATTGACCTCAAATCCAGCACGAGCCATGTCCGTCATTGCAGCTGCTACTTCACTTGCTGATTTCGATGTTGCAGCACCAAGCTTAATAGCTGTTTGCTCAAGCAATTGCATCTCTTTTGCCGTAGCATTCGAGATTACACCCGCATTGGTTATTTCCTGCTCGAAATCGGCGAATGTTGCAGTTGCTTTTGTGAGACCTGCAGCAATAAGACCACCAGCAACTGTGAATGCGACTCCCATCATCCCTGCTGCATCAGCAATTTGATGTGCGGATAGTTTTGTTTTCTTCCCTGCTGTATCCATCGAATTTCCCATATCTTGTCCAGCTTTTGTTACCTTTTGTGATGCTTGATTCGTAGAGTTAGCAGCATTATTCATGGATTGACCAATAGTACGTCCTGCTTGTGCTATGCGATTTGTTGCGTTAGAAGTTGAATTTGCAGCACGATTCATGGAATTACCCATTGTTTGTCCTGCTCGAGACATTGCAGTTGCTGTTCGCTGAATTGCTGCCTGTGCTTGGGCGAGTGCTGTTAACAGAGGACCTGTGTTCGCCGTAAACGTAGCAGTAACTGTACTGAGTGAAATGTTGGTGACCCCCTTTCATCCAGATAATAGCAACTTTTCACCGTTGTCTAACTCCATTCAAGCTGGTGTCCACTAAATGGACAGCAGATATTTGATCTTCTCTCAACATACGGATCATATGTGGTGTGTGTTTATATCCAAGTGCTAATGAAATCTTGGAATTTGTTGATGACTAAAGAAAACACCTTCAGTTTGAAGGTGTTTTCATCATTTTCTCGTACTCGTCCTTTCGTATTACTAATTGGCATGCCCTACATCT
>JGI1652J44930_10000771_pt1 | contig 12319 bp, 22 predicted proteins | sample NewIslsDNAsample_FD_44930 | JGI IMG/M metagenome (IMG submission 44930)
GAGGATATTTAGCAAGCCGTATCCTAAAAAATAATGTATACAAAGTTAAAAATGTAGATGGAGGTTGGAAAACATATTCCTCTGTATACGGCACCAATATTAGTAAGAATACTGAAACTAAAAAAATGACATTGGTATGAACAAATTAAGTAGCAGACAAGTCATAGAGATTCATGTGCTGATTAGGGTGCCTTGAGTGACTTGCCAGCGAGCTCGGACGAAAAATGCTGGTCATACACTTTTAAAAAGAATAAAAGTAATTTAAAAAAGCATGACTCGTATTTTCGAGTTGTGCTTTTAATATTTTCCAAACACTCAATGTTTAAGAAGTGAAAAATATAGCTGTTGAGAAAGGTGAAAAAATAATAAGGTTGCAATTGCTGATTGTGAGTGAGATATAAATTCTGAAGCGAAATGACATTCATATTAGATTGTAATTTTGGAAAAGTTAATATTTATAGGAGTTATTGCCATTTTCAGCACCGGTGAGAAGGAAGGAGTAGATATGAAAACTACACGAAGGGTTATGTGGGGATTATTAATTTTTCCGTTATTAACTATTCCTTTTATAGGGAAGAAATCTTTTTTTCGTTTTTTACCCTCTGCTACCTTTGTAACACTGCTACTTTCGATTATAAGTGAAATAGCACATTCGAGACGTTGGTGGAAAGTAAAAACCCATATTATTCCGGATTTAGTTACAAATGTATCATTTGTTTTAAGCCTCTTTTTCATTGGGACACTTTGGGTGTTTAAATTTTCATTTGACAATTTATTTAAGTATCTTGGAATCAATCTGATTTTAGATTGGTTGTTTGCTTATCCTTTAACCAATTTATTTCAAAGAATGAGGATTTTTCGGTTAATTCATTTTAAGCAGCAGTATATCTTTTTTATGTTTATCAGTTTTGCAATTTTTATCTACGGATTTCAGAGAACCATTGAAAAATACATTAATAAAAATAAAATGACTGTATAAGTAAAGACCCTGCAAAAATCAGCAGGGTCGAACATTTTAAATATAGTAGAACCAGGTGCAAACATGTTCTTTGTGATGGGTTAGTGAAGTCAGCTGCAAGGATATTTTCTGGGTCTAACCCCAAAGCCCCGTAGTTCCCCTACTGCAACTCCACCTTCAACAACAATTTTTTTATAGTTACTCCTTTTAAATGTTATACACCAAAATCCCTATGGATTTATATGATAATTGAAAAATTAATAGATGGGATAAAATCATAACGTCTTAAAAATACTGGAGTAAAAACCCTGTGATTAATTTCCATTTTCATAAACATAAAAATACTTTATTGACAAAACCTATTACAGAAAAAGTTGTAAGGAGTGATTAAAATGGCTGGGAAAACCATACTGGATGAAATATTACCCGAAGAAGTTTCAAAAAATATAAAAGAGCGAAGAGTCCAAAACATCATAGATGTCCGTGAATATGAAGAAGTAGCTCAGGGGAAAATTCCTGGTGCTCATCATATCCCTTTGGGTGAACTACAAGATCGAATTCATGAAATTGAAAAAGATAAGGAGCATATTATGGTATGCCGATCAGGAAGCCGAAGTGGGATGGCGGCTGAATTTTTAAAAGAATAAGGATATAAGGTGAAAAATATGGTTGGTGGTATGTTGGCATGGAAAGATGATATTGAAAGATAATAAATGAAGAAAGGAGGGAAAAGTTGATGGAGGTTACAGTAAATAAGGTGTTGGATGCTAAGGGTTTGGCATGTCCTATGCCAATTGTTAGAACAAAGAAAGAGATGACGACACTTGAACCTGGACAAGTCATGGAAATTCAAGCAACCGATAAAGGGTCGACAGCTGATTTAAAAGCTTGGGCTGATAGTACCGGTAATCAATATTTAGGAACAGTTGAAGAAGGAAATGTATTAAAACATTATCTTCGTAAGGCTAGATCTGAAGAAGAAAGACCAGAAGCTAAGCATCCCGATGTTGTCAGTTTAGATGACCTGTTAAATATGCTAGAAGGTAATGAAAAAATTACCGTACTAGATGTAAGAGAACCAGCAGAATATGCCTTTGGTCACATTCCAGGTTCCATTAATATACCGCTTGGAGAATTAGAACACCGTTTCGAAGAGTTAAATAATGAGGAAAATCTCCATATTATTTGCAGAACCGGTACACGTAGTGATTTTGCAGCGCAACAACTAACAGAAAAAGGATTTAAAAACATAAAAAATGTTGTACCTGGTATGAAGGATTGGACCGGACCAATCAATAAAAGTCATTAAATAAGGAGGAAAACAATGAAAGTAGCTATCATAGCCGCAAATGGTGGAATGTTTGATGCTTATAAAGTTTTTAATATTGCAACAGCCTCTGCTGCAACGGATGCGGAGGTTGGAATTTTCTTTACATTTGAAGGATTAAACCTCATTCATAAAGAGGGACATAAAAATTTACCTTTGCCTCCAGGTGCTGAACATTTTCAAGAGGGGTTTAAAAAAGCAAATGTGCCTCCTGTCGAGGAACTAGTTTCAATGGCAAGTGAGATGGGTGTTAAGATGATTGCTTGCCAAATGACGATGGATGTCATGAGTCTAGAAAAAGAACATTTTGTAGAGGGAATTGATGTTGGTGGTGCTGTTACTTTTTTAACCTTTGCTAAAGATGCGGACGTAACACTTACTTTTTAAAGGAGATTTAAAAATGGATACAGAAACGGCTGTCAAAACCATAACGGTAAAAGAACTTGCCAGAAAAGTATTAAATCATGAAGATTTATTCATTTTAGATGCACGAAACACAGATGATTTTGATGATTGGAAAATTGAAGGGAAAAATGTGGAAATCATTAATACTCCCTATTTTGACTTATTGGAAGGTGTTGATTCCATTGAAGATAAGTTACCTAAAAATAAGGAAATTTATGTAATATGTGCAAAAGGTGGTTCCTCAGAGTTTGTAGCGCAACAAATTTCAGAAGCTGGCTTTACAAATGTTTACTCTGTTGAGGGCGGAATGAAAGCATGGAGTGAACATTTAGAACCCATAAAGATCGGTGAATTGAAAAATGGCGGAGCTATTTATCAATTTGTCCGTATCGGGAAAGGCTGCCTATCTTATCTGGTTGAATCAAACGGAGAAGGCGCCATGATTGATACAAATCGAATGTTAGAACCATACGAAACCTATATTAAAGAGCATAACATTAAATTAACTCATGTTTTGGATACTCATTTACATGCTGACCACATTTCTGGAGGAAGAAAACTGGCGGAAAAATTAGGTGCAACCTACCACCTCCCACCAAAAGATGCAACAGAAGTCACCTTTGATTATCAACAAATAAATGATGGTGACGAATATGAGGTGGGCAAGACAACCATTAAAGCCGTCTATTCTCCAGGGCATACTATCGGTAGTACATCGTTTATCATTGATGATCAATATTTGTTAACCGGGGATATATTATTTATTGATTCTATTGGACGACCAGATTTAGCAGGAAAAGCAGAAGATTGGGTAGGAGATTTACGAAATACGTTATATAAACGTTACAAAGATCTCGCTGATAATTTATTAGTCTTGCCTGCTCATTATATGGGTATCAATGAAATGAATGAAGACGGCAGTATTTCTGAAAAACTTGGTGCTTTATATCAAAAAAATCATGGATTAAATATCACAGATGAAAATGAATTTAGAAAAACAGTAACTGAAAACTTACCGCCACAACCAAATTCCTATCAAGAAATTAGGGAAACAAATATGGGGAAAATTACTCCAGATGAAGAACAGCAACGAGAAATGGAAATTGGACCAAATCGTTGTGCTGTCAGATAAAAGGAGGAAATCATGACTGGACAAGTTGACAAAGTGTTAGATTGTAAAGGATTAGCATGTCCAATGCCGATTGTAAGAACAAAAAAAGAAATGGATACATTAACTTCGGGTCAAGTGTTGGAAATTCATGCGACAGATAAAGGGGCAAAAAATGATTTAACCGCTTGGGCAAATTCTGGTGGTCATGAGCTAATAAAAGATGAGGAAGAAAACGGTGTTCTAAAATTTTGGATAAAAAAAGGTTGAAAAAATGTGAGAGGTAACTATCACGGTTACCTTTCCTTTTTATTGGAGGGATGTAGGTGGATCTCGTTTTTATAGTGGTTATTTTTTTAATTGGTTTTATAGGCTCTTTTATTTCCGGGATGGTTGGAATTGGTGGTTCTATTATAAAATATCCCATGCTTTTATATCTACCACCATTATTTGGTTTAGCAGCCTTCAGTGCACATGAAGTTTCAGGAATTAGTGCAGTTCAAGTTTTTTTCGCAACCATCGGTGGGGTTTGGGCTTATCGTAAGGGTGGATATTTAAATAAAATTTTAATCATTTATATGGGTGTAGCAATATTAATAGGTAGCTTTGTTGGTGGGTATGGCTCTAGGCTCATGACAGAAAGTGGAATTAATTTGGTTTATGGAATTTTAGCTTTGATTGCAGTTGTGATGATGTTCTTGCCTAAAAAAGGAATTGATGAAATTCAACTGGATCAAGTGAAATTTAATAAATGGCTTGCTGCGGTTCTTGCTTTAATTGTAGGAATTGGAGCAGGTATCGTGGGGGCTGCTGGTGCATTCATTCTAGTTCCAATCATGTTGGTGGTGTTAAAAATTCCAACTAGGATGACCATAGCTACTTCATTAGCCATTACATTTATTTCTTCAATTGGCGCCACTGTTGGAAAAATCACAACCGGACAAGTAGAATTTTTTCCAGCACTTATTATGGTAATAGCAAGCCTAATTGCCTCTCCTCTTGGTGCTAATGTTGGAAAAAAAATAAATACCAAAATCCTTCAATGGATTTTGGCATTATTAATATTAGCTACGTCAATTAAAATATGGTCAGATATATTGCTTTAAGATACTTTACCACTTTCAACATACAGTTCAAGAGCAGGATGGTATTCCTTTTGATAATGAAGATTCGGACATGATTTTATAATAATTCCTTTATAAATATTGGATTTATTCGTTTCTAATGTTTTTTGGCATTGCGGACATTTTTCATTAAAAAGACGGCTCAATAAGCCCATAACATTAACTCTCCTTTATCCCGTTAATTCCTATATATATAATAGGAATTATAATAGAAAAATAAAAAAACTTCAATACGTTAGTACAATATATGGTACCGGAGGAAAAACGGAATGAACATCAAATATTTTTTTCCGCCTACAACAACAAAAGTAAATAGGAATACCCGTCAGAGAATTAATGATAAAATTCACAAGAAAACAAAAGCTACAATCAATAGCATACGTGCTAAAAATGAAAACGCCATTAATGCTCGAATAAAGGAATTAGATTATGAATGGGATACTGAACGTGTTTTGGAAATCAATTTCGCAGGTATTGTTTTAATTACATCAATATTAGCATTATTCCATAATAAAAGGTGGATCACCCTCGCAGGGATTGCCAGTATTTTTATGGTCCAACATTCTCTACAGGGGTGGTGTCCTCCATTACCAATCATAAGAAAATGTGGAGTCCGTACAGCAAATGAAATAATTAATGAAAAGATGGCTCTTCAAACAATCTTAGAAAACAAAGAGAACACAAAAAATCTTAAGGAGTATCAAAATGTTTGATTTTACGGTTACAACGGATAAAACCATCCATGATGCTATTCAAAGATTAGAGGAGAAATTAAAAGAAGAGAAATTCGGTGTTTTATGGATGTTTGATATTAAGGATAAGCTTCAAGAAAAGGGTATTGAGTTTGAAAAAGAGTTTAAAGTGCTTGAAGTTTGTAACCCGATTGAGGCGCAGAGAGTTTTAAGTGAAAATAATATGGCGGGTTATTTTTTGCCCTGCAAGATTGTGGTTTACGAAGATAAAGGACATACTCATATTGGAATGCCAAGACCCACAGCGCTTATAAGTATGTTAAATGATAACAAAATGGAGAATTTAGCCAAAGACATTGAAGAGCGACTCATTAACTGTATGAATAAAGCTGTGGAATAAATTAAAAATAATCGGGAACCGTTCAAATCACTCGTTTTGGCGAGTGATTTTTATTCAATAATAATTTTTTTAATTTCTTTTATTGACACCATACCCAATAGGGTATATTATAAGTCGTGTAAGTGTTAGTCCTTTTAGAGGAGGGCAGTTCTTGAAGACAATTATTATTTTAAGTATTTTATTTGTTGGTAGTATCCTTTACAGAAGATACTTCCCTGTTTTAGGAATGTGTTGTAAAAAACTGGGAGAATTAGATAGAAGTACAATAGTAATTGATGTAAGAGACTATAATGAATCTTACAAGGATCCCATACCTGGAGCAATCAATATTCCAATTGCATATATTAACAGGCACTACAATGAAATCACCAACGGTGACTTACATGTAGTTGCTTCAAATAGACTTGGAAAAAATTTTGGAATACGATTATTGCGAAAAAAAGGTTTCCGGGTTGTTGGATATTCAATTACAAATAATAACAATATAATATTAAAGGAAAATCAAATAAGTTTAAGAACTTTTTGTTAAAAAGGAGGTAAGAAAATGGATTATAATGATCAAATTAAAAATCGAGTAAAACGTATTGAAGGACAATTAAGAGGAATTTTAAGAATGATGGAAGAAAATAAAGACTGCAAAGATGTTATCACTCAGTTATCTGCTGCGAGAACAGCAATTGATCGTACAATCGGCGTTATTGTCAGTGAAAATTTAGTGGAGTGTGTACAAAAAGCGAATGAAAATGACGAAAAAAGTATGGAAGAATTAGTGAAAGAAGCTGTTAATTTACTTGTAAAAAGTCGTTAAAAAAGGTTGACACCCTCTTTCATTTTGGTTAATAATATACCCATATGGGTAATGGTAATTATGACGAACTGGAGGAATAATAAATGAATATTACAAAAGTCTTAGATGCAAAAGGTTTAGCATGTCCAATGCCAATTGTTAAAACTAAGAAAGCAATAAACGAAATAGAATCAGGTCAAATATTAGAAATTCATGCAACGGATAAAGGCGCAAAGAACGACCTTACTGCTTGGGCTAATTCTGGTGGACATGAACTTATAAAACATGAAGAGGAAAATGATGTATTTAAGTTTTGGATTAAAAAAGGATAATTTTTTTATTATTTAAAATACCTGTACCAGTATAGGTTAGTTAAAATAACATTCAGGAGGTAACACCATGACAGATAAGAAAAAGACAACGATTGTATTGTTCAGTGGAGATTACGATAAAGCGATGGCAGCATATATCATTGCGAATGGAGCAGCTGCTTACGATCATGAAGTCACTATTTTTCATACTTTTTGGGGATTAAATGCCTTGCGTAAAGATGAAAATATTCCAGTGGAAAAAGGTTTCATGGAAAAAATGTTTGCAAAAATGATGCCTAGAGGTGCTGATAAAATGGGGCTATCCAATATGAACTTTGCTGGATTCGGTCCTAAAATGATTAAAGATGTAATGAAAAAGCACAATGCAATTCCATTACCTCAATTAATCGAAATGGCACAAGAGCAAGATGTTAAATTGGTCGCTTGTACGATGACCATGGATTTATTAGGTCTTAAACAAGAAGAATTAATAGATAATATTGAATATGCAGGGGTTGCTGCCTATTTAGCAGACGCTGAAGATGGTAATGTCAATCTGTTTATCTAATGGTAAATGGGGGGGGTTCCCCGAAAAAGGAGGGGCTAAACTTGGAATATGTAAATTATATCTTGATTGGACTTTTCATATTTTTTATCATTCAACGCATTTTACCGGCAAAAGGTATTAGACATATATCCACATCGGAGTTAAAAAATGAGTTAAAAGATAAGAATAAGCAATTTGTCGATGTCCGAACACCTGGTGAATTTAAAGGAAATCACATCAAATCATTCAAAAATATTCCACTTCATCAATTGGATCAAAAAGCAAATCAACTTTCAAAAGATAAAGAGGTAGTGGTCATTTGTCAAAGTGGTATGCGAAGCCAAAAGGCAAGTAAGATGTTAAAAAAATTAGGATTTACAAAAGTAACTAATGTAAAAGGCGGCATGAGCGCTTGGTCATAATGAATGGAGGAATAAGCAATGAAAGTAATGACTGCAAAAGAAGTAGAAACATTATTACTTGAAGGGAAAAAAATAGATATTATCGATGTTCGCGAAGTGGATGAAGTGGCAGAAGGGAAAATTCCGGGAGCCATAAACATTCCACTAGGACTTATTGAGTTTCGCATGCATGAACTAGATAAATCTAAAGAATATATCATAGTATGCCGATCTGGTGCTAGAAGCGGTCGAGCTTCACAGTTTCTGGAAAGCTATGGCTTTAATGTGATCAATATGACAGGTGGAATGCTTTCCTGGGAAGGTAAAGTGGAATAAAAATTTTTAACTAAATTAATACCCGTGTAGGTATAAAACAGGAGGTTTAATAATGGAAAAAATAAATGTAAATGTGACACTGGATGCTAAAGGTTTAGCGTGTCCTATGCCAATCGTTAAAACGAAAAAGGCAATGAACCAATTAGAATCTGGGCAAGTTTTGGAAGTCCAAGCAACAGATAAAGGGTCAAAAGCCGATATCAAGGCATGGGCAGAAAGTACAGGTCATCAATATTTGGGCACATTGGAGGAAGGCGAAGTATTAAAGCACTATCTTAGAAAGTCTTCTAGTGATGAAACGATAGAAAGAAAACATCCAAATGTAATCAACAATGACGAACTTGAAACAAAATTAAATGCAAATGAAAACATTGTGGTACTAGATGTTAGGGAAACAGCAGAATATGCTTTTAATCATATCCCTAATGCTATATCAATCCCTCTGGGAGAATTGGAAAATCGATTAAACGAATTAAGCAAAGAAGATAATATTTTTGTGATTTGCCGTACTGGAAGCCGATCTGACCTTGCTTCGCAAAAGCTAGCAGAAAAAGGCTTTACTAATGTCATAAATGTTGTACCAGGCATGAGCGAGTGGACTGGAAAAACAGTTAGTTTAAATAATTAAGGAGGTCTATAAATGAGTTCGGTAACTGTCTATACCACAACACGTTGTCCGTACTGTGTAATGTTAAAGAACTTTTTATCCGATCAAAACATTCCTTTCAAAGAAGTAAATGTAGAAAGGAACCCGGAAATTATGCAACAGCTTGTAAATACCACAGGACAAATGGGAGTACCTCAAACTGAGGTTAATGGAAAATGGGTTGTTGGCTTTGATCCAAATAGTATCATGATGGCACTAAAAAATTAGGAGGAAAAACAATGAATAAAAAGGTAGCAATTATCGCAAGTAATGGTGGTTTATTTGATGCATACAAAGTATTTAACATCGCAACAGCAGCGGCAGCAACCGATCAGGAAGTAGCTATTTTCTTTACGTTTGAAGGATTAAACTTGATTCATAAGGATGCAAACAAGCAACTTCCGATGCCGGAAGGAAAAGAACATTTTGCAGAAGGCTTTGCAAAAGCGAATGTTCCAGCTATCCCAAAATTAGCTGCAATGGCGCAGGAAATGGGTGTTAAATTCATTGGTTGCCAAATGACAATGGATGTAATGGGTCTTGATAAAGAAGCATTTGTTGATGGTATCGAAGTTGGTGGAGCCGTAACATTTTTAGAATTTGCTAAAGACGCCGATATCACACTAACATTTTAATTGAGCAAATTTTTTTATAATATATTATACCATAGGGGGTAAAATTCAAATGACAGTAAATGCAATGACTTCAAAAGAGGTAACAAATAAAGTATTTAATAAGGAAGCTTTATTTATTTTAGATGTTCGTAATGAAAGTGATTTTCAGGATTGGAAAATTGAAGGTGAAAACTTTGAATATTTAAATATTCCATATTTTGAATTGCTTGATGGTGTAGAAGGAATCATTGGAAAAATTCCTACTGACAAAGAGGTTTTAGTTGTTTGTGCAAAAGAAGGATCATCTGTAATGGTGGCAGAAATGCTATCCGATGCAGGACTAACAGTTTCTTACCTAAAAGGTGGGATGAAAGCTTGGAGCGAACATTTAGAACCTGTTAAAGTTGGGGATTTAAAAGATGGCGGTGAAATTTATCAGTTTGTTCGTATTGGTAAAGGCTGTTTATCTTACATGGTTGTATCAAACGGTGAAGCTGCAATTATTGACTCAACTCGAATGACAGATGTCTATCTTGAATTTGCTGAAAGTATTGGCGCTAAAATTACTCATGTATTTGATACACACCTTCATGCCGATCACATTTCTGGAGGAAGGGTAATCGCTGAGAAAACTGGTGCGACGTATTGGTTACCACCAAAGGATGCAACAGAAGTAACATTTAACTATCAACCATTAGAAGATGGTAATGATGTAGAAATTGGTAACGTGAAAATCAATATCCATGCCTTATATTCACCAGGTCACACAATTGGATCTACTTCATTTATTGTTGATGAAAAGTTCTTACTTTCAGGGGATATCTTGTTCATTGACTCTATTGGTAGACCAGATTTAGCTGGTTTAGCGCAGGATTGGGTGGGAGATTTAAGAGAAAGTTTATATAAGCGCTATAGAGAATTATCTGAGGATTTAGTGGTTCTTCCAGCTCATTTTATGATTATCGAGGAATTAAATGAAGATGGAAGTGTTGCCGAAAAATTAGGAACACTTTATTCCAAAAATCATGGTTTAAATATTGAAGATGAAGCGGAATTTAGAAGAATGGTAACAGAAAATCTACCACCGCAACCAAATTCTTATCAGGAAATCCGTGAAACAAATATGGGAAAAATCAATCCTGATGATGAAAAACAACGTGAAATGGAAATTGGACCAAATCGTTGTGCAGTGAGATAAGTTCAAAAAATAGGAGGAATAAACGATGGAAGCAAATAAAGTATTAGACGCAAAAGGCTTAGCTTGCCCTATGCCAATTGTAAAAACAAAAAAAGCAATCAATGATCTTGAAAGTGGTCAGGTTTTAGAGATTCATGCAACGGATAAAGGAGCAAAAAATGACCTTACTGCTTGGGCAAAATCCGGCGGTCACGAGTTAATTAAACATGAAGAAGAGAACGGTGTTTTAAAATTTTGGATTAAAAAAGGTTAAAAAATAAGGGAACCAGTTTGGGTTCCCTTTTCTTAAAGGGAGGAAAAAACATGGAAATTGGATTTATAATTACAATTTTTTTAATTGGTTTTATTGGTTCATATATTTCAGGGATGTTAGGAATTGGTGGTTCTATTATTAAATACCCAATGCTTTTATATATTCCTCCGTTATTTGGATTAGCAGCTTTTAGTGCCCACGAAGTTTCGGGAATAAGCGCTGTTCAAGTATTTTTTGCAACTATTGGTGGAGTATGGGCATACCGTAAAGGCGGCTATTTGAATAAAACGTTAATTGGATATATGGGAGCAAGTATTTTAATTGGTAGTTTAATTGGAGGCTTTGGCTCAAAGCTCATGACAGAAGGTGGAATAAACCTAATTTACGGTATTTTAGCATTAATTGCAGCTGTTATGATGTTTATTCCTAAAAAAGGAATTGATGATATTCCTCTGGACCAAGTTAAGTTTAATAAATGGCTTGCAGCTACCCTTGCATTCATCGTTGGTATTGGATCTGGAATTGTAGGAGCAGCCGGGGCATTTTTATTAGTGCCAATCATGCTGGTAGTATTGAAAATTCCAACTCGTATGACGATTGCTTCATCTTTAGCTATTACATTTATATCCTCAATTGGTGCAACTGTAGGGAAACTTACAACTGGTCAAGTAGAATTTTTACCATCCTTAATCATGGTCGTTGCAAGCTTAATTGCCTCTCCATTAGGAGCCATTGCCGGGAAGAAGGTAAATACAAAAATTCTTCAGGTTGTATTAGCCTTATTGATTTTAGCTACAGCAATAAAGATTTGGATGGACATTCTTTAAGTTTGGATAATATAAAATAGCGGGGCAATTAAAACTACAATGAAAGAAGGGATTACGGTGGCGAACAAAAACTTTGTATACTTTGTTTCGTTAAGCTCTAATGTCCCCTTTGTTCTTAAAGAAGCCCTAAAAATGGCAATGCAAAAAAATGAAGTGGCAATATTTTTTGATCTTGACGGAGCACGAGTTTTAGACCAACGATATTTAAATAAAATGGATAAAATTCATGGTAGAGAACTTTCATCATTGATGAAATCCGCTTTAGACGCCGGAATCAAATTATTTGGATGTCAAATGAATGTATTAATTGCAGAAGGATTAGTGCTGATTGATGGGGCTGAATTAGCCGGAGTTGTTACTTTTTTGGAAATTACTTACCAAGCTG
>JGI1652J44930_10000772_pt1 | contig 12304 bp, 12 predicted proteins | sample NewIslsDNAsample_FD_44930 | JGI IMG/M metagenome (IMG submission 44930)
TTGACGGAGTTGTCATCACGGATGATCTGACGATGAAAGCCATTACGAACCAATACTCCTTGGAAAAAGCCGCTATATCCTCTGTCAAAGCCGGCAGCGATATCATCTTGATTGCCCATCATGAAGAAAAAATATCTTCTGTCATTGATCAATTAATTTCGGCCGTCGAACGTGGCGAAATTTCCGAGCAACATATTGACAAAAGCGTCGTCCGGATCCTTCGGCTAAAAGAAAAATATCAACTGGATCACTCATCGGTTGAATTTGCAAACATTGAAAAATTGAACAAAGAAATTCATACAATTCTTGACAAGTATAATTAATATTTTTTTCTAATTTGTAAATAATAAAGCTGAATTCAAGAATCAATGTCGAAATGTTTTTTCAGGTTTCATTCGCAGGAATTTCGAAATCATCCAAGATAAGGACGGAGGTTTTCACTGTGGAGATGATAGATTACAATGCAATTCCGGCCTACTTAGAATCAACGGAGCTGACCTTTGAACTAGAAAGTGTTGGAATATATGAAAACATCATGTTTCCGGTATCGGCGAAGGAAATTTCACCACAAGTGGAAGTACAATATAATTTGGAAGAGGAAAGAAATACTCAAAAAAGCGTTGATAAAGGACATTCCCCTTGGAGGCTCGATCCGGTTGCCACAGCGCAGGTGTTCGTTAGTCTGAAGATTTCGCCGGGCGGCATTGAAGGGGAATACCCGATTGAATCAGAGAACTTGAAATTGCTGCACAGCGATCATGAAGTGGCGATTGTGGAAGTGGATGATCCGGATACAAATATTCATACCGTTTATTTAAAAAGGCTCATTCGCCAAGATGAAACGGGCATTTGGACCGTTGTTGGGTATGATGAAAACGGAAAATGAAAGACAGGCTGTCCGGAAAGCAATCTTTCCGGACAGCCTGCCTAATTTTTCAGTCAAGCGGATAAATAATATACAAAATCCCTTGCATTAATAGCCAAACATTCATGTAGACCACTCTGTTTTCCCAAATTTTTAGTCTTTTCAAACATAAAAAAGGGCGAACGGGACTCATCATCCGCTCTTTTTGAAGTCCTAACCTTTATTCAATTCCTGCAGTCCATTCGGCAACTTTTTCCGCATTTTCTTCCACCCATTTGCTCGCCGCTTCTTCCGGAGACATGCCATCGGATATATCAAGCATAACCGATTCCATATCTTTGGTTGTCCAGTAGAAGTTATCCAACACTTGATAGGCTTCCGGCATTTCTTTCTCCAATCCTTTTCTCACAAAAGTATGAATGGATTCTTCACCGCCAAATACCCCTTTTGGATCATCCAAGTATTTCAGTTCATATTTTGCAAATTTCCAATGAGGTGTCCATCCAGTCACAATAATCTCTTCATTCTTTTTGATCGCCTCTCCCAAAGCGACCGCCATCGCACCTGATGACGATGGAACCAGTTCCCAGCCCTTTAAATTAGCATACTCTTGAAGGGCTCTTTCCGTTGCCTGCATCACACCGGCACCCGATTCGATACCAGTGATTTGCATATTCGCATGTTTTGATAAATCTTCAATCGAATTAACATCTTCCATATATGATGGCACCACTAATCCGATTTTGGCACCTGTCAAATTTTCCCCCAAGTCGACGATATCATCTTTATATTCTTCATATTGAGCACCATGGGTTACAGGAAGCCAAGCTGCAACCGACGCATCAGCTTCCCCTTTGGCAACCGCTTCCCACATAACGGCGTTGTCCAACGGTGTCAGTGTTACGTCATAACCTAAATCCTCCAACACTTTCCCAATCACATGGGTGGATGCAATTTCCGAATCCCACTCTACATAAGCCAAGTTGATTGCTTTGTCTTCCTTCCTGGAAGACCCTTCTTCGTCATTTCCGCCGCACGCAGCCAGCAGGACACCGAGACCCATTGCGAAAACCAATATCATGAGCTTCCTTATTTTCATGAAAATCATCCTTTCATAGTCAATATTTCTTTTTATTCAAGCTTTGCGTTAAACGGTCAATAATAATGGCAAAAATCACCAGACTGATTCCTGCAACAAACCCGTTTCCGACTTGAGCCCTTTGCAATGCGGATAACACATTGCGGCCCAATCCGGGCGCCCCAATCATTGACGCAATCACGACCATCGATAATGATAGGAGTACCGTTTGATTGATTCCTGCCATAATGGTCGATTTGGCCAATGGAAGTTCTAATTTAAACAGCTTCTGCCATCCCGTGCTTCCATAGGAATCCGCCGCTTCTACCAGCTCTTTAGGTACTTGGCGAATCCCCAAATTTGTAAATCTTACAGTGGGGGGCAATGCAAATACGACCGATGCAAATACCCCAGGAACCACACCAATTCCGAAAAAGGCGACAGCCGGGATTAAATATACAAACCCCGGCATGGTTTGCATGAAATCCAGAATCGGCTTAATGATATTGTCAGCCACTCTGCTTTTTGACATTAAAATGCCGATGGGAATACCCATCAGGATGGCAATCACACTTGAAAATACTACCAAAGTGACCGTATTCATCAATTCTTTCCAAAGTCCCTGATTATAAATAAACAACAATCCCACAATCGAAAATGCGGCTAAACCAAACCGCTTTTTTGTCGCCAAAAATGCGATGATTGCGACAATCAAGATGAATACAATAGGCGGAATATATAACAATAAATCTGTAAAAGATTCCATTGAATTTTTCCCTGCTTTTTGAATAAAGCTGAACAATGATGCAAAATCTTCCGTCAGCCAATCCATCAACATTTCCACCCAGTCAGCAATCGGGAGTGAAGGAATCGCATCTAACATTTTATTCATCCTCAACACCTCCACTTCCGTTCGATGAAGACAACGCTTCAATCACGACTCCTCTTATTAATACGCCCAAAAGTTTTCCGTCTTTCACCACAGCAATCGGTGTCGGCGAATCGGAAATCGGGCTTAAAACATCTTGGATTAACGTATCTGGCGGAACGGTCAGCATATCTTTTCTCAATATTCCATGAAGATGCCTTTCTCCCCGTTTTGAAGCTTCGTGGGCATCACCGGCTGTTATATAACCTTTGAAGTTTCTTTGCTTATCGACAGCCAATAGGACGCTCACTTTTTCTTCCCTCATCCGCTGCAAAGCAACTTTCGGACCGTCCGTCTCAATATTGATAGATACAGGCCGGATCATGGCGTTTTCCACCGTCAACACTTTTGAACGATCCACATCTTCCGTGAAGCTTCGAACATAATCATTTGCCGGATTTGTTAATATTTCTTCCCCAGTTCCGATTTGAATGATTTGTCCATCCTTCATCAAAGCAATGCGATCCCCTATCCGAAGGGCTTCGTTCAAATCATGGGTAATAAAGACAATCGTCTTTTTCATTTTTCTTTGCAGTTCCAACAATTCATCCTGCATTTCTTTCCGGATGAGGGGATCGAGGGCAGAAAAAGCTTCATCCATCAATAATATGTCCGGATCATTTGCAAGGGCTCTTGCAAGACCGACCCGCTGTTGCATACCGCCTGATAATTGGCTTGGATACTGGTCTTTATAAGGCAGCAAACCGGCATTTTCTAAAGCCTTTTCTGCTTTCAATCGTCTTTCCTCTTTTGGGACTCCTTTCACTTCGAGCCCATATTCCGTATTTTGCAAGATCGTTCGATGAGGAAATAAACCGAAATTCTGAAATACCATGCTCATTTTCTCTCTTCGAATTTTCCTTAATTCTCTTTTATTCAGCTTCGATATATTTTGACCATCGATGTAGATGTTACCGCTTGTGGGATCAATCAACCGGTTTAACAGACGGATCAATGTCGACTTGCCGCTACCGGAAAGGCCCATGATGACAAAAATTTCACCTTCATTCACCGTGAAATTTGCATCGTATACTCCAATCGTTGCACCGGTTTCGTTCAATATTTCCGTCTTACTCTTTTTCTGGTTTACAAGTTTCAATGCGGCATTCACATGTTTCCCGAATATCTTCGTCACATGTTCCACTTTAATTTTTTCCATGTTCATCACCTCCCTGAAAACCAACGAGCAAAAAAGTAACAACTTAATACTAACAACAAGTTGTTACTTTAGTCAAATTACGACTCTCAAAATCTGCAAAAAAATAATAGAAAAGGCTTACAAAAGCTTAAATTTGCTTTTGTAAGCCTTTTTTTAATTAGGAAATAGAAATTTTTGAACCCTTTCTAAACATTCATCATTTCCAATAAAGTAGATTACATCTCCCATTTCGATGGTCGCATAGGGGCCAGGGGAAATGATCAATTCTTCTCCCCTGCGAATTCCGACAATGGTTGCCATTGTATGGTGCCAAAAGTTAATTTCGCCAATTGTCTTGGATAGGTGCGGAGAAACTCTTTTTATTTCAATATGGAAAGGAACAAAAGGATTGATTGAACGGAATCGTTCAGTACGGCTGACTAATCTTTCGGTAATCTCTTTCAACTTTTCCAGCTCTTCTTTTTGCCGATTGATGCTTTTGAACATTTCCAGCTGAATTTGATGAATGGACTCGACATCTAAAAATTGTTTAATAAAATTCGCCGCTTTTTCGGAAGACTTGATTACAACACCACTTCCCTTTGTCGCTTCCACAATCTCCAGATCCTGGAGAACAGCGATCGCTCTTCTCGCCGTTTCGGCTGAAACGCCGTACTGGCTGGCCAGGGAAGATCTGGCGTAAATTTTTTCACCAATTGCATATTTGCCTTCAACAATTTTAGAGGCAATATCAGCGGCAATTTTTTGATATTTTGGCTGCTTCACAATTTTTAAATCTTTATTTTCCATTTCCGACAACCTTTCATTCCTTCGCTTCAAATTAAAATATAATCCACGTTGAATTTACTAGCCACTTTTCTTCATAAATTTTGTTTATCTGTTGACCTTTCCGTTACGTAAACCTTTATGATGAATTTGTCAGGAGGGATTGCCATGGAATACACCATCAGCCAGCTTGCAAAACTGGCAGGAATCAGCACAAGGACGTTGAGATATTATGATGAAATCAATTTGCTTAAACCAAAACGGATCAACAGCTCAGGATACCGGATTTATGGCCAGGAAGAAGTTGATCGATTACAACAGATTTTATTTTTCCGGGAATTGGATGTCAATATTGAAACAATCCTTTCCATCATGAATGACCCAAACTTTGATTCAATCAAAGCATTGGAGCACCATTTGACCCAACTTATGAAAAAAAGATCCCGCCTCGACAATTTAATTGAATCCGTAAAAAAAACAATCGCCCATGAGAAAGGAGTCATTGTGATGAATAATGAAGAAAAATTTAAAGCGTTTAAAGAACAATTGATTGAAGAAAATGAACAGCAATACGGCAAAGAAATCCGCGAGAAGTATGGGGACGATATTATCGATAAATCGAATAATAAATTAAGGAATCTATCAAAAGGGGATTTCGAGCGATTCAGACAACTTGAAGTGGAAATACTTGAACTGCTCGAAAAAGCTGTTCAAACGGGAGATCCTTCTTCCCCGCCCGCCCGGGAACTTGCCGCAAAACATAAAGAATGGTTGACACTTTCCTGGCCCGAATATTCCGAAGAAGCCCACCGGGGACTTGCAGAAATGTATGTCTCCGACGAACGCTTCAAAGCCTATTATGATCGGAAAGGTCCTGGAGCAACTGAATTTTTGAGGGATGCCATCCTTCGGTATCTTGAAAACAAATAAACGGATCACTCATGAAAAGCCGCTCCTGAATGGGAGCGGCTTTTATTTTATAAAATTTGTATAATCCCTAAAAAATTGGAAAAACTGACAAATGAACAAAATACTCTGGCCATTAACTGCGGAAAAAGGAGATTGCCGATGTTGCAAAAAAGCGAGAAAAAATTGACAAAAATGAGATACCATTATGCCAATCAGGAATACATAATTTTGAATAAATGTCCCCACTGCAATTTAGATATCCATCCGACGGTGGAGAACCGTTACCGCTTTGAGAATAAGAATTTTCATATTTTTATATTATCTTTAACTTGCCCTTCCTGCAGAAAAGATTACTTTGTCGTCAACAATTGCGAGAAATCCGTTGATGACCGGAACCGTTACTTATTCACCATCCCGCACTATTCATTGCAAAACGAAACCCTTATACAAAACACATCAAAAAAATTCCAAAATTTATATTCCCAATCCGTACAGGCGGAAATACAAGGACATGACGATATTGCCTTTTTTGGCTATATTAAGTCACTTGAAGTCCTTGTAAAAGATATTGCCATCATCGAACATCCGGATTCCGAAGATATCGTATTATTCAGCAGCCTCATCCAATGTTTGGAAAAATTTCATTCAACCAATATTCATTTATTTTCAAAAAGATTGTTGGAAGTATTAAAAAATGATTATCTGCATTATCAAAAAGGCCCGGAATTTGCCAAATATACTGGACTTGTAAAAGATTGTATCGATTATTTCCTGCTCTACCTGGAGTTATTGCAGAAAACATTACCAATCAATATTCATCGCAGGGAAAAAGAGGCATGAAAAATCCATAAACTCCCTTTGCATACGCGAGTATCCATTTGGAAAAGATAGATAGAAAAAAGGAAGATAATGAAATGCCGAAAATTGTTTCAATAAGCACCCATAAACCGCCTTACACATTGCAGCAGCATGAAATCGAACAATTTACGAAGACATTATTCCAAAATAAAATCCCGAAATTGGAACGGCTTCTAAGAGTGTTCAAAAACGGGGAAATTGAGAAGCGCAACTTTTGTGTACCGTTACAATGGCATCTGGAAGAGCATACCTTTGAAGAACGCAATCAATTATATATTCAAACGGCTGTGGACTACAGCGTAGACGCCATTCGCAGCTGCCTGCAAAATGAGTTGTATTTGAAAAAACCTATTTCCACAGAAGAAATTGATGCCATTATCTTTGTATCAAGCACCGGCATATCCACACCCAGTATCGATGCGCGCATCATGAACCGGTTGAAGTTTCCGGACCGAATCAGGAGGCTTCCCATTTGGGGCCTTGGCTGCGCGGGAGGAGCCGCAGGAATCAGCAGAGCTTTTGATTACTGTCTTTCCCATCCGAAAGACAAAGCGCTCGTGATCTGTGTTGAATTATGCAGCCTCACCTTTCAACGAAATGATTGCTCCAAAAGCAATTTGGTTGGCGCCTCTCTCTTTGCCGACGGGGCTGCTTGTGCCCTCATCTGCGGAGATGAAGCAGCCGTTGAAACCCGAAAACAAGTGCCTTATATCATCCAAACCGCTTCAAAATGGATGCCTCAGTCGGAGGATGTGATGGGATGGGATATTAAAAATGACGGGTTTCATGTCATCTTTTCCAAAAGCATCCCGGTGATTATCACCAATTGGCTGGGACCGTTTATTCAAGATTTTTTTGATGAAGCAGGCATTTCATTGAATGATTTGGATCATTTTATTGTACATCCCGGCGGCAAGAAAGTGTTGCTGGCATATAAAGAAGCACTTAATTTAACCGACAAACAACTTGAGATTTCCCAAAAAGTTCTTCAACAAAACGGCAACATGTCTTCACCGACCGTGCTGTACGTTTTGGATGAATATATGAAAACCGTGGAGAAACCGGATTCATACGGTTTATTAGTGGCCCTTGGACCGGGATTCAGCGGAGAGGCGGTGCTGTTGCAATGGAGGGAATAAAATGGAAATTTTTCTGTTTTTGATCATCCTCGTCATTTTCCAAAGAATCTTTGAACTGATCATTGCAAAACGCAATGAACGAAGAATGAAACAGCTCGGCGCTTATGAAGTGGGGGCATCCCATTATCCATTTATGATTTTGCTGCACGCCGGTTTTTTCGCCAGCCTAATGGTTGAAGTAATTATTTTTGAACGCACACTATCACCATTTTTTGTCTATTTATTCGTTTTCTTTATGCTTGTTCAATTGTTGAGAATCTGGTGTATCTTATCTTTAGGAATGTATTGGAATACAAAAATCATCGTCCTTCCAGGTACAAAACCCGTAAAAACAGGGCCTTACGCTTTTTTCAAACACCCGAACTATTTTGTCGTTTGCTGCGAAATTATTATAATGCCAATAATGTTCCAAGCTTATGTAACGGCTTTTATTTTTTCCATTTTAAATTTCATCATGTTATCGATTCGAATCCCGTTGGAAGAAAAAGCATTATCGGAAGCGGCAAATGGTGAATATGTTCTTGATAAAAAAATTCAGCACCCAAGCTGAATTTTTTCCATTTTTTTGAACATAAATTTTATTATTGTATACATAATAATAAAAAATATAATTTCGTTATCAATTTCTAATAACAAATAGCAAAATAATATTAGAAATTATAGTAGATAAAGCGTATAATTCAATTTAACAGTAAATGCATTCAAAAAAACTCAACAATTTTGCAAAAAGTTTGTCATAATTTTATAAATTTTCAAAAAACGGTCCGTTTTTTCTTTTCCTTAAGAAGGTAATTGAAGAATTTCTTTATTTTTATTGTCCATAAATCAAAATCAATCTGATGGATTGTTTGCTGTAAAAAACAGTACTTGATTTAGCAAATATTTATATTATATTTAAACTGTAGTGAACTTTGTTAAATGTTTCACATAGTTGTTTATGTTGAGTTTTCCCAATGATGTGCACAATGAATAGTAAAGGAGAATGGGTCATGTCAGAAGAATTAGTGAATCAAGTTCAAGTTGAATCCGCTGTGAACAAGGAAAAACAGGATTTGCTAGATCAGTTATTAAAACCTGAAGTGCAAGAGTCCTTGACATATTTAGTAGAACAGCTCCCTAAACTTGCCGAGTTGGCGGGACTTCTTACAAAAGCCTACGATTTTGCGCAACAAGTTGCAACTGATGAGGTATTAAAGAACGATACCGTGAACGCCATAAAAGAAATTTCCGAACCTGTGATTGGCACAGTAAAGAATTTTGCGCAAACTGCCATTGAAGCGAAAGATCGCGCTGAAGTATCCACTGAAACAATCGGTTTGTTCGGCGTATTGAAATTGCTAAAAAATCCGGAAGTTCAAAAGCTGTTGCGATTTGCCAACGCCTTCCTGGAAGTTTCGGCAGAACGCAAAAATCAATAATGGTATTGTTTACTTAAAAAAGAAGGACGGAGGAATATTATGTCAAAAGAAATCGTCATCTTAGGTGCAGGTTATGGCGGTTTATTAACCGCTTTGACATTACGAAAATATGCTAGTAAAGAAGAAGCGAAAATCACTGTAGTGAATAAAACTCCAGACCACCAATTGATTACGGAATTGCACCGTCTCGCCGGCGGAACAATTTCAGAAAAAGCCATTTCATTCCCTTTGAAAAAGTTGTTTAAAGGAAAAGACATCGATGTAGTCATCCAAGAAGTAAAATCATTTAATGTTAATAATAAAGAGGTATACTTGGCAAACGGTTCCGTACTATCTTACGATTATTTGGTTGTTGCCCTTGGCAGCCAAACAGGCTTTTTCGGAATCCCTGGATTAGAAGAAAACTCCATGGTATTAAAATCCATCGATGACGCGAAAAAAATCTACAATCATATCGAAAGCAAAATTGCTTCCTATGCGAAAACAAAAGACCCTGCAGATGCAACAATTGTCATCGGCGGCGGCGGTTTAACCGGTGTGGAACTTGTCGGTGAAATCGTGGACAACGCTCCAAATATTTGCGCAAAATACGCGGTAGATCCTGCCGAATTGAACATTATTCTTGTTGAAGCTGCACCAAAAATTTTGCCGGTATTGCCGGACGAACTGATCGAACGTGCAATGAAAAGTTTGGAAGCCCGCGGCGTTAAATTCTTGACAGGACTTCCAGTAACCGGTGTGGAAGGCAATGTCATTTCATTGAAAGATGGTTCCACAATTACAGCGAACACATTCGTTTGGACAGGAGGAGTCGCAGCTCTTCCAATCGTTCAGGAATCCGGCCTTGAATGTGACCGCGGAAAAGGCATCGTCGACAGATATTTACGTTCCGTATCCCATCCTGATGTTTTTGTGATTGGTGATGCATCTGTTTGCTTCCCTGAAGGCGGAGGACGTCCATTGTACGCTCCAACTGCCCAAAATGCTTGGCAAATGGGAGAAGCTACAGGTTACAACCTTTACGCATTAATAAAAGGCCAAAAATTAAAAGAATTCAGCCCCGTGAACTCCGGTACGCTTGCAAGCCTTGGACGCAAAGACGGTGTGGCAACTGTCGGCAAAAACAATATCCTTCTTAAAGGCCTGCCAGCTTCATTGATGAAAGAAGCAAGCCATGTCCGCTACTTATCGCATATCAAAGCTTTATATGGTTTGGCCTATTAATAAATGCTCAAAAGTGCGGCAAAAAATGCCGCACTTTTTGCTTTTTATGTTTTCCTAATCGGTTTTCCCGCTTCTATCAAAACCTTGTTGGCCGCCAACATAAAACTTAGCATGAGCATTACAATGCCTGTACCGATTAGTAATAATTCAATTTTTATGAAATCGCTGATCGGGCCAAAAATGAGCATTCCCAATGGCATCATGGATGTTGAAATCATATTGAACACTCCGAAAATTCTGCCCAAAAAATCTCCTTCCACTTTTTCTTGCAGCAATACCGTTGTCGGAGTGTTAAACAAAGGCATTGTTACCCCTGCTAATACCATGATCCCGCAATAAATCCAGAAATTCGGCACAATCCCCAAAAGCAACGTGCAGACCGCAAAAAGCATGCCTGATAACGCCATTGTGTAGGTTCTATTTGTGAACCCTCCCCACAAGGCAATCACAGCCCCGCCAATCATCATGCCAATGGAAAAGGTCATTTCAATGGCCGAAAGCTTCCAGACATCCCCACCGAATGTGCGGGTTACTTGTAATGGGGTTAAAAAGGAGACAGGTGCTGCCAAAATGAAAAAGATTGCGAAAAATGCAAACAATGTTTTTAAAAAATGGTGATGTTTAATATAGGATAGTCCTTCTTTGAAGTCATCAAAATATCCCGCTTTCTGTTGCTCCGAAGCTTTTTTATGGGCCGGAATCCGCAAAAAGAACAATAATGCGGCCACCGCAACCGCAGCCGTCACGACATCGATGAAAAACATCATTTCCAATGTTGTAATGCCCAACAATGCCGCGCTAATCATAGGCGAGACCAACATGACAAATGCCTGTATGCTTCCATTTATTCCGTTCACCTTTGTCAACTGCTCTTCCGGTACAATTTGCGGCAAGATGGCTCCCACCGCAGGCGTTTGAATCCCTGTACCAATGGAACGGATTATAAACATCAGAAAAAGCAGCCAAAAAGATTTGTAACCGTTCAGGAAGAAAATGGCCAAAATAAGTGTGGCAAATGCAATGGCTGAATCAGATAGCATAATTAACATTTTCCGGTTATATCGGTCGGCCCATACCCCTGCAAAAGGGGATAATAAAAAAGTAGGGACAAATCCGCAAAGAATTCCTATTGTCATCATGACCCCCGACTGAGTCGTCAAGGTGATGTACCACATGATGGCGTATTGTACAATCGATGACCCAAAGAGGGAAATCGTCTGGCTTGCAAGAAAGACGCTGATATTCCGTTTCCAATGCGCATAATGGCCAATTGCCATAAAATATTTCTCCTCTTCTTATTTTTTAATTGGATCAATTCGTTGCATGCCCAAGAATGAATTGCCAACAAACGTTTATAACATAAATTAAAAAGGAAATTTTGTGAGAAATCGAGTTAAATGTTCACCCTTTCGGCAAAGTTTTATTTAAAATGGTAATTAACGGATGATACAGATTCTATAAGAAGGTGTGACGTTCCATTGAATGAAAAAAACCCGCAATCACCAATATATCCCATTATGTTAGCCATCGGGGCAGGACATTTAATCAATGATACGGCCCAAAATATCGCACCGGCCATGTTCCCGTATCTTTCAAGAGATCTCGGTTTCACATTCACCCAATTGGGTTTGATCACTTTTATATTGAATATGGTTTCTTCCACCCTTCAGCCGGTCGTCGGCTTTATCAGCGACAAAAAACCGATGCCTTACGCATTGCCTGCCGGGATGATCAGCGTTTTCATCGGTTTAAGCATGTTTGCTTTTGCCGGCCAATATTTCATGATTTTACTTGCCGCCATCTTTTTAGGGTTCGGTTCGGCCATTTTTCATCCGGAAGGTTCCCGCGTATCCTTTTTGTCGGCAGGCAATAAACGGGGATTGTCCCAATCCATTTATCAGGTGGGCGGAAATTCGGGACAAGCCATTGCCCCTTTAATTGGAGCCTTTATTTTGGACGCC
>JGI1652J44930_10000773_pt1 | contig 12291 bp, 19 predicted proteins | sample NewIslsDNAsample_FD_44930 | JGI IMG/M metagenome (IMG submission 44930)
GCCGATGGGCCGCCGATTTGTTCCGAATTAATGCGGACCGGCGGATTTGTAACAACGTCATAATCAGTAGCGAGCGAAATCCCTATGCCTATCTGCTTTGGATCGTGCGGAAATGGCATTAATGTAAAAGTTGCCTCTTTTTCATTTTTTCCACGCACAAACGTAACGTGAACGTCATCGCCCTTTTTCTTTGTGCGAATGTATTGCACCATTTGCTCCGATGTATCCATCTTCTTTCCGTCTATTTCGATGATGCGATCACCTACTTTTAATCGTCCATACGCCGGCATATGCGGAAGCACGCTCATCACGTATACGCCTTTTGCTTTATAGGAAACAGGCTTGCCCGCTTTTTTATACGCAACGACAATCGCCGCCTCTTTGGACTGCTCCATAAGCTGAAACTGGCGCATCGTATATTCCTCATCTGTTTCTCCTTCTTGTTTAATCTCATCCAATGGATACAGCTCATAAAAAGAGCGGATATGCGCAAACAGATAAGAAATGACATTCGCTCTCCCCATTTTCACTGTCGTTAGCATAAGTTCTCCTTTATCCTCATCTCCGTTTTCGACATGGACAAGCGGCTTTAAATCTTGCGCAGTTCCCGGCATTGTAACGTAATAAGGAAGTTTAATAAAAATCAGCAACAGCGCGACGATGACGCCCATGAAAAACGTTATCACATACACTCGTTTCTTCATTAGCGTAAATGCTCCTTCCAGTTTTCAATTACCTGGCGAATTTTTGGCACATATTTGCGCGCTTCTTGTTCGCCGATGGCGATAATTTCTTGTGCGTGTGTAAACGCGCGCGAGCTATACTGCTCGACGTGCGGGCGAATCATCACGTCCGAAGCGAGCTCGCGATGACGGACAATCTCATCTTGCAAAATATCAAGACTTTGTAAAATCACATCAAATATCGATGCAATTTCTCCGCCCACTTTCACATGAGAAACATCGACGGCAATGACGATATCGGCGCCCATCGCTCGCGCAACCGAAACAGGAACGCGATCAACAACTCCTCCATCTACGAGAAGGCGTCCATCCACTCTTTCAGGAACAAAAATGCCGGGAATCGAAATGCTTGCCCGCACAGCACGGGCAACGTCACCGCGGCGAAACACCACCTTTTGCCCCGTCTGCAAATCCGTCGCGACAATTGCCACAGGGATGGATAGTTCCTCGATTTTTTTTCCTTTTGTAAGAAGGCGAATAAATTCAGTGATTCGTTTGCCAGCGATTAACCCCATTTTCGGAATCGTAAAATCGACGTAATCATTTCGGCGAAACGACTTTGCTAACCTATATAAGCGGTCAATGCCAAGGCCGCTGGCATACAAAGCGGCGACGAGCGCCCCGATGCTACTTCCCGCGATGCAAGCAATCGGGATTTTCTCCTCTTCCAATACCTTGATGACCCCAAGATGGGCAAATCCCCTCGCTCCTCCGGAACCTAGCGCTAAACCAATTTTNGGAANCACCGTTTCTCTCCCCTCCAATAACGATCATCTTGGTCTAAAACTTCCCCCTATACTCGTATACTAAACTATATGAGGTTGTACATCGCAATACGGCGCTAAAAGGGGGAGAGGATGTGACGCTACCGGGAGGCAGAACACATATGAAAACAAAAGCAAAAACCGTCTTTCTCGCTTCCACGATCACTTTGTTTGCGCTGTCATTAATTTGCTATCCACAACAATCATTGGAAGCGTCGATCCGCGGTTTAAATATGTGGTGGGAAGTCGTTTTTCCATCGCTATTACCCTTTTTTATCGTCTCCGAATTACTGATCAGCTTCGGCGTCGTCAGTTTGCTCGGAGTTTTATTGGAACCGCTCATGCGCCCGCTTTTTCGCGTCCCTGGCGTTGGCGGTTTCGTCTGGGCGATGGGAATGGCTTCCGGATATCCATCAGGCGCAAAACTAACGGCACGGCTTTATCAAGAAAAACAAATTTCCACGATCGAAGCAGAACGGCTTGCTTCGTTTACTAATTCATCGAATCCATTATTTATTTTTGGCGCGGTATCGGTTGGTTTTTTTAATAACCCAAATATTGGAATTATTTTAGCACTTTCCCATTATATAGGGAACATTTGCGTAGGAATGATGATGCGATTTCATGGAAAATCGCAAGAAAAAGCAAAACAAAAACAACGAAACCATCCGTTTTCTCTTCCCTATGCATTTCGGGTGCTTCACGAAACACGCCTCAAAAACGAACAGCCGCTTGGAAAAATGTTGGGAGACGCTGTACGTTCTTCTGTACAAACATTGTTGATGATCGGTGGGTTTATTATTCTTTTTTCCGTCGTGAATAAACTTCTTTATATGATGCATATTACGCAACATATCGCTATTATTGTCCAATACGTTCTTCACTTTTTCCAACTTTCAAAAGAGTTGAGCGTTCCGATCATTTCCGGGTTATTCGAAATTACGCTTGGCAGCCAAATGATCAGCCAAGCCGATGGGGTCGAACTGTTGGAAAAAGCAATGGCAACAAGTTTTATTCTTGCTTTTGGCGGATTTTCCGTGCAAGCGCAAGTAGCGAGCATCCTCGCTGAAGCAAACATCCGCTTTAAACCATTCTTTATCGCCAGAATGATGCACGGATGTTTTGCCGCATGTTTTACATACGTATTGTGGAAACCGCTCTACGTTCATCCGGTCGCTGTAAATGTGCACATTATTCCTACATTTTTCATAGAGCACTCGCCAAACTGGATGACTCATTATTGGCAAATGCTGCACCAATTCGGGCCAATGATTACGATCGTCTTTTTATGTTTGTATATATGGCTTACCACCATACAATGGCAAAAAAGACAATAATGAGGCTGACTTAAAAGAAACTTCTTTTAAGTCAGCTTTTCGTTGCTTTGATTGGCAGCATTTTCCCTGGAAGCGAGGGAAGCAAATTTTTTTCTTAGCGCTTCCTCGACAACCGGTGGCACTAAATCGGAAATATTGCCATTATACTTCGCCACTTCTTTGACAATGCTGGAACTTAAAAACGCGTATTGACTATTTGTCATCATAAAAAACGTCTCAATATTTTCGTCAAGAACGCGGTTCATCGACGTGATTTGCATTTCATATTCAAAGTCGGATACCGCCCGCAAACCGCGCAAAATCGCGTTCGCATTTTTGCTGCGCGCATAATCGACAAGCAAGCCGTGAAATGATTCGACGATCACATTTGGAAACGGTCGTGTCACTTCCCGCAACAGCTCTATCCGCTCCTCGACAGAAAACAGCGGTTTTTTTGCCGAATTGTTAAGGACCGCCACATACACTCGGTCAAACACTTTTGCCCCTCGCCTAATAATATCTAAATGTCCATATGTAACCGGATCAAAGCTTCCCGGACAAACTGCAATGCTCGCCATTTCCTATTCCCCTTTCTCTACATCCGTGTACCGGTAGATCGAAATCGCGGTAATTCCATATACTTCATGTTTCCACTTTACAAGACGGCCGATGCGTTCGGCAAGATCCATTTCAGAAGAATGCTCTGCAACGACGGCACCGTCTTCTTCAAGAAGTCCATGTTCATCAATAAATGAAAGAAGCGACTGCAATTTTTGTTCTTTATACGGGGGATCCAAAAAAATGAGCTGAAAACGAAGCCCCCGTTTTACAATTGCCTTCAATGCTCTTTCCGCGTCATTCCGATATATTTCTGCCTGCTCTAACAACCGACACGTTTCCACATTTTTCTTGATCGTTTGCACCGCTTTTACGTCATGGTCCACAAAAATGACTCGATCAAGCCCGCGGCTTAATGCTTCAATTCCGAGACCACCGCTGCCGCCAAACAAATCAAGGCCCATCCCACCAGAAAAATACGGGCCAATCATATTAAATATCGCTTCTTTTACTTTATCTGTCGTCGGTCTTGTCGACATACCTGGAACCGCTTGCAGACGTCTGCCTTTGCACTTTCCCGAAATCACTCTCATTGCATTCACCACGTTTGCCACAGTTTCGCAACATTTATCGTATCATAAACTTTATTATAGTAAAACAGCCGAAAAATTCATAGTAACATGTATATAAATTAGCAAACTGGACATAATGAATAACGGCAACATCCATGCAGGTGTTGTTGCCAACCACGGAGAAGACTTACGTTTCCCCATAAGTTCTTCCTCCGGTTTCTCCTCTCCCTTTTCTTTTCCTTTAGTTTACTTGTTTTCTTCCGATGCGTGAAGGGCAAGTAAACGTAAGGAAACCTGCGGACGTATGCCGCAGGTTTTTTTTATTTTTCCAATGAATAAAACAATTTCTGATTTGAAATTTCGTTAAACAATGATTAAAGTTATGTATGGATTAACAATAATAAGGGGGATACAGATGATTCAGCGTTTTATCGAGTTAGGGGAAGGTTATTCGGATATATACGAACTAATTGAACTTGCGAGAGCAAACCGGCATCGTCTTTCGGGACTTTTTGCTTTTCATACAGTGAAAAACGGTCAGCCGGTGACATCATGTGTTGTCGTTTTACATCCAACCGATCCTGGAGACTTTCAGCCACTGTATATTTGCCGCGAAGGAATTCCGAATCCGCACGTTAAGCCAAACAAACGATACGAGTTATTCGTCCAACTCGCAAAAGAACTAGGAACAGAGATTATTCATTTAGAAGTGAAGCCTTCGACATTTTTTGCTGATCTGGATTTATATTATCAACACTTAATCGGCATTATGCGGATGAACCGATTTATCCCTCCGCTCCAATAACCGGAATAAAAAACGGCTGACTTTCCTAAGAAAATCAGCCTTTTTATTCCGCTGAATATCCTAGCGGATAAGGAGAGTCTTTTTCTTTTTCTCCTTTTTTTGATTCAAATTCTAATTTTAAAAACGGCCGATAAGACGGTTCGACCCGTTTAACAAATGGCAAGGAAGCAAGCTTTTTCATCACTTCATCCACTTGCTCCATATCGCAATACAAAACCGCGTATTTTAACCGCTTCGAAACGTAATGAATATTGCCGAATTTGCGCAGATGTCTGCTATGCTTTAGCGAATGTAGCCAGACGATGATTCCTTGGCGTTTTGGAAACATATTACCATTCTCCTTTTGTCATACTATTACTATGCGCGGCAGCCGCAACTTCCCCCTGTTCCGCATCCGCCTGAACAGCCGCCCGACAAAAAATACGGATTTCCTGTCGGCACTTTTACGCTGTCGGATACCGCTTTTCCAATTAACACGCTGATTTCGTCTAGCAATTGTTGCACGGCGTTTTCCGCTTTTTTAAAAGCGGCAATCGTCTCGTGGAAATCAAGTTCCCGTTTTGCTTCACGCACTTCTTTCATCACCGTATGATAATCGGGATGATATTTTCCGAAGCGCTGCACTTCCTCATAACGCTCCTTTGCCTTTGTAAAACGAGCGATAATATCTTGAGCGGCACGATCTTCCCTAAGCCGTCGAGAACAGCGGCGATATTCTTCCGCCACTTCCGATTGGGCAATCATTTTTGCTAATGATTCTGCTTTATCTAAAATCTCGAGTCGTTCGAGAGTTGCGATAATCACGTTATTGGCACCTCCAATGTTATGATACCATGAGATAAAGCGGAAAGGAAAGCAATGAAGATGACGCAATAAAAAAAGGCTGACTTGCTTGTCAGACCTTTTCTTATGGGATCATCACCGTAAATTCATGTGACAACCCAGTTATTTTTCCGTCATTATACACAAGTTCAAGACGTACCACGTGTTTTCCAGTTGGCAATCCTCGCAACATAAATGCCGCAGTATATACTTCATCCACTTTTTTTCCGTTTACATATACGTTAACATGTCCCCCGTCCTTTCCATTTTGAAACGGAAAACTAGGGGCAATGCATTCCATCAATACATTGTTCCCTTTCACGTCATGTTTAACATAAAAATATTTGTTTTCTTGATGTGGCGTGGCAGACGCAACGCTGGCGGCAGTTGCTTTCGGCGCCGGTTTATCGCATGCTCCGAAAACAGCGAAAAGAAACAAAACCAAAATAATAAACTGCTTTTGCAAAGACATCACTCCCTTTAGGAAGTAGTCTTTGCTTTTTTGCAAAAATTAATCACGCACCGCTTGAAATAGATGAAGCATCAATGAAGCCATTTGCAGGGAATTAGCGATTCTCTCCACTTTGTGCGGAATCGTCTGCCCGTAATAATGAAGCGCTGCAATCTCAAAAGAAGGCAGCTGATGCGGATAGCGGGAAAGAAGGCGATACCAGCGCGGCTCTTCGCGAATAAAAGATTGTAGCATTTTTTTCGTTCGAATATATTGGCTCACTTCTTTTCTCATCAGTATTCCCTCTAGTCTTTGCGAAATGAAAACGGTCGGTCATCTTGTCCTGTCCGCATAGGCGGCTGCTTTTGGCTCCCTTGAAATTGAACAATCATACTTTGGATAGCTGCAATCGCTTGCTGAACGTTTGCAAGATGTTTTTGCACTTCATTGGCATCCATATTTTGCAACATATTCGCGATTTTTTCGATCCACCGATTGCTTTTTTCCGTCTGCTTCATTGATTCTCGATTTTGTTTATAATTTTTCCAAATTTCATCATCCTCACCAAATAAATACCAATCTTCGTAAAACTCCTTCCACGTTTTTTTGCCACTGCGTACTTCTTGGATAATTTTTGGATGCTTCTGGACAAACTGTTTAAATTTCTCTACCGAAGGATGCAGAGGTTTTGCCATGAATATCCCCCCTCATCGTTTCGCGCCTATCTACCATATACTATCGCCTCTATCTGATTTGCGTGCGCCCATTTTTCGCTACCATAGCTTTAAAAAATCTTGCGTATAATAATCACCGGAAACGCCGACACCAAGATAGGTAAATTGTTCATTTAATAATGTTTCACGATGACTTTTGCTGTTCAGCCATCCTTCTACCGCTTCAATGCCATCCATATGATGCGCGGCAATATTTTCTCCCGCAACTTGAAATTGAATATTTGCCGCTAATAGCCGATCTTTTAAATCACCGTGCTTTGGGGATTCATGCGAAAAAAAATGGTGCTCTTTCATATCTTTACTATGCATATAAGCAACTTTCGCCGCTTCCTCATGCCAACGAACCGGCTTAACATTGTAATGTTGACGAATGATGTTTGTAATATCAAAAATTTGTTTTGCGTTCGCTGCCTCTACTTCCCGCTGTCGTCTGTCAGACAAAGGCTTTGGATTTAGCAAACGGCCGCGATAAACAAGTTCATATGGCCGCATTTTTACGAATGTTTCCCCGGTCATAAGACGAATGCTCGAAATCTTCCCAGTAAAACGGTCGACATATAACTGCGCATAGACGTTGCCGATTTTGACAATCGGCCGGGTGGCATAATCTTGTTCGGACAGCTCAAAACGATATGTTCCCGTGCGCAACTTTATTTCAACGTTTTCTAAAACAGGCATCGTCTTAAACACGTCTTGAAGCGGCTGACCAATGTAAAATGGTTTTATATTAACATCTTTTCCACATATAAATGCCGTAACAACACGACCGTCCATGACCCCAATTTGAAAATATGCGCTTGGCCCTCGATGGTAAATCCACCATTCGTAATCATAAGCGGAAGCATCAATTCGAGTTGGTGAACCAAACTCTTTTTTCACATCCCTTTCCGTTTTGCCAATTAATGAAAGAATGCCATTCTCGACTTTCGGTTCCTTTACCATATAATCTTTCGGTTCCATTTCTTGAGGGGGGCTTAGCGGTGGTGTACTCGGCGCAAAATAATAAAACCCAATTAATAGTAACAACATAAGAAGAAACCATTTCACACGGCAACTCTCGCTTTCCGAAAAAGATTATCCTATTGCCATTATATCCGTTTTTCTACAGCAAAAAAACGGAAAAACGAATTCCCCTGCTCTCCAAGGGGAATTCGTGCAGTAATCATTTTTTCGCTTGTCTAATGTAAAAAATCAGGACTAGAAATTTCTGTTAATGCTTGTCCAGCGCTTTCATCTGAATAGCGACTTATCGCAAGATCGCCAAGGGAAACGATTCCCACTAGCCTGTCGTACTCCACAACGGGAAGGCGACGAATCTGATGCTCCGCCATTCGTTTTGCAGCCTCCTGTACAGAAGCATCAGGAGTTATCGTGATTAATTTATCGCTCATTACTTCCGTCACTGATGTAGAACCGGGACGCTTTTCGGCGATTCCGCGCACGACTAAATCGCGGTCGGTAATCATTCCGATCAATCGTCCATGATCAACAACTGGAATCGCGCCAACGTTGAAATCGCGCATTTTTATCGCTACTTCATATACGTTATCGACAGGTGTGCAATATTTGACATCGCTCGTCATTACCTCGCGCACTGTTTGCATCATTCATCTCCCCCTTCGCCATTAGTTTCACCAAAAATAAAAAAAATAATGGAATATATAAAAACTTTTATTGGCGAAATGTAANGTATTCATTGAAAGTTGACCGCTTTCATACTATTATAAATGAGGAAGCGTCTTATTTTTTCGCGTGCCAACAACATATCGTTTCATTAATAGGAGGAATAAATATGAAATTCGAAAACGTCGGAATTGAAAATCAAACGGTGGAACTGTCCCAATTGGACGATTTGCTTGAAAAACATGGCTTTGTGCGGGCAGGACAATGGGACTATGAGCGTGTTACATATGATCGCAAATTTCAAATTAAAAACGACATTTACTATCTTCGCGTCCAAGGTTACGCGGTGGAAGGGGACGTCGACTCGCGTTACGCGTTAATTAAGCTATTGACCCCAATACTCGGAAAATATTACTACCCACATGGCGTCGAATATGGAGAAGACGAATATTTTCCTTCATCATTAGTGAACCAATGCCAAACGATTTTAACAAAAGTGAAAGAAGAGTTGGATAAAATCCAACAATAAAAACAAAACGCATGGGGAAAGACTCATGCGTTTTGTTTTCCATCTTCTGTTGTGGACATAACGAGACGTTGCACAAACAAATGCACTCGTTCTACGATAAAAGGTGTCATCGTTTCGACTTCATGAATAATTTTCTGTTGCAATTCCGTACACAAAGAAATAATTGGGATGCCATACACGATTGTTAACGCAACCGACACCGTGCAATGACAGTCGTTCGTAAAAAAGACATTAATCGTTGTTTCTTCGCTTACGATTTCTTTTTTTTCTTGCAGGCACATCATTACAATTGTACACACAGCCGACTGAGCTACAGTGCGTTTTCGGAAGCGAACGATTTTTGCCACTCCCCTCCTCATCATTTTCATTTGGTCAGCTTCGACGCACAATGAGTGACGTGTTTCTATTCTATGCATACGCCGCGTCCTTCTCACCAAAAAGTGCAACTTGCCTGCTCGCAATATAAAAAAGTGTGCCAGAACACCAAAGCTTTTACGCCTATGTCCGGATGAGGCACGCACGTCCAGACAGCGCCATATATATAAACATCCCGACATGAAGCGTCGGGATGTTTAAAAGCCTAAAATCGCTTTAATCATCGATGTCGTTTCTCCTCCGCGGTAAAATACATATAGGAGCAAATATACGGCGATGCCGGTAACAGCCGTACAAAACCAAATCACGCTCGTAATAGGGCCTAATCGTTTATGTCTGATAAGATTATTTTTTAATCCTGATAATATCGTAACAATTCCAAAAATAGCACCTACTGTCGCTAAGAAAATATGAAAGATTAAGAATATCGTGTAGTAAATACGGACGCTTTCGGGACCGCCGAAGCTCGTGTTCCCAATAAATAAAGTTCTTGACATATAAATGATAAAAAACAATAGCGCAAACAATGCTGCCCGCAGCATTACTTTTTTATGCGCTTCGACGTTTCGTTGCCGTATTAAGTACCACCCATACCCTACTAGCACCGCACTAATGACAATACAGCTTGTACTAATAGTCGGTAAAACTGGAAATGAATGTTCCATATCCCGTTCCTTTCTATGACATCTTAATGGTTTGTGATAATTGCTAAAACATTACAGTTCAGAAGGTTGCGGCGATGCAACCGTTTCCTTTTTTTCCTTTTCCTGCTCTTTTCGATACCATTCCATAAAGACGAAAAAGAGCACAGTGCCATAAACGATTTCTTGAATAATTTTCATTAATATGCCGCCAAGCTGCTGATCTTGAAGAAGCGGAATCGAAAAGAACATCTCTGGTCCTGTTAAATCAAGAGAAGCTAGCGTCCCAGCGGGAACACAAAGGGCAAGCGACTCCATCCACATTTGCGGATCGTAATAAGTCGCATACAACGGCTTACCCGCGAAAATAATCAAAGCGCACGCCGGCGTCAACAAAACGCCGTCTGCAAAAATATACCCTATCTTTTTCAGGCCGGTAAGAGACTGCCAGCCAGTCATTTTATTGATGAGCGGCCACCACATCATCCATGCAGCGATAAAAATCGCCGTCGTCATTACCGCATGATAAAGCGCATTGCTTTTCACTAAGTCAAAAATAAATGGAATGTGATAAAGCGAGAACAATCCATTAAATAAAACGAGCGCAACAAGCGGTTTTGTCAAAAACGTTACGGNCGCCTTTACCGGCCGAATTTGAAAGAGTCGNTCAAATAGCCAATTCGGTATTCCTAAAATAAGCAATTGCGGAACAAGCAAATTTAATATTGCCATTTGTACCATATGGGCGCTAAATATCAAATGACCGAGCAAATCGATAGGCGAACCTTGGCAAACGTAAAGCAACGCGATACCTAAGACAAAATACGCTTTCTGCTTACGCGTTGGCGGTCCTTCGTTTGTAAAACGAGTTCGCCACGGTCCGACAACCATAAAATAAAGGAACGTGACTAGCAAGAGAAACGCAAGAAAATAGGGGCTCCATAACGCGACAAAGCCAAACATGCTTAACGACGCCATCTTTATTCACCTCAATCTTTCACCTTTCATTATACAACATTCATAACGTTTGTCTATTGTTAAACGCTATCATTTAACAAAAAGGGAATCAGCGAAAAAAGCTGATTCCCTTTTTGTTTACCACCAAACAATTGTCGCAAACGCCCAAACGGTTAAGAAAGCAACAAATACACCGCCATACATGAATATCGCTGGAAATTCATGCCCTTTATGGCTCATATGCATAAAATAATACAATTGGAACATCACTTGTACAATGGCAAGAAGAAGAATAAATGGAACGGAAAACCAATGTGAAAACTTGTCATAGCCGACCGCAAAAAACGCAATCAATGTTAACAAAATCATCAACACAAACGAAATAACTTGACGTTTCATCTCTTCGGCGTTTTTCTTGCGNCGGTACGCCAAATTCACGTTTGGATTTTCAGAATTCGCGTGTTGTGCCATACGATCACCCCACCATTCCCATTAAGTATACAACCGTGAAAATGAATACCCATACGACGTCAATAAAGTGCCAGTAAAGGCTTGCCAAATAAAATTTCGGCGCATTGTAAAGGTTCAAACCGCGCTTTGCGTTGCGGATCATCAGCGTTAAAATCCACGACAACCCAAACGCAACGTGGCTACCGTGCAAGCCGACTAGCGTATAAAAAGCAGAGGAGAACGCGCTTGTTGAATATTTTAATCCTTCATGCACATACTCATAGAACTCAAAAATTTCCAATCCGAGGAAAGCTAGACCTAACAACACAGTAATGCCAAACCAAATCTGCATCTTTTTAAAATCAAAGTTTTTCATATGATGTATAGCGTAAACGCTCGTTAAGCTACTTGTTAATAGAAGCATCGTAGCAACGAACACGACCGGCATTTGAAACAGTTCCTCTGACGTCGGTCCCCCAGCCGTTTTATCCCTAAGCGCGATGAAAGTGGCAAAGAGGGAGGCGAAAAGAACCGTTTCGCCCCCTAAGAAAAACCAAAATCCTAAAAATTTATTTTTCCCTTCGAGGGTGGCTCTTTCAGGCTCTGCTGGAAATGTTTCCGCCGTTAATTTTTCTTCAACGTGCATTATGCCTTAACCCCCTTTTTCTCGGCTTCGATAATCTCATCTTTATGAATGTGGAAACCGTAGTCGTCAATGATAGAGCGCAAGAACATGGAACCAAAAGTAATCACTAATCCAAGGATCGCTACCGGCAGACCCCAAGAGTAATCTTTATGATATAAGAAACCAAAGGCAGAAATAAATAATCCAAGCGAAATGACAAACGGCAAGAAAGAAGGATTCGGCATATGAATGTCTCCAAGCGGCTCTGCCGGAGTCAAGCCTTTTTTGCCTTCCATTTTTTCTAGCCAGTAAGCATCTAAACCGCG
>JGI1652J44930_10000774_pt1 | contig 12274 bp, 9 predicted proteins | sample NewIslsDNAsample_FD_44930 | JGI IMG/M metagenome (IMG submission 44930)
TTGACCCGGCCGGCGGCAAACAGCCGATGATCCGGAACAAAAACGGACACCGCTACACGATCGTTTACAACGGTGAGCTATACAATACGGAAGACATCCGTAAAGAACTGTTGCACAAAGGCTACCGGTTTGACGGCCATTCTGATACAGAAGTGCTGCTCGCCGCTTATATAGAGTGGAAAGAACAATGTGTCGATCGGTTAAACGGTATTTTTGCCTTTGCTGTTTGGGATGAGGAGCGGGAACTGTTATTTATGGCGCGTGACCGTCTTGGAGTCAAACCATTGTTTTACCGTCAACAGGCTGAAGAGTTGCTGTTCGGCTCCGAAGTGAAGGCAATTTTAGCTCACCCTGATGTAAAAGCAGAAGTCAGTTATGAAGGGTTAGCGGAGGTATTTGGGCTCGGTCCGTCGCGCACACCGGGACATGGAGTATTTTATGGTGTCCAGGAACTGCGCCCGGCGCACGCGTTAACCTTCTCCCGTACCGGGCTTCGCGTCTGGCGGTACTGGAACGTCGAAAGCGATGTCCATCGTGATTCGCTCGGGGAAACGATCGAGAAGCTGCGTTTTTTATTGACCGATGCTGTCACACGCCAGCTCGTTTCCGATGTGCCGGTATGCACCTTTTTGTCGGGCGGCGTTGATTCAAGCGCCATTACAGCGATTGCCGCCAACGCTTTCGCCGCTAACGGGAAAGGACCGCTCCATACGTACTCGATCGATTATGAAGGAAACGATCAATATTTTCAGGNGAACGATTTTCAGCCAAATACAGATGCGCCGTTTATTGAACAAGTGTCAAACAAGTTTCAAACGATCCACCATCGCTGCGTGATCACTCAAGAAGAGCTGTTCCAACATTTGCGTGATGCAGTGATCGTCCGTGACGTTCCAGGCATGGCTGATGTCGATTCTTCGCTCCTTTGGTTTTGTAAACAAATTCGTGAGCAGTTTGTCGTGAGTTTATCTGGAGAATGTGCGGATGAAATTTTCGGCGGCTATCCGTGGTTTCATCGTCCAGATGACTTAGCAAGAAAAGGGTTTCCGTGGATGCGCTCGATTGAAGCGCGCATTGGCTTGTTAAAAGAAGAATGGCGGAAAAAACTTCGCCTTGACGACTACGTGCAAATGCGTTATGAAGAAACGCTTGTTGAAGTGCCGCGTCTTGAAGGGGAAAGTGCCGAGGCGGCGAAGCGGCGTGAACTGTTTTACTTAAATATGATTTGGTTTATGACGACACTGCTTGACCGGAAAGACCGGATGAGCATGGGGGCGAGCCTTGAGGTACGTGTGCCGTTTGCTGATCACCGGCTCGTTGAATATGTTTGGAATATCCCATGGGAAATGAAAATGTACGGAGGACGAGAAAAAGGTATTTTGCGCAAAGCACTTGAAGGGCTGCTTCCGCAAGACGTGCTCTATCGAAAGAAAAGTCCGTACCCGAAAACACACCATCCGCTGTATACGAAGTTGGTGAAGCAATGGCTCAAGCAACTGCTTCGTGATCGTTCTTCTATCTTGCACGAGTTTTTCGATCAAGAAAAACTGACGGCGCTTGTCGAATCGGGAGGGAAGTCGTTCCAAATGCCATGGTTCGGGCAACTCATGACCGGACCACAGCTGCTTGCTTATCTTGGCCAGGTGCATGTTTGGTTTGACCATTACGGCATTCATATTAAAGAATAAGAGCTGCGTGAGGGCGCAGCTCTTATTCTATTGAATAGCAAAGAGAGCAGTACTATGCCATTTTCGCTTGCGGCGCCACCGCTTTTTTCATCCAGATGCGCGACCGCCATCGCCAAAGCATCAATAGTCCGCGCAACCATTCATCAGCGATGAACGATAGCCAAATGCCGACAAGGCCAAACTCGAGGGCAATGCCAAATACATACGCTACCGTCACTCCGACTCCCCACATGGACAAAATGCCCATATAGACAGGGAATTGCACATCCCCGGCCGCTCGGAGCGAGCTGACGATGACTAGATTGAAGGAGCGGCCTGGTTCTAGGATGATGGTCAACAGCAATAGTTTACGGCCAAGGTTAATCATTGACCGGTCATCAGTAAAGAGTGAGAGCAATGGTTCGGCGAACCAATAGGTGACAGCGGCCATTAGCACTGATATAGCGATTGCGCTGTATAAGCTTTTTAAGCAGCGGTCGTACGCTTCTTTGTACCGTCCGGCGCCGACGAAGTGGCCGACAAGAATTTGCGTCCCTTGGCTGACTGCAATGCCGAATAAAAACACGAACATGATAATGTTTTGTGTATACACCCTCACGGTTAGCGCTTCAGCGCCAAGCCATGTGATGAAGTAGGTGATGACCATTTGCGCTGTATTGTAAGAAAGATGTTCCCCGGCTGCTGGAACGCCNATTTTCAGCAACGAGCGCAAATGGCGGAACGGNAGCGTACGAAACGCCCGCGGGGCAAGGGAAATGCCTGCTCGTTTGGACAATAAAGCAACCAACACCGCAAAACCGATCAGCCGGCTTACTGCTGTTGAAATGGCCGCTCCTTCCGCCCCGAGGGGAGGGAGGCCAAACGATCCGAAAATAAGGAAATAGTTGCCGATGATATTCAAGACGTTCATGCCAATCGTTACATACATCGTATCCCGCGTAAAGCCGTAGCTTTTCAAGATGGCACCGACCGTCATCATGAGCGCCTGAATGAATGAAAATCCGCCGACAATGGTTAAATAACGGTTCCCTTCATCAAGCAGCTCTGCCGGCAAATCCATCATCCGCAAAATCGATGAGCTAAACGCAGCCAAACCAGGCGCTCAACAGCAGTCCAAACAACAAGTTAGCGGCGATGGAAACAAGTGATACTTCGATCGCTTCTTGTTCTCGCTTGGCGCCTAAATATTGCGCGACGAGAACTGCCGTTGCCAAGGCAACGAAGTTGAACAACACGATCGTTAAGGCGATGATTTGATTTGCAACCCCGACGGCAGCGACCGCATGATCTGAGTACTGGCTGAGCATGAGCGTGTCAGCATTGCCCATCACCATATACAGCATCGTTTCAATAAAAATAGGCCACGTCAATGAAAACAGTGACCACGTTTTGGCCTCACGGCGCATGTTGTGACAACTCCTTTTTCTTATTCCGACTAGAACGATATATCAAGTTTAGCCAGTTTGTTGCATAATGGAAAGAGAGAGAAACGATTTCACTTGCATTTTTCCGACAAGAAAAGAGGGGATGACGATGGACTATGTCACGTTTTCGTTGCCACCTTTGCCTGTGTTCATTAAAGGGGCGGAAAGTGTATTTCCAGCAGGAAAACGTCATTTCCGCCGAACGTTTTCGGTCTTCGACTTGCTTTATGTCAAACAAGGCTGCTTATATATGACGGAAGACGGACGTGAATTTGCCGTTGGCAGTGGACAATATTTACTGTTGATCCCGGGAAGGGAACATTACGGGCATCGTCCGTGCAGTGAACGGACGGAGTATGTTTGGCTCCATTTTTTGTTGACGGATTATGAAGTGGTTGCCGATCACCCAGTCAGTCGGCAAACAGTGATGGAAAAAGAGGCGACGTACACGGAACCGATCCAATATCGGCTCGCCATTCGCCAATATGGGGAATTAAAACAACGAGAGAGGGCTGAACAGCTGCTCAACCAGATTGTTGAGTCAAACGTCGATCGGGATATCGAGCGGCCGCTGCGGCAGTTGCTTCTGTTTGTCGAATTCCTTTGGCACTTGCAAAAGCAAGAGCTTTCTGTTCCAAACGCTTCAGAACAGGTCAGCGCTGCGGCGGTGGCGTATATCGAAAACCATTTCTGCGAGCCAGTGACATTGGAGAGGGTTGCTCGCGAGCTTCGCTTTCATCCGGATTACGTCACTCGGTGCATGCAAAGAACGCTCGGGATGGGCTTTAGCCATTATTTGGCGTACTACCGATTGTCAAAGGCGAAACAATGGTTGGCTGAAACAAATGAAACGGTCGAGGCCATCGCCAAACGAGTTGGCATTGATGACAGCGCTTATTTCTCGCGTTTATTTAAAAAAATGGAAGGGATGACGCCGACTGAGTATCGGCGTATAGCCCAACGCGTATAACACCGGTGCAGCGGCTGCACCGGTGTTCATATATTGGCTGCTATTATGATTGTCTATGAAACAGGTCTACCAACGTTCTATTGCATAAAGTACAAACCCATAGGGCGGTAAGGAGGTGCAAAGCGTTTCTGCCTCGGCTGCAAACCGTTCCCCAGTCAAGAGGTTAACGAGCCATGTTCCTCTTGCATCGAGCGGGATCGGGATGTCGGCTTTTTGGTCGCTCCGATTGATGATGACTAACACCGTTTCATCTCCATCTGTTTTTTTGTAAATAAGATAGTTCATTTCATCATCGGCATGAAGAAAGGAGATTTCCCCGCGGCGTAGTGACCGATACTGTTTGCGCAGCGCTATCAGCTGCTTGACGTGTTGGTGCAGCTCTTTGTTTTGTTGCATCGGATCCCACACCATGCACTTCCGGCACTCGGGATCGTTTCCGCCCGTCATGCCGATTTCATCCCCATAGTAAATGCATGGTGAACCCGTGAACGTCAGTTGAAACAAAAATAACAACTTCACCTTGCGGATATCCCCGCCGCAAACGGTGAGAATTCTTGATGTATCATGACTGCCGAGCAAATTGAATGCGGCCTCGTTGACATTGTTCGGATACGAATGAAGTACATGCACCATTTGATTAGCAAACTGGCGTGCACCAATCTCTTCCTTGGCGAAAAAGCGGAGCACCCCGTCTGTAAACGGGTAGTTCATGACCGCGTCAAACTGGTCACCGCGCAGCCACGGCATCGCATCATGCCAAATTTCCCCGAGGATGTATACGTCCGGTTTCAGTGCCTTTACTGCCTGGCGGAACTCGCGCCAAAATTCGTGGTCGATTTCATTGGCAACATCAAGCCGCCAACCGTCAATGTCAAACTCACGAATCCAATATGTCGCAACATCAAGCAAATAACGCTTCACTTCTGGATTGGCGGTGTTCAGCTTTGGCATTTGTGGCACGAATGCAAATGTATCGTAATTCGGCCGCGGCTCTGTTTGCAGCGGAAATTCATGAATGTGAAACCAGTCCTTATATTTTGAGGACTCACCGTTTTTCCATACATCTTGGAACGGGGCGAACTCATAGCCGCAATGGTTAAACACGGCATCGAGCATAACGCGGATACCTTTTTCATGGCAACGGTCGATGAGCGTTTTCAACGTTTCTTTATCCCCAAAGTGTGGATCGACTTCAAAATAATCAGCGGTATCGTATTTATGGTTTGACGGAGAACGGAAGATCGGCGTTAAGTAAATACCGGTAATACCAAGGTCAACAAGGTAATCGAGATGATCGATAATCCCTTGCAAGTCGCCGCCAAAAAAGCTGGTTGGTGTTGGATCCTCGTTCCCCCACGGCCGCGATCCTTCTGGACTGATTGATGGGTTGCCGTTGGCGAACCGCTCAGGGAAAATTTGATACCAGACTGTATCCTTTACCCAATCCGGCGCCTCGAANAAGTCGACTCGATGAAGAAAGGGAAAGCAAAAGTAGTAAGCCGTATCATCGNTTGGANCCTCAAAGTAAAACCCTTTTTCTGTATAAACGAGCTTCTCCTCTCCTGAATACAGCACGAACCCGTAGCGTAACCGGCGATAGGGAGGTTTGACTTCGGCGAACCAATAATCAAACAACTCGTCACTTCCTGTTTTTCGCATCGGCATCNTTTGAAACTGCCAAGCTCCNTTTTGCCAGTCATACGGGTCACCATGCAGCAGCTCAACACGATCGATATCGTCTTTTTTTGTTCGAAGNCGAAGATGNAGTGTCTCACTATCATAGGCATAGGCGNAGTTGTCAGCCGGGCGGTGGTAGATGGCTTCTTTCCTCATTTGGCCTCTCCTCCTTCATATATGAAAGCAATCGTTTGCATGATTGCCATCCTCTGATTAAAGAGTACGAAAAGAGAGAAAAAAAGTCAAATTCAGTAGAAAAAAAGCTTGTAAAATGAAAAATAGGCGATATAATAGAAATGAGCAGTGCAATCGTTTTCACAGAAATAGTTTTAGTTTATCTGTGCAAACGATTTCCTATTGATTGGACTGCAGTGATTATGTAATGACAAATAGGAGGGGGATTATGAGGAAGGCATTCTCTTTAGTTCTCATGGCTGTAATGTTGATTGGNATGTTGGCTGCCTGCGGACCGAAACGNGACGTTGAGCAATCGAAGCAGGCGAACCAAGGAACGACGGAAAATGCGCAAAAACCGGAAAAGCTCGTCGTTTGGGTAAACGACGACGAAAAACAAAAACAAGCATTAAAAGATATTTTCCAAAAGTACACAGAAAAAACCGGGATCAAAATCGAAATGGTTGCGGTCAGCATGCTTGATCAAACGAAAAAACTAGCGCTTGACGGCCCGGCTGGCAAAGGTCCAGACGTGTTCTATCAACCGCATGACCGCATCGGCGACATCGTGCTGCAAGGGTTGGCCGACCCGATTGATCTTGGTGATGCGAAAGGCGAGTACAGTCCGACAGCGATTGAGGCGGTAACGTATGACGGTCAAACGTATGGCGTACCAACAGTGGCTGAAACGTATGGAGTTTTCTATAACAAAAATTTAGTGTCAGAAGCGCCGAAAACGATAGATGATTTGATGAAGATTGCCAAGGAAAAAACGAATGCGGCGAAAGATCAATACGGATTTTTAATGGAAGCGGAGAACTTCTATTTCGTTTACCCATTTTTTGCTGGCTACGGCGGCTATGTGTTTAAAAATGAAAACGGCAAATACGACACGAGCGACATCGGATTGGCGAATGAAGGAGCAGTCAAAGGAGCGGAGCTCGTTCAATCATGGTTTCAAAACGGTTATATTCCAAAAGAAGTCACCAATGACGTTATGAACGGTCTGTTTACGAAAGGAAATGTAGCGGTAGCCATCACCGGCCCGTGGAACATTGCCTCGTATAAAGAAGCGTTAGGTGACAAGTTGGCGACAGCGCCGCTGCCTGTGCTCGAAAACGGTGAGCATCCGAAATCATTTGTTGGTGTCAAAACGTGGATGTTGTCTGCTTACTCGCAACATAAAGAATGGGCCGTTGATTTCATGAAGTTTGTGACGAATGAGGAAAATTCGCTTCATTACTATGAAGTAGCCGGAGAAATGCCGGCGAACGAAAAAGCGTTGACGAATGAGAAAATTACGAATGACCCATTGATCGCCGGCTTTGCTGAGCAAATCCAATACGGTGAGCCGATGCCGAACGTGCCAGAAATGTCGCAAGTGTGGGACCCGATGGGGAACGCCCTGCAATTTATTGCCAAAGGCGACGACCCGAAAGCAGTGTTGAATGAGGCGGTCAAAACGATTCAAGATAAAATCGCGGCCAGTGGCGCTGGAAAATAACATGTCATACGGTGGTGGATAGGCTCATGTCTATCCACCATTCTTATCCATCAATAGGGGGGAGTTCGGATGTCGGAAGCAAGCGCTCGTCATCGGCCGGAGGTGGCGATGGTGTTGTCATTGCTGTTTGCTGGCCTTGGTCAATTGTACAACCGTCGATATATCAAAGGGATTGTATTTATTGTCATTGAAGCAGCCTTTTTAATCACATTTTATAACTTTTTGAACATCGGGTTGTGGGGACTCGTTACGCTTGGGGAAATCCCGATGCTCGATCACTCAATTTTTCTGTTGATTCAAGGATTGGTTTCGGTCATCATCATCGCTTTTGCAGTCGCGCTGCACATTGCGAACATCATTGATGCGCGAAACGACGCCCGTCGGCGGCAGCGTGGCGAGCCCGCCCCCTCGCTTATTGAATCATGCCGCAATGCGTGGGACCGAGGGTTTCCGTACATCTTTGTGACGCCTGGACTTGTGATGCTTTTGTTTATCGTCGTGCTGCCGCTGTTGTTTATGGTGTCGCTTGCGTTCACCGACTACAATTTGTACCACTCGCCGCCGCGGCATTTGTTGAATTGGGTCGGATTTGAAAACTTTAAAAACTTAGTGTCGATCCCAATTTGGAAGAGCACNTTTTTCAGCGTTCTCTCGTGGACGATTGTGTGGACGGTCGTGGCGACGACGATGCAAATTGCTCTTGGGTTGTTNTTGGCCCTNTTGGTCAACGATCCGCGCATTAAGTTTAAACGGTTCATCCGTACGGTGCTCATTTTGCCATGGGCCGTGCCANCGTTTGTCACGATTTTAGTGTTTGCGGCGATGTTTAACGATAAATTCGGGGCGATTAACCGTGAAGTGCTGAACTTGTTCGGATTGTCCATCCCATGGATGACCGACCCGTTTTGGACGAAAGTGGCGCTCATTTTAATTCAAACGTGGCTTGGGTTCCCGTTTGTATTTGCGTTATTTACCGGTGTTTTGCAAAGTATTTCCCGCGATTGGTATGAAGCGGCCGACATCGACGGGGCGACGCGCTGGCAAAAGTTCAAATCGATTACCTTGCCACATGTGCTGTATGCGACCGCACCGCTATTAATCATGCAATACGCTGGGAATTTTAATAACTTTAATATCATCTATTTATTTAATGATGGCGGCCCGGCGGTGCGTGGGCAAAATGCTGGCGGGACGGACATTCTCATTTCGTGGGTGTACGATTTGACGTTTACGACGAACAACTACAATATGGCGGCCGCGATCTCGCTCATCATCGGTTTGATTGTCAGCGGATTTGCCATCTATCAATTCCGGCGCACCCGTTCCTTTAAAGAGGAGGGGAACATTTAATGAACCGCAAATGGAAATCACACATAGAAGTAGCGCTCATTTACTTGTTTATCGCGTTTATGTTTGTCGTCATCGCCTATCCGCTCCTGTGGACGATCAGCATGTCACTCAATCCGGGCACAAGTTTGTACTCAGCATCGATCATCCCGGAAAAATGGACGCTTGAGCATTACAAATGGCTGTTTACGAGTCCGGATAGCAATTATTTACTTTGGTATAAAAACAGCCTNTTTGTCGCGGCGGCCAACGCGGCGTTGTCCGTTTTGTTTACGGCGCTCATCGCCTATGCGTTTTCACGCTATAAGTTTATCGGGAGAAAAACGGGGCTGTATTTGTTTTTAGTGTTACAAATGTTTCCGTCACTCATGGCGATGGTAGCACTGTATATTTTGCTTAATATGCTCCATTTGCTCGATTCACTTTGGGGACTGATTCTTATTTATGTCGGCGGGCAAATCCCGTTTAACGCCTGGCTTGTGAAAGGTTATTTTGACACGATTCCGCGCGAGCTTGACGAGGCGGCACGCATAGACGGAGCCGGCCATTTCGGTGTCTTTTTCCGCATTATGCTGCCGCTTGCTAAGCCGATTTTAGCCGTTGTCGCTTTATTTAACTTCATGGCGCCGTTTACTGACTTTTTACTGCCGTCCATTGTCTTGCGCGATCCGGAGAAATTTACGTTGGCAGTCGGGTTGTTTAACTTTATCAGCGACCGATTTGCCAACAACTTTACCCGCTTTGCTGCCGGTTCCATTTTGATTGCCGCTCCGATTGCCATCGTCTTTTTATTCCTGCAACGGTATTTGATTTCCGGCTTAACAGCGGGTGGCACAAAAGGGTAAGAATCGCTATCATAAATAGTGGGCTTACCCGTTTCCAAACAGAAAAAATAGACAGTAAAGGAGGGAAACGGAAATGGGGAACCGGCTTTTTATGCTGTTCATCCTTCCGTTCCTTCTTTTTTATGCCATGCCGGTTGCGGCGGCGGAAAAAGAAGAACGGACGTGGCAAGACGAAGCGATTTATTTTATTATGGTCGATCGTTTTAACAACATGGATTCAACGAACGACCAAGACGTCAATGTCAATGATCCAAAAGGGTATTTTGGCGGTGACTTAAAAGGGGTGACAGCGAAGCTCGATTATATTAAAGAAATGGGCTTCACTGCCATTTGGCTGACTCCCATTTTTAAAAACAGGCCGGGCGGCTATCATGGCTATTGGATCGAGGACTTTTACGAAGTCGACCCGCATTTTGGCACGCTTGATGACCTCAAGACGCTCGTCAAAGAGGCGCATAAGCGCGATATGAAAGTGATTTTGGATTTCGTGGCTAACCATGTCGGCTACGACCATCCGTGGCTTCATGACCCGGCGAAAAAAGATTGGTTCCATCCGAAGAAAGAGATTTTCGACTGGAACAGCCAAGAGCAGGTGGAAAACGGTTGGGTGTATGGACTTCCCGATTTGGCGCAGGAAAATCCGGAAGTAAAAAACTATTTAATTGACGCAGCCAAATGGTGGATTAAAGAAACCGACATTGACGGTTACCGACTCGACACGGTACGCCATGTGCCGAAATCGTTCTGGCAAGAGTTTGCGAAAGAAGTGAAAGCGGTAAAAAAAGACTTTTTTCTCCTCGGCGAAGTGTGGAGTGATGATCCGCGCTATATCGCTGATTACGGAAAGTATGGCATCGACGGGTTTGTCGATTACCCGCTGTACGGTGCGGTGAAGCAGTCTCTTGCCAAACGTGATGCATCGCTTCGGCCGCTCTATGATGTATGGGAGTATAACAAGACATTTTACGACCGCCCGTATTTGCTTGGATCATTTTTGGACAACCATGATAACGTCCGATTTACGAAACTCGTCATTGATCATCGGAACAATCCGATTTCACGCATGAAAGTAGCGATGACGTATTTGTTCACTGCGCCGGGCATTCCGATTATGTACTACGGAACAGAAATTGCGATGACTGGAGGTCCTGATCCGGACAATCGCCGCCTGATGGACTTCCGTGCCGATCCAGAAATCATCGATTATTTAAAGAAAGTGGGCCCGCTCCGCCAACAGTTGCCATCATTGCGGCGCGGCGATTTTACGTTGTTGTATGAACAAGACGGCATGGCGGTGTTTAAACGCCAATACAAAGACGAAACGACGGTCATTGCCATTAACAACACGAGTGAAACGAAGCACGTTCATCTGACGAACGAACAGCTGCCGAAAAACAAGGAATTGCGTGGCTTTTTGCTCGATGACCTCGTCCGTGGCGATGAGGATGGCTACGATATTGTCTTGGATCGTGAAACAGCAGAAGTGTACAAATTACGGAACAAAACGGGAGTTAACGTGCCGTTTATCGTTGCAATGGTTGCGGTTTACGCACTATTTATCTTGTTTTTATACATGGTGAAAAAACGAACAAAACGGACAAATGAATAAAGAAAGGAGGTAGTATATGACCGTTACGATTAAAGACGTCGCCAAACGAGCCAATGTCGCGCCGTCGACCGTCTCGCGCGTGATTGCCGATAGCCCGCGCATCAGTGAGAAAACAAAGCAACGGGTGCGCGAGGCAATGAAAGAGCTTGGCTACCATCCAAATTTTATTGCCCGCAGCCTCGCAAGCCAAGCGACGCAAGTGATCGGCATCGTCATGCCAAGCTCAGCTGATCAGGCGCTGCAAAACCCGTTTTTCCCGGAAGTGATCCGCGGCATCAGCAAAGCTGCCCATGAAAAACGGTACGCCTTGCAAATGTCAACCGGGGAAAAAGAAAGCGACATTTACGAACGGGTGATCGAGATGTTGCAAGGGCGGCGTGTTGACGGAGTGATTTTGCTTTATTCGCGGCAGAACGACAAGTTAATGAAATACTTGCAAAAACATGGCTTCCCGTTCGTTGTCATTGGAAAACCGCACCAAAAAGCGGAACAAGTGACCCATGTCGATAACGACAACGTCCAAGCTGGAAAAGATGCCACCAACTATTTAATCGACCATGGCCATGAGCGCATCGCTTTTGTCGGTGGCAATCCACAATATTTTGTGACCGCCGACCGTCAAGAAGGCTATGAAGAGGCGCTGCGTGAAGCTGGACTGTTGTACCGACCGGAATACGTCGTTCATGAAGAGTTTTTGCAAGAAGGCGGCCGCGAGGCAATGAAGGAGCTGCTTTCTCTAGCCGAGCCGCCGACCGGGCTTGTCGTTGCTGATGACCTCATGGCGCTCGGGATGGTCAAAACGCTCGATGAAATTGGTCTTCGCGTTCCGGAAGATGTGTCGATCGTCAGCTTCAACAACACCTTGCTCGCCGAAATGTCGCGCCCGCCGTTGACTTCCGTCGATATTGGCATCTTCCAACTCGGCTATGAAGCGGCGAAAAGTTTAATCGAAAAAGTCGAAAATCCAAATGAACCGATCAAGCGCATCATCATCCCACACCGGCTCGTTGAGCGGGGATCGTGTACGAGGCGGTGA
>JGI1652J44930_10000776_pt1 | contig 12258 bp, 11 predicted proteins | sample NewIslsDNAsample_FD_44930 | JGI IMG/M metagenome (IMG submission 44930)
GTGGAGCCAAGACTCATCACCGAGCAAACCTGCGCCTTTGACAAACCCGGGAAGTATCTGGTTCTTTGCCACGAGTATTGCGGTTCCGCCATCTCATGCAGGGAANGATTTATGTAAAAGGAGAGTGACTTTTATGTCGACGGCCGCAACGGAGACGGGGGGAAACCCCGGCCAAGCACCGCTACGATGAGCGGGATCGGCGCCTGGTGCTGGCCCGCGTCGGGGTGTCTGTGGGAGCGCTTTTGATCGGCGCCATCGCCGGATTGCCCCAGGTGATGGAACGGGCGGCAGGATCCGGCTTCCCGCGGGGATCGACAAGGAAGATGGGAAAAGCGGTGCGTCGTGTTCGGGCGATTCCGTTCATTTCCGGCGGGAAGGCGGGGCCTGGCCGAACAATCCCCGGTGCCGCTTTATTCGGTCCGCCGCTTGCCGAAGAAGCAGGGAATCCACCGGGCAGGGGCGGAAAGCAGATGATCAGAGACAGGCGCATTCAGGGCGGATAGGCCTTTCCGGCCGGGTGCAGCGAGTTGAAGGGAGGCTGTCCGCGCGGTTTGGGGGCCCGGCTGGCGCCGCATCCGCGCCCGTTCATGTTTCCCGGCGGAATACGGCCGTGAAGCGGCAGATGGCGTGAAATTTCCGCCTGAGGAAACCGACGCATCCATTCAAATCCCCGATTTTTCGTCATGGCCTTACAGGGGGATTGCGGCCTTTCCGCGCGCCCGCAAAGGAAATCCGTGCATCTCTTCCGCTGCGTTTCGTTGCCGAAAAGGGCGTCGGCCGGCGCGGAGGGGCCTGAAAATGGCGCTTTTTTCCGTTTGTTTCTGCTTGAATCGCGCGAAAAAAGGGTGGACTTTTTCGCGGCGGGTACGTATAATGATGCGTATAAATGAATTTTTATAAAGGGGAGAGCCGGTTGTGAGCAAAGGGAAAGTGGTGCTCGCCTATTCGGGCGGATTGGATACATCGGTGGCCATCAAGTGGTTGCAGGAACATTACGACATGGATGTGATCGCCGTTTCCATGGACGTGGGGGAAGGCAAGGATTTGGAGTTCATCCGGCAGAAGGCGCTGAAGGTGGGGGCCGTCAAGTCGGTGGTTCTGGACGTGCGGGAGCGGTTTGCCCGGGAATACCTGCTCCCCGCCCTTCGGGCGAACGCCCTGTATGAGGGGAAATATCCGCTGGTGTCGGCCCTGTCGCGCCCCCTCATCGCCCGCGTGCTGGTGGAAGTGGCCCGGGAAGAGGGGGCCGTGGCCGTGGCCCACGGCTGCACCGGGAAAGGGAACGACCAGGTACGTTTCGATGTTTCCGTCAGCGCCCTCCATCCGGGCCTGAAGGTGCTGGCTCCCGTTCGCGAGTGGGCCATGTCCCGGGAAGAGGAGATCGCCTACGCCAAGCGGCACGGCATTCCCATCCCCGTCGATCTGGACAATCCTTTCAGCATCGACCAAAACCTGTGGGGGAGAAGCATCGAGTGCGGAGTGCTGGAAGATCCCTGGAACGCGCCTCCGGAGGAGGCCTACGAGTGGACGAAGTCCCTGCAGGAGACGCCGGATGAGCCGGCGGAAGTGACGATCGATTTCGAGCAGGGGGTGCCGGTCGCCCTGGACGGGGAAAGGCTGCCCCTGCACGAGCTGATTTCCCGNCTCAACCGGATTGCCGGGGAACACGGCGTCGGCCGGATCGATCACGTGGAGGACCGGCTGGTGGGCATCAAGTCCCGGGAAGTGTACGAATGTCCCGCGGCGATGACCCTGCTCGCCGCCCACCGCGAACTGGAATTCCTCACGCAGCCCCGGGAGATGGCCCATTTCAAGCCGGTGGTGGAACAGCAATGGGCGCGGCTGGTGTACGAGGGGCTTTGGTATTCCCCCCTGAAGAAGGCCCTGGATGCCTTTGTCGAGGAATCCCAGAAAACGGTGACCGGAACCGTGCGGGTCCGCCTGTTCAAGGGGCATGCCACGGTGACCGGGCGCAAATCAAACCATTCCCTGTACAATGAAAAGCTGGCCACTTATACGCCGGAGGACACCTTTGATCACCAGGCGGCCGTGGGCTTCATCAAGCTCTGGGGGCTGCCGACGCAGGTGTACGCCCAGGTCAACCGGGGAAAGGAGGAGGCCGGTGAAGAAACTGTGGGGCGGAAGGTTTACCAAGAAAACTGACCGGCTGGTGGAGGAGTTTACGGCCTCCATCGGCTTTGATCACCTTCTTTTTGAGGAGGACATCCGCGGCAGCATGGCCCACGCCCGCATGCTGGGCGCCTGCGGCATTCTCACTCCGGAGGAGTCGGAAAAAATCATCGGGGGACTCGCCAGAATCCGCGACCGGGTGCGGGCCGGCGAGATTGTTTTTTCCGTCGAGCACGAAGACATCCACATGAACATTGAAAAGCTGCTGATCGAGGAAATCGGCCCCCTCGGCGGCAAGCTGCACACGGGGCGAAGCCGCAACGACCAGGTGGCCCTCGACATGCACCTGTACGTCCGGGCGCGCACCGTGGAGATCGTGGAGCTCCTGGCCCGGCTGCAACAGGTCCTGGTGGACCAGGCGGAACGGCACGTGGACACCCTTCTTCCGGGATACACCCACCTGCAGCGGGCGCAGCCGGTGCGGCTCGCCCACCACCTGCTGGCCTATGTGTCCATGTTTCAGCGGGATGCCGAGCGGCTGATGGACAGCTACAAGCGGGTCAACACTTCTCCCTTGGGCGCCGGAGCCATTGCCGGCACCACCTTTCCCATCGACCGACGGATGGTCGCCGAGGAGCTGGGTTTCGACCGCATCTACGACAACAGCATGGATGCCGTGAGCGACCGGGATTTTCTCGTGGAATTCCTCGCCGCCGCTTCCCTGATCATGGTTCACCTCTCCCGGCTGTCGGAGGAACTGATTCTCTGGTCCAGCGAAGAGTTCGGTTACATTGANCTGGATGATGCCTTCTGCACGGGAAGCAGCATGATGCCCCAGAAGAAAAACCCGGACGTTCCCGAACTGATCCGGGGCAAGGCCGGCCGGGTGTTCGGCCACCTGATGGCCCTTCTCACCACCCTCAAGGCCCTGCCTCTCGCCTACAACAAGGACATGCAGGAGGACAAGGAGGGCCTCTTCGACACCGTCAACACCCTCACGGGCTCCCTCCGGCTGATGGCTCCGATGCTGGAGTCGATGAAGGTGCACGGGGAGAAGATGAGGAAAAGCGCGGAGGCCGGCTTTGCCAATGCCACCGATTTCGCGGACTATCTGGTAAAAAAGGGACTTCCCTTCCGCGAGGCCCACGAAGTGGTGGGGAGGATGGTTCTGTACTGCCTCCAAAACGGAAAGACCCTCGGCCAATGCTCCCTCGAAGAGTTCCGCCGCTTTACCCCCCTCGTTGAGGCGGACATCCACCGGGTGCTGTCTCCGGAGCACGTGGTGGAGTCCCGCAACATCCCCGGAGGAACGGCCCGGGAGGCCGTCCTCGAAACCCTCGCTGAAAAAAAGCGGATGGTCGCTGAAACTTTCCGTTGGGCTTCCACCGTTAATAGATAATGATGAAATCGGCCAGGAAGAAATCCCTGTCATTCCGATGATGGGGTTTCTTTCTGTTTCGTTTCAATTCAATCTTTTTCAAATGAAACTCTGGGAAAATGAAGATCAGATGCTATAATAGAATGTGAACTTCGGGGCTCGGGGAAACGGGCGGGAATCCTCGGAAGCCCCGACGGCCCGACGATCGTGGGGGGCCAGACCCGATCTTCGATATTCGCCTGTCCATGGATCGATCACTATAAATGCTTGAAGACTCTGTGCGGAAGGTGATAGCGTGATCGAAATGCACGATGTCTGGAAGGTATATCCCAACGGTGTGGAGGCGCTTCGGGGAATCGACGTGCGGATTGAACAGGGAGAGTTCTGTTATGTGGTCGGTCCCAGCGGCGCCGGAAAAAGCACCTTCATCAAGCTGATGTACCGCGAAGAAAAACCTTCCAGCGGCGTCATCCTGATCAACGGGGTGAATGTCAAACGGGTGCGGGATTGGAAGATTCCCTATCTGCGCCGGAAGATCGGGGTGGTTTTCCAGGACTTCAAACTGCTTCCCCACTTGACAGCCTACGAAAACGTCGCCTTCGCCATGGAAGCCATCGAAGCTCCGCGCCGCAAGATCCGCAGCCGGGTCGAAGAGGTCTTGGAGCTGGTGGGATTGGCGGATCGGATGGATGCACTTCCCTCCCAGCTGTCGGGGGGAGAACAGCAGCGGGTCTCCATCGCCAGGGCGATCGTCAACAATCCGGGCTTTTTGATCGCGGACGAGCCCACCGGAAACCTCGATCCGGAAAACTCCTGGGACATCATGTACCTGCTGGAGGAGATCAACGCCCGGGGAACCACTGTCGTGATGGCGACCCACAACAAGGAGATCGTCAACACGATCCGCAAGCGGGTCATCGCCATCGAGAACGGCGTGATCGTCCGCGACGAGGAGCAGGGGGAATACGGTTATGAAGATTGACACGATGTTTCGGCATGCGCGGGAGGCCTTCAAAAGTCTCCGGCGCAACACGTGGATGACCTTTGCGGCGGTCAGCGCCGTCGCCGTCACCCTGCTCATCTTCGGCTTTTTCCTCGTTTTCGCCTTCAACATCAACTATCTCGCCAAGGAATTGGACCAGCAGGTGGCCATCCGCGCGTCGATCGTGCCGGGGGCTTCCGCCGACGACATCGAGCAGCTGCAAAAGCAGATCGAACAGGACCCGGCGGTAAAATCGGTGACCTTCGTCTCCAAACAGCAAGGGCTGCAGCAATTGAAGGCCCAGTTGGGAGAGGACAGCAAGATCCTGGAGGGGTTGGAAGGGGAGGAAAACCCCCTGCCGGACACTCTGGTGATTGTTCCGCAGAATCCCCAGGGGATCGAGGAGCTGGCCAAGAAGATCAAGGCCCACAACATGATTGAGGATGAGGATCACGGCGACGGCGTGACGGACAAGTTGCTGGATTTCTCCAGCCTGGTTCGGAACGTGGTGTTGGTCTTCGGTCTCGGGCTGGCGGTGCTGGCGGCGTTCCTCATCTCCAACACGATTAAGCTGACCATTTTCGCCCGCCGCCGCGAAATCGAGATCATGCGCCTGGTCGGAGCGAGCAACTGGTTCATTCGCTGGCCCTTCTTCATCGAGGGGGCGCTCATCGGAATGCTGGGAGCCGTCTTTCCGGTGATCATTGTGCTCGCTTTCTACAAAGCCGCCTTGAATGTTCTGACGGACGGCAGNCAGTACAGCTTTATCAAAATGTTGCCCATGATGCCCCTTTCCCTGTATGTTGCGCTGTTGACCACCTTCCTCGGCGTGTTGATCGGGGTTTGGGGAAGCGTGATCTCGATCCGTCGTTTCCTGAAGGTTTGATCCACCTCCCTTCAAAGGATGGAAAATTCAGACAAGAAGGGGGCGGGAGCATTCCCATTCCTGGAAATGCCGTTGCCTGCAAGGAGGGGTTGGCGTGAGGCGGGCTCTTCATGTTGTCCTGTGCTCCCTGCTCTTCCTCTCTGCGGCGCTGCCCGCGGCGTTCGCCGAAACGAAGGAGGCGGACATCGAGGAGAAAAAAGAGGCCATCAAGGAGCGGGACAGACAAATCCTCCAGATTGAAAGGGAAAAAAAGCTGACCCTTGAGGAAAAGCAGGAATTGATGAAGCAGTTGAATGACATGAAGAGCCGCCTGACGACGCTGAATGAACAGGTGTACCGGACCGAACAGAAATTGAAGAAGAGCGAGCGGCGCCTGCGGGAGTTGGAGAAGCGGATCGAGGAACGGGAGGTCCTGTTGAAAAACCGGCTCCGCTTCCTGTACCAGCGGGGGGAGATGTTTTATCTGGAAACCCTTTTGGACTCCGATTCCTTCGGGGATTTTTTGACCCGGCTCGATCTGGTCCGGAAGCTGATCCGGGCGGATCAAAAGCTTCTGGATGCCCACAGAGAGGATCAAAAGCGGGTGGAANCGGAAAAGGCTTCGATCGAACGGGATCTGGAGGAACGGAAGCGGCTGGCGGAGGAAGCCGGGCGGCTGCATAAGCGTTTGGTCAAAGAGTACAAGCAGTATGAAAAGCAGCTGGCCGACCTGGAAAGGCGGCAGGAGCACCTGGAGGAGATCAACGAGCGGGAACGGCAGGAACTCCATCGGTTGATCGCCCGGAAAACGAAGGAATCCGCCGAAAGGGAAAAGGGCGGGCACTCCGAAGCAAAGGACGGCAAATTTCTCTGGCCGGTNAAGGGGGGAATCCTCACCTCCGAATACGGCTATCGGCGGAATCCCGTGACGGGCGCGTACAAGCTGCACGAAGGGATCGACATCGGCGCGCCGCTCGGAACGCCGATNCGGGCCGTGGCNGNGGGGAAGGTGATTGAATCGCGCCCCGCCAGCGGTTACGGCTACATTGTGGTCATCGATCACGGAGGGCTGTCCACCCTCTACGCCCATGTTTACCCGCAGGACGTGACCGTCCGCGTCGGCCAGTCCGTAAAACGGGGGCAGATCATCGCGGCGGTGGGGAACAACGGGCAGTCGACCGGTCCCCATCTTCACCTGGAGGTCATCAAGGATGGCCGCACCGTGGACCCGAAACCCTATTTCCGTTGAGCGAATCTTCGTCTGGCGAACAGAATGTGAAACCGGGGAGAGGATGGAATGAAGCGGACGTGGTTGACCATCCTGCTTGTTTTCAGCCTGGCACTGATCACCACCCCTCTGCCCGACGGCTGGGTATGGGCTGACAACAAGGTGGAAAAGGCGAAAGAGGAATTGAAGAATATCCGGAAGGATAAAAAGGATGTTCAAGAAAAACTGGAAAAAGTGAAAAAGGACATCGAAAAGCAGAAAAAGACATTGAACGAGCTGGAGAAGGACCTGTACGACACCGAGAAAAAGATCGACAAGATCGAAAAGGAATTGGACCTTCTGAAGGATCAGCTCGGCAAGCGGGAGGAGCTCTTCAAAAACCGGATTCGCCGGATGTACCAGAGGGGTGAAATGGGGTACATGACGGCGCTTCTGGAGGCCGATTCCTTCCGGGAGTTCCTCGACAAGTTCGAGGCCCTGCGCCTCTTGGTGAAACAGGATCACTCGGTGCTGGAGGGCTACTTCAAAACCAAGGAAAAATTCGAGAGCGAGAAGCGGAAGCTGACGGCGCTGCAGGAGGAACAGAAAGAGAAGCGCGATAAAGTGAAGAAGAAATACGACAAACTGGCCAGCACGATGAAGAAACACGAGAAGGAGCTGGCCAAGCTGGAGCACGAGGAAGAGCTGAAGGAAGCGGAGATCCAACGCATCACCTACCTCACCTCCAATACGGGCAACTTCGCCTATGGCGGGGGGCCCTTGGCATGGCCCGCCAACAGCCGGAGGATCAACTCCCCCTACGGACCTCGGGGTGGCAGATATCACTACGGGATTGACATCGACGGAAACCTGGGCGACCCGATCTACGCCGCCGCATCCGGAATCGTCAAGGAAAGCCGCCCCGCCAGCGGCTATGGCTGGGTGATCGTCATCGACCACGGCAGCGGATTGACCACCGTCTACGGCCACATGTACAGCAGCACCGTCCTGGTGTCGACCGGCCAACGCGTCAGCAAGGGACAGCGCATCGCCTCCATCGGAAACAACGGACGATCCACCGGTCCCCACCTGCATTTCGAAGTGCGCAAAAACGGCAGCCCGCAAAATCCGATGAACTACTACTGAGTCCAAGCGTTCGGGGCGTCCCGGTGTTCCGCGCAGGGGTGAAGGCTCGATGAAACGGCAAACCGACAGTGGGGAGAGTATCATGAAGCAGGTATTCACGGTGATCCTCGCCGTTTGTCTCACGATCACGACGGCGGGTCTGGTGCACGCCAACGAGAAGGATCGGGTGAAACAAGAGCTGGAAAAAATCCAGGAGGACAAAAGCTCCATCAAGAAGGATCTGGACAAGCTGGACGAAGACATCAAAAATAACCGGGATGCGATTCGAAAAGCGGAAAAGGAAATGATCCGGATCGACAAGGAAATCGCCGTGATCGAAGAAAACATGGAAGAGATAAAGAAGGAAGAGGAAAAGTACAAGAAAATTTTCAAAAACCGGATCCGCAAGCTGTACCAGCAGGGCGAAGTCGGTTACATGGTTTCCTTGCTGGAATCCAAATCCTTCGGGGAGTTTCTCGCCCGTTTCGAATCGATCCGGCTGATCGCCAAACGGGACCACAGCCTGTTTGACAGTTACGCGCGCCTGCGCGAGAAAAAGGAAAAACAGGTGAAACAGCTGCAGGCCCTTCGCAAGGAACAGGAAAAAGTCGCGGCCGATGCGGAAAAGGCCTATAAAGAGATGCTCCAAGCCGTGAAGGAGAAAAAGGGAGAGCTCGCCGAACTGGAAAGCCTGGAGTCCATCAAGGAGGCGGAGATTCGGCGCATCAACTTGAGGCTGATCCAAAATAACCAGCTGTCTTTCCCCTATGAGGGCGGTCCGCTGTCATGGCCGTCTGCCAGCAAACGGGTGACTTCCACTTTCGGGATGAGATCCCATCCGGTGAGAGGCGGATACCGAATGCACTCCGGCATCGATATCGGGGGGAGCTACAACACCCCGATTTACGCCGCCGCCTCCGGCGTGGTGGTGGAAAGCCGTTCGAGCGTGGGTTACGGCTGGATCATCGTCATCTATCACGGAAACAAGGACGGAACGCCCCTGTACACCTGGTATGCCCACAGCTATCCGCACCAGGTGCGCGTCCAGCCTGGGGACGAGGTGAAACGGGGACAACATATTTCGGGAATCGGAAGCTACGGCATGTCCACGGGAAATCACCTGCATTTTGAAGTGCGGATCGGCAAAAACGGTCAAGCGGTCAATCCGATGTCGTATCTCAAAAAGTAAAAGGGGATTTTAAGGGCCGATTCCGGCCTTTTCCTTTTTTGGTTCCCTTGTGTTCCAAAGGCTGTTTTGCTAGAGTGTTGCTATAAGGACGAAACAAATCGGGTGGACGGGACCTTTTACCTTGCCGGTTCTTGTCTGCCCGGGGGGAACGTATACTGGAATTGCATCGGGATCGGCGGCGTTTTCGAAGAAGTGTTTCAAAAATCGGAGGGCCTTTCGTTCCGAGGAAATAAAGCCGGAGTGATGCCCGCACCCTGTTTCCATTGAAACGCTCCGTTTTGGATGTTCCCTCATCTCCAACCGTAACAGGCGGTTTAAAGGGTGGTGTTTTCATGTATATCCGCGGTCGCACGGTGGCGCTTCTCATCGTCTTCTCCGTTTTGTGCAGCAGCTTGCTGACGGCTGCGGCGTTCGGCGCGAGCGATTCGATCGCATCGATCCTTCCCGTAAGCATTCCGGCCTCCAAACAGGGGGACGGTCTGGAGGATGGCCTGCAAAAGTTGCAGCGGGCGTACAGGATGATCAAGCAGGAATACATCCGGGACGTAGATGACCAAAAATTGATCGACGGGGCGATCAGCGGGATGGTGGAAGCCCTGGATGATCCCTATTCCGTCTACATGGATCCCGAGACGGCAAAGCAGTTTCACTCCACCCTCGAATCTTCCTTTGAGGGGATCGGGGCGGAGGTGACGATGAAGAACGGGCGGGTCACCATCGTGGCCCCCTTCAAGGGATCTCCGGCCGAAAAGGCGGGCCTTCGTCCGGAAGACCAGGTGATCAAGGTGAACGGCGTCAGCCTGGAGGGGATGAGCCTCAATGAAGCGGTGATGAAAATCCGCGGTCCCAAGGGAACGAAGGCGAAGCTGGAAGTGGTCCGGCCGGGCCATTCGGAGATACTGCACATCACGGTGATCCGCGATGAGATCCCGATTGAAACTGTCGATGCGCAGATGCTGAAGGACGGCATCGGAAAAATTGAGATCAGCCAGTTTGCGGAGGATACGGCCAAAGACTTCGCCGAAGCCCTGGAGGAGTTGGAAGGCCGGGGGATGAAGGGTCTGATCATCGATCTGCGGGGCAATCCGGGCGGTTTGTTGCCGGCGGTGTTGGAAATCGCCGAAGATCTGATTCCCGGCGAGAAGCCGATCATGTTCACCGAGGACAAACGGGGCCATCGGGTGGAGTACAAGTCGAAGCGGAAGGAGCCGAAGCCCTATCCCATCGTTGTGCTGATCGACAAGGGAAGCGCCAGCGCCTCGGAAATTCTGGCCGCCGCGCTGAAGGAGTCGGGGGGATACACCCTCGTCGGCCAAACCACCTTCGGGAAAGGGACGGTGCAGACCGCGAAAGATTTCAACGACGGCAGCAACCTGAAGCTGACCATGGCCAAATGGCTCACGCCCAAGGGGAACTGGATCGACCAGAAGGGGGGAACCAAGGGACTCAAACCCGATGTGACCGCCAAACCCCCGGCTTATGCCCGCGCCACCCCGCCGATGCCGGAAAAACCCCTGAAGCGGGACATGGCCTCCGCCGAGGTGCGGAATCTGCAACTGATCCTGGAGGGCATGGGCTATCCCCCGGGCCGAACCGACGGATATTTCAGCGAACAGACGGAACTGGCCGTCAAGGCATTCCAGAAAACCAACAAACTTCCGGTGACCGGGCAATTGGATCAAAAAACCGCGCTGAAGCTGCAGGAAGAGTTTCTGGAGTTGCTGCGCGACCCCGAGAGCGACATTCAGCTCCAGGTGGCCATCGATGTGTTGAAGAAACAAATGAAGTGATTCCGCGAACCGAAAACCCCCACACCCGGCAGGGTGTGGGGGTTCGTTTGTGGACTTTCACCGCTCCACTCCGATTCGTCGCAATTGCTCCTTCAGGGACCAGTTTTCGGGCTTGCGCGCCGGGTCAAACCAGTTGGCCCCTTCAGCCAGCCACTTTTTCCGGTAGTCCGAAAAGCTGTCCCCCTGGCTTTGGTCGTCAAATCCGAATTCAAAGCCGCAACAGCTGCAGATCTCATGGGATGGATTGCCCATCGCGTCGTAGGGAGGTTCCTCCAATCCGTCAAAGCCGCATACGGGACAGAGGTGAGCCATGGCGTCGCCTCCTCATTGCCTGCGGAAATAATCGATGCCATCCCTCGGTTTGAAAAAGGTGCGGATGATACCGTCTTCGGTCAACACGGCGAACTCATTGGTCCTTTGATTGTAGAAGAGCCGGTCGCCGTTGGAACGCCGTTTCACCAGGATGTCGCCCCCCGGTTCGGAGGTGACCAGTTCCTGGGCCCGGCGCAAATACTCTTCCTTGGATATATTTCCAAATTCCTTCTGACGGATCACGTGTTTGACGTAATGATCGTCCAGATGTTTTTCGCTGGCGAATTGGGGTTTCTCGTCGACGGCCGGAGCGGTGCAGGCGGCAAGCAGCAGGATCAGGGCGAGAAAGGGTGCAAACCACCGAAGGTGACGGACGTTCATGAACCGACTCTCTCCCCCTTCATGATGATGACGTGTCCGGGCGAAAAAAGGCGGGACGCCGCAGGGCGCCGGATCCCGCCCTTTCCCATCCGCGTTCAACCGAAGAGAACGACGAGGGAACCCACGATGAAGCAGTAAATATAGAATACCTTGAGATTTCCGTGCCTCATCACATTCATGAACCACTTCAGCGCAAAATAACTGGTGGCAAAGGTGGCGATGAAGGCGACGATGTAGAGCAGAAGCGTTTTTCCGTCGGTGACCGCGTGGAGGATGTCATCCCCCTCCAACACGATACCTCCCAGACTGACGGGGATGTAAAGCATGAACGAGTAGCGGAGGGCGGTTTCCTGGTTCATTCCCCGCAGCATGCCGGCCACGATCGTGGCTCCGGAACGGCTGATTCCCGGGATCAGGGCGAGAGCCTGCGCAAAGCCGACGATCAGGGCGTCNCCCAATCGCAGATCGCCGTCCATCTTCTTTCCCTTCAGGTTGCGGATCACCCACAGGGCGCATCCCGTGATAATCAGGGTGATCCCGACGACGGTCACGCCGGTCAGCCAGGATTCGATCAGATCGTTGAACAGAAGGCCGAGCACCGCCGCGGGAATCGTACCCACCACGATGTACAGGACAAACCGGGCCTCCCCTTCATCGCCGGNGTTCCGCTCCTTGAGGTAGCGGAGGGTTCGGGTGGCGAGGCGGTGCAAATCCTGCCGGTAGATCAACAGCACGGCCAAAAGGGAAGCAAAATTGACCAGCACGGCGAAGGCCAACTGCTTGTGCCCCTCGACGGNAACGCCCAGAAAGTGCTGGGCGAGCATCAGGTGTCCGCTCGAAGAGACGGGGATGGGTTCGGTGAAACCTTGCAACAATCCGAGAAACAAAAACTTGAGGAT
>JGI1652J44930_10000777_pt1 | contig 12232 bp, 11 predicted proteins | sample NewIslsDNAsample_FD_44930 | JGI IMG/M metagenome (IMG submission 44930)
CGCCAATCACAACACCATATTTATTGACAAATGGAGCCTGCATGTTTATACCAGTTCCTTTGAATGATGGAGCATGGATTTGATGAGGCATGGTCTCGTCAAGAATTGGCGATTCGGCTTTTTTATCTTTATCCATGTTTGATCACCTCCATTGTAGTGTGAGCGAAAATATATTTTTTTATGAATAAACCATGCTGTGTTTAAGGGAAAATAAGAAAAATGGCAAAGGGGGATGTCCATGAAAAGCAGTTCATTTCCAGTTGCCCGCCTGCAAGAGCGGACATTAAAAAAAGTGCAAGAGCTGGAAGAACGGTTGCGTGAAGAAACAGGAGAAGAAATCGTTTTAATCGCTTATAAACATGAGAAAACTTCTCAGGAGGGGAATCAAGAATGAAGCGGAAAGTAAAATTTGATGCGGCGAAAAATAATAATAAAACGCCGACAGAAAGCTTGCCGGATACGGAATTTGCCTCCCAGTATGCGGGAGAAGAAGACATGATCCGCGGGGCGAACCGCAATTCGAAAAAAGGGCGCCAAGGAGACGGACAATGAAGCCGAGAGAGGAAAAACGAGAGCGTCCATATAACGAAGCACGCGAGGAAATGGCGTTTGAATTTGGCGATTTTAACGCCCACCAGCCGTTTCAGCTAATGGAGGAAATGAAACAACAGAAAAAGCAAAAGAAAAAGTAGGGAAGCGCGCCTCCCTACTTTTTTACTGCCACATTCGAAAAAGAAGATAGCGGTGCGGAAAAAATTTTCGTTTGCAATTGAACGGGATCAAAATAAGCAATCATCACCGTTGGAATAAGACGTATTTCTTTTGTTTTCTTATAATGGCCGATGTCAAATTCGATCATTTCCATGACCGTATGTTTAAATAATTCTTTTTCATTCAGTTCCAGTGATACGAATTCGTCCCCCAACTGTTCCGGATGTTCAAGCAACTGGCGATAAAGGGAGGAACGTAGCGATTTGTCTGTTTTTTCTTCCCACCATGGTTTGCGCGGTTTATGTTTTTGGTTGCGTAAATAGTCATATTTCATTAACGNTTCAATGATTGGAAGTTCATCNAGTTTTTTGGTCTGCAAAAATTCATATAGACGGCGNAANAAGTCTTCNAGCTGATGTCCGATTTTCGCCCAGCCGCGTTCCTCCCANTATGTGCCGAATTCTTGGAAGAAATCAAACGGCGATGGGAATACGCTTGTTACCAAATATTCGATCGTCTCATCCATCCGATGCGCGTTCCAATATTTCTCTAACACATCTTCCACTTGTTTAATGCGGATGATGTCATCAAAAGAAAGCACATTATTTTGCAAGACTTCGTATGGGGCGTGGTCCATAAATACGTAGCCGTAGTCTTTCGCGCGAAGGCGAAGGCCGGTGCCGCGAAGCATTTTTAAAAAGCCGAGCTGCAATTCTTCGGGACGGAGAGCGAAAACGTCGTTAAACGTTTTGCGGAATGATGTATAGTCTTCTTCCGGAAGACCGGCAATTAAATCGAGGTGCTGCGCAATCTTTCCGCCTTCTTTAATCATCGTGACCGTGCGCGTTAGCTTGGCAAAATTTTGCTTGCGCATAATCAGCCGGTTGACTTCATCGTTTGTCGATTGTACACCGATCTCAAAGCGGAACAGCCCCGGCGGCGCTTCTTTATTTAAAAACTCAATGACCTCGGGGCGCATAATATCGGCGGTAATTTCAAATTGAAACACCGTCCCAGGAACATGTTCGTCAATAAGAAATTGAAACATATCCATCGCGTAGCTGCGGCTGATGTTGAAAGTGCGGTCGACGAATTTAATCGTGCGCGCGCCATGCTTCATTAAATAGCGGATATCTTCTTTAATTTTTTCACGGTCGAAATAGCGCACGCCGACCTCGATGGAAGATAGGCAAAACTGGCAGCTGAACGGGCAGCCGCGGCTTGTTTCGACATAGACGATGCGTTTCGGCAAATGTGGAATATCCTCCGGAAAGCGAAACGGCGAAGGCATGTTCGTTAAGCGAATCTTATTTCGTTGCGGGTTAATTACGATGTTTCCATTATCGCGGAACGCGAGTCCATGAATATGACGGAAATCGCGGTTTCCTTGCATCTCCAGCAAGAACTGTTTAAACGTCTCTTCTCCTTCGCCGATGACAATAAAATCAAACTCCGGTACCGTCTTCATCCATTCGCTCACATCATAGGATACTTCCGGTCCGCCCACCACGATCGTAACATCGGGAGCGACTTTTTTTAGTATTTTCACCACTTTAATCGTTTCTTCAATGTTCCAAATATAACAGCTGAATCCGATAATATCCGGCTTTCTTCGATAAAGGTCGGTCACAATGTTCATTGCCGGATCCTTAATGGTATATTCGACAAGCTCTATATCAAATTCCGGCTGGGCATACGCTTTTAAGTAACGAATCGCTAAGTTCATATGAATATATTTCGCGTTTAGTGTTGTACAAATAATTTTCATCGGAACAAACCCCTTTGCCAAAGCATAAAAAAACAACGTTTTAATATAACATATTTTAGACAAAAGAAAAAGGAAAAAGACTTGTCGAATATTGCAAAAATTTATTTGTATGGAATTTTTAAAAAATAGGGGAGGAGTAAAATTTTCCATAGAGAATATATATTAATTTGATATGGTATGGAGAAGGAGAGATCAATATGAGCCATAACCTTTCTCCCCGTGAAGAAAAAAACGTAGTAGTGGACGTAAGATTGTTAGAAGAAGAAAATAGACGGTTAAAGGAACGGTTAAACAGCTATTCAATCATTTTTGAACGTTCATTAGACGCGATTGTCATTTTTAATAAACACGGTGAGTTTGTTGATGTGAATGAAGCGGCTTGCAAACTATTTGAAATGGATAAATGCGAGCTTATTGGCAAAAAATTGTCGATGTTTCTCGAGTTAGTCCCACCGGATATTTTAATGTTTCAGCAGTCGATGTTACATAAGTTTGGGTCATTCAGCGACGAGCTGTTGATCAAGCTGGCGAACGGAAAAGTGAAGCATATTGAGTTTTCCATGAAAAAAGATGCGTTTAACGAATATGATTTGGTGATTATGCGCGATATTTCCGCTCATAAAGCGTTGGAGCGGGAACGGATTATGCATGAGTTTTTGTTTAAAGACGTGTTTAACCGGGCGGTGGACAGCATTGTCATTTTTGACGAATTCGGCCGGTTTATCGATGTGAATCCCGCTTTTTGCATGAGTTTAAATCTAGAGAAGGCGAAATTGTTGAATCTGTCATTTCAGCAGTTCATCGCCAAAGAAGATGTTGATGATTTTGTCCGCCTGCTTGCCGAGCTGAAGGAAAAAGGAACGGCAAAAGGGGAGCTGTCGCTTGTCCGTTTGGACGGCACGGTCAAAATGTTTGAGCTGACAACGACATCCAATGTATATAGCGGTTTTTATATGGCAATTATGCGCGATGTGACCGATCGGAAAAACATGGAGATTAAACTGCAAAAAAGCGAAGAAAGGTTTCGCGCCATTTTCGAGCAGGCGCACGAGGCGATTTTAATATGGGATGACTATGGGTATATTTTGAATGCCAACCGTGCCGCAAGCCGGACGTTCGAACTGCCGCTGAATTTGCTTGTGCGGAAAAATCTGCTTGATTTCCTTGACCATAACGATGAAAAAGTAAAGCGCATTTTTGCAGAGTTTCGCAAAAATGGAGAAATCCGCGATGAACTGACGTTTCATATGCCTAACGGAGAAGACAAGCAGCTGGAATTTACGATGAAAAAAGGGGCAATAGATGGATATCATTTGACGATTTTCCGCAACGTGACGGAACGAAGAAAAATAGAAAGGGAACTGCGCGAAAGCGAGCAAAAATTCCGCAGCATTTTTGACCATGCGATGGATGGAATATTGTTATGGGGCCAAGGGTATCGTATTTTGGACGTAAACCCGATCGCCTGCGAAATATTCCAAGCGGGGAAAGAACAACTGCTTCACCGGCCGATTACAGAATTTATACCGGAAAAGGCGCGCAAGCATTTCCGTAAGTTGATTCAACAAAGCGAGCGTGTTGGCGAAGCGTATGCCGAGGTCGACTTTTCCAATGATGGCAAGCAGAAAATTATCGAATTTGCACTCAAAAAAGAAATCATCCCTGGCGTCGGAATGATGATGCTCCGCGATATTACCGAAAGAAAGGAGATGGAGCTGCAGCTAAGAAAATCAGATACCTTGAATGTAGTGGGAGAACTGGCCGCAGGCATTGCTCATGAAATCCGCAATCCAATGACGGCGCTGAAAGGATTTATTCAGTTATTGCAAGGAAGCATTAAAGAAGATTATTCGATGTATTTTAACGTCATTATGTCTGAATTAAAACGGATTGAATCCATTATTACCGAATTTCTCGTTCTTGCCAAGCCACAGGCGATTCAATACCAGCAAAACGACATATGCAAAATCATGCAGGATACGATCGATTTAATCAACGTGCAAGCGATGATGCACAGCGTGCAGATTATCGCGGATTTCGCCCCGCAGCTCCCGCCTATTTATTGCGAGCCAAACCAACTAAAGCAAGTGTTTATCAATATATTAAAAAATGCGATTGAAGTGATGCCAAAAGGCGGAGATGTTACCGTTCGCATCCGGCAGAGCGACGACAACCACATTCGCATTTCCATTACTGACCAAGGATGCGGCATTCCGCAAGATAAAATTAAAAAGCTCGGCGAGCCGTTTTATACCACAAAAGAGCGCGGTACTGGACTAGGATTGATGGTTAGCTATAAAATCATAGAGGAACACCAAGGAAAAATTGATGTAGAAAGCGAAGTTGGCGTCGGTACAACATTCCATATTACCCTCCCGATCAAAAGAGTAGAGAAAGAGGACGATCATGATGAAATTTGAATTCAGCATCTATCCATCTGATTTGCTCGGAAATATCTATGTCGTTTCCGACGGTGAAGCGATCGTCAGTGTCCAGCTGTTTGAGGAAGATTGGCGCGAGCTTTGCCAGCAATATGAAATGATAAAAAGCCGTTCTTCCTTATTAGAAAATGCTGTCTCACAGCTCGATGAATATTTTCGGGGCAGACGGAAAACGTTTAACCTGCCTTTGAAATGGAAAGGAACGGATTTTCAAGAACAAGTATGGCAGGCGCTTTGTGAAATTCCGTACGGAACGACGGTTAGCTACAGTGATATTGCGAGTAAAATCGGCCGCCCTAAAGCGGTGCGGGCGGTAGGACAAGCAAACCGNGCCAACGAGCTGGCCATTNTCGTTCCTTGCCATCGGGTGATCGGAAAAAACCGTGCGCTGACGGGATACGCTGGCAGCCGCATCGATGTCAAGGCGAAGCTGCTCAAGCTCGAGCAACGGTATAGTATGACAGAAAAAAACTAGAAGCTGCGGTCCGCTTCTAGTTTTTTATGCGCATGAATGAAACATTCCTATTTTTTTTGTATATGCGATAAAGCGAGCGCTCCTACTAAAATAACCCCTTTAATAATATCCTGAGCGTAATATGGAACGTTCATCATCGTCAATCCGTTGAGCAAAACCCCCATTAGAATCGAGCCAAACAGCGTGCCGATGACATTCGGCTTTCCGGCGCCAAATACAGAAAAGCCGATATATGCGGCCGCTACGCCGTCCATTAAAAAGGAAGCTCCGGCCGATACTTGCCCGGTTCCGATGCGAGAGGCGAGAACAATGCCGCCAAGCGCCGCGAAAAACCCGCTGATGACATATGCATACGTGCGATAGCGGTTGACAGGAATACCCGAAAGCCGTGCTGCTTCAAGATTTTCCCCCGTCATATAAAACAATCTTCCCGGTTTGGTGTACGTCAAAAACAAATGGGAAGCAATGACAATGATTAACATAAGCAAAACGGAAAACGGAATGCCGAACACTTCCCCTTGACCGATAAATAAAAAGGAAGGAATAAATTTGCCCGGCGCCGTTCCTCCGTCTGGAAGCGGCATGTCGTTGTAAATGGAAAATCCTTTCGTATATGTCAGCTGCACACCGTTAATCGCGTACATCGTTGCCAGTGTAGCCAATAAATCCGGCAATTTTAATTTCACAATTAATAACGAGTTTAACAAGCCGACGGCAATTCCCAGTAAAAGCGGAACAAGCAAAGTAACGAGAATTTCCTGGCGGTATAATACGAGCGCCGCGGCGCTGGCGATGGTTGCCAGGCTGACGGTCGAGCCGACGGATAAATCAAATCCATCGACAATAAGGGAAAACGTAATGCCAATCGCAACGAGCGTGACGATGGAAATCGAGCGCAAAATATCGCTGAAATTTTCGTACGTAAAAAAGCGGTCTTGCGTGATGCCAAAATAGGCGATGACAACGAGAATGGCAAGCAATGTGCCATGTTTATATAAAAATTCAAGAAGAGATGGCGCTTGCTTTTTCTTGGCGACCGAAACGGCTGGCTGTGCCATCCATCTCACCTCCGCTGCAGTAATAAATGAGTTGTTCATAGGTGATGTCATGGGCGGGCACGCGTTTGATCAGCTTGCCGTCCACCATGATGTAAATCGTATCGGCAATATCAAGCAGTTCTTGAAATTCGCTTGTTAAATACAAAATCGCTTTCCCTTCGTCGGCAAGGGAACGGATGATTGAAAATACTTCTTGCTTGGCGTTGATGTCAATTCCTTTTGTCGGTTCGTCAAAAATGAATATGCGCGCATCGGTTTTTAACCATTTCCCGATCACGACTTTTTGCTGGTTGCCGCCGCTTAATTGCTGCACGCTCGTCGACAGGAAAGGCGGATGAATTTGCAAGGAATCGACAAGCTGTTTGGCAACGGATGTTTCTTTTTTTTGCCGCACCCACAGCCATTTCGTTAATGAAGATAGTAGCCGGACGGTAAGATTGGTGCGAACTGGTTCCTGAAGAAAAAGTCCTTGTTTTCTCCGTTCTTCCGGAATTAAGCAAATGCCGGCCGCAATCGCCTCTTTTGGGGAAGCAAATGCATAACGTTTTCCGTCGATCCACCATTCGCCGGTTGTTTTGCTGCTGGCAATTAAACTTTCCGCCAGCTCCGTTTTTCCCGCTCCGACAAGTCCGGCGATGCCAACAATTTCCCCTTTATGAACGTAGAGGTCGACCGTTGTATTTGTTTTAGCGATATGAAGCTGTTTCACTTCAAAAAGACGATCATCCCCGTATGTGCGGGTTTCCCTTTGCGCCGTTGTGTAAGAGCGTCCTACCATATAGCGGATCATTTCTTCTAGAGAAAGAGAGGCAACATCGCCATGGTGGACGACGTTCCCATCGCGCAAAATCGTGACGCGGTCGCAAATTTCTTTAATTTCCTTTAATTTGTGAGAAATATAGATAAAGGAAACGCCTTGCGCTTTAAGTTCATTGATAATCGTAAACAGCCGCTTTGTTTCCGTCTCGCTCAGCGCGGCGGTCGGCTCATCCAAAATGATGTAGCGTGCTGAAGAAGACAGGACTTTTGCCAGAACAATCAGCTGTTTTTCATGCAGGGAACATTCGCGAATGAGTTTGGCCGGCGAAATCGACAGGCCGACTCGGCGCAACAGCTCTGAAGCCCGTTCTTTTTGTTGTTTCCATGAAAGCAGTGGCTTTTGTTTTGTCTTTGCGATCTCATCGGCGGCAATATTTTCATAGACAGTCAAGGCGGGAAAGAGAGCCGTATCGACTTCCTGAACCACTAAACCAATGCCCGCCTTTTTGGCATCAGCAGGCGAGGAAAACTGATGCTCTTTCCCATCAATGGTAATCGTACCTTGATCAGGGGAAAGATCGCCTGCCAGAATTTTCATTAATGTGCTTTTGCCGGCGCCATTCATCCCTAAAAGGGCGTGAACTTCCCCAGGTTGAACATGGAGGCTCACGCCGTTTACGTTGATAGTTCCAAACGATTTATAAATATGATTCATATAAAGACCGCTCATTTGTTCTTCACCTGTGCTTCCAGCGTTTTCATCCAAGGGGAAACCGCCACATTCGACTGTCCCCATCCGGCGATGTATTGGTGAAGGTCTTTCATCGACACTTGTTGGTTAGGCAAATCGGATCGTTTGACTAAATGCGGTTCTAGCGAATAAATGTTTGGCGTTCTTTCCCCGGCGATTTTTTGATAAGCAAAGCGGACTTGAACGCGGCCGACTTCCGCCGGGTCTGTTGCGGTCGTAGCGACCCACGGGCTGTTTGGCTTTTGCATTATTTGCAAATCTTCATCGCTTAAATCGATGCCATATACTTTAATTTCATTGCGTCCTGCTTGNTCGATCGCTCGCGTTGCGCCTTTGGCAAATTCGTCCCAAGTCGCAAACACCGCATCAATATCGCCTTTATTCGGATATTTTTTCAAAATCGCTTCCATTTGCGTTTGCGTGTCCAAGGCGGTATTGGCGCTGGCTGTACCGAATTTCGCCACTTCTTTGATGTTCGGATAGCGTTTTTTAAACGCATCGTAAATCACATGGCGCCGCTCCATCGGTGTAAATCCGCCGACCCAAATCGTGACGATGTTTCCTTCGCCGTTTAAGTCTTCGGCCAACGTTTTTAACGTCTTCCAGGCGAGGCTGTAGTCGTCTTGGTCAATGACCGTTACGCCTGGGATGTTTAAATCGTTGTCAAACGCGACGACAGGAATGCCTTTNNCGACCGCCTTTTTCACCGGTCCTTCGAGCGCATCCGCNCGGCCATGGTCTAATAGAATCGCATCAACGTTTTGCGTAATCGCTGTTTCGACATAAGAAGCCATTTTCGTTAAATCGTTGTCCGCATTGTAAATTTGCACTTCGCCGCCAAATTTTTGCACTTGTTCTTTTACCCCGGCGATATATTGCGAAGAAAAGGTGCCAATCGACATTTGCATAATGGCGGCGATTTTAATCGGTTTCTTTAATTTATCAGGGATTTCTGCTTGTTCGGTTGCCGCCGCCGTCGTTTCGGCCGTTTTCTCAGCCGTGCCGTTTTCTTGTTTGGCCGGTTTCGGACTGACGGCATCTTGTTCGTTCATGCAGCCGCTAAGGATGACGATANCGGAAAAAAGAAGTGCCAATAAATAGTTAAGTCTAAATCGCTTCATGCTGTTCCCCCTTTGCAAATAGTGCTGGAAGTTCCGTTTCATAATTGCCGCGAATGATGCCATGTTCGGTAATGATAGCCGTAATGAGATGGTGCGGCGTAACGTCAAAGGCCGGATTATAGACGTTTACTCCTTCCGGGGCGATCGGCGTTCCGGCGATATGTGTCACTTCCTCTGGTTTGCGTTCCTCGATTGGAATTTCTTCTCCTGTTTTTGTCGCTAAATCGATCGTTGACAGCGGCGCGGCTACATAAAACGGAATGCCGAATGCTTTAGCCAGCAAGGCAAGGCCAAACGTGCCAATTTTATTGGCTGTATCGCCGTTGGCGGCAATGCGGTCGGCGCCGACGATGACGGCGGTAATGTTTTTCGCCTTGATCGTTTGTGCCGCCATATTATCGGTAATAAGCGTCACATCTACGCCAGCCTGCATTAATTCCCACGTCGTCAATCTTGCCCCTTGCAGGACAGGGCGTGTTTCCGACGCGTACACGTGCAGATTCATTCCTTTTTCTTTCGCCAAATAAAACGGGGCAAGCGCCGTGCCGTAACGGGCGGTGGCGATCGATCCGGCGTTGCAAATCGTTAAAATGCGGTCGCCGTTTTGAAACAAGGAAAGCGCATGTTCCCCGATTCGCCGGCAAACGTCCTCATCTTCAATTTGAATGCGAATCGCTTCATGGACGAGCGTTGTTTTTGCTTCATTGACAGAGGAAGCATGGGCGATGCTGGCAACAAGGCGGTCCAGCGCCCAAAACAGATTGACTGCTGTTGGCCGGGCGCTTGCTAAGTAGTCACGGTCTTTTTGCAACTGTTTTTTAAAATGTTCCAGTGATTCTGTTTCATATTGCTGGGCGGCAAGCGCGAGGCCGTAAGCGGCGGCAATGCCGATTGCCGGGGCGCCGCGCACTTTCAGCGACGCAATCGCCTCCCAAACGTCTTCAATATTTTCCAATCGCAAATATTCCGTCACTAACGGCAGCTTTTGTTGATTTAAAATCGTAATATGCGTGTCGTTCCATTCTACAGAGCGTGGGATTGCGAATGGTTCTGCCATATGGTTCTTCCTTTCATTGTGTTAATTCGTTGGTGCTAGCACTGTTTGTGCGAAAAGAGAACGAATTTCTTTGATGCTAGATAATGTTTCACGTCGCAAGATAAGGCTTCTGCCAAGGCGAAGCGCGTGGCGTTTTGCTTGCAAACGTTCCTCTTTATTTTCGATGCCGTCCAGGTCGGCGACATGTGCCAAGCCAATTGTGCGGCGGATCACTTCGCAGCCGGCAAAGCCGATCGCATCGACAAAGGTATGATGCAGCACCTCTTCTAATAGTCCTTTCGTTTTCGCATACGGTTCGACATTGTGCGTATGCCAAAGTTCAGAAAAGACGGTTGTAAATACTTTCCATGTGTTGTCGATATGGGCAAATAACGGCTCTTGCTGCGATTCTGGGCGGGACAACGCATTTAACAGCAAGTTTGCGAAAAACTGGCCGATGTCAAATCCAAATGGGCCGTAAAACGCAAACTCTGGATCAATGATTTTCGTTTCTTTGTCGCTGGCGAAAATGCTGCCTGTGTGCAAGTCACCGTGAATGAGCGCATCCCCTTCGGTTAAAAACTTGCGCTTTAATTTGGCAACCTCTAAGTGAAGTTTGTCATCGTTCCAAAGCGATTCGACATCGTCGCGCAGTTCTTCTTCAAAGTTGTTCGTTTCATGATTAAAAAACGGATCGGTAAATACAAGATCTTCCGTGATTTTGCACAGTTCCGGATTGACAAAGCTTTGCGCCAGCTGTTTTTTTTCTTGCTGATTCATGCCGAAATCCGACGTGTAAAATAACGTTTTTGCGATAAATTCGCCGATATGCTGAGATAGAAGCGGATATGTTTTCCCTTCAATCAAGCCTTTGCGGGCAATTTGCAAACGCGACAAGTCTTCCATCACGGTAATGGCTAAAGATTCATCGGAATAGTAAACTTTTGGTACATATTGCGGCGCATAGCCGGCAAATGTGCGCAGCGCATTGCTTTCGATTACCGCGCGTTTTAAGGTGAGCGGCCAGCTTTCCCCAACGACTTTCGCATATGGAAGGGCTTGTTTGATGATAATCCCTTTTTTCGCTTCTTTATCGACGATGCGGAAAACGAGATTAAGGTTGCCGTCCCCGATTTCCCGGCAGACAAGCGGCGCTCCTTCGCGGAAGAGGCCGAGGCGCACGGCTAAAGAAATGGCTCCTTGTTCTGTTAATGGTTCATAAACGGATGAATGTGAGATCGACATTGGAATAAAATCCCCCTTCAGCAAATAAATTAAAAAGCCTCTTTCTGCATAGATAGAAAGAGGCTTGAAGATTCCAAGTCTTCGCACCTCTTATCTTCCAGAAAGAACAAGTCTTTCTGTTGGACTTAGCACCGTGCCCTGCGGAAGATGAAACTTCCGGCGCCGAAAAAAACGTGCGCCCTATCTCACGATAGTATTACGGTCGGTTGCTGGGCTTCATTGGGCCAATTCCCTCAGCCAACTCTTGATAAGAGTATTTTCAGTATATTCATTTTTCGAATTTTTGCTCATGTTAGAAAATATTTGTGCGTTTGATTCGAATCATACACGCTAACGAATTCATTTGTCAATACTTTGTTAAAAATTTTTTTCTGCCGTCTGATAATATTCGGGACGGCGATCGGCAAAAATCGGGATGCGCGCCCGCACTTCCTGCACTTTTTGCAAATCGATTTGCGCGGTGAGTGCGCAAGGCTCCTCGCCCGCCTCGGCAATGATTTCTCCCCATGGATCGATGATCATGGAATGGCCGGCAAACACGTTGTTCGGGTCGCTGCCGGCGCGGTTGCAAGCGACGACGTAGCATTGGTTTTCAATGGCGCGCGCCACGAGCAGCGTGCGCCAATGGGAAAGGCGAGGAAGCGGCCACTGGGCAACGACAAACAACACTTCCGCCCCTTGGACCGCATGGACGCGGATCCATTCCGGAAAACGAATGTCATAGCAAATGACACCGGCGCATAAGGTGTTTTCGAGCGTAAATAAGCCGGTATCCTCCCCAGGCTGGAGGTAAAGATGCTCATCCATCAACTGAAAGAGGTGCAGTTTGCTGTATTCGCCAACGACCGTGCCGTTTCGGTCGACGAC
>JGI1652J44930_10000780_pt1 | contig 12215 bp, 11 predicted proteins | sample NewIslsDNAsample_FD_44930 | JGI IMG/M metagenome (IMG submission 44930)
TGAACGATTTTTCCGCCTGGTACCACATCGGGGTCCCAGGTTTCTCAGGAGTTCAGCAAAAAATGAAGGGACGTTATGCATCTCGCATTTTGTACGTTTGCTTTCTCTGAACCAAGCTGTGTACAATTCTGAGAACTACCTATCCGGTTTAGAAGGATTCCGTTTTTTGGTCAATACAAACACCGTTCCCGCATTGTCTTCGATACAGGTNTGTTGATGAAGCAGAGAAAAAAGACTCCTTTGCGTTCAAAGCCGATGCAAAGGAGTCTTCAATCGGTATTTGGAAACCCGCGACTGTGGTCGGGGTGTCAGCGTGGTTTCTTTACGGCAAGGGCTTCTTCCCATCCGGGCGCCTTTACGGGAAAAGCTCCAGCCGGTTTCATGGGTATTCCGCTCTGATTTGCCCGTCGAGACCCGGGTCGGCCCGTGGAGCATGTTAATTCTACGTTTTCACTTGCAAGCCCGCCAAAATCTCTTTCAATTTTGCATCCTCTTCAGCCGTCAACGGAAGTCTCGGTTTACGGGGCGGTCCTCCCGCCAATCCCAGCAGATCCATCGCCCGCTTTGCAATTTGCACATATTTTCCGGATCCTTCGAGGAAGTTGCATAACGGAAGAATCTGGTCATAAATTTCCCAGGCCCTCTCGAGATCCTTGTTTTTAGCGGCATTGTAGAGCTCCGTTGCCAGGCGCGGAACGATATTTCCCGCCACGGATATCCAACCCGTTGCCCCCACGAGGAAAGACTCCAGCGCTAAATCATCAGAGCCGCAAAACGTTTTAATGTAACCCTTTCCTCGCCTTGTAATATCTCGAAGTTTCGTAATATCCCCGCTCGACTCTTTAATGTGCGTTATATTTTCCACGTCTTTGGCGACTCGCAGGATCGTCTCCGTTCCAATATTCACTCCGGAAGTAAATGGGTTGTTATAAATCATGATCGGAAACTTTACGGAGTTGGCGACAGACTTGAAGTGTTCATAAATTTCCTCGTCTTTCGGGTGCGCATAATAGGAATTGATCAACAGAGCGGCATCGGCTCCAGCTTTTTCTGCGTGTTGCGTGTAAAATATCGCATCTGCTGTGGTTTCGGCGGCGGTACCGACGATAAGCGGAATTCTGCCCGCCACTTGTTCCACGGCGGTTTCTGCCACCTGAAGACGTTCTTCTCTCGTCAAACTGACAAATTCTCCCGTACTTCCGTTTACTACAATTCCAGATACTCCTTCATTGATAAAATGGTCGATATTCATCCTGAGGCCGTCCAAATCGATCGAGCCGTCCTCCTTCATCGGGGTGACAAGTACTGGGAAAACACCCTCTATTTTTTTCATTGGTTCTTCCTCCTAAAAAAATTTTGTATGATGGCCCATATATGAGGTGTTATTTTAATATAAAACCCTTTTTAAATGGATCGTCTTTGTCGTAGACGAACTCATGAATCCCGGTTATAAAGGCTTTTAATCTCGTCGAAAACCGGTTTTCTTTGTTCGCAAGGCGATTTACGGTGATGGAGCTACCGAAAATGCTCTTGTTTGTAAGATGTTCTATTTTATGTGATTTTTTCCGTAAAGCCGCAAGAACCGCAATGGTACTGTCTATATTGGGTGAGCGAGTAATGCTTCCGTCTTTTTCAAATGTCACGGTCCGAATCTGGTTAGGACTTTTTGTTTTCTCGATTACCACATATCCATCGAAGTTAATTTTTCCATTTTTAAGATTTTCCAAAGTGGCACTTCCCCAGTTGGTGACAGCGGAGATATGTTCCATCTCGATACTCGGTATCGATTCCGGAAGTGGGAATAAAATGTACGTTCTGGAATTGTCGACTTGTACCACGTCATAACCGTTNCGGGTATCTATGACTTTTACATCGTCCGTTTCCAAAAATACTTCTGTTACTTCTCCTCCGATCATTTTTGCTTTCAATTCGTATACGCCTCGAATCGTTTCGATTCGATAGATGCCGCTCTCCTTTTTTCGCAGGTTGCCCGTTTCAAGCAAGGCGGTCAAAGATGCGACGAGACCCCCGTATTTAAACGTCACGCCTTCGTGGCTAAAGAACAACAAACCGTAATCGGAAGTTTTGGAAGGAGTGACGATGCAGCCGGACATTCCTCGATGGCCTCTCGGTTCGTTTAATAAGAACGCTTTTTCCTCATCGAAATTCCTCTGGAGCAGTTCATGATTTGATTTTATGTCCGCTTTGTCCAGCTGGATCGATGATCGCGTGACGATGCGAAACGGTTCTCCGGCGACGTGAGTATCGATGGTGGAAAATATTTTCGATAGATCCATCACACGCCCTCCTTCATCTCATGATCCATTGGAGGTATTAACAGATATCCTTCTTTCAAAGGGTCTTTTTCATTGTAAAAAAAGCGGTGCATGCCCATTACCCACGCTGATCCGGTTACTTCCGGAATCACCGCGTCCAAATCCTTGATTTTTGTTGTCTCAAGAATTCTCGCTTTAAATATGGAGCCCACGATACTTTCATGAACGAAGATTTCTCCTACGCCGATTTCATTTTTCGCATACATTGTTGCCAGTTTGGCGGATGTTCCGGTACCGCAAGGCGAGCGGTCAATCCCTCCGGGTGGGACGACAACGGTATTTTTTACGTCTGCATCCGGATGAACCGGATCCGTGAAAAACTCAATATGCGTCAGGCCCCTTATAAAGGGATGCTCCGGATGGACGACCGACTCGGCTTCGTTGATGGCATTCCTGATTTGAATGCCTTTTTCAATAATTGTTGACGCGTTGTCCGGTTCGAGGGAAAGGTCTAACTTACGGGCATCGATGATTCCGTAAAAATTCCCTCCGTATGCGATATCGCATTCCACGTTTCCGATTCCATCCACATCGATTTCGATGGACTTCAATAAGAAGGATGGAACGTTAGCAAAGGAGACTTCCTTTGCTTTTCCATTTTCCACTTTAATTTTCACTTCAACCAGTCCGGCGGGCGTATCCAGATTGATGAATGTATACGGTTCGGTCGCCTCAATTAAGCCGGCCTCCACCAAGGCGGTGCAGCATCCGATCGTATCGTGGCCGCACATAGGCAGATATCCGCCTGTTTCGATATAAATGACTCCTATATCCGCTCTGGGATCACAAGGTTCCACAATGAGCGCCCCAGACATGACGCTGTGGCCTCTCGGTTCGTACATGAGAAACTTTCTTATCCAATCATAGTTTTCTTTCATATATAGCATTTTTTCTGACATGGTATTTCCTTTCAAAGGCGGAAGTCCGCTGATCACTGTTCGGGTCGGATTGCCGCCAGTATGTGTGTCGATTGTAGTAAAAAGCCGTTGGAATTTCATCGTGGATTCCCCCTCCTTTTAAACCGATCATATCGCAGCGGTTCAACCGGGATGGACGTTTCCTCGCCTGTCAACATTTCTTGGATCACCTTTCCGGTGATGGCAGCCAGGCTGATGCCGTCCCCCTCGTGGCCTGCTGCAATATAGAAGTTCGGAACCTCGTCTACGGGGGAAACGATCGGAAGATGATCTTCTGTCCAAGGCCGCAGCCCAGCATACGTCCGAATGACTGTCATGTCCGCTATTTTGGGAAAGAACCGGACGGCTCTTCTGGCCATGCATCTCACAACGTCCCAATTCACTTTGGTATCGTAGCCGACAAATTGTCTGCTGCTGCCGATAAGAAAGTTTTGGCTTTCTGTAGGTTCGAAGACCAGCGCTACACCGTATTTTTTGGTGGTTTCATCTACTTTTCTCTCGCCGCCGAATTTGGACAGCAAGTAGCCGAACTCCTGGATTTTTCGAAGTCCGACCGGTTGCTGCCTGGAAGCCACAAGGATTTGTCCTTTCCGCGGGAGAATCGGAATTTTTATATTGACCATCTCTCCGATGACCGGAGCCCAAACGCCGGCGGCATTTATCACCTGATTGGCTGTAAAAATCCCGTTGGTCGTTTCGATACAAAAATGTCCCCCGGGCTTTTTTTGGAGACGGGTCACTTTTGTTTTTGTGTGAATTTTGGCGCCGAGTTTCTCCGCACTGTAATAGAGCGAAAATGTTAACATGTACGGATTCACCGTCGCATCCGTTTTACATTCGAGGCCTCCCAGTAAATCATCTGCGAAGTATTTCGATTCATTTTTTAAATCCTCCCGGTCGAGCATTCGAAAGTCGAGACCGGCAGCCGTCTGCTGTTCCACCCATTTTTCAGCCGCTATCATCTCTTCTTCATTTTCACAGACCAAAATACTTCCGGGTTTTCTATATTCAAAAGGGATTTCCAACTCTTTCGCCAGCTCTTGAACCAATTGCTGACTTTTTAAAGCCATTTGGCAATCAAAGCCCGGGTTTTTATCGATGGCGAGTATGTTTCCGTCACATCTGGAGGATGTGCCACTCGCCAACTCCCCTTTTTCCAACACGGTGATGTCGAGTCCCGCTTTAGAGCAATAATAGGCGATCGCTGCACCGATAATTCCCCCGCCGATCACTACGATATCTTGGTGGATCACTTTTCCCATCTCTCTCCCCCCTTTCTGGGCTGCCACAGTATGATCATGCAAGATTTATGCCAAGAACAAATTTGATATTATCGTCAATAATGTGTAAAATAAATTGTAAAGTGTATATATTCTTATACACTTCGGAGGGAGCAAAATGTACCCGGATCTGAAAGATGCGCTGAGAAAAAACTTCATTGTGATGGAGAAAGAGGAATTAAATGAGGAAGCTTTGATGGAAATGATTGAGAACAACAAAGCGAAGAAAGTATTTATAAAATGCGATTCGGAAATTTTTCTTGTGGAGAAGGCATCAGAGAAGAAGAAGCATTTGAATTATTACCGCTGCTTAGAGATAAGGGATGAGCTGAATCCCAAAAAGATTGTGGAGGAATTGAAAGATTACCACTTCATTTTATATAAAGAAAAAGGTTCATATGTCGGGTATATCGGCTGTGGAGACGTCGCGGCGTATTTCGAAAAGAAGTGCAGGATCATCAACGCATATTTTGAAACCGTTTTAAATACGATCAATGACTCGTGTACCGTAGTAAATGCGGATCAAGAAGTGCTCGTCTGGACGAAAGGGGCTGAACGCCTATTCTCTGTGAAACAGGAAGATATTATCGGAAAGCCGATTACGAAATTCTTTAATCCGGAAAGACTGGAATTACTGAACACATTAAAAAATGGAACTTCGCTATACCACAAACAACATCAGGCGAGAGAGGACCTCGTCGTGCTGATCAACTCGAATCCCGTTTATTTGGATGGGGAGATCATCGGTGCAGTCGTGTCGGAAGTGGATATTACGAGCCAGATTCGCCTTTATAATGAGTTGAGCAACACGTCGGAGAAGTTGTTTGAATTGGAAAAAGAGTCAAAGGTATTTGACGAGGATCCGTTTAAGATGATACGCGGAAACAGCGAGAAGCTCAGGAAAACTATCTCCATGGCAAAGCGCGCGGCCGAAACGTCTGCGAATATATTGATCCAGGGGGAAAGCGGTGTAGGCAAGGAGTTGTTCGCCAAGGCGGTGCATGCGTTGCGCGAAGGAAAGGATGCCCCGTTTATTGCGATCAACTGCGGCGCGATTCCGGCGACGCTCTTTGAAAGTGAAATGTTCGGTTATGAACGAGGGGCTTTTTCGGGAGCGGATGCGAAAGGGAAAAAAGGAAAAGTGGAGCTCGCCCAAGGGGGGACACTATTTTTAGATGAGATCGGAGAAATGCCCTTGGAGATGCAGGTGAAATTGTTGCGGTTGCTTCAGGAGAAGAAATACTTCCCGATAGGGGGGACTAAAGAAAAAGAGGTTGATTTTAGAGTCATTGCCGCGACCAACAGGGACTTAAAACAACTGGTTGAAGAAGGGAAGTTTCGTGAGGATCTCTACTACCGCTTAAATGTGGTAAGCATTGAAATCCCTCCTTTGCGCAAGCGGCCGGAAGATATTATTGAGTTGACCCATTATTTCCTGTATGAAACATCGATAAAATATAAGCGTCCGATCCATGGAATTTCGCAAGAAGTGATGCAGGCTTTGCTTCAACACGAGTGGAAAGGAAACATCAGAGAATTGAAAAATGTCATCGAGCGCTTGGTGGTCTTTTCAGAGGATGGAGAGATCAAACTGGAACATCTCCCCTTTGAAGTTGAGGGAATTCAAAAGAGAAATTCGATTCCGCATGAAGTGGATACGGCGGAATCCAAGTCGCTCGCCGAAAGATTGGAAGATGTAGAGCGGAGAATCCTGAAGTACGAATTGGAGCGAGCGAAAGGAAACAAAATGGCGGTGGCTAAAAAATTAAAAATCACAAGAGCCACGTTGTACAATCGCCTGAAAAAGTTGGGGATCGAATATTGACTTTGATTTTGTCGAGGAACTCGGCGAAAAAGCCGGCTCGCATCCATTCCGCAGAACGGGCGAAGACTACAGATAAAAGGATTCCGCCTCCCTTGCAGCCTCTCCAAGGAATCCCGCCTTTTCTTGGGGTTTGGGCGCCCGAAGGAAAGGGGCATCCCTTTGTGGCTGCAGCCTCCTGCCATCTGTTCGCGGCGAAATCCGTGCTGCTCCTGCGCCTCCTCGAAGCTCACCCGTGACGCATCCACTCCCTGCAACTCCCCATACGCGCCTGTCACTAATTTTGCACCGGGAAGCACGGGCCTTTTCGGCACGTCTTTGGATCGAAAGGTGTTCGCGGCATCCCACTCGATGGTTCGTTCACATGTCGGTTGGTATTTCTCCGGACGGATACAGCGGCAGTCCCTATGCACCTTTCGGCGGATGAAAACGGCGGTGGCCGCCGGGATGATCCAGTGCTTCTAATAAAGTCCATCACCGAAGCGTTCCTTGGCTGTATCGGATGGTTTTTAAGTCGTGCGCAGTTTCGGTGTCGCGAGTGCACGCGTTTGCCGCTTGCGCTCGGTGATCGGTGCCTAGAAGCGAAAACCGTCCGACAGTGAATGGGTTTGATTTGGCGGTTTCTATATCGCGGCGATTCTCAAAACGGTTTTCCCCTCCCTTCCCGTGGTTCATGAGGCGATCTCGGCGGACTCTTCTGGAGGATGGCCGTACCACCGAGGTTGGATCATGCGGCGCATTGGATAAGCTTTACCCTGAAAAAGGGTATATTCCATCCGGCGCCGCTCCGAGAAGGGCGCCCACAGGCCCGATGGCCCCCTTTGAACAACATCCCGCGTCCTTGCAGGAAAGCGCTATGAAGTTCTGATTTTTTTGTTGGAACGGAATTTGCATTGTGAACGGTACAGAAAGGGTGATTCGGTTGGCAAAGAATATGATCGTATGTCGCTGTGAAGAGGTAACGTATCATGAACTGGTTGAAACGGCCAAATCGTTTCGGTGTTCGGCCAGGGAACTAAAGCTTCGAACCAGAGCTGCGATGGGATATTGCGGGGGACGAACTTGTCGCAGCATGGTTGAGCAAATCGCTAAAACGTTTGGGGATGAACAAAGCAAAGATGAAATAGCCTTAAAATATCAACCTCCGGTCCGACCTGTTCCTTTCGGTGATTTGGGGAGGGAATCAAGTTGAGCAGAAGAATTTTAGACCACCCGATCCTCGGCAAGTGGGAGAACAAGCGAGAAGTTCGCTTTATTTTCAATAACAAGGAATATAAGGGATATGAAAACGAACCGATAGCAGCGGCGCTTCTGGCAAATGGTGTGCGCATACTCAGATACCATGAGGAAACGGGCGCTCCAAGAGGGATCTATTGCAATATCGGCCATTGCTTTGAATGCAGAGTAAAGGTGAATGGGGAGCCGGGCGTTCGCGCTTGTCTCACTCCGTTAAAAGAAAATATGGTGATTGAAAGCCACGGTGTGTTGCCAACTCCTTTGAGGGATTGGGGGAAGACGGATGAATGATGTGGTTATTGTGGGTGCTGGCCCGGCAGGGCTAACAGCCGCGATGACATGCGCCAAAAAAGGCTTAAACGTTCTTGTGGTCGATGAGTATATGAAACCCGGAGGCCGATTGTTGGGGCAATTATATGAACAGCCGGACGGTACTTGGTGGAATGGTATAAAAGAATCGGCGAAGCTATATCAGCAAGCCGTAGACTCAGGAGCGCGCTTGTATCTGGGCACATCGGTCCACAATATTGTCAAAGGGGATAATGGATGGAATGTTTTTACTAATAAAGGGATATTTGAAGCGCGCTGCTTGTTGTTGGCGACCGGCGCTGCTGAAATTCCGGTTCCCGTACCGGGTTGGACATTGCCTGGAGTCATGTCCGTGGGCGCAGCCCAAGTCATGACCAACGTTCACCGCGTGAAACCGGGGGATCGCGGTGTTATCGTCGGTGTCAACATATTATCGGTCGCGATCGCGATAGAGTTAAAACTCGCGGGTGTGGATATCGCCTGTCTGGCTTTGCCGCAACATAATGAGATAACGGGTCAGCGCGCGCAACCAAAGAGCGTGTTTGACTCATTATTGCACGTTGCGCACCTGGTTCCTTCTCCGCTTGTAAAATTGGGCAGCAAGCTGATGTTGAACGATTTTATGAAGGAGCTTGGACTGGCGTTTTATCCGAAAAGTGGTTTTAAAATGTGGGGTATTCCGATCCAATTGAAAAAGGCAGTGGTTAAAATTTACGGGGAAAAAGAGGTTGAAGGGGTCGTCATCGCTTCGGTTAATAAAGAGGGAGAAGTGATCAGCGGAACGGAAGAAAGAATCGAAGCCGATTTCGTATGCATTTCAGGCGGATTATATCCCTTGGCGGAATTGGCGGCGCTGGCGGGTTGCCGGTTCCAATATATCGAGGAATTGGGAGGGTATATCCCGTTGCACAATGAGAAAATGGAAACCCCGGTGGAAGGTCTATTCGTGGCAGGGAATATCACCGGGATTGAGGGAGCGAAAGTCGCAGCGGCGCAGGGGAGAGTTGCGGGATTAAGCATAGTGGATAATTTCGGAAAATCTTCGGTGAAAGAGGAGTTAAGCGAAGCGATTCATCGGGTGAGAGAGACTAGAAAAAATGCATATATCCAATTTCACCCGGAAATCGAAATGGGGAGAAAGAAGATACAGAAGGCCTTCGACAGATACGTTCATCATCACAAGTAAATGGGTGAGATTTTTCATCATCCCTCGATGAATCGGGGGTTTTTCCGATTCAATACATCTCCCGCTTCAAGGGAGCGTTGAGGGGTCATGCTTATGCATCCGGCAATGGGAAGAGGGACACGCCTTGCCAGAAAGGGCGAAAGTCGCCTCCAGATGGCGGCGCATCGGCCTCCCAAGGCCGATGTATTCGGCTTTCGTGTTTCCGCAGAAGTAGTTGCCTCCTCGCACGCAGCCCGCTGGCGGGCGGCCTTTGGGATCGAGCAGCGCCTGAACGCACAGAGCGTCTCGGGCCCAACTCCGACTCCGTCTGCGGACAGTCGTTTGGCGCTCATTTCGCTCCGCTCCGATTCGCCCGTTGATAGGGACGCGTTTGATTGCTCATGGTGAGCGCTCACGGGAGCTTGACTTTGGATCATCCTAGTGTATAAGGAATTATACATCACGGTGCATCCAACTGTTTAGAAATGTTGACAAAAATAAACCCAATCCCCAAATAAAGCTAGTCAGCCATGCGAAAACCCCCCATCTGGATACAGGTGGGGATTTTTTTGGCCGCTTGTCGAGTGACGAGCGGATCTGACGGAGGGATTGACGGAAGGTCAATCGGTGATCGCCTCGGCGGTATTCGGGAGATTTCCCCTTCCGTTTCACCGTCGAATCGGAACCCGTTCGGCCATTTGCGCCGTGGGACCGAGGCCGGCCCCGATTTGAAAAAATAGGCAACCTGTTGTGATTAGGTTGCCTATGACGGGAAATCTAACTCGCGTTCTCTTCGATTTTAGACTGATTTTCCCAGAAATCCGCATTTTTAATTCCCGCTTTTGCCGAATCAAACACCGGGTTTTTTCCGGCTTTCATCTGCGCATCAAAATCTTTCAGCACTTTCAATGCGGGTTTTGTCAAGAGCAAAATCGCAAACATGTTAAGCCAGGCCATGCTTCCAAACCCGATATCCCCGAGCGCCCACATGAGTGAAGCGGATCTGACGGTTCCAAAGAATACGACCGCCAAAAATACGACTTTGAAGAGGGTCAGCAGCCAGGGATACTTCTGCTTCCGATTGAGGAATACGATCGTCGTCTCTGCAATGTAGTAGTATGCCATTAGTGTGGTAAAGGCGAAAAAGAATATCGCAAGCGCAAGGAATATCGAACCGAATCCCGGGAATACGGTGTCGATGGCAGCCTGGGTGTAGATGGGACCGGGTTCCACACCCGCCATCGTGTTCACGATGGGCTCTTGCCCTTCTGGCGTCACGCTGTACATGCCTGATATGAGAATCATGAAGGCTGACGCCGTACAAGCGACGATGGTGTCGATATAAATGGAGAAAGCTTGAACCAATCCTTGTTTGGCGGGGTGGGAAACCTCTGCAGCTGCGGAAGAGTAAGTCGCCTCACCGACCCCGGCAACGCTGGAGAAGATCGCTCTTCTTACACCCCACGCGATGGCCGCGCCGACAATGCCGCCGAAGGCTTCATTAAAACCGAAGGCGCTTGAGAAAATAAGCGCAAACATGGCGGGGATTCGATCATAGTGCACGCCTAAAACGATGAGCGTCAACACAACGTATCCCAAGGCCATGAAAGGAACGACTTTATCGGCAACGCTTGCAATGCGCTTGACTCCGCCAAAAATGATCAAACCGAGCAGAGCGACGATGAAAAGACCGGTGAGGGCCGGATGCAATCCCATCGAATTTTCAAAGCTGGCCGCTATGGTGTTTGATTGGATACCGGGTACAAATATTCCGTATGATACGGTTACGACTATGGCTGTAAATACGGCAAACCTCTTCCATCCGAGACCCTTTTCGATGAAGAACGGGGTTCCTCCGCGATACTGATTGCCGATTTTTGATTTGTATACTTGTGACAGTGTAGACTCAATAAATGCGCTGGCACCACCGAGCAGCGCCATGACCCACATCCAGAAAACCGCACCCGGGCCGCCGAAGGCGATAGCTGTAGCTACCCCGGCGATATTTCCTATCCCGATGCGTCCAGCCAGCGCCAAACAAAACGCTTGAAAAGAAGAGATTCCGGATTGAGATTTCTGGCTTTCAAATATCAATTTGATGGACTGGATAAAGTACCTGAATTGGACAAAACGCGTTACAAACGTGAAAAATAAGCCTCCAGCCAGTACGAATATCACCAAGGCCATACTCCAAACCTGATCAACCAACCAATATACGATTTCTTCCATATCCACTTCGTCCCCTTTTCTTTAAACAACTCAGTTTAAAACATTCAATTGATTTAACAAATATTTTGTAAAATAATCATAAAGGGAAAATTTAGGTTAGAAAATACATTCTGCTTTGCTTGTTTGATGGAAGATGATCTCACAATATACAAATCCCCCTTTCCACAAGGTTTCACTAAGGGAGAAAAAAAGCAAGATTCATGCCAAACAATCGAGTCCATAAATTGTGTAAAGAACAGAAAGCCAGATATCGGAAGATAAGTAATTTGTCCGGTTCCCAAGTTCTCATTCTTTAAGGAGGAGCTCTTTTTGTTTCGATTCACTCGGAAGAATGGGAATCCGAAAAAAGCGACGAAATTCAAGGGTCAAAGGATTTACTGCGGAGGGGATTCATTTTGCGCGTGGTGATCGTTTCCGACACACACATCCCCAAGCGGGCGAAGCGCTTGCCTTCGGCGTTGATCCGGGAGCTTGAGCGGGCGGACGCCATCCTGCACGCCGGCGACTGGGTGGATGAGGCGGTCATCGAGGAATTGGAGACATACGCGCCGGTGTACGGGGTGGCGGGGAACTGCGATCCCCCGGAGATTCGCCGGCGGTTGGGGGAGAAGCGCATCGTCCAGCTCGGGGGATACCGGGTCGGGTTGGTGCACGGGGAAGGGCGGAAGGGCACCACCCTCGAGAGGGCCATCGCCGCTTTTGCGGGGGAGCCCCTGCACCTGCTCGTTTTCGGGCACACTCACGTTCCCTACAAGAAAAGGCACGGGAGCACCCTGGTCTTCAATCCGGGCTCTCCCACCGACAGGCGGCGCAGCCCCCGCTACTCCTACGGCGTGGCCTTGCTGGGGAAAAGGGGGATCCGCGTGCGGCACGTCTGGTTTTCCAGCCGGGTGTGAGCGGGTGATGCGCAACGCATTTTCC